>Ga0182740_1000537_pt1 | contig 39880 bp, 40 predicted proteins | sample eDN5th37CKraftBY_FD_128872 | JGI IMG/M metagenome (GOLD analysis project Ga0182740, IMG submission 128872) | Enriched backyard soil microbial communities from Emeryville, California, USA - eDNA 5th pass 37_C Kraft BY (version 2) (version 2) | ecosystem: Environmental > Terrestrial > Soil >...
ACACCTCAGGAGCACAATGGCCAGCACGCCCGATATCGCCATCATCGGCGTCGGACTCCATCCCTTCGGGCGGTACGAGGACCGCTCTGCACTGGAGATGGGCGCCGTCGCCATCAGCAGGGCGCTGCGTGATGCCGGGGTGCAGTGGTCGGCCGTGGGCAGCCTCTACGCGGGCAGTTTGGAGGTGGCCAACCCTGAGGCGGTCACCGGGCTGGCAGGCATGACCGGCGTCCCCGCGCGGGCAACCCTGAGCGGCTGCGCCACCGGCAACTCGCTGCTGACGCTGGCCGCCCGCGACGTCCAGCTCGGAGAGGCCGACATCGCGGTCGGCGTCGGCCTGGACAAGCACCCCCGCGGCGCATTCGGTGCCGATCCGTCGGTGTCCGGGCTGCCGCAGTGGTACGGCGATCAGGGCATGTTCCTCACGACCCACTACTTCGGCACCAAGATCACGCGCTACATGCACGACCACGGCATCAGCGAGGAGACACTTGCCCGCGTCGCGGCCAAGAACTTCGACAACGGCGCACTGGCTCCGCACGCGTGGCGTCGCAAGCCGATGAGCGTCGAGGCAATCCTGGGCTCGCCGGTCGTGAATGCCCCACTGCGGCAATTCATGTACTGCAACCCGAACGAGGGTGCTGCCGCAGTGCTGGTGTGCCGCGCCGATAAAGCCAAGCAGTACACCGACAACCCCATCTACCTTCGGTCAACCGCCTTGCGCAGTCGTCGTGAGGGCGCGTACGAGTTGCTGCGGACGTCGATCGAGTTGCCCATCGTGCCGGGCACCACCGCCGAGGCGGCCACCGCCGCATACGAATTGGCCGGCATTGGCCCCGACGACGTCGACGTGGCCCAGCTGCAGGACACCGATGCCGGCTCGGAGATCATCCACATGGCCGAGACCGGCCTGTGCAAGGACGGCGAGCAGGAGGCCTTACTCGCCGACGGAGCCACCAAGATCGGCGGTCGGCTGCCGATCAATACCGACGGTGGATTGCTCGCCAACGGTGAACCGGTCGGTGCGTCAGGCCTGCGTCAGGTCTACGAGTTGGTACAGCAGCTACGTGGCACCGCCGGCGACCGTCAGGTGCCCAATGATCCGCGGGTCGGACTCGCCCAGTTGTACGGGGCGCCCGGAACCGCCGCAGTCGCCATTCTGTCCAGGTAGCCCAACGAAAAGGGAGTCAGTGCCGATGACCGACATTCAGGCTGAAGCTCAGCGCCGCGCCGAGGTGGACCTCGACCACCATTCGCCGGAGTTCCGTGAAGACCCCTACGGCAAGTTCCGGCAGATGCGCGAGTCCGGCTGTCCGGTGGCTCATTCCGACCATTACGAAGGCTTCTGGGCGCTCACCGACTACGCCTCCGTGTTCGAAGCCGCTCGCGACGACGCGTTGTTCAACTCCTATCCGTCGGTAGGTGTGCCGGCCAGCGATTTTCCGCTGCCGATCCTGCCGATCGAGTCCGATCCGCCGGAGACCCAAGATTTGCGCGAGGTGACCCTCAAGCGATTCTCCCCAGGCTCCGCAGAGCGGTTTCGGGAGGGCGCGATCGAGATGACCAACGAGGCGATCGACGCGTTCATCGAGCGTGGAGAATGTGATCTCGTCGGCGAGCTGACCACGCCGCTGCCTGCCCGATTGATCCTGCGTCTGTTGAAATTTGACGAGTCGCGCGCGATGGACTGGGTGCACTGGGTACACACGACGGTGCACGACCGCGCCCACGACCCGGAGAAGGCCGGAGCCGCAGGCATGGAGATGTTCGGCGAGATCGTCAAGCACATGACCGAGCGGCGCGCGCAGGGCCTCGGCGATGACCTGTTCAGCGATATCCTGCGCGGCACATTGAACGGTCAGCCGCTCGACGACGGCCAGATCACCATGTACACGGTGCTGATGATGCTGGGCGGAATGGACACCACCAGCGGATTCACCGGCAACGTACTGCTTCGGCTGTGCAAGGACGCTGAGCTGCGGGAAAAGTTCATCGCCGACCCCGGCCTGATCAAGAAGTCCACCGACGAATTGCTGCGGCTGTACTCTCCCACTCTGGGACTGGCCCGCACCGTCTCACACGACGCCGAATTCCACGGCCAACCGCTGTGCCAGGGTGACCGGGCAATTCTGATGTGGGCGGCCGCCAACCGCGACCCAGCCATGTTCGAAAACCCCGACCAGTTGGACCTTGACCGATCGAATGCCAAGAAGCACATGGCATTCGGCATCGGTATGCACCGATGCCTCGGTTCGCACTACGCGAAAATGATGTTCGACGTGATGCTCACCCAGATCCTGTCGCGTCTGCCGGACTTCCAATTATCCGGTGAGGCAAAGCTGTTCGAGGACGCAGGCGAGGTGTACGCAGTGCGCGAGTTGCCGGTGACATTCACGCCCGGCCGACGGTTGAGCTGACATTGGCGAGTACTGTTGCCGATCTGCTCGACGAGTGTGCAGCCGCCCGTCCGGATCGGCCGCTGCTGCGCGACACCGCCGGCGCGACACTGACGGTGTCACAGGTCGCCTCGATGTCGGCGACGGCCACGCGGTGGCTGTCGGACGCCGGCGTGCGGCCAGGTATGACAGTGGCCTGGCAGTTGCCCTCGCACGTCACGGCAGCCGTAGTGATGTTGACCCTGTCTCGGATGCCCGTTACCCAGGCACCGGTGCTCCACCTCTATCGCCGACGGGAGGTGAGCACCGCCCTCGATGTTGCACGCGCCGATATCCTGTTGGTCGACAAGACGACTGCCGATAACGCCCCTGCCGGCATCACCACCGTTGTCCTACCCGACGACATCCTCGGACGACTACCTGCTGAGCGGGAACCACACCCAGAACTCGATGCCCCACGCGCAGCGACAGATCCGCGCTGGGTGTACTTCACCTCGGGCACCACAGGCCGCCCCAAGGGCGTGGTGCATACCGATGCCACCCTGCTCAGCGCGTCGCGCGGATACGTGAGTCATCTCGGCCTCGGCAATCATCCGCAGGAAGTCGGGACCATCGCCTTCCCCATTGCTCATGTGGGAGGAATGGTCTACCTCGCGGCCGCGCTACTCGGCGACTTTCCCGTGCTGCTGGTGCCGAAAGTCGTGCCCGACAGCCTGCCCCGTCTGCTCGCCGAGCACGGCGTGACCGTCACCGGCGCCAGCACCGCCTTTTACCAGATGCTGGTCGCGGCCCAATTCGACGCGAAGACAACCGAACCGCTGATCCCGACACTGCGCATGTTGATCGGCGGGGGCGCCGCCTGCCCGCCCGAGGTGCACCGGCAGGTACGTCAGCATCTGCGCATTCCGGTGGTACACGCGTATGGCATGACCGAGGCTCCGATGGTCTGTGTCAGTGAGGCGACCGACACTGACGAACAACTCACCAATAGCGCCGGGCGGCCGATCCCCGGATCGCAGGTCCGAATCGGATCGTCCGGTGAGATCGAGGTGCACGGGGGCAACCTGACACTGGGCTATGTGGAGCCCGAACAGTGGAACCGGGCCAAGACCACCGACGGCTGGTTTCGCACCGGTGACCGGGGACACCTACGTCCCGATGGTCGCATCGTGGTCACCGGCCGGACCAAAGATCTGATCATCCGCAAGGGCGAGAACATCGCGCCCGACGAGATTGAGAACGAGTTACTCGCGCATCCGCTTGTCGACGAAATCGCGGTGCTGGGCCAGCCCGACGAGTTGCGCGGTGAGTTGGTGTGCGCGGTGGTGCGGCGCTCGCGGCAGCACCGCGATGTCACCCTCGACGAACTGTGCAGGTTCCTCGACGAGCGCGGACTGATGAAGCAGAAGTGGCCGGAGCGGCTCGTCGTCGTTGACGATTTTCCGCTGACCGGGTTGGGCAAGGTAGCCAAATCCGATCTGGTCCAACAGATCACAGGAGGAACCCGATGACCGCGCTGGCGGACGACGAACGTCAGGAACTCGCACAGTCGGTGCGTGCCGCCTGCGAGCGGATGGCGTCCGAGGATCGGGTGCGTGCCATCGCCTATGGCGAAGCCGGCGACGGCGGGGACGGCGGGGACGGCGGGGACGGCGGCTCCGGTTTCGACACGGTCCTGTGGGACGCATTGTGCAACCAGGTCGGGGTGGCAGCGATCGCGCTGCCCGAGAAGTTGGGCGGCGCCGGTTACGGCGCGTCGGCGCTGGGCGTGGTCGCCCACGAACTGGGCCGCGCACTGGCGCCGGTGCCGTTCGTGAGTTCCGCCGTCTTGGCGACCGGCCTGTTGCTCGAACTGGCAGCACACACCCCAGACTCGGACAAACGGCTGGTCGGACTTGCGGAAGGTCGGCGGACCGCCACGGCGATGCTCACCGGCGACGGTGGCCTATGGCGCCGGAATGCGGTGACGCTGAATGCGACTCGCAGCGGCGAGCAATGGTGTGTCGACGGCGTTGCTCGTCACGTGCTGGGCGGCAGCGTCGCCGATGACCTCGTCGTGATTGCCAATGCCGAGGACGGCGAGCCTGCGGTGTTCGTCGTCGACTCGGCCGACGACGGCGTCGCCACCGAGCCGGAACAGGTACTCGACCGGACCAGACCGCTGGCCACCGTGACTCTCAGTGCGGCGCGCGCGGTACGCCTCTCCGGCGCCGGTCCGATAGACGAACTCATCCAACGGAACCTCAACGTGGCACTTGCGGTACTCGCGGCCGAACAGGTCGGTACCTGCGAGCGGGTTCTGGAAATCGCCACCGATTATGCGAGGACCCGAGAGCAGTTCGGCCGACCGGTCGGCAGCTTCCAGGCAATCAAACACAAGTGCGCCGACATGCTGGTCAATCTGGAGTGGGCGCGGTCCGCGTCGCAGGCGGCGCTGCAGGCTCTTGACGGCACGGACAGCGATGCCGGGGAAGCGGATTGGCGGGCCAGCATGGCCAAGGCGGTGTGCTCGGAGGCGCTACGCAACGCGGTCCACGCCAATGTCCAGATCCACGGCGGGATCGGCTTCACCTGGGAAGACTCCGCACATCTCTACTTGAGACGAGCCCGGACCGACGAGGTGCTTTTCGGGACCCCAGGTCAACACTGGGACCGTTTGGCGACGTTGGCCAAGTTGGTCTGACCTCGCATTACGCCCAGCCAGGATTCGCTTGCCCACCCCCATTGCGGGTGACTAGACTCACAGTTAAATAACTAAATGTATTTCTCTTTTCCTGCCCGTTTGAACCACAACATCACGAGGAGGCACCTGTGCCGCTGCAGCCCTGGATGGAATTGATCTCCGTCGACGACCACCTGATCGAGCATCCGAAGGTGTGGAGCGACCGACTGCCCACCAAGTACCTGGAAGCCGGGCCGAAGATCATCGAATGGGAGCGTCCGGACACCGGCCAGATGTGCCAGGTCTGGGAATACGAGGGCCGGATATACCCGTACATCGGCCTCAACGCCGTCGCCGGCAAGACGCCCGAGGAGTACGGCATCGAACCGGTGCGCTACGACGACATGATCCCTGGCTGCTACGACCCCAAGGCGCGGGTAGCCGACATGGACATCGACGGTGTGCAGGCGATGACCTGCTTCCCGTCGTTCCCCCGGTTCGCAGGGGCAGTCTTCGCAGAAGGTGAAGACAAGGAGCTCGCCAAGCTGTGCTCGGCCGCGTGGAACGACTTCCACCTCGACGAGTGGGCGGCCACGGCTCCAGACCGGTTCGTTCCCGTCGCGATGCTGCCCTTCTGGGATCTCGACGCCAGCATCGCCGAACTTCATCGGGTCGCCGAGAAGGGTGCCAAGTGCGTGACCTTCCCCGACCTACCCGACAAGCTGGGCCTGCCGTCGCTGCACAGCAATCACTGGGACCCGCTGTTCGCCGCCTTCGAGGAGACCGATCTGGTGCTCGCCCAGCACTTCGGCTCGGGCGGCTTCCCGCCGCCGATCGCCCCGGACGCCCCGTTCGCGGTGTTCATCGCACTCATGGGCACCATCTCGATGAACGCGCTGACGGACTGGCTGTTCTCCCCGGCGCTGCACAAGCACCCGAAGCTCAAGATCGGCTTGAGTGAGGGCGGGATCGGCTGGATTCCTTACATCCTCGAGCGTTGCGACAGCGTGTGGCGCAAGCACCGGTATTACCAGAACATCAATCAGGAAGTGCTGCCAAGCGATCTGTTCAGGAAGCACTTCCACGGTTGCTTCATCGAGGATGACTTCGGGGTCGAGGTCCGCCATCACGTCGGGATCGACAACATCACCTGGGAATGCGATTACCCGCATTCAGACTCGTTCTGGCCGCAAAGCCGGGAGCGGGCCGCCCAGGCGTTCGCGAACGTGCCAGACGACGAAGTGCACCAGATGGTCGAGCTCAACACCCGAAAGCTGTACAACTTCCCGCGCGTGGCCTGATCAGCGTGGCCTCAGAAGGGGTGGCCGTGGAAATGGCGACTGTGGACCGAATCGAGCAACTCCCCCAATCGGATTGGACGGATCAAGATCTTCTCACCAAGGACGAGGCGCGCGAGCGCCTCGTCGAGGAGATCGCTCGTACCCGGGCGCGACTCGACGAAGTCAGGGCGGGGTCCGGTGATGGAGCCGAGATCACCTTGCTGGAACGCCGACTCGACGCCATGGAGTCCACCAGCAATGAGTACAACGACTATCTGGCCGGGAAGTGACTGCGACCCGACCGAAACAAGGAGTAATACGTGTCGGCTTCCGCTGACGTCGTCGAGGACATCGACGCGGTGCGCGCCCAGATCCGCGAGTTTCTGGGCGATGCCCCCAAACCGGTGGGTCTGCGGAACTACGGGCCCACCCCCACTGCGGACGACGTCGAGGCCGGTCAGCAGTGGCACCGGTATCTCGCCGAGCATGGCTACACGTGTTTGCACTGGCCGCTCGAATTCGGTGGTGCTGCAGCCTCGGTGGCATACCAGGCCGTATTCGCCGAGGAATGTGCCCGTGCCGGCGTGCCACGTCAACTGAACATCACCGGGGCGGATCTGGTGGGCCCGGTGCTGATCAAGTTCGGCAGTGCGGACCAGAAGGACCGCTATCTGGACGGCATCCGACTCGGCAACGACATCTGGACCCAGTTGTTCTCCGAGCCGGGAGCAGGCTCAGATTTGGCCGGCGTACGGACCCACGCCGAGCGCACCGAGAACGGTTGGCGGGTCGACGGGCAGAAGGTGTGGAGTTCGGCAGCTGCATCAGCCGATTACGGTCTGCTACTCGCCCGCACCGGTCCCGACAAACACCACGGCCTGTCGATGTTCGTTGTGCCGATGGGCATTCCGGGCGTGACGGTGCGCCCACTCACCCAAATGGATGGTGAGAGCAAGTTCAACGAGGTCTTCCTCGACGGTGTCGAGCTGAGCGAGGACGCACTGATCGGTGAGGTCGGTCAGGGCTGGGCGGTGGCAATGGTCACGCTGGGTCGCGAGCGACTCACCCTGGGTACGCAGGCCGTGGCGATGTTCCAGCTGCACGAACAGATGGTCGCCGCAGCCCGTGAACGCGGCTTGCTCGACCAGGTGCTGTCGCGGTCGATGACCCGGTTGTGGGCTCGAATGTGGCTGCTGCGCTTCACCTGGCAACGCGCCATCGAGTCGGGCGACCTGACGTCGCCGGCCTTCTCGGTGCTCAAGTTGATGACCTCGGAGACCGACCGGGACCTGGGCGATATGGCCACCGAGGTATTGGGCACCGATGCATGCACCGATCCGGCGGGCCCCGATGACGCTGCCCACCTGGTACATCACATGCTGGTCGGTCGGGCGCAGACGATTCTGGGTGGCACCAGCGAGATTCAGCGCAACATCCTGGGTGAGCGGGTGTTGGGGCTCCCCAAAGAACCGCGATGAGCGCTTGCGCGAAGAGCAGACAAGCACGATGAGCGCTGCCTTGACCGCAGCCGCACTCACGAGGGCGCTGCGCGATGCGATGCGCCCCGGTATGACGGTGGCTCTCGGAGACGGCGTGGGCCAGTTACGGTGTCTCGACGACGGCACCTCGATCGGAGAGGCGCTCAGCAGTGCGGCGCGCGCGATCGGGTCGGTGCGGCTGGTGCTGGGTTGGCTGCCCGAACCGATCGATGACCTGGACCCCGATGCCTTCGCCGAGGTGGTCGCCCTGATGCCCGGCTGGGGCGTACGTAACATGTTGCGCAGCCCGACGGTGCGCTTCCTTCCGACCCGGCTGGCCGCCACTCCCGCCCTCCTGTCCGACGTGCTGCGTCCACAGTTGCTGCTCAGCCGCCTGGTGCGCCGCGCAGGGGTGCTGCAGTTCGGCACCGAAGTGTCCTGGCAACTCGGGGTGATCGACAGCGGTGCAAGGGTATTCGGCGTCATTGACACCGACACGCCTGCGGCGTCGGCGGAGCGCTCGATTGATCCGGGCGACGTCGAGGTGCTCGGCACGGTTCACGGCGGGCCCATCCGCCGGCCCCAGCGTGAGCCCGAGCCCATCCACGATGCGCTGGCCGATGCGGTGCTGGACTTGGTTCCCGAGGGCGCACGCCTGCAGTACGGGCCGGGACAGCTCGGCATCGCCCTGCTGCGACGGGCCAAGGTGCCGTTGCACATCGACACCGGCATGCTCACCGACGGCGTCGTGGACCTCGACCGTCGCGGGCTGCTGGCAGGCACCCCGTCGGCGACCTACTTGTTGGGCGACAGGGCACTTTACGACTGGGCGGACGGACGCCCAATCCTGCACGGGCTGGCCTACACCCACGACTTCACCCGACTGTCCAGGGGCGCACCACTGATCGCGGTGAACACCACCATTGAGCTGGACCCGTACGGTCAGGTCAACGTCGAGGGCTTCGGCGACAAGGTGATCGGCGGCATCGGCGGACATCCTGACTACTGCGCCGCCGCCCGCATGAGCCAGGGCGGCCTGTCGATCATCGCCGTACCGAGTCGGACGAATGGCCGCTCACCACTTGTCGAGCAGCTCAGCAGACCCGCCTCCACGCCTGCGCACGATATCGATGTCGTCGTCACCGAGTCCGGCCATATCGACCTACGCGGCGCCGACTGGTCGCAGCGCAAACAACTGATAACTCAACTGTTCTCGTAATTAAGGAGACAACGCGCATGCCTGAGGGCACACTGACCGGCAAGGTCGTCCTCGTGACCGGCGGCGGACGCGGCATCGGCCGCGGCCACTGCCTCGAGCTGGCGCGGCAGGGGGCCGCCGTCGTGGTGAACGACCCTGGCGTCAGCAGGGACGGCTCCAGCGCCGATGGAGCGGGTCCCGCCGCCGAGGTCGTCGCGGAGATTGAGCAGGCGGGCGGCAAAGCCATAGCACACACGGGGTCGGTGTCGTCGTGGGACGACGTCGCCGACATGATCTCCACCGCCGTCGATACGTTCGGCATCCTGACCGGTGTCGTCAACAACGCGGGCATCGTGCGGGACAGCATGGTTGCCACCGCGTCAGAGTCCGATTGGGATGCAGTGATGGCCGTGCACCTGAAGGGTACGTTCGCGGTGACGCGGCACGCCTGCGACTACTGGCGCACCCAGTCGAAGGCCGGCAATCCGATCGACGCACACATCGTCAACACTGTCTCGGGCGCGGGATTGTGGGGCAACGTCGGCCAAAGCGCCTACGGCGCAGCCAAGGCTGCGATCGCCAACCTGACGGTGGTCACTGCCATGGAGGCGCGTCGCTACGGCGTTGCGGTGAACGCGATTTCACCGCTCGCTGTCACCCGAATCAGTGCGGATTTCTTCGGGGGTGAGCAGGCTGACGACCCCGCGTTGGATCCGGCCCGCAGTTCGGCAGTGGTGGCCTGGCTGCAATCACACGAGTCGTCCTGGCTCACCGGTCAGATTCTGCGGGTGAATGGGCACCGGCTGAGCCGGATCGAAGGGTTCACCGAGGCGCCCGGCCGTTACGACGCCAAAGACGGAGTGTCACTGGAGTTCTCCGAGATCGGTCAGGCGGTCAGCTGGCTCTACGGAACGTCGCCACGAGGGTTGGCCGGTCCGCTGCCTTCACACTGAGATGACGATGCCCTGGGTCAGCGCCACGGCAATGCCCAGAATCACCAGAAATACCAGGCATCCGACGACGAGCTTGACGGTCTCAGCCCACAGTGCGGCGTTGCTCTGCGGCGGCAGGAAGAACTCGGCGGGCATGTCCTTCATGCTCATGTGCTTGCGCGGTTCTGTGTTCATGCCGTCCTCCCAGGTCATGGAATGTAGGGGCTGCCGGAGCCGGTGAGCCACCGCATGATCAGCAGCGGCACAACGAGGAACAGGAAAAACGATACCTGGAAACCGACGAACCATGCCCCCAGACGCATCAACTCGAATCGCCATCGCGCAATGGTGACCTCGTAGTTGAGGAAGCTGTCGAACTCCTGCTGTTTGGTGGTCGGTGTCGCCGCCTGCATAACCGCGGCACCGCCCTGAGACGTGAGCCCGCCATTCTTCGCCACCCCGTGTGGCGTCTTGGGCCTGGTGAACCGGTCGAGACGGCAGAATCGCTCGAGATGGTTCAGGCCGCGAATCGGGGGCTTGCCCGCCCAGTAGGCGATCAGGTTCGGCCAGGTGCACATGATGCCGATCGTCCACAGCAGCGTGATCCGGCCGCCGTTGCCCCACTCCAGGACCGGGCCGATGCCAGGATCGTAGGTCCACCAACCCATTGCAGTGGCGGTGCCCTCGACGATGAAGTCCCACACATAGTTCACCGGAATCGCCAGGACCACCATCGATTTCAGCATGCTCCAGCCGAATTTGGATGACACCCACTGACTCAGCCATAGCACCAGCAATGCATGCACACCCCAGTAGACGGCATAGGCGAAGGGCATGAACAAGGGGTCGTTGGGCGTCTTCAACGGCAACCACTCCAACAGGTGGTGCTCAGTGAACGCCGGACTGTAGAAAAGCTGCTGCCCCCAGTCGCCGATGGTCTCCATCCAGTACACGGCGATGCTGTTGAAGAGGAACAGGAAACCCCAGGTGAACCGCTGCCTGCGAATGACATCGACGATCGCCAGGACCACGAAGATGCTGCCCACAATCGGTATCACCCAGTTGAACACCCAGACCCCGCTGGGATCGAGCGTGGCCGGGGGTACCAACTCCTCCGAGACGGGATACACAGGGTCCCTCCAGTTTCAATATATAGTGAAGTTAGCTTCACCATTTTCCGTTGGAATGTCAACCACGTGTCGGTGGTAACGAGGAAGAGGTGCCCAACTGAACGGCGAACCGATTCGTGCCCCCGCGCGAACAGACCGTGAACTCATCCTGTTTCAGACGAGTTCGCTGCAGCGTCACGCCATCGAATTCGGCGAGTGGATGATGCGTGCCAGCCTCGAACGTGCGCACTCGCTCGGCCATACCGGCCTGCGGCCCGCGCACGCCCGGTTGATGGTCTTTCTCGGCTGGGAGGGTAGCCGCATCTCCGATATCGCCCGCGCCCAAGATGTCTCGAAGAACGCCATCGGCCAACTGGTCGATGAACTCGTGGAGCTGGGCTATGTCGAGCGTGTCGCCGATCCAGAGGACCGACGCGCCAAGATCGTTCGATACACCCATCGAGGGGTCGACATGATGGCCGATGCTGCCGCCGTCGGTGAGCGGCTCGATGCCGAGATCGCAAACATCATCGGAGACCGGCGCCTCGAGCAGCTGCGGTCAGCCCTGGCCGACATCTGCCAAAATCTCAAGCTCGGGCCGGCCTAGGAGCGCTCCCCGTTCACCCTGCGGCCGTGGGGTCAGCGATCGCTCGTCCGCGATAGAACTCCACGGCCTTGCGGATCGAGTGGTGGATGGGTTCAGGATCCCATCCCAGTTCCCGCTCGGCTTTGCCGTGATCCATCGGCGACATGATGTGCATCAGCCGCACGCTCAACGTCGAGAGCAGCATGTCGCGACGAAGCACGGCTGCGGCCACATCTCCGCCGAACCCCAAGAGGTACATCGCCTTGAGCGGGATCCCGAACCTCGGCCGCTTGGCTCCGGCGGCGTCGGCGGCGGTCTCATACAACTCGCGGGCCGTGATGAACCGTTCGGAGATGATGTAGCGCTCCCCCACCCGGCCTTTGTCTGCGGCGAGGATCAGTGCCCGGGCGGCCTCCTCGATACCGACGACTTCCATCGCCATATCCTTGACGTAGACCGGCATTCTGCCCGCGGCGGCTGCGGCCACCAATGATCCGTGCGGGGTGGGTTGCCAGTCGCCGGGGCCGTAGGTATTGGACACGCACAGTGCGACCGCCGGCAGGCTGCGGTCGCGTGCGTAGTCGAGCACCAGGTTCTCGGCTTCGACTCGGGAACGGATGTAGGCCCCGCCCCGATCGAGCCAGTTGAACGGCGCATCCTCGGCGACCGGACCGCCATCTTCGGAGAGCGCAATGGTGCCGATGGTGCTGGTGAACACAAATCGGCGCAGTTCGGCGTCGGCAGCGACCTCGAGAACCTGACGCAGCCCTTCGACATTGGTGCGAAACAGATCCGTCGGGTCACGCAGCCAGGCCCGCGTGTCCACGACGCAGTAGTAGACGTCGTCACAGCCAACCAACGCATCGCGCACAGCAGTGTCGTCGAAGATGTCGCCATACCTGCGGTCCACGTCGAGGTCGTCGATGGCCTTGGTGGAGCTGGTGCGACGAAGCAGAACCCGTACGGATTCTCCACGCTCGACCAGCTGGCGTACGACGTGTGATCCCAGGAATCCACTGGCACCGATTACCAGTTTGGTGCGACCCGCCACCGCTACAACACCCGCGCCGTGGGCGAAGGGGCATGCCGGTAGCGGGCAGTAACAGACAGGTACCTGCGCTGCGGTGGCGGAGGGGACGACTGGATGCAAGAACTCGCCCGGATCTGAGCGACAAGGTCCCGAAGGGTCGGTTCGGCATCATGGCCGACATAGCCCGCCAGCCACGCCGCACACTTGTCGACGACCTCGCCAGGTACCGACAACCTCAATCGCACCACCGCTGCCATCAGAAACCGGGTGGGAGAAAGCGTTTCACCGCTGCCGATACTGGCGTAGAGCTCGGCCCGTTCTACACGGCGTAGATGTGGTCCAACCAGCTCGGCCAGTTCCCAAGCTACCGCTTTGATTTCCGTCATGTCTCGCTTGTCAACCTCATTGCACTACAGCGCGGTGAAGCCGGCATCCACCGGAAGAGTGGCTCCGGTGATGTATCGCGCTTTGTCGCTGGCGAGCCACACCACCACGTTCGTGACATCCTGCGCCTCGATGAACGGAACCGGCAGCAGGTTGGTCGCGAGTTTCGGCACCGACGGATTGTCCTGAAACACCCGGGCCATGTGTTCGTTGAGCACCATCGGCGTAGCCACCCCGGTGGGATGCACCGTGTTGACGCGAATATTGTGCTCGGCGTACGCATGTGCGGCCGACCGCATCAGGCCGACGACACCGTGTTTGGACGAGGCGTAGCCGAACGCGGCCGCCGATCCGTCGCCGCCGCGCCCGACCAATCCCTGCGTCGAACTCGTCAAGATGATCGAGCCGCCCCGGCCTTTGCGGATCATCGAAGGCACCGAGGCGACGATGGTGTTCCAGGCGCCAAAAAGGTTGGTTTCGACGATGTCCCGATAAACCTGTTCATCGAGCGGATCGGTCCGTCCGGTCGCGACTACACCGGCATTGGCGACCACGACATCGATGTCTCCGAGGTCCGCGATCCCCGCCTGCACACCGGCCTGCAGCTCGGCGAGTAGGCGTACGTCGGCGACATAGGTCGCGACACGTCGGCCGGTGCCTCGAACCAGTTCCGCAGTCTCCTCGAGATCCTCCTTGGTTCCCAACGCGTACGGAATCGAGTCGATGTCCGCCGCGAGATCAATCGCGATGATGTCGGCGCCTTCTTCGGCCAGCGCCACGGCATGGCTGCGTCCCTGGCCCCGGGCCGCGCCGGTGACCAACGCGACCTTGCCTGTCAGCTGTGCCATCTCGATCTCCTCGTGGGCTAGCGCCTGAAATATGCGAGTGGGCGCTCGACGAACTCGAACACCACCCCGTCGGGTGAGCGCAGGAACGCGATATGCAATCCCTCGATCTTGGTTCCCGGCAACGGACACCACACCGGTTCACCCATGCGCTCAACAGAATCGGGCACAGCCGCCAGCGCGTCATGGACGTTCTCCACCCGCAACGCGCAGCGGTACAGCCCCTGTCGGTTACCACCCCACGGCACGGGCGTCGCGGTGGTGGCCGGGTGCTGCACCACCACCAAAGTGAACTGATGCCCGTCCTCCGCCAGCGCGTAACGGGCCACCACACAGTCTGTTTCACCGGTTCCGCCGGGAGCCAGTTGCGCACCGTTCACCGGCACCGTCTTCGGCGCATCAACCTCATCGAACCCGATAGCGGTGAGGAACTCACCAGTGGCTGCCGCGTCGATCGCCGCGATCCTGATCCCGTTGAACAACCCACCTTTCGTGGCATCGGCGCCGACAGGAAGTTCGGTCAACTCGATGACGACGCCGTCGGGATCGATCGCGAGCACCCTCTGCCCGTCACCGAGGAGGCCGTCTACCGGCTCTCCCACCGCCAACCCAGCATCACGCAACGCCAACGCCACACCGCCGACGTCCGCAACACCCAACTGTGCGGCGCGGAGCCCGGGCCGGACCGGATCGGTGCTTGGATCCCGCCCAAGCGCCGGCGAGAAGTACTCGATGGCCTCCAACGCACAGCCGCCCCGCCCACCTCGCGCGTCGTAGAGAAACGAGGTGGCACAGAAGGTTTCACCGTCCAGACCGAGAATCGTGCCGTCGGTGGGGATTTTGGGATCGGTCCGCATCCGCGCGTTCAGACCGAGCACCGCGCCGTAGACCTGCTCGGTCGCGTCCAGCGAGACACAATTCAGGTTGACGTGCAGAAAACGCCGAGCCAGAACGTCGGCCGCCACTACAGGACCACGGAGTTGATCTTGAAGTCGATGATCTCGTCTTCGCTGAAACCGAGTTCGGCGAGCAACGCATCGGTGTGCTCCCCATGTCCTGGTGCACAGGTCAGGTTCAACGCCGCCTCGTCAAATTGCACCGGGCTGGCTGCCAACGCGAACTCGTTGCCGTTTACGTCCGTTGCGCGCGGCAGGTAGCCGTTGGCGATCACCTGCGGATCCTCGTGCACTTCGCGGGCGGTACGCATCACATCCCACACACCATCGAATCCCGCAAAGGCCTTCTCCCAATGCGACAGATCCTCGGATTCGAAGCTGCGGCGCAACTCCGCGATGCATTCGACGCGGTTACCGAATCGCACTGCGGCACTGGCGAACCGTTCGTCGTCGATCAGGTCGGGCCGACCGATCCGGGTGCAGAAGTCCGACCAGAACCGGTCCGCCTGCAGCAGTACGAACGCGATGAAACGGTTGTCGCGGGTCTTGTAGATGCTGGCGATCGGATTGGGCATCTCGTCCAGGTTGAACTTCGGAATGTCCTGTCCGGTGACACCTGAACCGACGATGTCCGGGCCCAGCTGCCAGATCGCGGCGTTCAGCAGCGACACATCAACGACCGACGGTTCGCCAGTGCGCTCCCGCTTGAGCAATGCCGCAGCGATACCCCCGGCAATCGCCAGGCCGCCATATGAGTCGCCGAAAGCGGGCCGCTGAATCGGCGGATAGGAGCCGGCACCGTCGGAGTACGCGTCGCCGATGCCGCCGCGCGCCCAGTAGGCGGCGAGGTCGAACCCGCCCTGCGAAGCCTGGTCACCCTTCGTTCCGTAGCCATGGCCCCTGGCGTAGATGATCTTGGGATTGCGTGCCCGGACCTGGTCTACGTCAATACCCATGCGCTGCCGCGAATCCGGCAGCAGGTTCGTGACGAACACGTCGGCGGTCTCGATCAGCTTCATCAGCAACTCCAGCCCCTCGGGTGTCGAGGTGTCCAGGCCGATGCTGCGCTTGCCGCGGTTGGGCTGCTCGATGAAGTGATTCACTCCTCCTGCGCCGGTGACGATTCCGGAGCTGATCAAGCCCCGCTGCGGGTCTCCTGTCTCGGGATGTTCGACCTTGATGACGTCGGCTCCCCAGTCGGCTAGCACCGCCCCGGCAGCCGGAACGAACGTCCATGCCGCCAACTCGACGACACGGATTCCATCGAGAATATCTGTCATTGCCTGTCTCGCTTCACGTCAGTGGCTGGTGGTCAGTGGGAACGGATTCCGAAATCGATGTCACGGATGCTCCGGAAAGGTGTGAAACCTGGCTTGTCGTACCACGAGGGCCGGGCTCGGTGGCCAGGCTGCGGACGCGCCCAATCGACCCACGGACCCCAGTCCGCCCGGCTCAACTTGTCTTCGAGCGTCTGCGGGAACGCACGTTCGGCTTCGCTGTAGCGGTGGGCGAAATCCTTCATTTCGCCCATGATCCAGATGTCCTCTTCTCGGCTCCACTTGCCCGCACCGGCGTAGTCGACAACCTGATAAGAGGGGAAGTCGATGGGCGGTGCCCCGGGCTCGGGGTTGTCAGCCCGGTTGAGGCACTCGTACACCACCCGGTCACCGTCGATGACGTACCACTTCAGGACGGTGTACACCATGGGCGAGGCTCCCATGGTGCCTTCGAGGTACGGCGCAATTTCGTTGGGGCCGATGAATGTTCCGTAGAAGTGATCGAAGTAGGGGGCGTCGTCGGTGAACAGGTTGGCCCACCCTACCCAGTCCTCCAGCACCGGACCGGTGCGATAGTAATGACGAAACTCCCTCTCGACCTCTGCACGATCTGTCATGGTTACGGCGCCCCTCCGTCGGCGTAGATTGTCTGGCCTGTCACGAATCCGCACCGATCCGACAGTAGGAAGGCGATCAGCGCGCCGATCTCATCGGGTTGGCCGGGGCGGGCCAGTGCGGCGTCGAATCCGAAGTCTTCGACCAGGGCGCGCTCCAGGGCCTCGTCGTACGGGTAGCCTTTATTCTCCGCGATATAGCCCCGAATAGCGTGCAGCGCATCGGTTTCCACTGCGCCGGGGGCAATGGAGTTGGCCCGGATACCGTCCTTGCCATAGGTACGGGCGATACCGCGGGTGAATGTCGCCACTGCGGCCTTCAGGCTTGCGTACGGCAGCCGGGGTTCGTGCGGTGCACGCGACGAGTAGGCGGAGGTGGTGACGACCGCCCCCTTCGTCTTGACCAGGTGCGGGATGGCGGCCTGGACACTCCGTGTCGTCGCGAGCAGCACGTCACGGAAAGCCGCGTCCCACGCCTCGTCGTCAGAGTCGATCGGCATCATGCCCGCAGTGCCCATGGTGATGGCGATGCCATCAAGACGCCCCAGGAGTTTCACTGCGTCGGTCACCACATCGACCGCCACTCCCGGCTGGCTCACGTCGGCGGTGACGGCGTACGCCGCCGACGCGCCTGCTTCGGTGAGCGCGTCGACGGCCGCTTTGGCTCTCGTCTCGTCGCGGCCGATCACTGCCACGGCGGCCCCGTCTGCAGCCAATACCTTGGCTCCGGCCAAACCCATCCCGGCTGTGCCTCCGACGAGGGCATATGCCTTGTCGCGGACATTCAAATCCACCGGCGATCGCCTTTCAATTAGTGAACAGTAGTGTCAGAACAGTATCGGAGACTGCGGCCGAATTGAAGAGTCTGATCAGATATGACCGCATTTAGCGGCCACACAAGAACGAACACGAACGTCAGACAGTCAGTCCGAATAGGCGATGACCTTGGTCTGCAGGTGCTGCTCGAATCCCTCGACACCGTTCTGCCGGCCGATCCCGCTCATCTTGTACCCACCGAACGGCGCGTCGGCGCCGTAGAAGATGGCACCGTTGACGTTCACCGATCCGCTACGGATACGCCGGGCCACAGCCATCGCACGCTCGTGGGAGCCCAGCACCGTGCCGGCCAAACCGTAGGTCGAGTTGTTGGCCATTTCTACTGCACCCTCATCGCCGCCGTCGTACGGCGTGATGGTGATGACCGGGCCGAAGATTTCCTCCTGGAACACCCGGTGGTCGGGAGCGACGTCGGCGAGAACGGTCGGCTCGACGAAGTATCCGCGGTCCAGGCCTTGGGGCCTGCCGCCGCCGATGGTCACCCGAGCGCCCTGATCTTGAGCCACCTGGATGTAGTCCAGCACCCGGTCGCGCTGCTTGGCCGACACCAGCGGGCCGCAGAAGTTGGCCGGGTCACTGGGGTCGCCGACGGTCACGCCGGCGAACGCCGCGGTTGCCATCTCCACAGCGGCCTCGTAATGCTTGCGCGGCACCAACATCCGGGTGGTCAGGGCGCAACCTTGACCCGAGTGCATGAGCGCGCCGATGCAGCCGGGCACGGTCGAGTCCAGATCTGCGTCATCGAGCAGCAGGTACGCCGACTTGCCGCCGAGCTCCATCAAGTTGCGTTTCATGGTCGCGGCACTCAGCCGCCCAATCAGCTCACCGACCGCAGTCGAACCGGTGAACGAGACCATGTCCACCCGAGGGTCGATCAACAGGGGGCGGGCAACGTCGTTATCGGAGGTAGGCACGATGTTGACGACTCCGGCTGGGATATCGGTCTTCTCGGCGATGATGCGGCCCCAGCGTAGGGCGTTCCAGGGGGTTTCGATCGCCGGTTTGAGCACCATGGTGTTGCCGGTGGCCAGGATCTGGCCGATCTTGTGGCTGATGATCTCGAACGGGAAGTTCCACGGCGTGATGGCGGCGACTACGCCCATCGCCTCCTTGACCACAGCGCGGTTGTACGGCACTCCCAACAGAGCGGCCTCGTCGAGCTGGCGTTCCCAGGCAAAGTCCGAGATGTACTGCGCCGGCCAGCGGATCGCGTCGGCCAGCGGCCAGTCCAGCTGCGCAATGTAGGTCATACCCAGCGGCGCGCCCACCTCAGCGACCAACTCGGCGCGCATGTCCTCCTTTTCCTCCTGCAGCGCGTCGTGCAGCTGCATCAGACAACGCTGGCGGAACTCATGGTTGGTCGACCAGTCGGTGGTGTCGAACGCCCGCCGGGCCGCCGCGATCGCCTGCTCCATATCGACGGAACCGGCGTCGGGGGTTCGGCCGAGCACCTCCTCGGTCGCGGGGTTGATGTTCGCGGCGCTACGACCGGCTACCGCGTCGCACAATTTGCCGTCGATGAACAGCCGGGTCTCGGGGTTGAAGTTGACGGTGGCGGCAGCAATAGGTGAAGCCGTCATTGGCAGTCCCTCTCCTGGAAGTGTCAGCGTGGGCTATTGTAGCGGTTTATAGATAACTGTTTAGCGGATTCGATGCTATATCGGATCCCAGGCCCCATGAAGGGGGAACCGGTTGACCGCCCCTGCTGACAGCGCCGTAACCGGCCGCCGTCACGATGAATACATCTCCCATGTCGCCGTGTATCGCCAGGAATTCCGGCGGTACCTCCGTGAGCTGGATGCGGCCGATCAATGGCGTTCGGCCGCGTTCACCAACGCCGAGGACGGGCTGACCCACGACGCCACGGTGATGGCCCGGCTCTACGCCGACGGCTGGAACCGGTACGGCTGGCCCGAGTCCGCGGGCGGCCTCGGCGGCAACGAAATCCATCGTGCCGTGTACTACGAGGAACTCGGCTACGCGATGCTGCCCATCCCGGCTCAGCACTGGACATTGGAAACACTCGGCCCGGCGCTGCTGAAATTCGCCCCGGAGCTGGGTGCCCGGTACCTCCCCGGCTACCTCAGCGGCGCCGAATGGTGGGGACAGAGCTTCTCCGAGCCAGAGTCCGGCAGCGACCTGGCCACCCTGCGCACCCGCGCGGTCGATGACGGCGCAGGCGGGTTCGTGCTCAACGGCCAGAAGATCTGGACCAGTCAGGGACCGACGGCAACCCGGTTGTTGGCGCTGGTCCGTACCGGCGCACCCGAGAGCCGCCACCGCGGCCTGACCATGATGATGGTCGACGCCGACGCGCCTGGGGTCACGGTCCGTCCGATCGCGCTGGCCAGCGGGCGCCGCGAACTGGCCGAGGTGTTCTTCGACGACGTCCGCGTCGACGGTGACCGGGTGGTGGGCGAAGTCAACGGTGGGTGGGCCGTGGCGATGCACCTCATGCAGTACGAACGCGGCATGTACGGCTACGCCGTCCTGAACAAGGTGCTCACCGAAATGAGCCGGCTGCGGGTGGAGATGGTCACCACTGGTGCCACCGATACGCAGCGGCAACGCTTCGCCCGCGTCTATGTCGACGTGGCAGCCGCGCAGGCCCGTACCGCCACCACGGTGCGCCGTCTCGCCGCGGGTGAGGCGGTGGGTGCAGAAAGTAGCATCGACAAGTTGTTGTTCGGCCGGGCCGAGAAAGAGGTCAACGACCTCATCTTGGAAATCACCCGCGAGCGGATGATCGCCGGGACGGGCCAGGGCGGCGCGGCACTCGACACCGCACGGGCCGAGTGGTGGTATTCGCGGGCCGCGACGGTAATGGGTGGCACAGCCGAAGTGCAGCGGGGCATCATCGCCGATCACCTTCTCGGGCTCCCGAAAGAGAGAGGCAAATGACCGACGAAACGTGGCCGATGGTCGAGGAGGCGGTGTTCCGGCTCTTCGACGAACTGGCGGGTAAGGGCACACCCGAACATGTGGCGATCGGGCCACGACTGGCTGAACTGGGCTGGTCGGACATCGAAGCCGAATACCCCGTCGAGGCGTGCGAACTGCTGTTCCGTGCTCAAGGTCGTTCGCTGGCGCTCACCGACTGCCTTGATCGCGTCATGATCGCCGAGTTGGCCGGTGTGCTCGACGAGAATGTCGACCACGTCGTCCTGCCCGATCTGGCGCGCGGACATGTTCCGGGTTCCAGCGAAGACCACGTGTCGGGCATTGTGCTGGGACCACTCGAAGGCAGGTTGGTGGTCCCGGTGCCTGGGCCGACGGGAAAGGTGTCGATCGGCGTGCTCGATGCTGCCAAGCTGCACGGTGAGCGGCTGGACACCTTTGACGCATCGACATTCTGGACTCGGGTGACCGGACCGCTGGACGCCGCCTTGGTCGAGGCCTCCGCCCAATGGAACCAGGCCATCGCCGCGGCGCAGCGTGCGCTTGCCACTGAGCTGGCCGCACTCGCAGAGCGGGCGCTGCACATTGCGGTCGAACACGTCAGCGTGCGGGTACAGTTCGGCGGGCCCATCGGATCGTTCCAGTCGCCCCGACACGCACTGGCCGATGCGTCAGCGGTGCTGGCCGGCGCGCGGGCACTGCTCGGGGAATCGTGGCGGTACGGCGGGCAACTCTCGGCAGTGACCGCCAAGGTCGCCGCCGGCCGAGCACATCGCGCGGTCAGCGATGTGGCCCTACAGGTGTGCGGCGCGATCGGATTGACCGCTGAGCATGATCTGCACCGCTACGTCACGCGCGGGTTCCAGCTGGATGCGCTGTGCGGTTCACATGACCAGCTCGAGTCGTTCCTCGGCGAACAACTCTTCGAAACCTACGCCCCGGGCCGCGCGCTCCCCGCCGTCGTCACCTGGGCCAACTGACCTGTCGAGCAGAGGAAAAGGCACATGCGCCGCAACATCTTCGAGGAAGTGCACGATGACTTCCGGGCCACCGCACGAGCATTCTTCGAACGGGAATGCGTCCCGAACGTCGAGAAGTGGGAGAAAGACGGCAAGGTCAGCCGCGAGGCCTGGCGCGCCGCAGGCGAACACGGCTTGATCGGTTGGGAGTTCGACGAAAAGTACGGCGGATTGGGCGTCAAGGACTTCCGGTTCAATCAGATCATCTCCGAGGAGATGTTCGGCACCGGGTCCGTCGGCATCGGCTTGGGCGTGCAGAACGACATCCTGATGCCGTACCTGAATCACCTCACCACCGATGAGCAAAAACAACGGTGGCTGCCCAAGTTCATCTCCGGTGAATACATCGGCTCCATCGCGATGTCCGAGCCTGCGGCGGGATCGGATCTGGCAGGCATCAAGACCACGGCCCGTGACGAGGGTGACCATTGGGTGGTCAACGGCCAGAAGACCTTTATCAGCAACGGCCTGCTGTCCAAGCTGGTACTGACGGCGGTCAAGACGGACCCGTCGGCCCGACACAAGGGCATCAGCCTGCTGATGATCGAGGACGGTATGGAGGGGTTCACCCGCGGCCGCAAGCTCGACAAGATCGGCCAGTACTCCGCTGACACCGCCGAGCTGTTCTTCGAAGACGTCAAAGTGCCCAAGGAGAACCTCGTCGGTGAAATCAATCGCGGCTTCTACCATCTGGTGTCGAACCTCCCCAGCGAACGGGTCGGGGTGGCCTGTTACGCATTGCCCGCCGCCCGCCGCGCACTGGACCTGACCAAGGCCTACGCGCTGGAGCGCACCGCATTCGGACAGCCGATCGGCAAATTCCAGGTCAACCGGCACTTTCTGGCTGAGATGCAGACCAAACTCGATGCCGCCCAGACCTATCTCGATCAGTGCGTGCTGTCCGTCAACGACGGCACGCTGACCGACCAGGACGCTGCCGGCCTGAAGTGGTGGACCTCGGAAGTCCAGTGGGAAATCATCGACCGCTGTCTGCAGATGTACGGCGGATATGGCTACATCAACGAGTACGAGGTAGCCAGGCTGTGGCGCGACTCGCGGGTCCAGCGGCTGTACGCGGGCACCACCGAAATCATGAAGGATCTGATGGGCCGGGCCATGGGTTACTGAATCAATGATGTTGATCACTGACAGGCCGTGAATAATGTGTCCACTTGGGTCATTGGATTAGCCTGTCAAATAGTCAATTGTTTCGTGCATTTACAAAACCCCTGGAGGTTGTAATGGAGGTCACCAGCCTTCGGGAGCCGAAGATGGCCGATCGGGTGGCCACGGTGCTGCGCCGGATGTTCATCCGCGGCGAGATCACCGAAGGTACGATGCTGCCTCCCGAATCCGAACTGATGGAGCGCTTCGGGGTGTCTCGCCCCACCCTGCGGGAAGCGTTCCGGGTGCTCGAGTCCGAGTCGCTCATTCAGGTCCAGCGAGGGGTCCGGGGCGGTGCCCGGGTAACCCGGCCGCAGCGGGAGACATTGGCCCGCTATGCGGGCCTGATCCTGGAATACGAAGGCGTCACAGTCAAAGATGTCTACGACGCCCGGGTAACCCTGGAAGTACCGATGGTGGAGCAGTTGGCCAAGGATCGCGACCCTAAGGTGATCGCCGAATTAGAGCAGATCGTCGAGCGCGAATCGCAGTTGGAACCGGGCAGCGACGCCGTAGACCAACTCACCGACTTCCACGCCGCGGTCTCCCGCCTGTCCGGAAACAGCACGCTGCAGATCGTCAGCGACATGCTGCACCACGTCGTCGAAAAGGCCAACCGCTCATTGCAGCCCACCAGGGGCGACCGCGCCGAACAGGCAGTTCGCCGGTCGGCCAAAACCCACCGGATGGTGCTCGACATGATCAAGGCCGGCGACGCGGAGAAGGCCGGCGAACTCTGGCGCAAGCATCTGCAGAAGGCCGAGGAATTCGTCTTGTCCGGATCCGAATTGTCCACTGTCGTCGATCTTCTCGAATGAGCGGCGTCGACGGACGCCCTACCGAGTACGACCTGGAGACACCGGACTCCATTCAGGTTAGGTTCGGGATCGCGTACCTGGAATCTGACCCGGATCAGGCTACCGCCGTGTACTCGATGCCGATGGAACGCTTCCGCAATCCGATCACCGGCGCACCGACGATTGGGCCGTTGGCCATTCTCATCGACGCTGCAGGCGGCATCGTCAACCACTACCGCAGGCCCGCGGGCCAATGGACGGTGTCCTCTGAGTTGTCTGTGGAGTTGAGCACTGATGACACCCGGGATCTCGACGACCGCGTCATCGCGAGCGCACGCACGCTGGGCCCGATAGGCGCGACCTCGCTGGCGATCTGCACTTTGACCTATCGGGGAGCTGTGATCGGCGGCGGCACGGTGCGATCATTTTTCATTCCGGCTGACGGGGTTCTGACCAACCGTCCGCCGGAGACATTGCATCGGACGGCCGAGACCACCCTGTCGGACCTGATGGCTCTCGAGGCCCAACCGGGGACCGACCGCCAGGTATTGGCACAACTCGTGGATCCCAACCTGAACAACGACATCGGAATCGTGCACGGCGGGGTGGCGGCAGCCGGTCTCGAACTCGCCGCCTCCGCCGCGATCAACGGCACCGACGGCACCGGATTACGGACCGGTTCGCTGCGGGTGAACTTCCTGCGGCCGTTCATCGCCGGGGCCCGGTCTCGCTACGTGGGAACCCCGTTACGGGTGGGTCGCAACACCGGTGTTGGCGACGCGCAGGCCATCGGTGACGACGGCAAGGTGGCGATCACCGCACGGGTGACCGCCTACCGTTGACGCCGACGTTATTACTTCTTGGAGCGCGCCCGGAAAGCGGCGACCCGTTCCTTGAACTCCGGCGTGGAGAACGACGTCAACTCCTCCGCCAGCGCGTACTCGAGCACCCCTTGCGCGGCGCGGGACAGGTGCATGTTGAGTGCCACCTTCGATGAGCGAAGGGCCTGCGGCGGCAGAGCGGCCAGGCGTTCACCGAGCGCCAGCGCCTCATCGAGCACCGAGTCGTCACTGACCACCTTGGTGACCAGGTTGAGCTTCTCGGCAACCGGCGCGGTGATCCGATCTCCCAGCAGCACATACTCTTTGGCCTTCATCATGCCGACCAACAGGGGCAGCATCGCCGCTCCGCCGTCACCGGCGGTCAGGCCGACTGCCACATGCGGGTCGGCCAGGTAGCTGCTCTCCCCCATTACCAGCAGATCACTCAACAAGGCGATCGAACACCCCAGCCCTACCGCGGGTCCGTTGACCGCAGACACCAGCGGTTTGGGGAAGTTGATCACCTCGAGGAAAACAGTCCGGGCCTCGTGGATCTGAAACGTGCGCGCAACCTGGTCCTCGATCAGGCGACCGAACATCACCATGTCACCGCCGGCCGAGAAAGCCTTACCCACCCCGGTGGTGACGACGGCCTTCACGTCGTCGTCGGCGTCCAGCACTTTCCAGATGGTGGCGAACGCGTGGTGCACCTCTTCGGTGACGGCATTGAGCGCCTCGGGGCGGTTGATGCTCACCACATGGACGTTGCCGCGTTTCTCCACAAGCAACCATGGAGCGAACTGCTCGTAACCGGCCAGCGTCGCGATCTCGGAAGTCGTCATGTGATGTCCTGTCAGTTCTTCTCGTTGGAAAGGATGGTGACCGCAGAGACCGCGGTCGGGCCGCCGATGTTGTGGGCCAACGCAACTCGCGCGCCGTCAACCTGATTCTCGGCCTCGCCGCGCAGCTGGTTGAACAATTCATAGCACTGCGCGACACCGGTCGCGCCCGGCGGATGCCCCTTGGCCTTCAACCCGCCGCTCGCGTTGATCGGGATGGAGCCGCCGACATAGTTTTCGCGGCCCTCGACCAGTTTGTATGCCTCGAACCGGTCGGCGAATCCGAGGTCCTCGTAGCTGATCAACTCGACCCCGGTGAAACAGTCGTGGACCTCGGCGACGTCGATGTCACGCGGGGTCACACCAGCCATGGACATGGCCGCCTTCGCGGCTCTCACCGTCGGCGGGAAGCTGGTCATATCGCCCTTGTGCTGGTGCATCACCCGGTCCATCCCCAGCCCGACGCCGCGCACCCAGACCGGACGGTCGGTGTAGCGGTCGACGACGTCCTCGGCGGCGAGAAAAACCGCGGCCGCGCCGTCGCTCTGGGGCGTGCAGTCATACAACCCGAACGGGTCGACCACCGTCGGAGCTGCCAACGCCTGCTCAACGGTGATCTCGTAGCGGAGTTGAGCTTTGGGGTTCTTCAGCGCGTGGAAGTGGTTCTTCACCGCGACCATCGCCATGTGTTCCTTGGTTGCCGGCGACTCGTGCAGATAGCGGATGACGTGTAGCGCGAAGTTCGCTGGTGCCACCAGCCCAAGCGGGTAGTCCCAGGCATTATCCCGGGTCATGGCCGCCCATTCCCAGAACGTCGTACTGGACGATGTCTCGCGGACCTTGTCTGCGCCGACTACCAGCACCACGTCATACAGACCCGAGGCGATGGCCAGTGCGCCGTTGCGGATCGCGTCGTTGCCAGTGGCGCAAGCATTTTCGACGCGAGTGACCGGGATGTCGGTGAGATCGAGGGTGTCAGCCAGGATGCCCGACGGGAAACCGTCGGTGGTGGACAGTTCACCGAACCAGGCCGCCTGGATGTCGGATTTCTTGATGCCCTTGTCGACGTGGGCGACCGCTTCCGCATAAGCCATCGGCACCAGGTCTTTGATACCGAGATCGAAATGCTCGGCGAACGGCGTCATTCCCGCCCCGACGATTGCCACATTCCTCATGCGTGGTCTCCTTCCGCGCTTGTGGGCCAAAATGCATAGCCATAGTCAGGAACGCCTGCTCGGTCGGCTATCTTGCGCAGCACCACCGCACCGGCCTGACCGATGGCGGCCTCACCCGCAGGCACCCCGGTGACCTTCATCAACACTCGCACGGGACTACCGTCCAGCGCTACGACAGCGATCGAATAGGGACTGGGCAGATCCGGTATCGGAATCCGAATGGTGGTCTGGGTGTACACGGTTCCGGTGCGCGGCAACGGTTCCAGCCGGTAATCGGTGGCCAACACACCGTCCTCGTCCACACGGGCGCGCGGCGGGAACTGTGGCGCGGTGTCGATGCCGGGCCGTTCTTCGAAGACCGCTGCCTCCCAGCGCAGTTTGGGTTCGAACGCTCGGGCGTAGGCAGGCAGCGAGATCGGAATGCCATTTCCATCCGCGGTGCGAAACTTCGGTAGCTCTCGGACCTGGGGCTCATCTCGGGTGATCACCGGAGCGGTAGCGGCCGCGCCGACTTCAGCCGCCGTCACGCTGGACTGTTCGACAGCCAGTAGCAAGCCACCCGGCTCGCCTTTCTCAATGAGATCGGCGAGCGCTCGAATCACGCCAGATGCCGACGAGATCGGATGTTCGATCGCGCCCCGTGCATCGACGCCACCGCCAAGTTCCTTGGCCTTCACGCCGACCACCGCCATCACCCGCTGCGAGTCGTCCAGACCCAGTCGCGCGACCGTCGACTTGACCCCGACTTCACGCTGCAACCGGGCGTCGCCGTAGTCGCGGCGGGCGCCGTCGGCGCTTCGGACGGTGATCGGCAGGCTGCGAGTCTGCCGCGCGATCGGCGCCAGCTTGACACCTTGGGCACCGACCAGGACCGCCGCCGCAGCAGCCGTGGTGTGGGAATCATCGGCCGCGATGACCAGGGTGCCCTCGGAGGCACCAAGGAGCTGATCGAGCACCGCAGGCGCCCCGCCGAGCACTTCACTGACGGCCACATCGGCCGGCAACGACAGACCGGCCAGCAGTACAGCGCCGTTACCTCCTTCCAGCAGCGGGAAGTCACGCGACACCAGCACCACCCGGCGTGCGGTGGCATCTGGGTCAGCAGCCCGACCTGCGGCAACCGCCATGGTCAATGCATCCTCGTCGGGACCTTTCACCCGGCGCTCACGCACGGTCCAGGGCGGCAGGTAGGTGCCGATTGCGGCGACCTGAGTCATAGAGCCTCGCTTGGGTGAGTGACCGCGTCACAGCGGCCAACTAATGAGCTATATAGTTATAGCATTCAGGCTACGGCGGACGACGGCGGAAGGACAACTGGACTGTGAGCATTCCCGATCCCGGCACTCTGAAAGATCGTGTCGTCGTGGTGACCGGCGCCAGCCGCGGTATCGGCTGCGCCATCGCGGTGCGTGCAGCACAGGACGGTGCGGCGGTGGCGCTGCTGGCAAAAACTGAGATACCCAATCCGAAGATCGCAGGCACCTTGGCCGAAACTGCAGAGGCAGTACAGAACGCCGGCGGGCGGGCGCTTGCGGTGGGCTGCGATGTACGTGACGCCACCGCGGTGGCCGCGGCCGTCGAGAAGATCGCCGAGACCTTCGGGGGCATCGACGTCGTGGTCAACAATGCCGGCGCGCTGGACCTTCGACCGACCGAGAGCCTGCCCCCCAAAAGCCTGCGCAAGCTGCTGGAAATCAACGTCGAAGGGCCCTTCGCGGTGGTGCAGGCCGCTCTGCCGCACCTACGCCGCTCGGACAATGCGCACGTGGTCAACGTTTCTCCGCCGCTGAACCTGGAACCCGGGTGGGTGGGCGCCCATGTCGGACACACAGTCGGCAAGTATGCCGAGAGCCTGCTCACGCTCGGCTGGGCTGATGAGTTCGCCCCAGTGCCGATCGCCGTCAACTCAGTGTGGCCTGCCACCACGATCGCCAGCACCGGAATGATGGTCGCGATGGGCGAGGCGCAGGTGCGTGCCCAGGCCCGGAGCCCGCGGATCATGGCCGACGCGGTACACGCGTTGGTCACTCGGCCTGCCGCATCATGCAGTGGTCACTTCTACACCGATGAGGAGATTCTTCGCGAGGAGGGACGCGACGACCTGTCGGAGTACCGTCTGGCCGCACACGAGCAGGACCTGACCGCCAACTTCTATCTGGCAGCCGCCCGGTGAGGGCCCTCGACGACGCCGAACTGGCCAAGATACGTTTCGCCGTACGCGAATTCCTCCGGGCCGACCGCGCAGAATTCGGCTGGCAGCCCGCCATCGACGCCTGGATGGCCGGCTGGGACGAAGGGTTCTCAGCACGGTTGGGTGCCGCCGGTTTCGTCGGCCTGACCATCCCACGCCGCTACGGCGGTCACGAGCTCGGCCACCTGCATCGCTACGTGGTGACCGAGGAACTGATCGCCTCGGGTGCGCCGGTGGCGGCGCATTGGACCGCTGACCGCCAAGTCGCACCGAGCCTACTGACCTACGGCACCGAGGAGCAGCGCGAGCGGCTACTGCCGAAAATCGTTGCCGGCCAGCTCTATTCGTCGATCGGCATGAGCGAGCACGGCGCCGGGTCGGATCTTGCCGCGGTGTCGACCAAAGCGACCCGTACCGACGGGGGCTGGCTGTTGTCCGGCACCAAGGTGTGGACCAGCGGTGCCCACCATGCACACCAGGTCGTGGTGCTGGCGCGCACCAGTCCCGCAGACCCGAAGCACCGCCACGCGGGCTTCAGCCAGTTCCTGGTGCAGTGCGCGACGCCGGGCGTCCGGATCGAACCGATCATCCTGATGTCGGGCGCACACCACTTCAACGAGGTCATCCTCGACGAGGCCTTCGTCCCCGATGCCGACGTGCTCGGCGAGATCGGGAATGGTTGGCATCAGGTCACTTCGGAGTTGTCGTTCGAACGCAGCGGACCCGAGCGGATCCTGTCCACCGGCCCACTGCTGTTGGCTGCGATCCGTGCCCTGGGGTCCGGGCCGGCACCCGACGACCGCACTGCCGCCGCTGTCGGTGACCTGCTGGCCCAGTTGATCTCGTTACGGCAGCTGTCGTTGACGGTTGCCCGCACGCTCACCGAAGGTGACGATGCGGCGAACCAGGCCGCACTGGTAAAAGATCTCGGCACCCGCTTCGAGGCGGAATCCGTCGAACTGATCGACGACCTGATCGAGACGTTGCCCGAGAACCGGGAGTTGGAGACCATGCTGAACATGGCCTGGCTGCACAAGCCTATGTTCACGTTGCGCGGCGGTACCAACGAGGTGTTGCGCGGTGTGATCGCGCGCGGAATGGGGTTGCGATGAGCCAGACGAGCGCACTCTCGGGCGGAGTGTTCACCGCAGGGAACCGCCAGGACGACGACGCTGAGCTACGTCAGCTCGTCGATGAACTGGGCCGGCGGTCCTACGATGCCGGTCTCGGCAAGCGCGGCATCCCGGACCGGCTCGATGCCGAGCTGTGGCGCAACCTCGAAGACACCGGGCTGGCTCGGCTGACCAGCACGCCCGACTCCGGAGCCGGACCACACGAACTGGCGATCGCACTCTACGGTCTGGCACGGCACGCCGGCGCGGTGCCACTGGCCGAAACCGACGCGTTGGCGGGCTGGCTCGCCCCACACGCCGGTATCGAATTGCCTGATGGGCCACTGACAGTCGCCATCGCCGATGCCGACACAAGCGGTGACAGGATCACCGGCGCCGCGCACTCGGTGCCGTGGGCCGGGGAATGTGCGGCGACGCTCCTGGCGGTGCGCGCCGGCGACGGCCTCCGGGTCGGCCTGGTCGACACCGGCGACCTGCAGGCCGATCACAACCTGGCCGGCGAACCCCGTGATTCGCTGGTGTTCGATGCGCCCGCAGATCAGTTGCGAGCCGTCGACCCGGCGCTGGGCATCGAGCTGGACCGCCGCGGCGCGTGGGCGCGGTGTGTGCAGATCGTCGGGGCGCTCGACGCCGCCGCCGACCTGTCGGTGCGGCACACCCGAGAACGCATCCAGTTCGGTCGTCCGCTGAGCGCCTTCCAATCCGTGCAGCAGTCCCTGGCCGGCATGGCCGGAGAGATCGAAAGGGCCCGGGCCGCTGCCGATCTCGCCGTGGCGGCGGTAACCGAGCATGGTTTCGACTCTCCCGAGGCCGACTATGCCGTCACCGTGGCCAAGGTGACCGTCGGGCGTGCCGTCGGCCCGGTGACCACCGTCGCCCACCAGTTGCACGGCGCGATCGGTGTCACCCGCGAGCATCCGCTGTGGTTGTTCACCTTGCGCGCGCAGAGCTGGACGCAGGACTACGGCACCACCACACACTTCGCGCGACGCCTGGGCAGGCTGGCACTGGCCGCCGAAGATCCGTGGGACCTGGTCACCGCAACCTGACTCGATTCCAAACCAACACTAGAAAAGGAGAACTGATGACGGTAAAGAAGTTCGAAGGCGCATCCGCAATTGTCAGCGGGGGCGCAGGTGGCCTGGGAGAGGCCACCGTGCGCCGGCTCCATGCCGAGGGGCTCGGCGTGGTGATCGCCGATCTCGCCGCCGACCGGGGCAAGGCGCTTGCCGATGAGTTGGGCAGCCGAGCAGTGTTCGTCAGCACCGATGTGACCAGTGACGACAGCATCAGCGGTGCCATCGAACAAGCCAATCAACTGGGACAGCTCCGCTATGCCGTGGTCGCGCACGGCGGATTCGGTGTCGCCCAACGCATTGTGCAGCGCGACGGCAGCCCCGCCGATCTGGGTGGCTTCACCAAGACCATCGACCTCTACCTCACCGGCACTTACAACCTGACCCGCCTGGTGGCGGCGGCCGTGGCCGACGCCGATCCTCGTGAGGACGGCGAGCGGGGTGCCATCGTGATGACCGCCTCGGTAGCAGGCTACGAGGGACAGATCGGCCAGACCGCCTATGCCGCAGCGAAAGCGGGTGTCATCGGGTTGACCATCGCAGCCGCTCGCGACCTGAGTTCGGTGGGGATTCGGGTCAACACCATCGCCCCGGGCACCATGAAGACGCCGATCATGGAATCGGTCGGGGAAGAGGCCATCGCCAAGTTCGCGGCCAACATCCCGTTCCCCAAGCGGCTGGGCGCACCCGACGAGTACGCCGACGCTGCGGCATTTCTGCTGAGCAACGGCTATATCAACGGTGAGGTGATGCGGCTCGACGGAGCGCAGCGCTTCACCCCGAAGTAGTCCAAATGCGTACGGTCTGGCGCATTCCACGCTGCCAGACCGTACGCCGCGCGCTACAACCGGCCGTCGACCTGCAAGTCGGGATGCACCCAGGCCGGTGAGTTCTTCTGCTTGAACGCCCGGAAACCTTCCCGCGCCTCGGGGCCGAAGAGACTTGTCTGCATGCCGATGCGGTCGAAGAGGCCCAGGTAGCTGTCCAGGCTTGACTTGATCACACCCCGCGCGCCGGGTGCAGTGCGGCAGCATTGCCCGAGAAGCTCTTTCGCGGTATCCAGTAGTTCCTCATGGGGCACCACCCTGGCCACCATGCCCCACTCGACGGCCTCCTCCGCGGTCAGCGTGCGGCCGGTGAACATCAGATCCTTGGTCCGGACCGGGCCGATCAGACGGGCCAGCACCTGGCTGTAGTACGTGTCGGCGATTCCGCGGAACAATTCGGGCACCCGGAAGGTGGCCCGGTCACTGACCACAGCCAGATCACTGCACATCGCGATCTGCAGACCGCCGCCCTGACACAGCCCGTTGACCGCCGAGACCACCGGCTTGGCTGACTGGCGCAGAATATCGAACGGTGTCACATCCATTCCCATGGTGGACGCGAAGTCCATCCAGTTGTCCTCGGCAGCCTGCCCCAGATCGCCGCCCGGCGCGAAGACGTCTCCGGTGCCGGTGATCAGCAGGCCCGCGAGATCAGGATCGGCGTTGACCCGACTGATCGCGTACCTGATGCCGAAGTACATCGCGGGTGTCATCGCATTGCGCGCCTGCGGACGATCCAGCGTGCAGATCGCGAAGGCGCCTTCTCGCTTGAAAGTGAGGTAGGGAGTACCCAACCAATCACCGTCGGGTGGACGCGGACCGCCATTGAGATTGTCGGACATTGGAATCCCTTCCGGATCGTCGATGAACCTGGCCTAAATTAGCGAAATAGTTGTATGTTTCCAACCTCCCTGCGTAACATCCAGGACGTGGCGTACTTCACATGCGCTGCATCCGAGTGGCGCACGACCATGGTGGCCATCTCGCCCTACCACCGGAGGAAACAGAATGGGTTCACTCGACGGACGGGTCGTCTTCATCACCGGCGCCGCACGCGGACAAGGCCGTTCGCACGCAGTGATGTGTGCCGAGCAAGGTGCCGACATCGTCGGTGTGGATATCTGCGAGAATCTCGACGTCGTCCCGTATCCACTCGGGACCGCCGAAGAGCTCGAAGAGACCGCGCGCCTGGTTGAAAAGACGGGCCGCCAGATGCTGACTCGCAAGGCCGATGTCCGCGACAAAGCTGCTCTGCAGGCTGCATTTGACGCCGGCGTGGAGCAGTTCGGTCACATCGACACCGTGCTCGCCAACGCCGGTGCCGTCCTCACCAATGCCGATGAACGCGATGCCTCCGAGGCACTGCGACTCGGCCTCGACATCATGCTGGTCGGCGTCTGGAACGCCTTTCAGGTAGCCATCCCCCACATCAAGGAACGCGGCGAGGGCGGTCACCTGATCGCGACCAGTTCCATGATTGCGTTGCTGGACCTCACTGACGGTCGCGGCGGCAGCGACGCCTACCTGATGTCCAAGGTTGCCATAGTCGGTCTGGTTCGGGCCTACGCAGCCTTGCTCGCCCCCGACCGCATCCGCGTCAACGCAGTGGCCCCTACCAACTGCGCGACGCCGATGATCCTCGAGAACCCGGCGCTGTTCAAGGTCATCGAAGAGAGCCCCCACATCGTCAACGCTGTCCAGACCGCATTGCCGGACCTGCCGTTGATCGAGCCCCGCGATGTCTCCAACACCATCCTGTTCCTGCTCAGCGACGCGGGTCGATCGTTCACCGGCAGCCTGCTCAAGGTCGACGCAGGAATGGACATTCGGCGAGGATAAGGGAGCTCGGTCGATGCACTTCGGAATCGAGGGCCGGTCGGCGCTGGTCGTCGGCGGCAGCAAGGGAATTGGGTTCGAGGTTGCCAAAATGCTTGCCGCGGAAGGAGCCCGGGTGGCTGTGTTGGCCCGGACCAAGGCCGACGTCGACGCTTCGGTGGAGGCCATCCGCGCCGAGGGCGGCACTGCCCTCGGCGTTCCGGCCGACGTGAGCAACCCACAAGGGCTCGCTGATGCCATCGAGGCGGTAACCGCCGAGCACGGTGCACCGCTCATCGTGATCGGCCAAGCGAAGTACCAGCGACCGGGGGACTTCGCCGACATTGCCGATATCAACGTCTACCGCGAGTCGTTTGAAGCACACACCATGAGCCAGGTCCTGCTGTTGCAGGCAGTATTGCCCGCGATGGGGGAGGCTGGCTGGGGCCGGTTCGTACATATCGGGTCGGCCACTGCCAAGGAGCCGGCAGGCAACATCCACCATGCCGTCGCCAACACCAGCCGCCCCTCCACGATCGGTTTGCTCAAAACTGTGTCCGATGAGTACGCCCAGTACGGCATCACGGTCAACACCGTCGCGCCCGGCTGGATCGAAACCGAGAACTCGCTCGCCTACCTTGACCAGCATCTCGGTACCAGCTCGGAAGAGGACCGCCGCGACTTCCTGCTCGCCCAGGCCCGGGTACCGGCCGGGCGTATGGGTAAGCCGCATGAAATCGCCTCACTTATCGCGTATTTGTGCTCAGACCCCGCCGGCTACCTCACCGGCAACTGGATCGAAGTCGACGGCGGCTTACACCGATCAGCGTTCTAAACCCCAGGAGAAAACGTGAACACCCTTGATGCGCCCGAACTTTCCTTCGCGGGCCTGCCCATGGCCGCCGATCGTGGCGTGGGGTGGAAGGCCGTGCGCGACGCCGGGCGGGTGGTCTACATCGACGGCTGGTACTACCTTTCCCACCGCGAGGATGTGCTCGCCGCGCTGCGCAATCCGGAACTATTCTCGTCGAAGAAGGCATTTGACGTACTCGGCTCCCCGCTGCCGCTGGTGCCCATCTCTTTCGATCCGCCCGAACACACCCGGTTCCGCAAGATCCTGCAGCCATTCTTCAGCCCGAAGACCCTGAACGAGATGTTGCCGTCACTGCAGAAGCAAGCGATCGACATCATCGATGACGTGGTCGCGAAGGGCGAATGCGAGGTGGTGGCCGACATCGCGATTCCCTACCCGTCACAGGTGTTCCTGACATTGTTCGGGCTGCCGTTGGCGGATCGGGACCGTCTCATCGCCTGGAAGGATTCGGTGATCGCGCTGGCGGACTCGCCGACACTTGAAGGCGCCGACCTGACTCCGGCCATGGAATTGGTCGCCTACCTCACCGAGGCGATCAACGAGCGGCGGTCCAGTCCGGGACCGGACATCCTTTCCCAGGTGCTCACCGGCGATGACGCACTGGACGATGCCGAGGTGATGGGCCTGGCCTTTCTGTTCGTGCTGGCCGGGTTGGACACCGTCACCGCGGCGATGAGCACGGCGCTGCTGGAACTCGCCCGCAATCCCGAGTTGCGCGTCAAGCTGCGCGAGGATCCCGATCAGATGAGCGTTTTCGTCGAGGAAATCGTCCGATTGGAACCACCCGCACCGATGCTTCCCCGGGTCACCACACAAGAGGTCACCATCGGGGACTTCACCCTGCCTGCCGATACGCGGGTTCGACTGTGCATCGCAGCCATCAACCGTGACGACACCGACGAGATCTCAGTCAATGACATCGTAATGGATGGCAAGGTGCACCGGCACTGGGGCTTTGGCGGTGGTCCGCACCGCTGCCTCGGGTCACACCTGGCCCGTATGGAGCTCACACTCATCCTCGGGGAATGGCTGAAACGTGTCCCCGACTTCTCGGTGCAAGACGGCTACGAGCCGCAGATTATGTTCCCCGCGAACACCTTTGCACTGGAGTGGGTACCGCTGACCCTGGGCTGACTCGCTATTCGGCAGACGAATTTAGTTGGTATGTAAGGCTTTTACTGTCTAAGGTAGGGAAATGACCTCGAAACCTTGGAACCCCGACAGCACGGCCGTCGTCTGCGTGGAATGCCAGAACGGTGTGCTGGGCCCAGATTCGGTGTTACCTGCGCTGGCCACCGAATGCGGGGATCTGGTCGGCAGTATCCGCCGATTGCTCGACAGTGCACGCGCATTCGGCGCGAAGGTGGTACACGCGACATACGAGGGCACCTTGGGCGGCCAACCAACCGGCACCGCGCGACTGTGGCGGCTACTGGGACCTGCCACTGCAGACTGGGCACCGGGAACCGCCGCTACAGCGGTAGTGCCCGAACTGCTTACTTCCACAGACCTGGTTCTGCCGCGTCACCATGGGCTGTTCCCAACCTTGGACTCCGAGTTGTTGCCGGTGCTGAAAGGCCTGGGTGTGACGACCATCGTTCTCACCGGCGTATCGCTGAACCTGGCGATCACCCACACCGCCGGACACGCCACTCAGGCCGGATTCGACCTCGTCATCCCGCGTGATGCAGTCGGAGGCACACCATCAAGTTACGCAGAACAGGTGCTGGACAACACCATTGCCGTCCTCGGCAGGCTCACCAACGTCGACGAACTGATCCACGAATGGTCCGGATCAGACCAGAGCAAACCCTGAGACCCGGCCCGAACATGACCGATTACCTTTCAGACATCCCTTCCTGCGCGGGCAATCTCGTTCATAATAGGAAGATGCGGAAACCGAATGGCCCCTGGCACACCTTGATGACGGTTGTAGGTGCAGCCGTATTGACGTTGGGTGGCTCAGTGACGTTGGGTGACTCAGTGACGGCACACGCCGACCCACCTGCCGCAACCCCCAATCCCTATCCCGACATCCGGTATTACGATCGCCTCGACGCCAACAATTTCGCCCTTCCTGGCGGAGTGTGGTTCCTTTCCCCGACCGGGCAAAACTGCGGCATCTGGGGCAGGGGCGATTTCGGCTGCGCCGGCGAAATTCCCGGGGCCCCCGCAGGAGTCAGTCATATTGGCTGGATCGACGGAGATCGGTCAATGCACTACGACTGGTCGGTGGCGGCGCGGTTCCCCGCCACACAGGCGGAACTCCCACTGTCTCCACGCAGTTACATCAAGCACGAAGGGACAACGTGTGCGGTGACGCCGGACAGTAGAACCTACTGTGAACGCGGACCGCTCCGTTTCGTGATCGAACCGACTCAGACCTGGCTGTCAGCTCCTTGGATGGACTTGAGTTGGACAACCTTGGGACCGGCATCGTGTAGCCCGCCGGATACCGGGGGGCCATGCTATCGATGATTCGGGAGATGGGGCGATTCAGGAGATAACGGGCTCTTCATGATTGACGGTGTAGTTGGGGTCTGAATCCGCCGGTTTCCAGTAGGGATCTGGCGATGTAGTTGGTGAGGTTGCGGAATCCGAGGGCGGATCCGCGGAGGTGTTCGAGGCGGCCGTTGATCGCTTCGGTCGGCCCGTTGCTGGTGCCGGGGCGGTCGAAGTAGGCCAGGATGTCGGCGGCGCGTCGGTTCAATGTCCGGCCGAGAGTGATCAGCTCCTGCAGGGCTTTGGGGACGCCAGCGCTCAGAGTGGTGATCAGTGCGGCCATCATGGCGCGGCCTGTGGTCCGGTCGGGCTCGCGGTAGGCGGCCACGGCTCGCTGATACATCTGCCAGGTGGCCTCGACCTCTGGGGTTCCCCCGAAAAAGTGGACACGGTTAGCTTGATTGCTGATTGATCCGTGCGGTGATCTCGAAGTCGATGGGTGAGATCATGCCCAGTGCACTGTGCCGCCTGTCATGGTTGTAGTAGCGAAGGTAATTGTCAAGTCCCGCAGTAAGATTCGCATACGACGTGAAAGCGTGCCTCTTGTAGTACTCATGCTTGACCGTCGACCACAGCGATTCGGACCCCGCGTTGTCCCAACATATCCCGGTGGCCCCCATGGAGCGGCGCAGACCGTGCCGGGAACAAGCTTTGGCCAGGTCATGACTGGTGTATTGACTGCCTCTGTCCGAGTGCAGGATGGTGCCGGCGACCGAGCCGCCACGGGTGAACACCGCGGCGTCCACAGCATCCTCCACCAACTCAGTACGCATGTGATCAGCCACCGACCAGCCCAGCACGCGGCGGGAATGTTCGTCGCGGATCGCGCACAAGTAGGCATCGCCTTCTCCGCAGGTCAAGTAGGTAATGTCGGAGGTCCACACCGCATCAAGGCGGCCCTGATCGAAGACGCGGCCCACCCGGTCGGGCGGAAACGTCGCCGCAGGATCGACCACCGTGGTCTTGATCTTGAAGGTCCGCGGGCTGATCCCTTCGATGCCCATCTCGGCCATGATCACCGCGACGGTGTTCACCGACACCGAGACACCAGCCGCGTGCAGGTCGGCGGTAATGCGTGGTGAACCGTAGGTGCGCCGGGAGTGCTGCCAGTGGGCCAGAATCTTGACCTCCAGATCACGGCGCCACTGCTGGCGAGCCGTGGGTTCGGTGCGTCGTTGTCGCGCCGCCCAGGCGTAATAGCCAGACCGTGAGACGCCGAGCAGCTCGGCCAGTGTCGCGATGTCGTGGTCGGCGCACTCCGCGGCGATGAGCTCGAACCGACTCACCGATGTCGCTGTGCCGCAAAGTACGCCGATACTTTTTCAGGAACGCGATATCGCGGTCCTTCTCGGCGAGCTCCGCGCGCAGGCGCACCAACTCGGCACGTTCACGGGCAGTCAGCTCGCCCTCCGGCGGCCCGGACCGGGCATCACCAGCCACCCCGTCCCGGCGCCGTTCCTCGCGTACCCACTTACCCAACACGTTCTCGTGCAGGTTGAGCTCACGTGCCACCTCAGACACCGGCCGGCCCCCGTCAATCACCCGCCGAGCAGCCTCCACCTTGAACTCCGGTGTGAACGACCGACGCGTTCGCGACATGTCGACATCCTCCCAGCAGGACACCGTCCCGCTATCTCAGGTGTCCACTCAAACTGGGGAACCTCACTCTCGACGTGAGCGTCGACGGTGAACAAGGTGGTCAGCCGGGTTTTCTGCTTGTCGGTGAGCAGATCAGCTCCGGTGTGCAGGGTGCGCCGGGCGCGGTAGAGCGGATCTGTCTTGCGGCCGCGGTGCCCGCAGGTGGCCACCTGCACGCGGCGCCGGCATTCGTCGAGGGCGTTGCCGGCCAACCTGACGACGTGGAAAGGGTCCATCACCGCCGCCGCGGTGGGCAGTTCCTCGCTTGTGGCGGTCTTAAACCCGGAAACCCGTCCATGGCAACCACTTTCACCCGGTCACGCCAATCCTTGGGCCGCTCAGCGAGCCAGTCGGCGAAGGCCTTCTTGGAGCGTCCTTCGACCATGTCGAGCAGCCGGGCCGGACCCGTCTTATCGCGGACCGGGGTGAGATCGATGATGACGGTGACGTACTTGTCGCCGCGGCGGGTGTGCCGCCACACGTGCTCATCGACGCCGATCACGCATACGCCGTCGAACCGGGCCGGATCAGCGATCAGCGCTCGCTGACCTTCGGCGAGCACCGCGTTGTTGGCAGTGTTCCACGACACCGCGAGCGCCTCGGCGACCCGGGCCACCGATAGGTGCTGGCAGACAACGGCTTCCAGAGCCCATCGCAGCGCACGCCGTGACAGCTTGGCACGGGGTTCGGCGGCCTTGCCGGTATCTTGGCGCCACACATGAGCGCATCCGGCGCAGCGGTAGCGGCGGATCGTCACCAACAAGGTGGTGGGCCGCCACCCGAACGGCTCATGAGCCAGCATGCGGACCACGCTGTCGCGGACCACACCTTCTTCGCCGCAGCGTCGGCACCAGTGGTCGGCCTCGGTGCTGGTGACCTGGCAGGCCAGCACCGCGCGGTCGGGTTGCACGCGTTGGCCGGTCACCTCCTGAGTTAGGAGACCCCTGCGGGATTTCGGCGGCGGGATCGCTCTGACCTGCTGTTTTGGTTGCCATGGTCGTGGTTTTGGCTTACTAAGCGGGTAGGGTCCGGTGGGTGTTTGTGCGCAAAGTGCGTACCGCCTCGGGTGCGGTCGCCGTGCAGGTGATGCGCAAGTCCGGCCGTCGCGACGAGCTCGTCAGGCACCTCGGTTCCGCCCATACCGACGTTGAGCTCGGGATCCTGCTCGAACAGGCCCGGCGGCTGGTGGCTGGTGATCAGGAAGCCTTCGAGTTCGAGGTGTCCGCTCGTACTGAGCGGGTCAGCGATGTCGCCGACTGGCGGACGGGCACGCTGAATCTGGCGCCGGGGATCCCGAAGGGCGCTGTTGCGCCTCCGGGGCGGACCGCGGCGACGCATTCACGGTTGCTCTACGACGTGATCGGCGCGGTCTATGACTGGATCGGATTCGATGTCGTCGACAATGTGGTGTTTCGGGATCTGGTGATCGCCCGGATCGTGGAGCCCACCAGCAAGGTGGATTCTGTGCGGGTGCTCACTGATCTCGGTGCAGAAACCGTGGCCTACAAGACGATTCAACGCAGTCTGGCCAAGGTCAACGCCGGTAAGTACCGCGATCTGATTGCTGCCAAGTGTTTCACTCACGCC
>Ga0182740_1000539_pt1 | contig 39800 bp, 41 predicted proteins | sample eDN5th37CKraftBY_FD_128872 | JGI IMG/M metagenome (GOLD analysis project Ga0182740, IMG submission 128872) | Enriched backyard soil microbial communities from Emeryville, California, USA - eDNA 5th pass 37_C Kraft BY (version 2) (version 2) | ecosystem: Environmental > Terrestrial > Soil >...
CAAGGGCAAGAAGTTCGACCTCAACGACATGCGCGACCAACTGGAGCAGATGCAGAACATGGGCGGCATCGGCGGGCTGATGGACAAGCTGCCGGGCCTGGGGCAGATCCCCGAGCACCTCAAGCAGCAGGCCAGCCAGAGCAAGGAAGTGCCGCGCATGATCGCCATCATCAATTCGATGACGAAAAAGGAGCGGCGCAACCCCGGCCTGCTCAACGGCTCGCGCCGTGCCCGCATCGCGCGCGGCTCCGGCACCCAGCCTGCCGACGTCAACAAGCTGATGAAGCAGTACATGCAGATGGAAAAGATGATGGGCAAGCTGGCCGGCGGCGGCATGAAGGGCATGATGCGCAACATGAAGGGCATGCTCGGCGCGATGGGCGGCCGCGGCGGCCTGCCGTTCCGCTGAGCCGGCGCGGGCGCCGCGGAACGCCGGGCCACGTCCCGCCATGAACTGGTCGCCGGGGCGGCACTGCATCCACCTGTGCCTGGCGCTGGTGCTGGCCGCATGGCTGGCTTCGGGCTGGGCCTTGCTGCCGGCGACGTTGGTGCTGTGGGTTGCGCTGGCGTTGCAGGCCGGGTTGGTCGATGCGCTGTTCCGGCGGCGTGCTCCAACGCTGGCTGCGGCGGAGTCGCAGGAGGGCGAGCCGCGGGGCGTGTCGTCCGCCGCCGCGCTGGCGCCGCTGCATGGCCCGGTGCCGCGTGCCGATGTGCTGTCCGTGCCGGCCGCGGCCGGGCGCGAATGGCGCCGTCATGTCGCCGACATCGAGCCGTTCCACAACGAGCGCTACCCGCGTGCGGACATCTGCATTACCCAAGACCTGTTCCTGCGCGCCGGCGATGTACTGCTGCTCCGCTTCCACCCTGCCGCGCGGGATGGCCGGGAGCCGGTGCGCTGGCCCTGCGACCTGTGTCCGCCGGGGCAGGGCGGACGACGCTGGTTCGACGTGGGCAGCCGGGAGGAGACCCGCATCCTGATCGAACATGCCGGCGTGCATTCGCTGGGCATCGGCCAGGACGACCCAGGCAGTGCCACGGGATGCGGCAGCATCGGCGTCTGGCTGGGCGTGCCGACGCCGGAGGCCTTGTCGCTGCCATTGGAGCCGGCGCCGGCGTCGGCCTGCCGGTACGAGCATGACCGGGCGGGAGGGCTGGTGGTACGGATCGAAGGCGAGGACCGCCCGCCAGCGCATGCACGTTTGCCGGTGCACGAGCCGGCAGGCGTACCGCAAGGCGCGGTGCTGCTGTTCGCCAATGCCACCGATGCCTGGGACGTGACGGGCATCGCCGACCCGGCCATCGACTGGCTGGCGCAGTACCGGCACCTGCACCGCTGGTACCTGCAACTGAGCCGCGGCGACGTGCTGGTGCTGGAACAGGCATGGCAGGCCGGCGAGTTCGACCGCCGCCTGCCGCGCGAGGACGGCGCGACGGGCTTCACCGACGGCAGCCTGCGGCTGTACGGGTTCGTGCGCGGGCCGGGCCTGTATGACGGTGGCACCACCGATGGCCGCCATGCGCTCACCTGCGATGCCGACGGCTTCTACTGCCTTGAACTGGAATTGCATGGGCCGCCGGAATGGCGTGGCCGGCCGGCGACGGATTTCGTCGACCTGCGGTTGTGGGGCGCCTTCCTGCAACGCCCGCGGGCAGTGCGCGACTTCGACCTGCGCGAAGGCCGCGTCGAGGATTGGTACCGGATGCTGATGCCGGTGCCGCGGGGTATGGCGTGAAGCGCCGCCCGCGTGACCTGCCGGGATTGGCGCCGGCGGGGGGCTCGGCGATGATCGGGCTTCCCGAATGGAGCGCGGCATGAATCCGGACATCCGGCGACGCATCGACGACTTCCGCCACTGCTTCGGCGTCGAGCTGCCGATCCTGCTGGCACCGATGGCCGGTGCCTGCCCGGTGGCGCTGTCGCAGGCGCTGGCCAATGCCGGTGGCATGGGCGCGATGGGGGCGGTGTTGTCGCAGCCGCAGGACATCGGCCGGTGGATGGCGGCCTTTCGCGCGGGCGCTTCCGGGCCGGCGCAGGTCAACCTGTGGGTGCCCGACCCGCCGCCGCCGCGCGATGCCGCCGCCGAGGCCGCGACCCGCGCCTTCCTCGAACGCTGGGGGCCGCCGGTGCCGGCCGAGGCGGGCGATGCCGCGCCGGCCGACTTCGATGCGCAGTTCGCGGCGCTGCTCGATGCCCGCCCGGCGGTGGCCTCGACCATCATGGGCGTGCTCTCCGCCGAGCAGGCGCGACGCTTGAAGGACGCCGGCATCCACTGGTTCGCCTGCGCGACCACGCTGGAGGAGGCACGGCAGGCGCAGGCCGCCGGCGCCGACGCGGTGGTCGCGCAGGGCATGGAGGCCGGCGGCCATCGCGGCGCGTTCGACGCCGGGCGCGCCGAAGCGCAGATGACCGGGCTGTTCGCCCTGCTGCCGCGCCTGGCCGATCAACTGGACATACCGGTGATCGCGGCCGGCGGCATCGCCGATGGCCGTGGCGTGGCCGCCGCGCTGATGCTGGGCGCCAGCGCGGTGCAGGTGGGTACCGCCTTCCTTGCCGCCGAGGAGTCCGACATTCCCGATGCATGGAAACAGGCCCTGGCCGATTCCGAGCCGGAGGGCACGCGCGTTACCCGCGTTTTCAGCGGCCGGGCGGGGCGCGCGCTCGATACCGCCCATGTCCGGGCCGCCGAGGCCGGGGATGCGCCGCGTCCGCGGCCGTACCCGGTGCAGCGCGGGCTCACCGCCGGCATGCGCCGGCAGGCCAAGGCCGATGACCGCCTGGAGACGATGCAGGCCTGGGCCGGACAGGCGGCATGGATGGCACGACGCGGGCCGGCCGCCGGCATCCTGCGGGCGATGTGGCAGCAGGCGCAGGCGCTGCTGTGAGCCGCCTGTTCTGCAATGGCGAACCGCTCGACGCGGCGCTGGCCGGCGCCGCGCTGGTCAACTACGGCCACTTCACTTCGATGCAGGTGCGCGGTGGCGCGGTGCAGGGCTGGGCGCTGCACCTGCAGCGCCTGCAGCAGGGTACGCGCGAGTTGTTCGATGCGGCGCTGGACGAAGCGCAGCTGCGGGCGTGGCTGCGGCAGGCGCTGGCGCGATGCGGCATGCAGGACGCATCGCTGCGCATCACCGTGTTCTCGCGCGATTTCGATTTCCGCCAGCCGCTGCGCGCGGTGCCGGTGGACGTGCTGGTCGCTGTTTCCGGGCCGGCCACGGCGCCGGCGGTCGCTCGCACGGCGCTGCCGGTGCATTACGAACGCGAATCGCCACATATCAAGCACGTCGGCACCTTCCCGCTGTTCCACCACCGCCGGCAGGCCATGCGTACCGGTTTCGACGATGCCCTGTTCGTTGACATGGCCGGCAACGTGAGTGAAGGCAGCACGTGGAACCTGGCGCTGTGGGACGGCGCCTGCGTGACATGGCCGCAGGCCGCGGCATTGCGCGGCGTTACCGAACAATTGCTGGGCGCGGGACTGGAGGCGCTGGGGCAGGCGCAATGCCGGCGCTGCATTGCGCTGGATGCGCTTGCCGCCTTCACCGGCGCGGTGGCCTGCAACGCCACCGGCCTGTGGCCGCTGGGCCGGATCGGCGGGCAGGCGTTCACGCAATCCGAAGAACTGCTGCAACAGCTGCGGCAAGCCAAGGTCCAGACGCCTTGGCAACCCCTGTAGGAGCGACGCCCGTCGCGACCGGCGCTCTACCGGGAAAGCCCCCCCTCGCGACTGGCGTCGCTCCTACGGCAGGGGTTGCCCACGTTCAGGGGCGGACTTGGAATGCACCGCCACCGCCGCTATAATCGCCGGCTTACCGCGCCATCCTGGCGACTGGGCTACAAAGGAAAAACCACCATGGTCAAGATTCGACTGACCCGCGGCGGCGCCAAGAAGCGTCCGTTCTACCACATCATCGTCACCGACGTGCGCAGCGCCCGCGACGGCCGCAACATCGAGCGCGTCGGCTACTACAACCCGGTCGCCCAGGGCGCCGAACAGCGCGTGGTGCTGGACATCGCCGCCGTCGACAAGTGGGTCGCCAACGGCGCCCAGCTGACCGACAAGGTTCGCAACCTGTACAAGGAAGCGACCAAGGCCCAGGCCGCTGCGGCCTGATCCTGGCGGGCCGCGCGCAAGCGCGGCCCGACGGTCGTCATGAAGAAAGACAGCGAGCGCCGGATCCTGCTGGGCAGGGTGACCGGCGCTTTTGGTATCCGCGGCGAACTCAAGCTCGAGTCCTGGACCGAGCCGCGGCTGGCCATATTCAACTACCAGCCCTGGATCCTGCGTACCCTGGCCGGGCAGGAGTCGGAAATCAGCGGCGTGCGTGGCCGCGAGGCCAGCAAAACACTGGTGGCGACCTTCCCCGGCGTGGACGACCGCAACGTGGTCGAGGCCATGCGCGGCACCGAAATCTACATCGCGCGCAGCGCGCTGCCGCCGCCGAAGCCGGACGAGTACTACTGGGTCGACCTGGAAGGGCTGGACGTGCAGACCGTGGACGGCGTGAAGCTGGGCCGGGTGTCGCACCTGTTCGACACCGGCGCCAACGACGTGCTGGTGGTGCGCGGCGACCGCGAGCGCATGCTGCCGTTCGTGCTGGACGACGTGGTCAAGTCCATCGATTTCGACGCCAACCTGATCGTGGTGGACTGGGACCCGGAGTTCTGACCCCGGTGCGCATCGACGTCATCACCCTGTTCCCCGAGTTCATCGCGCAGTCCGCCGCGCTGGGTGTGGTCGGCCGCGCGCAGGAGCGCGGGCTGCTCGACCTGCGCGGCTGGAACCCGCGCGATTACGCCGAGGGCAACTACCGCCGCGTGGACGACCGCCCGTTCGGCGGCGGCCCGGGCATGGTGATGCTGATCGAGCCGCTGCGCGCCGCGCTGGCCGCGGCGCGCAGCGCCGATCCGACCCCGGCGCCGCTGATCTACCTCAGCCCGCAGGGGCGACCGCTGACCCAGACCCGGGTGCATGAACTGGCCGCGCTGCCGCGGATGATCCTGCTGTGCGGCCGCTACGAGGGGGTGGATGAGCGCTTCCTGGCCGCCGAGGTGGACGAGGAAATCTCCCTCGGCGACTACGTGCTGTCCGGCGGTGAATTGGGCGCGGCGGTGATCGTCGATGCCGTCACCCGTTTGCAGGAAGGTGCATTGAACGACGCCGAATCGGCTGTGCAGGACAGTTTCGAGGGCGATGGCCTGCTTGACTGCCCGCACTACAGCCAGCCGGCCAGCCATGAACTGGGCGAGGTGCCGGAGGTGCTGCGCTCGGGCAACCATGCCGCCATCGCGCGTTGGCGCCGGCAGCAGTCGCTGCTGCGCACCGCGCTGCGGCGCCCGGACCTGCTGGACGAAGCCATCCTGGACAAGGCCGACCGCAAGCTGCTGGACGAGGCCCGCGAAGCCGGGCAGGACCCGTAGGTCGGGGCTACGCCCCCGACGCTTGGTGTCCGATCACGCGGAATGTCGGCTTCGCCGTTGGGGGCGTAGCCCCGACCTACGCGGCTGGACGAGGCGCGCGGGAAATTGCCGTAGATGCGGGACTTGCCCCGCATGAAGCTTTACCGGCAGAGCCCCGTGCCGGGCAAGCCCGGCACCTACGATGGAAGCAGCTGGCGCTGTGCCCGGAAGGTACGCTAGAATGCGCGGCTTGCCATTGCCTGACCGGCAGTGGCGGCTACCACTACAACAAACGTGCAGCGCAATCCGGTGACTGCATGAGCCCACGCTGTCGAAACGACACGCCCACCCCGAATACATCGGTGCAATCATGAGCAAGCTGAACAAATCCATCGTCGCGGACTTCGAATCCGCCCAGATCACCCGCGAACTGCCGAAGTTCAGCCAAGGCGACACCGTCGTTGTCAACGTCAAGGTCAAGGAAGGCAACCGCGAGCGCGTGCAGGCCTACGAAGGCGTCGTGATCGGCACCAAGAACGCCGGCCTGAACTCCTCGTTCACCGTGCGCAAGATTTCCCACGGCTACGGCGTGGAGCGCGTGTTCCAGACCCACAGTGCGCTGATCGACTCGGTCGACGTCAAGCGCCGCGGCAAGGTCCGCGCCGGCAAGCTGTACTACCTGCGTGGCCTGGAAGGCAAGGCTGCCCGCATCAAGGAAGACTTGGCCGCCGCCGCGCAGGCCAAGGCCGCGCGCCAGGCCGCCAAGGCCGCCGAGTAATACCCGCCACGGGCTTCGCGCCTGTTGCAGCAACGGCCGCCTTCGGGCGGCCGTTTGCGTTTGCGGGACCGTAGATGCGGGGCTTGCCCCGCATGCCGCATGCCGCCGGTGGCGATGACCGGTGGATCGGGCGAATCATGCGGGGCAAGCCCCGCACCTACGTCACTCGGTGACGACCACCTCGATGCCGCGTTGCTGCAATCCCTCGCGGGTGGCATCGTCGATGCCGGCGTCGGTGATGACGGCATGCACCTGCTCCAGCAGGGCGATGCGGTGCAGGCTGACGCGGCCGAACTTGGAGGCGTCGGTCAGCACCACGATGCGCCGGGCGCGCTCGACCATGCGGTGGTTGAGCCGCGCCTCGGCCTCGTCGTGGGTGGTCAGGCCGAATTGCAGGTCCAGCCCGTCGACGCCGAGGAACAGGGTGTCGAAGCTGTAGGAGGTGAGGCTGGCCTCGGCCTGGCTGCCCTGCAGCGACAGCGACTGCTTGCGCAGCAGGCCGCCGGTGAGCAGCACATTGACGCCCGGCGCGTTGGCCAGCTCCCAGGCGATGTTCAGGCCGTTGGTCATCACCGTCACCTCGCGGTGGCCGCGCAGGTGGCGGGCCAGGGTCATGGTGGTCGAGCCGGAGTCGATGATGATCCCGACGTCCGCCGGGTGCTGTACATGGCCACCTGGGCCGCCATCCGGGCGCGCTCACCGCTGGCCGAGACCTACCGACGGCTGGTCGACGCCGGAAAACCCAAAAAACTGGCCGTCACCGCCTGCATGCGCAAGTACCTCACCATGCTCAACGCAATGCAGCGCGACAACCTGCCTTGGAACCCAAAAGGCAGCTCCGCATGAAATGACAGTTGACTCCTACACGGCTGGTGCGTGCTTGTCAGGTGCCGGCATCCGGGTCGGCCACCGGTGACGGCGGCAAGGCCGGCACCTCGGCCGGCGTCGCCAGCTCCCCGGCGTGGTTGGGCGCGGCCATCATCTTCGCCTTGCGCCAGTTGCCCCAGCGGTAATAGGCCATGATCAGCAGCATCGAGCAGAACGCGCTGACCGGGAAGCTCCACCAGATCGCGTCGGCGCCCATCAGCGGTTGCATCCACAGCGCGAACGGCACGCGGATGCCCCACATCGCCACCGCCAGCACCAGCAGCGGCGCCACCACCGCGCCGGTGGAGCGCACCACGCCGGCGACCACGAAGTTCACCCCGAAGAACAGGAACGACCACACCGCGATGTGGTTGAGGTGGCGGCCGATCTCCAGCGCCGGGCTGGCCGCCGGCAGGAACAGCGCCAGCGTGCTGCGGTCCAGCAGGATGATCGGCGCGATCAGCGCACCGGTCAGCAGGAAGTTGAACAGCACGCCGGTGCGCGCGGTGGCGTCCACCCGCTGCCACAGCCCGGCGCCCACGTTCTGCGCCGCCATCGAGGAGCACGCCGCGCCGATCGCCATCGCCGGCATCTGCACGTAGGTCCACAGCTGCAACGCCGCGCCGTAGGCCGAGGCGGTGTCCACCCCGTAGCCGTTGACCATGCTGATCATCATGATCATCGCCAGCGAGATCAGCACCATCTGCAGGCCCATCGGCACGCCCTTGACCACCAGCGCCTTGAGGATGGCCGCGTCGATCTTCAGCAGCGCGGCATCCTTGCGCCCCAGCCACAGCATGTGCCGCTTGTTGCGCAGGTACAGCAGCAACGCGGCCAGCGACAGCGCCTGCGCGCAGAACGTGGCCCAGGCCGCGCCGGCCACGCCCAGTTCCGGGAACGGGCCGAGGCCGAAGATCAGCAGCGGGTTGATGCCGATGTCCAGCAGCACCGACAGCAGCAGGAAGCGGAACGGCGTGCGCGAGTCGCCGGCACCGCGCAGCGCCGCGGTGAGGAAGGCGAAGGCGTACAGCAGCGGCATCGCCAGGAAGATCACCCGCAGGTAGGCGTCGGCCATCGCCAGCGATTCGGCCGGCGTGCCCATTGCCAGCAGCAGCCGATGCGACAGGAACCAGCCCAGCACTGCGATCACCACCGACAGGCCGATGAAGAAGGTGGCGCTGGTGCCCATCACCCGCCGCGCCTGCGGCAGGTCGCGTGCGCCGATGGCCTGGCCGATCAGGATGGTGGCGGCCATGCCGATGCCGAACACCGAGCCGATCAGGAAGAACATGATGTTGTTGGCGTTGGCCGTGGCGGTCAGCGCCGCCTCGCCGAGGAACTTGCCGACCCAGATCGCGTTGACCGAGCCGTTCAGCGACTGCGCGATGTTGCCGGCGAGGATGGGCAGGGCGAACAGCAGCAGGCTGCGGCCGATCGGGCCTTCGGTCAGCGAACGGGACGAAGCGGCTGGCGTCATGGGCGTCGGTCGGTGGATGAATGCGGACACTAGCATTGCCGGTGTGACGGCGGTTGCGGCCGGCGTTACGATGCGGCGTTGACCGGGTTCCGCCGGTGCAAGGAGAGGACGATGCTGAAACACGTGTGTGCTGCGATGGTGCTGCTGGGGCTGTCGGCCTGCGCCGATTCCGATCGGCTGATGGATGCCAACGTGCGCCCGACCGACCATGCCGACTGCCTGGTCGGCAACGACCGGCTCGACAGCGAGCGCGCCAGCGGCGCACGTTCGCTGCGCGACAAGCGCTGCAACCCCGACGACAGCCTCAACTGGACCATCGGCCAGCCGCGCAAGGACGCGATGGAAGTGGACTTCAAGAAAAAGCATGACTGAAGCGGAAAACGCACCGGCGTCCGGCGTCCGCCTGGACGTGTGGCTGTGGGCGGCGCGCTTCTTCAGGACCCGCAGCCTGGCCAAACAGGCGGTGGAGACCGGCAAGGTCGAGGTCGGCGGGCAGCGGCCCAAGTCCTCGCGCAGCGTCCGGGTGGGCGACGCGCTGCGCGTGCAGCGCGGCGATGACGTCTTCGAGATCGACGTGCGCGGCCTGAGCGACAGCCGCGGCCCGGCACCGGTGGCGCAGGCGCTGTACGAGGAAACCGCTGCGTCGAAACAGGCGCGCGAGGAACGGCGCCGGCAACGCGCCGCCGCCCGCGACGGCTACCAGCCGCCGGAGCACAAGCCCGACAAGCGCGCGCGGCGGCTGATCCGCGCGCTGGGCGACATCGACGCGCTGTAGGAGTGCATCAGGACGCTCGTTGATGCGGGATTCGCCCCGCATGGGGCCTTCCCGGTAGAGCCCCAGCGGGGCAAGCCCCGCTCTACGGTGCGGCCGTGAGCTTTTCTGCATCGTCCTCAGCCGGAGAACCCAAACGGAAAACGCCACCTTGCAGTGGCGTTTCGTCGTTCGGATTGCGCCGGTTTCAGCGCTTGCCGCTGCCCAGCAGGCCGCTGCCGAGCTTGATCAGGTCGGACACGCCGAACTGGCCGTCGCCGTCCTGGTCCAGCACGCTGCCGAGCAGGTTGCCGCCGATGCCGCCGGCCTGCGCCACGCGCTGCTTTTCCTGGCCGAGGATCTGGCTCAGGCCGCCGGCGCTGGCCTGCTGGCCGCCGCTGCCCATGCGCTGGGCGAGGTAGGCCATCACGATCGGGGCGAGGATCTTCAGCAACTGGCTGGCGTTGCCCTGGCTCAGGCCGGTGGCCTGCGCCAGCCCGGTCTCGGCGCGGCCCTGGTTGCCGCCGAAGATGTGGCCGAGGATGCCGGCGCCATCGGCCGCCGCGCTGTTGCCGCCGCCACCGAGCACCGCGCCGAGGACGCTGCCGATGTCCAGCCCGCTGTGGTTGTTCTGCAGGGCGCCGAGCAGGGCTTCGGCGCCCTGCGGCTTGGCCGCGTTGTTGCCCAGCGCACCCATCAGCAGCGGCAGCGCCGCACCGATGGCGCCGGAGGCCTGCTGGCTGTCGAGGCCAAGTTGCTGCGACACCTGCTGCAGCGGTGCGCCCTGGAGCTGGGAAAAGAGGTCGTCGGTCAGGCTCATCGTGGCGTGGTCCTTGCGGTGGGATAACACCGGCATGGTAGCGCCGTGGCGACGGTTGCAGGCATGCCCTGCGAGGCAGGGTGAGGCCCGGTGATGCGGGGCCGCCGCCGCTTCGCCTTCCCCGCGGGGGCGGGGAAGGCGGCGTGCCTCAGGCGAGGCTGTTGGGCGACTCTTCGCCGGCGAACGCGCCGAGCTTGCGCAGGGCGGCCTCGACGCCGGCGCCATAGGCCGGGTCGGCCTTGCTGCAGTTGTCGACGTGGCGGCGCTTGATGAAGTCCGGGGCATCGCCCATCGCGCGGGCGGTGTTGTCGAACAGCACCTGCTGCTGTGCCGGGGTCATCAGCCGGAACAGGTCGCCGGGCTGCTTGTAGTAGTTGTCGTCGTTGTCGCGGTAGTTCCACCAGTCGGCGTCGCCGTTGATCTTCAACGGCGGTTCGCGGTACTGCGGCTGCTCCTGCCACTGCTGGAAGCTGTTGGGCTCGTAGTGGGGCAGGCCGCCGTAGTTGTCGTCGACGCGGCCGATGCCGTCGCGGTGGTTGCTGTGCACCGGGCAGCGCGCCTTGTTGACCGGGATCTGCTGGTAGTTGGTGCCCAGCCGGTAGCGCTGCGCGTCGGCGTAGTTGAACAGGCGCGCCTGCAGCATCTTGTCCGGCGACACGCCGATGCCCGGCACCAGGTTGGACGGTGCGAACGCGCTCTGCTCGACGTCGGCGAAGAAGTTCTCCGGGTTGCGGTTGAGCTCGAACTCGCCGACCTCGATCAGCGGGTAGTCGCCCTTCGGCCATACCTTGGTCAGGTCGAACGGGTGGTAGGGCACCTTCTCCGCGTCGGCCTCCGGCATCACCTGCACGTACATCTTCCATTTCGGGAAGTCGCCGCGCTCGATCGCCTCGTAGAGGTCGCGCTGGTGGGTCTCGCGGTCATGGCCGATGGCCTCGGCGGCCTCGGCGTCGGTCAGGTTCCTGATGCCCTGCTGGGTGCGGAAGTGGAACTTCACCCAGTAGCGTTCGCCCTGTTCGTTCCAGAAGCTGTAGGTGTGCGAGCCGAAGCCATGCATGTGCCGGTAGCTGGCGGGGATGCCGCGGTCGCTCATCACGATGGTGACCTGGTGCAGCGCCTCGGGCAGCAGGGTCCACCAGTCCCAGTTGTAGGTGGCCGAGCGCAGGTTGGTGCGCGGATCGCGCTTGACCACCTTGTTGAGGTCCGGGAACTTGCGCGGGTCGCGGATGAAGAACACCGGGGTGTTGTTGCCCACCATGTCCCAGTTGCCTTCCTCGGTGTAGAACTTCAGCGCGAAGCCGCGGATGTCGCGCTCGGCGTCGGCCGCGCCGCGCTCGCCGGCCACGGTGGTGAAGCGGGCGAACATCTCGGTCTGCTTGCCGACCTTCGAAAAGATCGCCGCGCGGGTGTACTGGGTGATGTCGTTGGTGACGGTGAAGGTGCCGAACGCGCCCGAGCCCTTGGCGTGCATGCGCCGCTCGGGGATCACCTCGCGCACGAAGTTGGCCAGCTTCTCGTTGAGCCACACGTCCTGCGCCAGCAGCGGGCCGCGCGGGCCGGCGGTGAGGCTGTTCTGGTTGTCCGGCACCGGTGCGCCGAAGTCGGTGGTCAGGTGGGTGACGGGGCACTTCCTGTTGCTGTCGTTGCTGTTCATGGCGTGCTCCTGCTGGGGCTGGCTGGGATGGAGGAAGGTGTCGCGCGATGCAACGAGAGGACTGTAGTCACCGTCCCACGGAAAAGATAATCGAATGATTCGTTTCGATTGATAGGGGGAATCTATCGATCATGGGTGCCGTGCCGTGGAGCATGCGGCGCCTGCCCCACGGCCGCCCGGTGGCTTCATTCGGGGCGCGGCGTGCCGGCGGTGCTGGGCGGCAGGGCCGGCACGTCCACCTGCGGCTGGCGCCCGCTCAGCGTGTGCAGGAAGGCGACGATCGCCTGCACCTCGTCGGCGTCGAGGGTGTGCCCCAACTGGCTGCTGCCCATGATCGCGACCGCTTCGGACAGGTCCCAGACCTCGCCGCTGTGGAAGTAGGGCGCGGTGAGGGCCACGTTGCGCAACGGCGCGGCGCGGAACACGTACTCGTCGCTGGCGGTATTGGTGACCGCGAAGCGGCCCTTGTCGCCCGGCGGCAGGATCTCCGCGCCGGGGCGGGCGACCACGCCGAACGGGTAGTAGGCCTGGCCGCCCAGGTTGACCCCGGAATGGCAGGCGATGCAGCCCTTGTCGATGAACAGCGACAGCCCGCGCCGTTCCCCTTCGTCGAGGCTGTCCTTGCCGGCGAGGAAGCGGTCGAAGCGCGCGTCGGGCGTGACCAGGGTGGTCTCGAACGCCTCGATCGCGCGCGCCATGTTGTCGAACGTCACCGGCTGCGCATCGTCGGGGAACGCGGCGCCGAACTCGGCCACGTACTGCGGGATGCTGCGCAGGGTTTCCTCGACGCGCGCGGGCGTGTTGTTCATCTCCACGCTGGCCTGCACCGGGCCCTTGGCCTGTTCGGCCAGGTCCGAGGCGCGCCCGTCCCAGAACTGGGCGGTGTTGAACACCGAGTTGAGCACCGTGGGCGAGTTGCGTGGGCCCTTCTGCCAGCCGTGGCCGATGGCGACCGACACGTTGTCGGCGCCGCCGGTGGCGACGCTGTGGCAGGTATGGCAGGTGATGATGTGGCTGCTGGAGAGCCGCGGCTCGAAGAACAGCTTGTGGCCCAGCGCCACCCGCTCGGGGGTGAACGGCCTGCCGAAGGCTTCGGTGACCTCGGACGGGATCGGCTCGAACAGCGCGTTGGCGATGTCGCGCAGTTCGTCGTCCGCTTCGATGGCGGTCGCGGCCGGCGCCGTGGGGGAGATGTCGGGCGTTGCTGCCTTGTCGGCGCTGCAGCCGGCGACCAGGACAAGCGCGAGGGCGAGTGCGGAATTGCGGGGCGGGATCATGGCGGGCCTCCAACGGCTGGCGGGGGTTGCAGCCATGTCAGCAGCGCGGGTGGGGAGGCGGCAATGATCCGGATCAAACCGTGCCGGTGGTGCGCCCGGTCGCGATATGCGACCGGATTCGGACGCGGCATGGCCGTGCAGCCGGTACGATCGGGCACCCGACCCGCAAAGCCCAAGGACGTGTCCATGAAGCATCCCGCCGCCATCCCGTTCGCGCTCGCCTCGTTGTGCGTGGCTTCCGCCGCACTGGCCACCGAACCGGCCCGGCCCTCGCTGGAGACGCTGGAGCGCATCATCGAATCGCGCACGCCGGAAACGCGCGTGGCCGCGCCGGACCAGGAACGCATCACCGCGCGCCGCATCGACATCGTCGACGAGAACGGCGTGATCCGCATGACCCTGTCCGGCCGCACCCCGGCGCCGGTCATCGACGGCATCCAGTACAAACGCGTGTTCAACGTCGCCGGCATGGTGCTGTACGACGAGAACGGCAGCGAGCGCGGCGGCTTCGGCACCGCCGACGTGCCCGGCGGCGCGGCGGTACTGGCGCTGGACCACCCGGCGCTGGACGCCATCGGCTGGCGGGTGTCGCCCGACGGCGAGGTGAGCTTCTCGATCAACCAGGCGCCACCGCTGCTGCGCGAGCCGAAGCTGGACAACCGGCTGGTCCCCGGCGTGCAGGCGCCGACCCGCATCCGCATGCTGGTGGCGGCCGACGGCACCCCGTCCATCGCCCTGAACGACAAGGCCGACCGCACCCGCCTGCGCCTGACCGTCACCGAGGAGGGCTACGGCGCCATCGAGTTCCTCGACGCCGAGGGCAAGGTGATCCACACCCTCGCGCCCGAAGCCGGCCTGCAATGACCCAGCGCGCCACCCGCCTGCTGCACCTGCTGGACGAACTGCGCCGGCGCCGCAGCGCGGTGCGCGGCGCGCAGTTGGCCGAGCAGCTGGGCGTGAGCCTGCGCACCCTGTACCGCGACGTCGAGGCGCTGCGCGGGCAGGGCGCGGACATCGTCGGCGACCCCGGCGTCGGCTACCAATTGCGCGCCGGCTTCCTGCTGCCGCCGATGATGTTCTCGGACGAGGAACTGGAGGCGATGGTGCTGGGCGCGCGCTGGGTGTCGCGGCATGCCGACCCGGAACTGGCCGCGGCGGCCGACCGGGCGATGGACCGCATCGTCGGCATCCTGCCCGAGGCGTTGCGGCTGCAGGTCGAGACCAGCGGCCTGTTCGCTGACTGGAACGCCAGCGAACCGGAACCGTGGCTGCCGGTGCTGCGCCGCGCGATCCGTGCCGGCAACGTGGTGCGCATGCAATACGCCGACGCCGAGGGGCGCATCACCGAGCGCGTGATCTGGCCGTTCGCGATGGCCTTCCTCGCCGAGGTGCGGGTGCTGGCGGCGTGGTGCCTGTTGCGCGGCGACTTCCGCCACTTCCGCGCCGACCGGGTGCTGGCGCTGGAGGACACCGGCACCCGCTACCCGGAGCAGCGCCACCACCTGCTCAAGCGCTGGCGCGAGCTGCACCTGCAAGGCCACGGCGGTTGACTGCTGACAGTGGCTGTCAGCAGCCCCGCCACACACTGCCGGCTCCTTCCGACACGCCGCACGGGTACCCGCCATGACCGCCACGCTGACCTTCTACACCCACCCCCTCTCGCGCGGCCGGCTGGCGCGCTGGATGCTGGAGGAAACCGGGCTGCCCTACGAGGAAGTGGTGGTGGAATTCGGCACCACGATGAAGTCGCCCGACTACCTGGCGGTCAACCCGATGGGCAAGGTGCCGGCGCTGCGCCACGGCGAGGTGGTGGTGACCGAGAACGCCGCCATCTGCGCCTACCTGGCCGAGCTGGTGCCGGAGAAGGGGTTGGTGCCGCCGCCCGGCTCGCCGGAGCGCGGCGCGTTCTACCGCTGGCTGTTCTTCTTCGCCGGCCCGTTCGAGGCATGGTTGACCGCGAAAAGCACCGGCACCCTGGCGCCGGCGGTGGGGGCGGGCTACGGCGAGGATGGCGACGTGCTGCGCACGCTGGAGCAGGCCCTGCGCGACCGCAGGCACCTTGCCGGCAACGGTTTCACCGCGGTGGACCTGTACGTGGCCGCGTCGCTGGGGTACTTCATGATGACCGGCGCGATCGCCAAGAACCCGGTGTTCGAGGCCTTCGTCGCACATCATGCCGGCCGCCCGGCCGCGGCCGCGGCCAACGCGCGCGACAACGCGCTGGCGGCGAAGTACCAGCCCACGTAGGTGCCGGGCTCGCCCGGCACGGGGCGTTACCGGGGCAGGCCCCATGCGGGGCAAGCCCCGCATCTACGAAGGTGTGATACCGGCGAGCGAGGGCGCGGTGAACAGGTCGAACTGCCGTGGCGCGTCCAGCACCTGCGGTGCCACCGTCGCGCCTGGCCCGCGACAATGCGCTGGCGGCGAAGTGCCAGCCCACGCAGGTGCCGGGCTCGCCCGGCACGGGGCATTGCCGGGGCAGGCCCCATGCGGGGCAAGCCCCGCATCCACGAAGGCGCGATGCCGGTGGGGGCGTCGTTACAGCAGCGACTTCATCCGGTACAGCGCTTCCAGTGCCTGCTTCGGCGTCAGCTCGTCCGGGTCGATGGCCTGCAGCGCATCCAGCGCCGCCGATGAAGGCGCGGCGAACAGGCCGAACTGCTGCGGCGCGTCCAGCGCCTGCGGCGCCACCGCCGCGCTCTGGGTTTCGCCGCCGCGCTGTTCCAGCTCCGCCAGCCGCCGCCGCGCCTGCGCCACGGTGGCCCTGGGCAGGCCGGCCAGCGCGGCCACCTGCAAACCGAAGCTGCGGTTGGCCGGGCCGTCCTTCACCGCGTGCATGAACACCAGCGTCTCGCCATGCTCCACCGCGTCCAGGTGCACGTTGGCGATGCCGCTGGCGCCGCCTTCGACGCTCTCGTCGGCCAGCGCGGTCAGCTCGAAATAGTGGGTGGCGAACAGCGTGTAGCAGCGGTTGACGTGCGCCAGGTGGCGCGCCACCGCGTCGGCCAGCGCCAGCCCGTCGTAGGTGGAGGTGCCGCGGCCGATCTCGTCCATCAGCACCAGTGACTGCGCGGTGGCGTGGTGCAGGATGTAGCTGGTCTCGGCCATCTCGACCATGAAGGTCGATTGGCCCTTGGCCAGGTCGTCGCCGGCGCCGATGCGGGTGAGGATGCGGTCGATCGGGCCGATCACCGCGCGGCTGGCCGGCACGAAGCTGCCGATGTGGGCCAGCAGCACGATCAGCGCGTTCTGGCGCATGTAGGTCGATTTGCCGCCCATGTTCGGGCCGGTGATGACCAGCATGCGTCGCTGCGGGTGCAGGTCCAGGTCGTTCGGCTCGAACGGCTGCTCGCGCACCGCTTCCACCACCGGGTGGCGGCCGCGCTCGATCTTCAGGCACGGCGCGGTGTCCAGCTCCGGTTGCGACCAGTCCAGCGCCTGCGCGCGTTCGGCGAAGCAGGCCAGCACGTCCAGCTCGCTCAGCGCCGCGGCGCAGCGCTTGAGCGGCTCCAGGTGCTGGCCGACACCATCGAGCAGGCCCTCGTACAGCAGCTTCTCGCGCGACAGCGAGCGCTCGCGCGCGGACAGCACCTTGTCTTCGAAGCTCTTCAGCTCCTCGGTGATGTAGCGCTCGGCGTTGGTCAGGGTCTGGCGGCGGGTGTAGTGCACCGGTGCCTTGTCCGACTGGCCCTTGCTGATCTCGATGTAGTAGCCGTGCACGCGGTTGTAGCCGACCTTCAGCGTCGGGATACCGCTGCTCTCGCGCTCGCGCGCTTCGAGGTCGATCAGGAACTGGTCGGCATGGGTGGACAGCCGGCGCAGTTCGTCCAGTTCGGCATCGAAGCCCTCGGCGATCACGCCGCCGTCGGACAGCTTGAGCGGCGGCTGCTCGGCGATGGCGGACGCCAGCAATTGCGCGCTCTCGTCGTGCGAGCCGAGTTCGGCGCGCAGCTGTTGCAGGCGCGGCGAATCCAGCGTTTCCAGCTGCGCGGCGATGGCCGGCAGCATGCCAAGACCATCGCGCAGGGTGGAGAAATCGCGCGGCCGCGCCGAGCGCAGCGCCATGCGGGTGAGGATGCGCTCGATGTCGCCGAGCGCGCGGAAGCTTTCGCGCAGGTCGGCATCCACGCCACGGTCGATCAGTGTCGCCACCGCATGATGGCGCTGCTGCAGCACCTCGCGCAGCCGCAGCGGGCGGTGCAGCCAGCGCCGCAGCAAACGCCCGCCCATCGGCGTGATCGTGCTGTCGAGCACGCCCAGCAGGGTGTTGCGGGTGTCGCCATCGACGCGCGTGTCCAGTTCCAGGTGGCGGCGGGTGGCGGCATTCATCGCGATCGCCTCGCCGGCGGTTTCCATCGCGATCACGGTCAGGTGCGGCAGGCGCTGCTTCTGGGTTTCCTCGACGTAGCCGAGCAGCGCGCCGGCCGCGGCGGTGGCGCGTGGCTTGTCGTCGATGCCGAAGCCGGACAGGTCGTGCAGCTTGAAGAAGGACAGCAGCTGGCGGCGGCCGCTGTCGGCGTCGAACAGCCACGGCGCGCGACGGCGCACGCCGCTGCGCTGGCGCAGGAATTCGGGCCAGTCCTCCTCGTCGGGCACCAGCAGCTCGGCCGGTTCCAGGCGTGCAAGCTCGGCTTCCAGCGCGTCGTCGGTTTCCACCTCGTTGACCAGAAAGCGGCCGCCGGCCAGGTCGGCCCACGCCAGCCCGTAGCCCTGCCGGTTGCGTGACACCGCCATCAGCAGGGTGTCGCGGCGCTCGTCCAGCAGCGCTTCGTCGGTGACCGTGCCGGGGGTGACGATGCGCACTACCTTGCGTTCGACCAGCCCCTTGGCCAGCGCCGGGTCGCCGATCTGCTCGCAGATCGCCACCGACTCGCCCAGCGCCACCAGCCGCGCCAGATAGCCTTCGTAGGCATGCACCGGCACCCCGGCCATCGGGATCGGTGCGCCGGCGGAATTGCCGCGCTGGGTCAGGGTGATGTCGAGCAGCCGCGCCGCCTTGCGCGCGTCGTCGTAGAACAGCTCGTAGAAGTCGCCCATGCGGAAGAACAGCAGCAGGTCCGGGTGGTCGGACTTGGCCGCGAAGTACTGCTTCATCAGCGGGGTGTGTTCGGGCTGTTTCTGGGTCACGCGCGCATCCGTCAGGGAGTGGGGCAGGTCGCCTGCGAGCCGATCATTGTAGGTGCAGGACGATGGGGCCACGAATCGGCAAGGGGGATGTCCCGGTGGCGGTCACGAACAACCATTGCCTGCAACCTCCGGCATCATGCCGCGATGACCGCCACCCCCGCATCGCCGCCGCTCACCCGCATGGCCATCGCCCGCAGGGCCTGGCCGATCATCCTTGCCAATGCCTCGGTGCCGCTGCTGGGGCTGGTGGACACGGCGGTGATCGGCCACTTCGGCGGCACGGCGGACCTGGGCGCGCTGGCACTGGGGGCGTTGCTGTTCAACTTCGTCTACTGGAGCTTCGGCTTCCTGCGCATGGCCACCACCGGCTTCGTGGCGCAGGCGGCCGGCGCCGGGGACGAGGCGGAGGTGCGTGCGGCGCTGTTGCGGCCATTGCTGATGGGGTTGGTGTTGGGCGTGGCGGTGTGGCTGCTGCAATGGCCGCTGGCGGCCGGCTATTTCAGGTTGATGGATGCCGGCGACGCGGTGGCGGCGACCGGCTCGGCCTACTTTCGCGCGCGGGTGTGGGGCGCGCCGGCGGCGCTGGCGCTGTACGCGTTGTGCGGGGCGCTGATCGGGCTGGGGCGCAGCCGCACGCTGCTGGCGGTGCAGTTGCTGCTCAACGGGCTCAATGCCGGGCTGGACGTGTATTTCGCCGGGGTGCTGGGCTGGGGCGCGCACGGCATCGGCCTGGGCACGGCGATTGCCGAATGGAGCACCTGCGTGGTCGCCGCGGCGGTGGTATGGCGGGTGCTGCGCGGCCGCCACCGCGATGCCGGGCCGTTCCTGCCGTGGGCGCGCATCGGCGACTGCGCGCGGCTGCGGCGCACGCTGGCGGCCAACGGCGACATCATGCTGCGCACGCTGTGCCTGCTGGCCGGCTTCGGCCTGTTCGCGCGGCAGGGCACGGCGCTGGGCGATGCGACGCTGGCGGCCAACCACCTGCTGCTGCAGCTGGTGTCGTTCAGCGCGTTCTTCCTCGACGGCTTCGCCTTCGTCGCCGAGGCGCTGGTCGGCGCGGCGGTGGGGGCGAACGACCGGGCGCGCTTCCGCCATGCGGTGCGGTTGTCCAGCGAGTTGGCGCTGGCCACCGCGGTATTGCTGGCGGCCGGGCTGTGGCTGGGCGGCGGCGTGCTGGTGGGCCTGCTGACCTCGCTGCAGGAGGTGGCGGCGCTGGCGCGGGCGCACCTGCCGTGGGCGGCGCTGTACGTGCTGCTGTCGGTGGCCGCGTTCCAGCTCGACGGGGTGTTCATCGGCGCCACCCGCACGCGGGAGATGCGCAATGCCGGGGTGGCGTCGCTGGCGGTGTTCGCGCTGTGCGCGTGGCCGGCCACGGCGGCGTGGGGCAACCACGGGCTGTGGGCGGCGTTCGTGCTGTTCGTGGTGGCACGGGCGCTGGCGCTGCTGCCGTACTACCGCGCGCTTGCGCGGTCTCCGGGCATCGCGACGCCATGTTCAGGCGCATGCGGCGACGATGCGACCGCCACCGAGCGCCGGCCTCCTTCGTGAAACCCCAACGCCTGCTCCCGCTGATCGTCGCCACCGCCCTGTTCATCGAGAACATGGATTCCACGGCGATCTCCACCTCGCTGCCGCAGATCGCCGTCGATCTGGGTACCGAGCCGATCGCGTTGAAGCTGGCCTTGACCACCTACATGCTGGCGCTGGCGGTGTTCATCCCGGTCAGCGGCTGGGTGGCGGACCGGTTCGGCGCGAGGCGCATCTTCGTCGCCGCCATCGCGGTGTTCCTGCTCGGTTCGCTGGGCTGCGCGGCCAGCAATGGGCTGGGGCAACTGGTGGCCGGGCGCTTCGTGCAGGGCATGGGCGGGGCGATGATGGTGCCGGTGGGGCGGCTGGTGCTGTTGCGCACCATCGACAAGGCCGAGCTGGTGCGCGCGCTGAGCTGGCTGACCATTCCGGCGATGCTCGGGCCGATGCTGGGGCCGGTGCTGGGCGGGGCGATCACCACCTACGCGCACTGGCGTTTCATCTTCCTGATCAACCTGCCGATGGGCGCGCTGGGCATGTGGCTGGCGTGGCGGCACGTGCCGGAGCTGCGGCAGGTGGTGGGGCCGCTGGATTCGCACGGCTTCCTGCTGTCGGCCGGCGGGTTGGCGCTGGCGATGTTCGGGCTGTCGGCGGTCGGGCGCGGGCTGGTGCCGGCGCCGGTGATCGGCGGTTGCGTGATCGTCGGCGTGCTGCTGCTGGCGCTGTACGTGCGGCATGCGCGCCACCACCCGCACCCGCTGCTGCGGCTGGACCTGTTCCGCATTCCCACCTACCGCGCCGGGGTGCTGGGCGGTTCGCTGTTCCGGGTCGGCATCGGCGCCACGCCGTTCCTGCTGCCGCTGATGCTGCAGCTGGGCTTCGGCTTCAACCCGCTGCACTCGGGGCTGGTGACCTTCACCTCCACCGCCGGGGCGATGCTGATGAAGACGCTGGCGCCGCGCATCCTGCACGCCACCGGCTTCCGCCCGGTGCTGGTCTGGAACGGGCTGGTGGCGGCGCTGGCGATGTGCCTGTTCGGGCTGTTCCGCGCCGATACGCCGTACTGGCTGATGGTCGGCGTGCTGCTCGCCAGCGGTTGCCTGCGTTCGCTGCAGTTCACCAGCATCAACGCGATCGCCTATGCCGACATCGACCAGGCCTCGATGAGCCAGGCCAGCAGCTTGACCGCGATGGCCCAGCAGGTGGCGTTGGCGCTGGGCGTGACCCTGGGCGGCTATGCGCTGAGCCTGTCCACCGCGCTCAGCGGCCGCCCCGATGGCGACCCGCTCAACTTCACCTTCGCCTTCCTCGGCGTCGGCGTGATCTCGGCGCTGTCGGTGTTGGAGATGCGCCGGCTGGCGCCGGACGCCGGCGCGGAGATGGCCGGGCACGCGCAGGCTGGGCGCGAGGTGAGCGAGCCGAAGGTGGAGGCGCGGCCGCAGGCGTGAGCGGGGCGTTGCCGGGCGGAATGGGTGCCCGGCGTGGCCTCAGTCCGATGCCGCCTCGTCGATGCGCACCAGCAGCAGGTCGAGGTCGGTTTCGGCCTTGACCGAATGCGCCTCGCCCGGTGCCATGTGCAGCACCTGGCGCTCGTGCAGCGCCACCTGTCCGGTGCCGAAGCCGAAGCTGCCGCGGCCGGCGAGCACCACCACCAGCACCCGCTCCGGCGCCGAATGTGCGGGCATCGCGGTGCCGGCCTTGAGCTGCAACTGCATCACCCGGGTAGCGCCGTACTGGCCGATGGGCGTGACCGTGCGTTCGCTGGCGCCGTCGGCCGGTGGCGCGAGGTCGGCCAGGCGTGGGCTTGGCGACGGGGTTGCCGGTGGTTCGTGGGCGGCGGCGGGCACGAGCGCGGTTGCGGCCAGGACGGCAAGCAGCAGGGACAGGCGGGTTTTCATGGGTGTTCTCCGTGGTGTCCGGGATTGCGGAGGGTGCCGGCGAGCACATCGTGCCCCTCGACCTGGTAGCGCTGCCAGAAGCGCCGGGCGATCAGCGTCGCGCGGGCATCGGCTTCGGCCTGCATCGCCGGGTTGCCCGATTCGGTGGTGGTCCGTGCGAACAGTTGCAGCCAGCGTTCGAACAGCGCCGGGTTCAGGCCCGGCAGCGCCATGTGCCGCGGCATCGGTGCACCGCTGAAGCGGCGGGTGCCGCGCAGCATCGCCGACCAGAAATCCACGAGGTGGGCCAGGTGTGCATCCCAGTCGTGCACGTGCCGGTCGAACACCGGCCCGAGCAGTGGATCGTGGCGCACGCGCGCATAGAAGCCATGCACGAGGAGGACGACCTCCTCCTCGCTGCAGCACGGGACCGGGGCCGAAGCCGGTGGCTGGACTACGTGCATGGCCGCTCAGAACCGCCAGGTGAAGCCGACCGTGCCGTTGCGGCCCACGCCCTGCAGGAACCCCGGCTGCGCCAGCGTGCCCACGTTGCGGATCACGTAGCTGCTGGCGTAGCGGCGGTCGGTGAGGTTGTCGGCGTGCACGAATACCGACCAGCGGCCATCGGCGGCGGTGTAGTCCACGCGGAAGCCGAGCAGCGCGTAGCTGTCCTGGTAGATCTCGCGGGTGTTGGCGTGATCGGTCGGGGTATCGCGCGGCAGCCAGCGCACGTTGGGACCGATGCGCCAGCCGCCGGCGCTCCACAGCAGTTCGGCGCTGAGCATGTGCTCGGGCACGCCGGCGATGTGGTTGCCGGCGAACTGGCCGCCGTCGAAAGTGAAATCGCTCCAGGTCCAGGCCAGCCGGTAGTCCAGCGTGCCGGCATCGGCCAGCGGCAGGCGGCCGTCCAGCCCCGCTTCCACGCCCTGGTGGATGGTGCCGGCGGCGTAGTTGTAGGTGCCGGTGCGGCTGCCGGTGTCGTCCACCATCGACATCAGTTCGTCGTCGACCTTGCTGCGATAGGCCACCAGCGACCAGTTCATGCCGCCATCGCCGCCGATGCGGCCGTCGGCGCCGAGCTCGAGGGTGTCGGCGCTCTGCACCCGCAGCCGCAGCAGGCTGGCCTGCGCGGCGGCCGGGTTGTTCGCCGGGGCCTCGGCGGCGGCGATTTCCCACCAGGTCGGCACCTCGTTGCTGCGGCTGAGGTTGGCGAACAGGCGCAGGCCGTCGCGCGGCTGCCAGATCGCGCCGACGCGCGGGCTGGCGTGGGTGTAGCGCTGGTCCAGGCCGCCGCCGTTGGCCAGGTCGGTGGCGTTGCGTTCGGCGCGGCTCCACTTGCTCTCGGCCAGCAGGCGCACGCCGTCACTGGCCTGCCAGCCCAGCGCCGCCGCCACGTCCAAGCTGGAGGCGTCGAGGTCGTAATGGCCGAAGCGTTGCAGGCGGGTGCCGTTGGCCGGGTTGTTGGCGTAGAAATCGCGGGCGGTGGTGCCGGCGGTGTACGACGCGCCAAGACGATAGTCCAGGGTCCCGTGCGTGCCGCGCCACTGGTACTGCGTGCCCCAGGTGTCCGAATCGCTGACGTTGTGCGTGGTGGGGTTCTTGAACAGGTCCTCGGTGTCCTGCCACCACAGGCCCAGCGTGTGCCGCGAATCGTCGGCACCCCATTCAGAGGCGTTGGCGATGCGCCGCTGGCGGGTGTCGCGCAGCGGGTCGCGCAGGTAGACGTTGGCGAGCTTGTCCTGCGGCGTGTCGCCATCGCCCATCACCCCGCGCGGGTCGCTGTGGATGCGCTCCTTGGGCACCACGTTGGGAATGTGGAAGAACAGGTCGGTCCACGACACCCAGGTGCGGTTGCTGAAGGTATCGCCGGCGCGCCAGCCGCTGTTGAAATGGACGGCGTCGCGCTTGCCGTCGGCATGGTGGCGGTAGCCGTCGTATTCGTCGTGGCTGCTGCCGAGCCACCAGTCGGCGCGCTCGTTGCTGCCGCCCCAGGCCAACTGCCCGCCGAGGCGGCCGTCGCTGCCGCCTTCCAGCCGCAGCCGGCCGCGTTCGTCGGCACCGTTGAGGCTGTAGAAATCGACCTCGCCGCCGAGCGTGGTGGCGCCGGGGCTGAGCGCGTTGGCGCCGCGGCGGGCGCTGATGAAGGCGGCGTTGCGCTGTTCCAGCAGGCCGATCACGAACGAGCCGTCGGCCTCGTTGAGCGGGATGCCGTCCTGCAGCAGCAACACGCCGCGGTTGACCGGGTTGCTCTGGATGCCCGAGCCGCGGATGTTCAGGCGCGGCTGGTCGATGCCGCCGAAGAACTCCTGCAGGACGATGCCCGGCTGGTAATCCAGCGCATCGCGCAGCGTGGCCTGGCGGCCGGCCTTGCGCAGATCGACCAGGTTGGTGCCGCCGGGTACGCGCTGCAGCCGCGCGCGTTCGTCGGCCACGCTGGGGGCCACCGGCGTGGTGTCGCGGCGGCCCAACACGGTGATGCGGTCCAGGTCGACCGCATCGGCGGCGGTTTCCGCGACGGCCAGAGCGGGAGTGACGACCAGCGCGGCGGCGATGGCGAGGGCGAGCGGGGAGGCGGGGAAGGTCATGGCGGAGCCTGTCGGAGCGGGAGGAAAGGGGTTACCAGCCGAGGTGGAACATCAGCTTGGCCAGCAGGACGATGCCGACCATGTGGCTGAACACGCTCAGGTGGATGCGCTTGAACGCGGTCGAGGCCAGCCGGCCCTTGCCGCGCAGGCGCATGGCGTAGAGGAAGTGGCCGAACACGCTCAGCGCGAGCACGATCTTCAGCGTCAGCATCAGCGCGAAGCTGTCCTGCAGCGGGTGCGCGAGCAGGCTGCGGTAGCGCCAGGCCATGCCCAGCCCGCTGCCGTACAGCACCGCCAGCACCCACGGCATCAATTGCCGCGCACGGGCGCCGATGCCGACCTCGATCTGGTGCATCACGTTGCGCGGCACGCGCTTGCGCACGTTCTCCAGGATCAGAACCTCGAAGAACACGGTGCCGACGAAGACGAAGGCGGCGAACAGGTGCAGGACGTGGAACAGGGCGTAGTGGTTCATGGCGTGCTCGCTTGCCGCGGGGCGGCTGGCTGGGGGAAAAGGGGAATGACGGCGGCGTCGGCGTCGGGGATGGCGGGACACGGCAGTGCGCAGGGCAACAGCCGGCCATGCTCCAGTCGCAGGCAGCGGTCCACCCGTTCGGCCAGTTCCCGTGGGTGGTGGCTGACGCACAGCAGGGCGGCGCCGGTGCGCGCCAGCTCGGCATCGCACAGCGCGCCCAGCTCGCGGCGCAGGGCCGGGTCGAGTGCGGCGAAGGGTTCGTCCAGCAGCAACAGGTCCGGCGCGGTGGCGAACGCGCGCGCCAGCGCGACCCGCTGCGCCATGCCGCCGGACAACTGCCGCGGCCAGGCATCGGCGCGTTCGGCCAGGCCCATGCGTTGCAGCCACTGGCCGGCGAGGCGCCGCGCGCAGGCCTTGTCGTGGCCGGCCGCATGCAGCGGGATGCGCAGGTTGTCGAGCACGCTGCGCCACGGCAGCAGGCGTGGTTCCTGGAAGGCCATGCAGGTACGGGCGAAGCGGTTGCCGACGCGTCCCGACGCCGGCGCCAGCAGGCCGGCGGCCAGCTTCAGCAGGCTGCTCTTGCCGGTGCCGCTGGGGCCGACCAGGCCCACCCGCTCGCCCGGCGCGATGCGCAGTTCCACGCCGTCCAGCACCCGCTGGCCGCCGCGTTCGAGCACCACCCGGTCGAACTCAAGCATCGCCGGCCTCCCGGTGCATGGCCGGCGCGTCTTCCTGCCAGCGGGTGAGCCGGCGTTGCAGCGGCCGCAGCAGGCCCAGTTCCAGCAGCGCCACCAGCCCCAGCACCAGCACCACCCATGCGTACAGCTCGCCGCTGTCGAAGGTGCTGCGGGCGTTGGCGAGGGCGAAGCCGGCGCCGTCCATCGCCCCGAGCACCTCGGCCATCACCACCAGCCGCACGCCGCCGCAGGTGGCCACCAGCAGCGCCGCGCACAACGGCGGCGCCAGCGCCGGCAGCACCACGTGGCGCAGCCGCCGCCACGCGCCGAAGCGATACACCCGCGCCATTTCCAGCAGCGCCGGATCGACCAGCAGCAGGCCCTTGAGCGTGTTCACGTACATGCCCGGCGCCAGCAGCACCACGGCGATGAACACCACCATCGTCGTGCCCATGCCGAACCACAGCATCGCCAGCACCACCACGATTACCCCCGGCACCGACATCAGCAGCCAGCGCAGCGGTTCGAGCACCGCGCGCAGGCGCGGATGGCGGCCGGCGAGCAGGCCCAGCAGCAGGCCAAGCGCGATACCCAGGCCCACGCCGCAGGCCACGCGCAGCAGGCTGGCCGCAGCGTGGTGCAGGAAGGCGGCGCTGCCGACCAGCGCGGCCAGCGCACGCAGGGTCTGCAAGGGCGTGGCCATCAGCAGCGGCCCCAGGCGCATGGCCACCAGTTGCCAGCCGATGCCGAGCGCGAGCACGCCCAGCGCCGACCAAAGCGCCAGTTCGCGCGGGGAGGGCGGGTGCCGGGTCATGGGCCGTAGAACGCCGGGTCAGGGAGGCGGCCGCCGACCGCCTCGGGCTGGCTGGCGAGGATCAGCCGGTACAGCGCTTCCAGCTGCGGCCGCACCTGCGCGGTGGGCAGGCCGTCGAGGCGGGTGACCCGGATCGACTCTTCCAGCGCCGGCAGCGGCATGTGCGGCAGGTGGCGCCGGGCCAGCGCCGCGCAGGCCGGCGGATCATCCTTGCACCAGCGCGAAGCCTCGGCGTAGGCGGCGACGATGGCTTGCGCCAGCGCGGTGTCGGCGGCGCGCGGGGCGGCGGCGATGACCCCGGCCTGCGGCAGTTCCGGCTGCTGCGGGAAGCGCAGCGCCCACGCCGCTTCCAGGCTCTGCACCCGGTACAACGGCGCGCCACCCTCGTTGCGGTTGCGTTGCAGCAGCAGCGAGGCGGTCGGCTCGGGCAGCACCGCGTGGTCGGCCTGCCCGGCGAGCATCAACGCCACCGCGTCCAGCGCGTCGCGGGCCTGGCGCAGCTGCAGGTCGCGGCCCGGTTCCAGCCCCTGCGCGGCGTACAGCTCGTGCAGGGCGATGGCGCCCATGTCGCGCCGGAACGGGGTCAGCAGGGTGCGCCCGCGCAGGTCGCCGAAGTCGCGTACCTGCGGGTCGCGGCTGACCAGCCACAGCAGCCCCCAGACCGACACGTTGAGCAGGCGCACCGGCTCGCCGCGGTTGGCCATCAGCGCCGGCAGGTTGGCCGGGGTGGCGCTGTAGTCGACCTCGCCGCGGGCCAGCATCACCCGCAACTGGTCGGCGCTCTGCCACAGCCGGAACTCGGCCGGCAGCACGCGCCCGTCCACCGTCACCCCGACCTCGGCCATGCGCATCAGCGGGAAGCTGACCACCGCGCCGGGGCCGGCCAGACGCAGGGGTTCATCGGTTGGTTCCGGCGCGCTGGCAGCGGCGGCCGGCGCCTGCGGAGCGCCGCAGGCGGCCAACAGCAGGGCCAGCAGCAGGACAAGGACCGTGGTGCCGGAGCGGGACGCAGCGATTCGGCAAATAAGAAGTATTCTCATGCGGCCATGTTCGTGCCGACCGCCCCTGCCACCAATGACATAAATCAAGCCGCGCCCAATAGGCCGCCGGCGGTGGCCGATGCGCTGCGCGAACATCCGCTGTTCCGCGAACTGCGACCCGACACCGGGCAGCGCCTGCTGGAGGCGACCGCGCCATTGCGGCTGGCGGCCGGGCAGTGGCTGTTCCGCGAGGGCGATGCGGCGCGGCACTGCCTGCTGGTGCTGGCCGGGCGGGTCGAGGTGCTGCGCATGGGCCAGGACGGCGAGGAGCGCGTCTACAGCCTGTACGGCCCCGGTCAGCTGGTGGCCGAGGCGGCCATGTTCATGCCGCACGGCCGCTATCCGATGGGGGCACGCGCGCAGGCGCCGCTGCTGGCGCTGCGCTTGCCGCGGCAGGCGCTGCGGCAGGCCTGCAATGCCGATCCGGGGCTGGCGCTGCGGATGCTGGAATGGCTGGGCGAACGGGTCTACCAGCGCACCAACGAGATCGATTGGCTCACCGGCAGCTCGGCCGCGCAGCGGCTGGCCGCCTACCTGCTGTCGCTGCGCCGGCCCGGCGAGCCGCGCCGGGTGCGCCTGCCGCTGCAGGTCCGGCAGGTCGCCGCGCGCCTCGGCGTACGCCCGGAAACGTTGAGCCGGCTGTTGTCCGACTGGCAGCGCGCTGGCCACCTGCGCGGGCAGCAGCGGGATTGGGAAATCCTCGACCCGGAGCACCTGGCCGACCTGGCCAGCGCATCGCGCAGGAGCTTCTGAGCGGGGCCGCGTTGCGCCAGCCCCGGCTGTTTTCCCGTCAGTCCTCCCGCCCCGTTTGCCCCTCGGCCAACGGCACCCGGCTGCCGTCGAGCAGGCCGCGGCTGAGCCTGCCGTCCTCGATGAACAGCAGTTCGCCGTTCTCGCCCTTTTTGATGCTGCTGTCGATGGCGACGACGCGGCCGCCGTGGAAGCTGCTCACGTGCGGCATCGAGGTATGGCCGACGACGATGCGCGCAAGCCCCAGCCGGTCCAGCACCTTCTGCACGCCGGCGGTGTCCATGCGGCCGTCGAAATAGCCGCGGTACCAGATCGGGCTGGTCTTGCCGTCGTACAGCGGCGCGGTGGCCGGGTCGGCCTTGACCTCGGCCTTCGGCCGGCCCAGCGAGGCCTGGTAGGCGGCATTGGTGGCGGCAGGTTCCAGCGCCAGTTGCAGCGCCTCGGGCGCGATGCCGCCATGCAGGAACAGGGTGTCGCCGATGCGCAGCAGCACCGGCCGGGTGCGCAGCCATTGCCCGATCACCGAGTCGGCGCCGTACAGCTGCGGGTAGCTGCGGCCCAGCAGCTGCGCGCTGCGCAGGTACTTGGGGTTGACGTAGCGCAGGTCGTCGTACAGCACCATCGTCTCGTGGTTGCCGAGCACGAAGTGCACCGCGCCGCCGGCCGCGGCCGCCTGCTGCTGCAGGCCGTACAGCAGCCAGAACGCCTCGGTGACCTGCGGGCCGCGGTCGAACACGTCGCCGGCCACCACCAGCGTGTCGCCACCCAGCGCCCAGCGGTCCGCGTCGTCGATGACGTGGTGGGCGCGCAGCAGCTTCACCAGCAGGCCGTATTGGCCGTGGATGTCGGATACGGCGACGATGCGCGCCGCCGCCGGCAGCACCGCGGCCGCGGCGGTGGCCGGGGCTGGCACCCGCACGGCGTGGGCATAGCCGCATTGCGGGGCCACCGTGGCGACGTCGCCGGCTTCCAGTTCGCGTTCGACCACCCGGTCGTCGCACACCCAGCGCGCGTGCAGCCGCGTGCCATCGCGGAACAGGTAGGGACCATCGGCATCGACATGCGCGGCCGGCTCGGCGACCTCGCGCGCATGCAGCGTGGCGGTGGCGCACGACAGGGCGAAGGGCAGCAGCGTGAGCAGCAGGGCAGGCAGGCGGCGCATGGGCGGGCTCGTGTGACCGAAGGCCTGCGATGGTAGCCAGCGCCCGCCGCCGTGTTGTGTGGCATGGGTCATGTCCGCGCATGGGTGACAGCCGCGGCGGGCACCGACATCATCGTGGCGCTGGTGCAGCGTGATGGAGTGGAAAGGATGAAGTCGCCGGGAGTGATGGCGGGGGCGGGGCGGTGATCAGCGCCGGGCCGTTTCCGTTGATGGCGCTGGTCGCGGTGCTTGCCGCGCTGGTCGGCTGGGCATTCGCGCGCGCGCTGGTGCCCGCGGCCGGCGGCCTGCGCGGCCGTGCCGGCGCGGTGGTGCTGGATGCGCTGCTGCTGGGCGTGCTGGGCGCACGCCTCGCGCATGTCGTGCTGCATGCACCGGATTACCTTGCCGGGCCGCTGGCCATCATCCGCCTTGGTGACGGCGGCTACCTGCCGTGGGCCGGCGTGGCCGTCGCGCTTGCATACGCGCTGTGGGCGACGCGCCGGCAGCTGCCGCGCAAGCCGGTGCTGCTGGGCCTGTTCGCCAGCGGCGCGCTGTGGCTGCTGGCGGCGATGGCCGTGTTCGCGGTGCAGCGCTCGGTCATCGCGCTGCCGGCGGACGTGGTGCTGGCCGACGTGCACGGCAAGGCGGTGCCGTTGTCGGCGCATGCCGGCAAGCCGCTGGTGCTCAACCTGTGGGCCAGCTGGTGCGGCCCGTGCCGGCGCGAGATGCCGGCCCTGATGCAGGCGCAGCGCGCGCATCCGCAGATCGGCTTCGTGTTCGCCAACCAGGGCGAGGAGGCGGCCGACGTCGCCGCTTATCTCGCTCAAACGCGGTTGGAAGCCGACAACGTGCTGCTGGATGCCGATTCGCTGCTGATGCAGCGCACCGGTGCCCGCGCGCTGCCGACCACGTTGTTCTTCGGCGGCGACGGGCGCCTGCGCGGCGTGCACATGGGCGAACTGTCGCGCGCCGGCCTGCAGGCGCGGCTGCGCGAACTGGAGTGAGCCGGCGGCGGGCGATGTAATAGTCTCCGCGCGCGCCGCATGGCTAAGCTGGCCGCGTTCCACGGAGCCTGCCGATGAGCCACGACCACAACCACCTGCCCGCCGAGATCCGCCACGAGAAGCCGCTGTGGTGGGCACTGGCGCTGACCGCTTCCTACCTGGTGGTGGAAGTGGTCGGCGCGTTCTGGAGCAACAGCCTGGCGCTGCTGTCCGATGCCGCGCACATGGCCACCGATACCGTCGCGCTGGTGATCGCGCTGACCGCGGTGCGGCTGGCGCGGCGCCCGCCCGATGCCCGCCGCAGCTACGGCTACGCGCGGCTGGAGGCGCTGGGCGCCTGCGTCAACGGCCTGCTGCTGTTCGCGGTGGGGCTGTACATCCTGTGGGAAGCGGCCGAGCGCTTCCGCGCGCCGCAGCCGGTCGTCGCCAGCGGCATGCTGTGGGTGGCCGGCTTCGGCCTGCTGGTGAACCTGATCGCGATGCGCCTGCTCAGCGCCGGCAGCGGCGAGAGCCTCAACGTCAAGGGCGCCTACCTGGAAGTGTGGAGCGACATGCTCGGCTCGCTGGCGGTGATCGTCGCCGCGCTGGTCATCCGCGTCACCGGCTGGACCTTGGTCGATCCCATCCTCGCGGTGCTGATCGGCCTGTGGGTGCTGCCGCGCACCTGGGTGTTGCTGCGCGAGGCGGTCAACGTGCTGCTCGAAGGCGTGCCCAAGGGCATCGTGCTGGCCGAGGTGGATGCGGCCATGCGCGGCCAGCCCGGGGTGGCCGACGTGCACGACCTGCACGTGTGGGCGCTGGCCTCGAACCGCCCGGCATTGACCGCGCACGTGGTGGCCGCCGCGGGCGAGGATGCCGACGCGCTGCGCCGGCAGCTGGCGGGGCTGCTGCACGAACGCTTCGCCATCGACCACGCCACCTTGCAGGTCGAGGGCGACCATTGCGGTGACGTCGGCCATTGCAGCGGGCATGACCATCATGGCTATCATCATCACGACCACGGGCATTGAACGACCGTCGTGGATGCGGGGCTCAAGCATCGTGGATGCGGGGCTCGCCCCGCATGGAGCTTTCCCGAAGAAGCCCCATGCCGGGCAAGCCCGGCACCTACGGAGCCTCTTGTAGATGCGGGGCTTGCCCCGCATGGAGCCTTCCCGATGAAGCCCCGTGCCGGGCGAACCCGGCACCCACGGCGGCAGATGCGGGGTGTGCCCGCATCCACCCCGTCACCTCAATGCAGCGGCCGACACCCCAGCGCCGCCAGCGGACCATGCAGGGCCGGGATCTGCATCAGCCACGGCGCGGCCAGCGTCAGCAGGCCGGTGAGCAGCACGAAGCAGGCCATCGCGATGCGCAGGCGCGGGCGCTGCAGCCAGCGGCCCATGTGCGCGCCGGACCACGACAGCGGCAGCATCACCGGCAGCGTCGCCAGGCCGAAGGCGGCCATCACCAGCGCGCCATCGCGGGCGTTGGCCTGCAGCCACGCCACGCTCAGCAGGCTCAGGCTCAGGCCGCAGGGCATCCAGCCCCACAGCGCGCCCAGCGCCAGCCGCCGCCACGTGCGGTCGGCCGGCAGCAGGCGCCGGTGCAGCGGTTGCAGCCAGCGCCAGACCCGCTGCGACGGACCGGAGAGCATGTCCAGCCGCCCGCCCTTGTTGAGCAGGCGCAGCGCGACCAGCACCAGCGCCACGCCGGCGGCCATGCGCAGGCCGATGGTCAACACGTCGCTGCGGGCCAGCCGCAGGATGCCGCCGCCGAGCCCACCGGCGAGGGCGCCGGCCAGCATGTAGCTGCCGATGCGGCCAAGGTTGGCCTGCACCGCCACCGCCAGCGGCCGCCCCGGCGCCAATGCCGGGAAGCCGGTGGCGATGCCGCCGCACATGGCCGCGCAATGCAGGCCGCCGAGCAGGCCGGCGACGAAGGCGGCGGTCAGTGTGGGCAGGTCCAGCGGCATGGCGCTCAAGCGTCGTCGCGCGGGTCCGCGGGCGGATTGGCCGTGGCCGGCGGCGGCGCGGGGCGGTCGTCGTCTTCGAGGATGTCCAGCGCCGGGGTGTCGAGGTCGTCGAACTGGCCGCGCTTGACCGCCCAGACGAAGGCGGCCACGGCGAAGCCCAGCAGCAGCAGGCTCAGCGGGACCAGCAACAGCAGGATGCTCATCGTGCGGCCTCCGGCTGCGGTGAGGTGGGGGAAGCGGTGGCCGGCGCCATCCGTGCCAGGCGCAGGGCGTTGAGGGTGACCACCAGCGACGACGCGGCCATGCCCAGCGCGGCCAGCCACGGCGTGACCAGGCCGGCGGCGGCCAGCGGCAGCGCCAGCAGATTGTAGCCGGCGGCCCAGGCCAGGTTCTGGCGGATGATGCGGCCGGTGCCGCGCGCCAGCCGCACCGCGGCGGGGATGCGCAGCAGGCTGCCGCCGGTGGTGACCAGGTCGGCGGCGCGGTGCGCCAGCGAGGCGCCGTCGCACATGGCGATGGACACGTCGGCGCCGGCCAGCACCGGGGCGTCGTTGAGGCCGTCGCCGATCATCGCCACCACCCGGCCCTCGGCCTGCAGGCGCCGCACCAGCGCCAGCTTGTCCTCGGGGGACTGCCGCGCGTGCACGTCGTCCAGCGCCAGCGTGGCGGCCATGCGCCGCACCGCGGCCTCGCCGTCGCCGCTGGCGAGGTGCAGGCGCAGGCCCTGCGCGCGCAGCGCGGCAAGCGCGGCTTCGGCGTCGGCGCGGGCGCGTTCTTCAAGCAGGAAGCGGGCGCTGGCATGGTGGCCGTCGCCCAGCCACAGTGCGCCGTCGTCGTCGCGGCCGGCGGCGAAATCGGCGCGCCCCAGCCGCCACGCGCGGCCCTGCACGATGCCGTGGATGCCGTGGCCGGGCACCGCTTCGACCCGGGTGACCGCAAGGTTGCCGGCATCGACGTGGGCAAACGCGGCAGCCAGCGGGTGGCCGCTGTCGCGCTCCAGCGCGGCGGCCACGGCCAGGGCTTCGTCGCGGGACAGGCCGGTTTCCAGCACCTGCACGTCGGCCAGCGCCGGGCGGCCGTCGCTGAGGGTGCCTGTCTTGTCGAACACCACGTCGGTGGCGCGCGCCAGCGTGTCCAGTGCGTCCGGGCGCAGCGCCAGCAGGCCGGTGCGGGCCAGCGCGCCATGCGCCGCCGCCAGCGCCGCCGGCACCGCCAGCGACAGCGCGCACGGGCAGCTGATGACCAGCAGGGCGAGGGTGACTTCCAGTGCGCGCGAGGCGTCGTGGTGCCACCACCAAGCGAATACCGCCAGCGCCACCGGCACCAGCGTCAGCACGAAGCGGCTGCCGATGCGGTCGGCCAGCCGCGCCAGTGCCGGGCGGTGCGCCTGCGCCTGTTCCACCAGCCGCACCAGCTGCGACAGCCGGGTGGCGGTGCCGGTGCAGGTCACCCGCAGCCGCGCCGGGCGTTCGCGGCAGGTGGTGCCGGCGTAGACCGGCGCGCCGGCACGTTTGCGCACCGGTGCGGATTCGCCGGTCAGCAGGGCTTCCTCGAACCACGCTTCGTCGTCGTCGCCGCCCAGCAGCACGCCGTCAGCGGGCACCGCCTCGCCGGCGGCGACGCAGGCCACGTCGTCCACCGCCAGCGCCGCCAGCGGTACCGCCTCGCGCTGGCCATCGGCGCGCTCGCGGGTGGCGAAGGCCGGGCGCGCCCGCGCCAGCGCATCGACCTGCGCGCTGGCGACGTTGCGCGCGCGCTGTTCGAGCATGCGCGCGATCAGCAGGAAGAACACGAACATCACCGCCGCGTCGTACCACACGTGCGGCCCGCCGCGGATGGTTTCCAACAGGCTGGCGAAATAGGCCAGCAGGGTGGAGCTGGCGATCAGCGTGTCCATCCCCAGCTGCCGCTGGCGCAGTTCGCGCGCGGCCCCGCTCAGGAACAGCCAGCCGGAATAGAACACCACCGGGGTGGACAGCAGGAAGGTCAGCCAGCGGAAGAAATCGCGGGTAGGCACCTGCATGGTGTTGTTGAAGTCCAGGTACAGCGCCTCGGCCATCATCATCGCCTGCAGCGTGCCCAGCCCGGCAACGCCGAGCCGCAGCAGCCAGCGGCGGCGCTCGTTGGCGCGCTGCCGTTCCAGTGCTTCGCTGCCGGCCAGGTAGGGGCGGTAGCCGAGCATCGCCAGCCGCTGCAGCGGCGCCGACAGCGCGGTGCGTGCCGGGTCCCAGGTGATATGGATGCGGCCGGTGACGGCGTTGGCGCCGCACTCGACCACGCCCGGCTCGCGCGCCAGCGCGCGGTTGATCAGCCAGGCGCAGGCGGCGCAGCGCATGCCGTCGGTGAGCAGGGTGATCTCGCGCCCGCCCTCGACCTCGCGGCTGTGTTCGGCCTGCACGTCGGCGCGGTCCCAGACCGCCAGGTCGGGCAGGTCGTCGCCGACGCGGCCGGCGCTGGCGCTGCGCAGCCGGTAATAGCTGCCGAGGTCGGAACCGGCGATCCACTCGGCGGCGGCGGCGCAGCCGTGGCAGCAGAACGCCTGCCGCCGGCCGTCCAGTTCCAGTGTGTGTGGCTGCGCCGGCAGCGGTTCCCCGCAGTGCTGGCACAGTCCTGCCGTATCCACCCCGGTGACGGCTGGCCGGGTTGCGTTGGCGGGCACGGCGCGGCTCAGTGCTCCTCGCCCAGCCACGGGGAAAGGCGGGTGGCGTGCTGCTGCTTGGGCAGGCGCCCCTTCAGCCGCCACTGGCCATCGGCCGGGCGCAGTTGCACCAGCCAGTCGTTGCCGTCCTCGACGGCCTGTTCGATGCGCCAGCCCGGGCCCTGCGGCACCAGTTCCAGGCTCAGGTCGCTGGCCTGCCGGGTCGGGTGTTCGAGGGTGAGCCGCAGCGCGGCGTCGCGCGGGAACTGGCCGGTGGCGGGCAGTACCTCGACGATGCCGTCCTCGACCCGCAGCACCGCGCTCAGACCCAGCTCGCGGGCGTTGGCGTCCGGGCCGAGGTCGGCGGTCTGGATCTGCAGCACGCGGTCGACCGGGTCGGAGATGCTGTCGGCACCGCCGGAGCGTATGGCGATCACCAGCAACCACACGCTGGCCGCGACGGCCAGCAGCGGCAGGCCGATCACCAGCCACAGGGCGGGGATGCCCCACAAGGACTTCCTGGATTCGTTCATTGCACTGGCCCGAAGAAACTGTTCTCGATCACGCGCTTTTCCCTGCCGTCCTCGCTCTCCACCACGAAGTGCAGGACCCTGCGCCCCTGTATTTCCTCGGTCGCGGTCACGCTCACGACCACCGGCAGCACCTGCTCGGGGCCGGCTTCGATCGTGGCCGGGCCGTTCAGGCGCAGCCCGGCGTCGTCCGCGCCCAGGCTGAGGCGGTAGCGGCGCGGCTGGGTGTTCTTGTTGACCAGCTTGAGCGTGTAGTCGTTCTCGACCAGGCCATCGCCGGTCTGCCGGTACAGCGCGTTGCGGTCGCGCAGCACGTCCACGATCAGGGTGTCGCGGTGGGTCACGTTCCATACCCACGTGCCGACCAGGCCGAGCAGCAGCAGACCGTAGATGAAGATGCGCGGGCGCAGCACCCGGGTCCTGCCGCCGTCCAGCGCATGCTGGGTGGTGTAGCGGATCAGCCCGTGCGGCATGCCGACCTTGTCCATCACCTCGTCGCAGGCATCGATGCAGGCGCCGCAGGCGATGCACTCGTATTGCAGGCCGTTGCGTATGTCGATGCCGACCGGGCACACCTGCACGCACATGGTGCAGTCGATGCAGTCGCCGAGCTCCTCCGGCTCGAACTTCGGCAGCGGCGCGGCCTCGCTGCCGGCATCGCCCAGCATCACCGTGCCGGCGGCCTGCAACCGTGCCTGCGCGGCGCTGGGGTGCCTGCTGGCGCGGAACACGTAGTCGTAGGCGCTGGCCAGGTCGAGCAGGCCGCGGGCGCGTTGCAGCACGCTGGGCAGGCCGCGCTTGCGCGGGCCGCGCGGTTCGCCGCGCATCGGGTCGTAGGCGATGATCAGGGTGTCGTTGTCGAACATCGCGCTCTGGAAGCGCGCGTACGGGCACATGTACTTGCAGACCTGCTCGCGCAGGATGCCGGCGTTGGCCCAGGTGGCCAGCGCGTAGAACAGCACCCAGAAGGTTTCCGCGCCGTTCCAGTCGAACGGCCACAGGCGTTGGCCGAGGCTGACGATCGGGGTGAAGAAGCCGACGAAGGTGAAACCGGTCCACAGCGCGAAGAACAGCCACAGGAGGTGCTTGGAGCCCTTGCGCAGGAACTTCTCGCGGTTCCAGGGGCCGGCGTCCAGCTTCATCCGCTTGATGCGGTCGCCCTCGGTCCAGCGCTCCATCCACAGGAAGCATTCGGTCCACACCGTCTGCGGGCAGGCGTAGCCGCACCACAGGCGGCCGGCCAGCGCGGTGACGAAGAACAGGGTCAGCGCCAGCACGATCAGCAGCAGCGCCAGCAGGCTGAAGTCCTGCGGCCAGAAGATCAGCCCGAACACGTAGAACTTGCGCGCCGGCAGGTCGAACAGCACCGCCTGGCGGCCGTCCCACGACAGCCACGGGAACAGGTAGTACATGCCCAGCAGCCAGAACACCGCCAGCTTGCGCATGCGGTCGAAGCGGCCGCTCACGTCGCGCGGGTAGACCTTGCGCTCGCTGACGTAGAACGACTCGTCCTGGTCCTTCACGACCTCCAGCGGGATGCGTTTGCTCATGCTGGCAACTCCATGCAGGTGGCCGGACGACGGCGTGCCGGTGCGGAGGGCGGGCGAAGTGGAACGGAAATCATGGCCTCACATGGGTGCGCGTGAACGCCCCAGTATTCGGGTTCGGGCGGCGCGGGCGAAGTGACGGAATGTCGCAGCCTCGCGTCCGCGGCGGTTCATTTGTCCCGTGGCAGGGGACGGTTGAAGCGGCTGGCGGGGCGCAGCAGGATCCAGGTGAACAGGCTCGACGAAGCGGTGCACAGCCAGAACATCAGGAAACCCAGCGTGTAGCCGAATTCGCGGGTCATCTGCAGGTCGGGGAAGGTCTGGTCGCGCAGCACCAGCGGGTCGACGAAGGCGAAGAACACCATCGTCGCCACGCCGGCGGCGAAGAAGCTGGGCCAGGCGATGGCCCCCACGCGCTGGGCCAGGGGGCGTGGGGGATGGTCGAAGCGTGGCTCGCTGTAGTCGGTCACTGGGTACCTGTGCTGGCCTTGGACTCGCCCTGATTATGCGACAACGACCAGACGTATGCGGCAACCAGGCGGACGCGGGTTTCGCCGAGCAGCTCGCGGTGCGCCGGCATGCTGCCGTGGCGGCCCTCGGTGATGGTCCTGCGCAGGCTCTCGCGGCTGCTGCCGTACAGCCAGTAGTTGTCGGTCAGGTCGGGCGCGCCGATTTCCTGGTTGCCCTTGCCGTCGACGCCGTGGCAGGCCACGCAGACGCCTTCGTACAGCTTCTTGCCCTGCGCGGCCATGAAGTTGTTCTGCAGCGTTTCCGGCGCCGCCAGGGTGCGCACGTAGGCGATGGTGTAGTCCACCGCTTCCGGGCCGCCCATGCCGGTGAGCACGGTGCCCCACTCGGGCATGATCCCTTCGCGGCCGTCCATCACCGTTTCCAGCACGCGCTCGGGCGAGCCGCCCCAGTGCCAGATGTCGTCGGCCAGGTTCGGGTAGCCGATGGCGCCCTGGCCCGAGGAGCCGTGGCAGGTGGCGCAGGTGTTGCCGAAGATCGAGCGGCCCAGGGCCAGCGCCTTGGGATCGCGGGCCAGCACGTCGATCGCCTGGCCTTCGTACGGCTTGAAGGTCTGCGCGAGCTTGGCGTCCTCGATCGCCTTTTCCTTCGCGTGCTCGCCCTGCGAGCTCCACTTGCCGAAGCCCTGGTAGGTGCCGAAGCCGCCGTACCAGAACAGGTAGCCGAAGCCGAACACGATGGCGATGTAGAAGCCGTTGATCCACCAGCGCGGCATCGGCTTGTTGTACTCGGTGATGTCACCGTCCCAGTAGTGGCTGGTGTCCTCCGGCCTGGGGTCGCCGGGGCGGCGCTTGGAGGTCCACCACAGCAGCCACACGCAGCCGAGCAGGTTGAACAGCACCAGTGCGATGACGTACCAGTTCCAAGGGGTGGTCATGCGTTTTCCCTCCGGTCGTTGCCGGTGATTTCCTCGCCGGCCGGCACCTCGTCATCCACGGCCAGGCGTGCGGTGGCGTCGAAACCCTTGCGCAGGCGCGGCTGCCAGGCCCAGATCCACAGGGCGACGAACAGCAGCAGCAGAAAGGTGGTGATGATTCCTGAAAGCATCGGTCATTCTCCCCGCGGTGCGTTCTTGCCCAGGCCCTGCAGGTAGGCCACCACCGCGTCCAGTTCGGTCTTGCCTTCCACCGCGGCCGGTGCCTCGGCGATCTCGGCGTCGGTATAGGGGTCGCCGATCCGCTGGATGGCGCGCATGTGCGCCTGCACGGCGGCGCCGTCCAGCTTGTTCTTCTCCAGCCACGGGAAGGACGGCATGTTCGACTCGGGCACCACGTCGCGCGGGTTCAGCAGGTGCACGCGGTGCCAGGCGTCGGAGTAGCGGCCGCCGACGCGGGCCAGGTCCGGGCCGGTGCGCTTGGAGCCCCACTGGAACGGGCGGTCGTACACCGACTCGCCGGCCAGCGAGTAATGGCCGTAGCGCTCGGTCTCGAAGCGCAGCGTGCGCACCATCTGCGAATGGCAGCCGTAGCAGCCCTCGCGGATGTAGACGTCGCGGCCGGCCAGCTCCAGCGCCGGGTAGGGCTTGACGCCGGGCAGCGGCTTGATGGCCTCGGCCTGGAACATCAGCGGGACGATCTCGGCCAGGCCGCCGAGCGAAACCGCCACGGCGACGAGGATGGCCAGCAGGCCGACGTTCTTTTCGACTTTCTCGTGTGCAATTCCCATGTTTCGTCCTCAGGCCTCGGCATTGGCGGTGTCGGGAGCCATGACCGGCTGCTCGGCGAGGCCGCGCACCTGCTGCCGGGTCTTCCACATGTGCCAGCCCATCAGGCACATGCCGGCCAGGATCATCAGGCCGCCCAGCAGGCGCCCCAGGTAGTACGGGTAGGTGCTGACCAGGCTTTCCACGAAGGTGTAGGTCAGCGTGCCGTCGCTGTTGGTGGCGCGCCACATCAGGCCCTGGGTGATGCCGGCGATCCACATCGAGACGATGTAGAACACCACGCCGATGGTGTGCAGCCAGAAGTGCACGTCGATCAGCTTGGTCGAGTACATGCCCTGCAGGCCCAGCAGGCGCGGGTACAGTGAGTACAGCGAGCCGATCGAGATCATCGCCACCCAGCCCAGGGTGCCGGCGTGGACGTGGCCCACGGTCCAGTCGGTGTAGTGCGACAGCGAGTTGACCGTCTTGATCGACAGCATCGGGCCTTCGAAGGTGGCGATCATGTAGAAGCTGATGGCCACGATCAGGAACTTCAGGATCGGGTCGGTGCGCAGCTTGTGCCACACGCCGGAGAGCGTGAGGATGCCGTTCATCGCACCGCCCCAGCTCGGCGCCAGCAGGATCACCGAGAACACCATGCCCACCGACTGCGCCCAGTCCGGCAGCGCGGTGTAGAGCAGGTGGTGCGGGCCGGCCCACATGTACACCGCGATCAGGGCCCAGAAGTGCACGATCGACAGGCGGTAGGAGTAGATCGGACGGCCGGCCTGCTTGGGCACGAAGTAGTACATCATGCCGAGGAAGCCGACCGAGAGGATGAAGCCGACCACGCTGTGCCCGTACCACCACTGGATCATCGCGTCGGTGGCGCCGGAATAGGCCGAGTAGGACTTGCCCAGGC
>Ga0182740_1000543_pt1 | contig 39396 bp, 35 predicted proteins | sample eDN5th37CKraftBY_FD_128872 | JGI IMG/M metagenome (GOLD analysis project Ga0182740, IMG submission 128872) | Enriched backyard soil microbial communities from Emeryville, California, USA - eDNA 5th pass 37_C Kraft BY (version 2) (version 2) | ecosystem: Environmental > Terrestrial > Soil >...
GAAGCCGCGGAGTAAGCGCGATGCCTGAGAAAGTCACCGAGAAACTTGTCATCATCGGCAATGGCATGGCGCCAGGCCGGATGCTGGAGCATCTGCTGGAGGCAGCCCCGGAACACTATCGGGTCACGATCTTCAATGCGGAGCCGCGGGTCAACTACGATCGCATCATGCTGTCGCCGGTTCTCTCTGGCGAAAAATCGTTCGAGGAGATCGTGATCCATGGCGACGGCTGGTATATCGCCAACGGCATTACGCTCTACAAAGGCCACAGGATCGTCGCGATCGACCGCGAGGCCGGAACCGTCACGTCAGATCAGGGCACGGTCGAAAGCTATGACAAGCTTGTCATCGCGACAGGCTCGGTTCCCTTCGTCATCCCGGTCCCCGGCAAGAATCTGCCGGGCGTCATCACCTATCGCGACCTCGACGATGTCAACGCAATGCTACTCGCGGCGCAGTCCCGCCAGAAGGCCGTGGTGATCGGCGGCGGGCTGCTCGGGCTTGAGGCCGCCGCCGGCCTCAAGGAGCGCGGCATGGACGTCACCGTGCTGCATGTCATGCCGACGCTGATGGAGCGCCAACTCGATCCCGCCGCCGGTTATCTGCTGCAGAAAGCCGTCGAGGCGCGCGGCATCAACATCATGACAAAGGCCAATACCAAGGAGATCTTTGGCACCGCCAAGGTCGAAGGTGTCGAGCTTGCGGACGGCACCATCATTCCGGCCTCGCTGGTCGTCATGGCCGTCGGCATACGGCCGAATGCCGGGCTGGCGAAGGATGCCGGCCTCGTCGTCAATCGCGGTATCGTTACCGACGCCGGGATGCAGACCTCCGATCCGAACATTTTCGCCATCGGCGAATGCGCGGAAGTCGGCGGCAACGTCTACGGACTGGTGGCTCCGCTCTATGAAATGGCGCGGGTGACAGCGGCGCGGCTCGCCGGCGATAGCCAGCCGTGCTTCGTCCATTCTGACACGCCGACAAAGCTCAAGGTGACCGGAATCGACCTCTATTCGCTTGGCGATTTCGCAGATGGTGATGATCGCGAGGAGATCATTCTGCGCGACGCCACCGCCGGCATCTACAAGCGCCTTGTGCTCAAGGACAATCGCATCATCGGCACGGTGCTGTTCGGCGAAACCGGGGACGGCCCCTGGTTTAACGATCTGAAGAAAAAGGAAACCGATATCGCCGCGATGCGGGATACGCTGATCTTCGGACAGGCGTTCCAGGGAGGTGGTGCTGCGGACCCTTTGTCGGCCGTTGCGGCGCTGGCGGATGATGCGGAAATCTGCGGCTGCAACGGCGTATGCAAGGGAAAGATCACGGGCGCGATCCAATCGAAAGGCCTGACCAGCCTCGACGATGTGCGTACGCATACGAAGGCATCCGCCTCCTGCGGCACATGCACCGGGCTGGTTGAAAAGCTGATGCAGCTGGCTCTCGGCGAGAGCTACAATCCCGCCGCGATCCAGCCGATGTGTTCCTGCACCACGCTGGGCCACGACGAGGTGCGGCGCCTGATCAAGGCCAAGGGCATCAAGACCATCCCGGCTGTCATGCAGGAGCTGGAATGGAAGACCTCCTGCGGCTGCGCCAAATGCCGCCCGGCCCTGAACTACTATCTCGTGGCGGACTGGCCGGACCAGTATGCCGACGACTACCAGTCGCGCTTCGTCAACGAGCGTGTCCACGCCAACATCCAGAAGGACGGCACCTATTCGGTGGTGCCGCGGATGTGGGGCGGCATGACGTCCTCGAAGGAACTCCGGGCCATCGCCGACGTGGTGGACAAATTCGCGATTCCCGCGGTCAAGGTCACTGGCGGCCAGCGCATCGACATGCTGGGTGTGAAAAAGGAAGACTTGCCCGCGGTCTGGTCCGACCTCGGCAAGGCTGGCTTCGTATCAGGCCATGCCTATGCAAAGGGCCTGCGCACAGTGAAGACCTGTGTTGGCACGGACTGGTGCCGCTTCGGCACGCAGGACTCGACGGGTCTCGGCATCCGCATCGAGAAATTCATGTGGGGCTCATGGACACCGGCCAAGGTCAAGATGGGCGTCTCCGGGTGCCCGCGCAATTGCGCGGAAGCGACCTGCAAGGACGTCGGCGTCATCTGCGTGGACTCCGGTTACGAAATTCACTTCGCCGGCGCCGCTGGCCTCGACATCAAGGGCACCGAGATTCTGGGTTCGGTCAGGACCGAAGATGAAGCCCTCGAAGTCATCGTCGCCCTTGTGCAGATGTATCGCGAGCAGGGCCGCTATCTCGAACGCATCTATAAATGGGCAAAGCGCATCGGGATCGACGAGATCAAGCGGCAGGTGATCAGCGACCTCACACGCCGCGGCGACTATTTCGACCGCTTCGTGTTCAGCCAGAGATTCGCCCAGGTCGACCCGTGGTCGGAGCGCGTTTCCGGCAAGGACAAGCATGAGTTCCGGCCAATGGCGGTCGCCGCACTTGAGCCTGCGGAATGAACGCCATGACAATCAACGTGGAATGGATCGAGATCGGCACGCTGGACGATATCCCCCAGCGCGGCGCACGTTGCGTGACCACGCGCGACGGCCGGATCGCCGTGTTCCGCACCCATGACGATCGTGTGTTCGCGCTTGACAACCTGTGCCCGCATCGGGGCGGTCCACTCTCGGAAGGCATCGTCCACGGCGCGTCGGTGACATGCCCCCTGCATAACTGGGTGCTCTCGCTCGAAACCGGTCAGGCGCTCGGTGCGGACGAGGGATCGGTGCGTACGATCGCGGTAATAATGGACGGATGCCGCATCTCGCTGGCGCTCAGTCCTCCATCGCCGATGGCTGCGGAATAATGCACGACAAGCCGGCCGATGGTGTCAAAACGACCTGCCCCTATTGCGGGGTCGGCTGCGGCGTGATCGCGACGGTTGCGCCGGACGGCGCGGTCGGCATCCAGGGTGATCCGAACCATCCTGCGAATTTCGGCAAGCTTTGCTCGAAAGGCGCGGCGCTGGGCGAAACAACCGCGCTGGACGATCGCCTGCTGGTTCCGCAGATCGGCACCCGCAGCGCATCATGGGACGATGCGCTCGATCTCGTGGCGGATACGTTTGCGAAAACCATCGCCGCGCACGGTCCTGACTCCGTCGCCTTCTATGTCTCCGGCCAGATGCTGACGGAGGATTACTACGTCGCCAACAAGCTGATGAAGGGCTTTATTGGCTCCGCGAATATCGACACCAACTCCCGCCTCTGCATGGCGTCGTCGGTCTCCGGCCACAAGCGCGCCTTCGGTGAAGACATCGTTCCGGGCCTCTACGAGGATATCGAGCAGGCAGACCTCGTCGTCCTGACCGGCTCCAACACGGCGTGGTGCCATCCCGTCCTGTATCAGCGGCTGCTGGCCGCGCGCGCGGCCAGAGGCACACGCATCGTCGTGATCGATCCGCGCCGGACAGCAACGGCTGATGACTGCGATCTGCATCTCGCCATCGCACCCGGCGCCGATGTGCTGCTGTTCAACGGCCTGCTGGCCCATCTCGTCCAAACCGGCTCACTCGCCGACGGCTATATCGCCGCACACACCGCCGGCTTCGGCGACGCAACCAGGGCCGCGATGGAAGACGCGACGGCGACAGCGGATATCGCCCGGCTTTGCGGGCTGGACGAAAGCTATGTGATCGCCTTCTACGACATGTTCGCCGCGACGGAACGCACCGTCACCGTCTACAGCCAGGGCATCAACCAGTCGGCGCAGGGCACCGACAAGGTCAACGCCATCTTCAACTGTCATCTCGCGACGGGACGCATCGGCCGGCCGGGCATGGGACCGTTCTCGGTCACGGGACAACCCAATGCGATGGGCGGGCGGGAGGTCGGTGGCCTCGCCAACCAGCTGGCGGCTCATATGGGTTTCGATGCACCCGCCGACATCGCCCGTGTCGCGCGCTTCTGGGACGCGCCCCGTATCGCGCGGCAGGCCGGGCTGAAGGCGGTCGACATGTTCCGCGCCGTGGAAGCCGGCACGGTCAAGGCGATCTGGATCATGGGCACCAATCCGGCGGTCTCGATGCCGGATGCCGGCCGCGTGCGTGAGGCGCTGAAGGCCTGCAACTTCGTCGTCGTATCGGACATCACGCAGACCGACACGACTGGCTTTGCCGACATTCTTCTGCCGGCTGCGGGATGGGGCGAGAAGAGCGGCACCGTGACAAATTCCGAGCGGCGGCTCTCGCGCCAGCGACCGTTCCTGCCCGCGCCGGGACTGGCGCGGCCGGACTGGGCCATCATCTGCGACGTCGCTCGCCGCATGGGTTTCGGCAATGCCTTCGCCTATTCCGGACCGGCAGATATTTTCCGCGAACATGCGGCGTTGTCGGCATTCGAGAATGACGGCGCACGCCTGTTCGACATCGGCTCGCTCGCCGGCTTGTCGGACGTGGATTACGAGAGCTTCACGCCACGCCTTTGGCCAGCGCCCGCGGCAGCGCAATCGCAGTCATCCACCGGCCGGCTGCTGGATACGGGGCGGTTTCCGACACCTGATGGCCGCGCCCGCTTCATCGCCGTGCGGCAGACCGGCGTTGCCGTGCCGGTCGATCCGGACTGGCCGCTGGCGTTGAATACCGGCCGGCTGCGCGACCAGTGGCACACCATGACACGGACGGGCCGTGTTCCGCGGCTCGCGGCGAACGTGCCTGAGCCGGCGGTCGAGATTCATCCCACCGATGCTTCTGCCAACGGTCTGACGGATGGCGATATCGCGCGGGTTTCAAGCCGCTATGGCTGGGCGCGCGCCAGGATTCGCGTCACGCCGGCGCAGCGGCCCGGCGATGTGTTCCTGCCGATGCACTGGAGCGGCCAGTATGCGGGCTGCGCTGGCACCGGCCCGCTCGCGACACCGGACAACGACCCGGTGTCCGGCCAACCCGAACTCAAGCATGTCGCCGTCCGGCTCAGCCGCGAGTCGATTGCCTGGGCAGGGGTTTTCATCAGCCGTCGGAGCCTGCGCCCGACAGGATTCGTTCACTGGAGCCGCCATGCCATCGCGGGTGGCTGGGCCTACGATCTGTGTGGGACGGAAACGCCGGATCAGGGCGTGCTGCTGTCCCGCACGCTGCTCGAATGCCCGGATCGCGAACGGCTGATCGAATATACCGACCGTTATGGCATGAGCTATCGCGCCGTTGCGGTGGATGAGGCCGGCGCGCTGACCGAGGCGTTGCTCGTTGCACCGCCTAGCCAGCTCCCGCCACGCGACTGGCTGATGTCCTTACTGGGCGCGCGCACACCCCTGACTGCCAGCGAACGAATGGCGGTCTTGTCCGGTCGCTCCCCGGTCTCGCGCCCGTCCCCGGGGCGCATCGTCTGCGCGTGTTTCAATGTCGGCGCGAACCAGATCGCTGCTGCCGCAGCCGCCGGGTGCTCCACCGTCGCTGCCATCGGCCAAACGCTGCAGGCCGGCACCAATTGCGGCTCCTGCCGTTCCGAAATCAGGACTTTGATCGATGAAAATCGTCTCCAGGCCGCCGAGTGAAGCAAAGCCGTCGCGGATCGCGACGCTCAGCATCCTTCCCGTCTTTTTCGATCTCACCGGCAAGCGCGTGGTGGTCGCAGGCGGCAGCGAAGCCACAGTATGGAAAGCCGAGCTGCTCGCCGCCGCCGGCGCGGAGGTTCATCTCTATGCCCCCGAAAACGAGATGTCGGCGGAGGCGAGGCAGCTCGCGGACGACAGATCGAATGTGGTTATGCACTTGCATGTCTGGGATGCCAGCTCTCTTTCGGGAGCGGCCATCGCTGTCGCCACCGTGCAGGACGATGCGGAAGCGGCTGCCTTCGAAGCGGCGGCACGCGCAGCCGGCGCGCCCTGCAACATCGTTGACCGCCCGGCCTTCTGCCATTTTCAGTTCGGCTCGATCGTCAACCGCTCGCCAGTCGTTGTCGGCATCTCGACCTCCGGCGCGGCACCGATTCTAGGCCAGGCTGTCCGGCGGCGAATCGAGACGCTGCTGCCCCCAGCGCTTGCGCAATGGGGCGCGCTGGCGAAACGTTTGCGCGCACGCGTGGCCGAGCGCGTGCCGACCGGTGCAGGACGCCGCGCATTCTGGAACCACCTCGTGGACCGCGCCTTCGGTACCGCTCCCGATGACTCCGCGGAAGCCGAGCTGACCCATGCGATGGACGGTACTGCACCTGCCGCAGCGCACGGCCACGTCACGTTCGTCGGTGCAGGTCCGGGCGATGCGGAGCTGCTGACACTGAAGGCCGTGCGCGCCCTGCAATCAGCCGACGTCATCCTGTTCGATGATCTCGTGTCGGATGACGTGCTCGAACTGGCGCGCCGCGAGGCCAAGCGCATTCTGGTCGGGAAGCGCGCCGGACGACCAAGCTGCAAACAGGACGAGATCAACGCGACCATGATCGCGCTCGCGAAAGCCGGGCGGCGCGTCGTACGGCTCAAGTCCGGCGATCCGATGATCTTCGGCCGCGCTGGCGAGGAGATCACGGAACTTGAAGAAGCTGGCATCGGCTATGACGTCGTTCCGGGCATCACCGCAGGCGTCGCCCTGGCGGCAACGCTCGGCACTTCCCTCACCCATCGTGATCACGCCAAGTCTGTCCGTTTCGTCACCGGCCATTCCAAGGCAGGCGGCCTGCCCCAGGACATCGACTGGCGCGCGGTCGCCGATCCTTCGGCGACGACTCTCTTCTATATGAGCGGACGAACGGCCGGGCAAATCTCCGAAAACCTTCTAGCGCTCGGCATGGCGCCGGATACGCCCGCCGTCGTCGCGGCCGATATCGGACGGCCATCGGCGATGAACTGTTTGACAGTTCTTGCGGGACTGCCTGCGGCTATCGCCGCAACAGACACCGGCAAGCCGGTGATGATCGGCATCGGTAGCGTGTTTGCCCCGAGCAGCACTCGGCGCTTCGCGCGGGGCTGGCAACGCACAGGCAGCATGACATCAACCGCAGTGAGATGAACGAGCGGATGGCCGGATCGGACGCAGCGTCAACGAAGACCGATGTGATCTTTTCCGCAATAGCTGTCCATTCCAACGAGCCTCATCAGGCCAAACACGCTATCGATTGCCACGCCCGGATAGCCAGCCTCATCCAGCGTCGGTATCGTTGCCAATCCATTTCTCCTGGAACAGCAAAGCACTCCGCACCCCAATGTGCTCTTGCAAGCCGCCTGTAACGGAAATGGAATTGCGCTCCTGCCACAGTATATTGCAGCGGCCGCACTGAAAGCAGGCAAACTAGAGGTGCTTCTGCCGAAGTTCAGTGCCGGATGCCTGGCTTAAAGCTCTTGTGCCATCGGGACCTATTCATCAACCAGCGATACAGACACTGATATCGTTCCTGCGCCGGGAACTGTCCGAATGTCCTAACGTACGATCAAATACCAAACACTACTAAGGACCACGGTTTGCCGACATCATAACATATCATGACAAATCGCATGAGTTTTGCGCGGTCGATGTACTAGTCCGCCAAGCTCGGTGGCTATAGCCTACTGCTTCACTATCCGAACAACCCCCGCAAGCGTTGACGTTTTCAGGTTGAGACTCCAGCGCTGAAATCTAGTCGTGGTGCTCACGTTTCCCTATAACCGAATGAGGCCGCCCCAAACCCTCTACAGGGTAGGTATTTCTTCGCCCGATTCATTTACGGACATGTCGTGCTAGACAGTTTCATTATCACAATCCTCATGACGATCAGCGGCCTGCAAGCAGGCGCATAGATGTAGCCGCCTCGCCCAGAATGACAGTTCCAACCACGATGCGCCGACTGCGCCGATACTCGTTCAGATGGTGTAAGGGGTGCCAAGCGGCAACGACTTCATCGAGATCGGCACCAGGGCGAAACTCGAAATCATAAGGCGCTCTTGCGCGCCAAAGTAGAGCACGCCATCAAGGCGCTTTGGCATGCCGTCGACGCGCTCATTCACCACTTCACACCAACCGAGTGTGAAAACTACTTCAAGTCCGACGGGTATGCCTGTCGGGGCGGAAAATGTGAGTCTAGCGCGGTTCAAAAACATGGGATGACGCGCGGTACGGCCAAATTAGCCTGCAAGCCCGACAAATTTTCGTGCGCGCAATTATTGTTCGGCTTCCCGCTCAGGTGGCTCCACGCCCACCTGGGATCGCGAGATTACAGGCGGGCAATGCTCGACAACAACGCCTATGTCACACACCTGTCCAGAGGCGTACAATGCCGACTCCAAATGCGTCTGCTCTGACTACAGCTTCAGACTGGTCACGCTAGCGTCTCGGTCTTGAGACGGCGTACGGCGCTGGCATAAGGCTTGGGGGCCACCGTCGCCCGGACCTCGGTTTGCCTGTGTCGCTCCACATTGAGCTTGCGTGAGCCGCCTTCCGCTTCTCCCCAGATCAACGTCACTTCCGTTCCCACCCGCGCGTAGGCACGGTCGATCATCGCCAAGGAAATGATTTCCCTTTCGTTATCGCTGTAGAGTGTCCGGGTTGCGAGGCCGACGAGATTGTCGTTAAGTCGCACTTCGTCATATTGCTGGAAGCTGTAGTGGACGACCGGCAGGTTCAGAGCCTTGGTGCCGAGGCCAGGCTCGAAGTTGGATTGAAAGAGCCGGCCGAGATCGTCCTTGTTCCATAGAAGGGATACGCCCGTCCGCCGAGGATTCTCGCTCATCGCCTCCAGCGCGTCCCGGCCTATGAAATCATGATCGAATTTCACGAGGCGGTCGTAACCCATATCGTACGGCGTGACGTAATAATCTTCGATCCGCTTGGAGCGGAAGCTGCCGCCTAGCTGAACGCGCGTTTCCCAGGATGCAGCCGTCAGCCACTCCCGATAGGGATGCAGGGCTTCGTGGGTATAAACGGCCGGTACGGGATAGCCCGCCCAACCACTTTCAGCGGACGCGCTGAAATAAGCCGTCGTACCGCCGCGGCGCAGACCATGCCGGCTGCCAGCCGCAAGCAGGGCCGCGACGACGGCGGGACCGTCTCGATAGGCGCCGGACAGCTCGACGCCCTTGTGGCCAGCCATGCCGTGTCTCAGGGCCAACACGTCGCACCCGGCGATTTTGACCCGGGCGGTGTTAAAGAATGGAATCGACGGAACCTCGCCTTCGACGACATCGGCGAAGATCTTTTCGGCGTTGGGTCCGTCTATACCAAACCGAAACTTGATCCGTTCACCAGGGTTGTCGGCCGTCGCGAGATCGCGGGTGAGCTTTACATCATAGCGCCCTGCCACGGCCTGATAATGTATCCAGTTTTGAAAATGCATCCCGCTGACGAGTTCGAACTCCGTCGGGGAATGGCAGTACAGAATACATTCGCCGATCATTTCACCGGCGGGATTACAGCCCACGAACTGCCGAGCCTTATTCGGCGCGATATTGGCAAGGCTGTTGACGCCGATCCTACTCAACAACTTCTGCGCATCCGGACCGCTCAGAAACATCTCCGGCATATGATGAGACTGATCGAAGAGAATGGCGGTCTCCCGCCATGCTCGCTGTTCTTCCCGCCAGTTCGACCATTCCGCAGGAATCGGAACCGCGACGACTCTGCCACTGACATGCGGGCTGGTGGTGGTGTTGAAGAAATGCTCCACCAGGTCGGGCTTGGAGTCGATGAAAGATTGAAGCGACTGGTCTTTTGAAGTGGCTTGCATCGCGGTTCCGTTGCCTATTGTTTTTCCAGTTTCGCAATCTGGACGAGCTGCTTCCACAACTCGTATTGCTCTTTCATGAGATCATTCATGGCGGCGGGGCTCGGCAGAATCAGGGGCTCCGCGCCAGCCTGATTCAGGAACTTCTTCACGTCGTCCCGGCTATTGGCATCGTTGAGCCACTTGTGCAGTTGGGCCACGATCGCGGGAGGCGTGTTCTTGGGTGCCCAGGCGGACCAGATGACGGAATAGGCCATGCCCGGAAAGCCGGATTCTTCAAGGGTGGGGAGATCCGGGGCGAACGAGAGGCGCTTCTTGGTGGTCGTCGCCAGCATGCGCACCCGACCCTGGGCCGCCTGGGCGAGCGCCAGGGTCGCGTCAGCAAATACGAAATCGACGAGACCCGCGGTGATGTCATTGATCGAATCCGCAGTGGCCTTGTAGCCGACTTCCGACGCCTTGGCCCCGATGGTCTGAAGATACCAGGGCGAAATAAGGCGGTGGCTCACCGTCGCCGCAGCATATTTCGCGTCGCCATTCCTCGCTTTCAGTCTGGCCGTCAAGTCAGCGACAGATTTGATGTCACTTTTGGCATCCACGACAAGGATGAGGCCGATATCGGCGACGGTCGCGACCGGTTGAATATCGCTGATCGGATCATAGGTCGCATCCTTCATCAGCAATGGGTTGCCGACCAGTGCCGAGTTTCCTGTGATCAGAAGGGTGTGGCCGTCGGGCTTCGCCTCCATCGCATAACGATTTCCGATATGCCCGTTCGCTCCCACCCGGTTTTCGACGATGAATGAATGGCCTGAGGCCGCCTTCAGTTCTTCGGCATATTTCCGCACGATGATGTCGCCGCCACCGCCGGGCGCATAAGTGCAGACGACGGTCACCGTTCGACTGGGATAGGTGGTCTGGGCCACGACAGAGCCCACCGACAATAGCAGCAATGCCGCCGCCGAGGCTGATAACCTGCCGAATAAGTTCATAGTAGTGTTCCTCCTGTATTATATTTATCAGTGGTGATGCGCTGGTCAGGAAGCGAGCTGCGCTCCTGCCACGAGGGATTCCAGCTTGGCCCAGCCGACCTGTCTGTGACTGCGCCCGCCGAAGCCGCAGTCGGCCCCGGCAATCACGTTCTCCGCGCCGACGATTCCGGCGATGCGTCTGATGCGATAGGCTACCAGTTCCGGATGCTCCACGATCGGGGTGGCATGCGAGATGACGCCGGGAATCAGGATCTTTCCCTCGGGCAGCTTTGTCGTTTCCCACACGGCGAATTCATGCTCGTGCCGCGCATTGGCGGCTTCCAGGAGATAGGCGCCGGCGTTGACGCGGAGGATGATGTCCACGATGTCCGCCAAGGGAAGGTCGAAGGCATGGGGACCATGCCAACTGCCCCAGCAGTGGTGATATCTTATTTTTTCTTCCGGAATGCCCTGAAGCGCATGATTGAGAGCCTCGACGCGAAGCGCGCAATAGTTCCGGAAAGCCTCCAGCCCCATCTCGATCCCGATCCGGTCCCAGAGCGGAGCCAGCCACGCATCGTCGACCTGCACGAGCAGGCCCGCGTCCACGATCATGCGATATTCGACACGCATCGCCTCCGCGAGCGCGAACAGGAACTCCTCTTGCGTCCGATAAAATTCGTTCTCGCGGTAAGGCTCGAAGCTGCCGGGCGCGGTGGTGGTGAGGAATGCCTCCTCTCCCGGGTTCAGATGTCGCTTGAAGGCGTCGATAGCCTCCGCCATCGCGGCCTGGCCGCAATATTCCACCGGCGCCACGCACTTCCAGTTCCGCCGGCCCCGCGGCCGCGCCGAGGTAACGGCCGTGCTGGCTGCCAAAGGCTCGTATTCGGCATAATATTCCGCGAAGACTTCCCGATCCCGCCCTTCGGTGCGGACGGTGCGGCCAGCCGGCAGAGGCTCGAAGCCCTTGAGCCGCGTTTCGATGTATCGAAGCCAGTCCCCGCCTTTCGTATGCTCACCGTCGTTGATGATGTGGAGACCAAGAGCCCTCTGCCGCTCCAGAGCCTCCACGATCCCGCGCTCCATATCTGCGGCACCCTCGTGGAACCCCGCCGGATCGGGAAGGCTGCCCACGTGAGTGGTAAGAATGTTAGAGCTTGAGCTGCGGCGCATGTTTCCTCGATATGATTTCCGACCGCTTCTTATTGGGAACGGACCTTAAATCGGAGTGCACTCCGTTTTAGCGCACATGAGTCAAGCGGATTAATCCATCCATGGAAAAGCAGCCAGATCAGCCGACCAAAGCGCAGCCCAGGCGGGGAACACGCGATCGGACCAGGATGGAGAAGCGCGCTCGGATTCGTGAAGCAGCGCGGGAAGTCTTTCGCCTGCGAGGCTATTCTGGTGCGACCACGCGGGAGATCTGCGAAAAGGCCGATGTCAGCAACGGAACCCTATTCCGACATGCTGCCGACAAACGTGAGCTTCTGCTGCTGATCATCAATGACGACCTTGATGGATTTCATCTGAAGATCAGGGAAGGCCTCAATGCCTTACCGAAAAGAAGCAGCTTGGTAGATAAAGTTGTAGCTTTCTATGCACCGCGCTATCGTTACTTCTCGGGCGCGCCCGAAATTTCACGCCCTTTTGTCAAGGAGGCCTTTAACTTCATGGGCATCAACCCTGGAGATGCCGGCCCAGAGTCGAAACATCAACGAAATCGACGAGCGCAGATCGTGGAAGCGCTGAGTGATTTGCTCCAAGAAGAATACAAATCCCGATCGTGCGATCTCAATCCAGGTCTTGCAGCAGATTTAATACATTCGATTTACTTGAGCGCATCTCGTGAATGGCTTGAGAGTGAGATAATCAACGAGACAGAGGGTGTAGAGCGCCTAAGAAAGCTACTCGAACTGGCTGCCGATGGCTTTGCTCCACCAACGAGCCGTGAAACGCCTGGACATGACCAGGTTCGCTTGCGCAAGGCCTCTAGACATTGAGACAATACTCAAGGCAGCCACCACTTCATCAGCTTCAATGGCCCGGCACGATCCTGATCGATGAACTCTGTGCAGCCCTGGGACTTCCGACTTTACCAGAAAACACCAGTATTCCGGCACTATTGCTGGAGCATACCAGCAGATACATCGACGTTCCCACCAACAGCTAAAAGTCTATATGACTTCCGTTTTTCTCGGCCTGCATGGGCTGCGCCGCCGCAAGCTGCTGGCCCATGGCTGGGCGCTGGCACTAATGCCGGCCTATTGGCTCCTGCTCTCGCTGGCGGCCTGGCGGGCGGTCCATCAGTTGCTGTTCGATCCTTTCACATGGGAAAAGACCGAGCACGGCGTTGCCCGCACCTCGCGGCTGGCCGACGGCAAGGCACCGCCTCCGGACGCTCAGCAGCCCGCAGCGTCGCGGGCATCCCTTCAGAGATAGCGCCGCATGTCCGCAGCCGCCTGTTCCGGCGGGCGCTTGATGTTGAACGGCGCGACGAAGCGGCCGTCCTTGTCCATCAGATAGACCAATGCGGTGTGGTCCATCGTGTAATCGTTGTCCGCCAGCGGCACTTTCTTGTAGTAGACGCGATAAGCCTTGGCGACCTTCTCAAGATCTTCAGTGCTGCCCGAAAGGCCCCGCAGCCGCGGATCGAAGCTCTGGAGATAATCCTTCATCTTCTCCGGCGTGTCGCGCTCGGGATCGACTGTGATGAACAGCGCGCCGACCTTGTCGCCGTCCTTGTCCATCGCGCGCAGGATCTCCGAAACCTCGAACAGCGCCGCCGGGCAGACATCCGGACAATGCGTGAAGCCGAAGAAGACGAGGAAAGGCTTGCCCTTGAAATCCTGCTCCGTCACCGTGACGCCGTCCTGATCCACCAGCCGGAACGGCCCGCCGACCGTGGAAGGCTGGGTCACCAGACTCTTGCCGACCGGAAAGAGCCAGAGCACGGTTCCGAAGCTGACGCCGAGCGCCGCAGCAAAGATGGCAATCAGAACCAGGACGCGAATGCTGCGTGACATCAGGAACTTCTCCGCGGAATCAGGCCGGCAGAATCGTGGGCCGCCCTAGAGCATCATTGGCTTTGACGGAATCAAGGCCAAAGCTCCATGTTGTTGTTTTGGCGCATTTTCTTGCACGCAGCGGTCTCCGCTCCGCCCGAAAACGCTCTAGAGGCAATAGGCAATGCCCGCAGCGATCATTTCGTAAAAGACCGCAGGTCCGAGATGAGCCCACAGCGCAAGCGTGCCTCCGACCAGAGCAGATACGACGACCAGCGCAAGAACGAGCGCGGGCGAAACGCCCCAGCGGCGCATGGGCGCAGGCTTCGGCAACGGGGTTTTCAACGGTTCGGCAAAATCCGCCATATTCCGCAATCCGACGGCTGACACAGCCTCAAGATAAGCCCGCGGCGCCCTTTCGGCAACGCAAGCCCGGGCAGTCCGGCAGGAACAAGGTTGATTTGGCGGCGGACGCGGCACACAACCCGGAAAACCCTTTCAGGAGACGCTCGTGGCTGGCTTTTCAGAGAACCTTTCCGCCTTCACGTCCGGGGTCATGACACCGCGCGCCTATCTTGAGGCGTGTCTGGCCGCCGTCGAGGCGCGCGAGGCCGAAATCATGGCCTTTGCGCATCTGGACATTCCCGCCGCGCGCAAGGCCGCCGACGCCGCCACCGACCGCTACCGCGCCGGCCGGCCGCTCTCCGCGGTGGACGGCATGCCGGTCGGCATCAAGGACGTGTTCGACACCGCCGACATGCCGACCGAAATGGGCAGCGTGATCCATCGCGGCCGCCGCCCGGACGCCGACGCCGCCCATGTCCATGGCCTGCGCGCGGGCGGGGCCATCGTCCTCGGCAAGACGGTGACAAGTCAGTTCGCCATCGTCGGCAACGGGCCGACACGGAACCCGCATGACACGACCCGCACTCCCGGCGCAACCTCCGCCGGTTCGGCCGCCGCCGTCGCGGCCGGCATGGTGCCGGTGGCGACGGGGTCGCAGGCGCGCGGCTCCATCATCCGCCCGGCGAGCTATTGCGGGGTGTTCGGCTTCAAGCCGAGCTTCGGCGCGTTGAACCGGGCCGGCTCCCCGGTGCCGTCGAAATCCTACGATCATCTCGGCGCGCTGGCCGGCACGTTGGACGACCTCTGGCTGGCCCTGTGGCAGATCGCGCAGGTCGCCGGCGGCGACCCCGGCCACCCGGAACTGGCGGGCAAGGCTGCGCCGCCACGCCCCCGGCCCGTCACGCGGCTGGCGCTGCTGGAGACCGCCGGCTGGGCGGAAGCAGACGATGCGGCCAAGGCGGCGCTGCTGCGTTTCATCGACGGGTTGCGTGCCGACGGCATCGCCGTCCTCACCGGAAAGGCCTCCCCCGCCCTCGCCGCGCTGGAAGCGGACGTGGCGGAGGTGCCGACGCAATGGGAGGCGATCTCGAATTACGAGAACCGCTGGCCGCTGCAATCCTACGACCGCACCCTGCTCCATCCCGGCATCGTGCGCGGGCTCGACCGGGGCGCGGCGATGACGCCGGACGACTATCGCGCTGCGCTGGCCTATCGCGCGCGGCTGCGCGCCAGCCATTCCGCGCTGGCGGCGGAAGCCGACGCCTGCATTACGCTGTCCGCGCCCGGCGAAGCGCCGCTGTTTCCGGATTCCGGCTCCTCGCTGTTCAACGAACCGGCAACGCTGCTCGGCGCGCCGGCGGTCTCGCTGCCGCTGCTGGAGACGGGCGGCCTGCCGCTCGGCGTACAGCTCATCGGCTGGCCGCAACAGGACTACCGCCTGCTGGAACACGCCGCGTTCCTGATGCAGCGCAAGGCGCAAGGCTGAGCAAAGGCCTCAACACAATCGCGAAAGAAAAAGCTGGAGCGGGCGAAGGGAATCGAACCCTCGTATGCAGCTTGGGAAGCTGCCGTTCTACCATTGAACTACGCCCGCGCGGGCGCGACCATAGCGGACCGCGAGGCCCGTCCGCAAGCAGCGCAAGCGCACCGCCGGCCTACATGCGGAAGTGCTTGGACAGCTTCAGGCCCTGCGCCTGATAGTTCGAGCCGATGCCCTGCCCGTAAAGCATGCCCGGCGTCGCCAGCAGCTTCTCGTAGACCAGCCGGCCGACGATCTGCCCATGTTCGAGAATGAACGGAACCTCGCGCGAGCGGACCTCAAGCACTGCGCGCGCGCCGCGGCCGCCAGCATCCGCGCTGCCGAAGCCGGGGTCGAAGAAGCCCGCATAATGCACGCGGAATTCCCCCACCAGCGGATCGAAAGGTAGCATCTCCGCGGCGTGGTCCGGCGGCACCTGCACGGCTTCCTTGGAGGCGAGGATATAGAATTCGCCCGGATCGAGGATCAGGCCGCGGTCCGGCCGCGCAGCGATCGGCTCCCAGAAATCGGCGATGTCATAGGCCCCGCGCCGCTCCACATCGATCACGCCGGTGTGGCGCTTGGCGCGATAGCCGACGAGCCGTTCCGGCCCGAGCCCGGCGAGATCGACGCTCACGGAAATGCCCTCGCCCATCTCGACATCGTCGCCATCCACCAGCCGCCGGGCGGCATGGAGCGCAACGAGCGCTTTTGCATCCAGCACCGCGCGGCCGCTGCGGAAACGGATCTGCGACAGGCGCGAACCCTCGCGCACCAGCACGGGAAAGGTCTTGGGGCTGATCTCCGCATAGAGCGGCCCGTGATAGCCCGCATCGACGCGGTCGAAGCCGCGCGTGCCGTCGGCGATCACGCGGGTGAAAACGTCGAGCCGGCCGGTCGAGCTTTTCGGATTGGTCGAAGCCGCGATCTCCGCCGGCAGGGCCAGTGCCTCGATCAGCGGCACGATATAGACGCAGCCGGTCTCCAGCACCGCACCTTCGGCCAGACTGATCTCGTGTAGCTTGAGCTGGTCGATGCGCGTCGCCACCGTCGCGCCGGGCCCCGGCAGGAAGCTTGCCCGCACCCGATAGGCCACCGGCCCGAGCCGCAGGTCGAGGCTCGCGGGCTGAATCTGATCGCCCGCAAAGGGGCGGGACGGGCGGATCGCGCCAGCCTCCGCCAGCGCCGCAATCATGCGGTCGGGCAGGATGCCGTTCTGCGGGGCGGCGGTATCGGGCGGCATAGGCATCCCGCTGCTCATCCAGGTGATGGCAGCCATGTTGAAAGCGCAGCCGATCTAAGCCGGGGGCCGCCTTGACGCAAACCCTTGCCGCCCTGTAAGAGCGCTTTATCCCGTGGTCATTTGAGCCGGCCGGCTTGCAGCCACGTTAAATAAATCGCTAAAAGGCCGGGGACGCGTGAGCCCGGCCTGAGGTTTTGCCTCCCGGCCGGGTTTTTATTTGGGAGTAATGCCCATGTCCGCGTCCAAAGACAACGTCACCAACACCACTTCGTCACCCGCATGGCATCCGGAGACCCAGCTTGTTCACGGCGGGTCGCTGCGTTCGAGTTTCGGAGAAACCTCCGAAGCGCTGTTCCTGACCCAGGGCTTCGTCTACGACAGCGCCGAGGAATGCGAGGCCCGCTTCAAGGGCGAACGGCCCGGCTTTCTCTATTCGCGCTTCTCCAACCCCACCGTCTCGATGTTCGAGCAGCGCATGGCGCTGCTGGAAGGTGCGGAATCCGCCCGCGCCACCGCGACCGGCATGGCAGCCGTGACGACGGCCCTGATGGGCCAGCTCCGGGCAGGCGATCATATCGTCGCCGCCAAGGAGCTGTTCGGCTCCTGTCTCTACGTGGTCGAGGATCATCTGCCGCGCTACGGCGTGGAATCGACGCTGGTCGAGGGCGCCGATCTTAACCAGTGGCGCGAGGCCGTGCGGCCCAACACCAAGACCTTCTTCTTCGAGAGCCCGACCAACCCGACGCTGGACGTGGTGGACATCGCCGGGGTGGCGAATATCGCCCATGAGGCCGGCGCGACGCTGGTGGTGGACAATGTCTTCGCGACTCCGATGCACCAGAGCCCGCTGGCGCTCGGCGCGGACTGCGTCGTCTATTCCGCCACCAAACATATCGACGGCCAGGGCCGCTGCCTCGGCGGCGTCATCCTCGGCTCCGAAGAATTCATCCAGACCAACATCCATACGCTGATCCGCCAGACCGGCCCGTCGCTGTCGCCGTTCAACGCCTGGGTCCTGCTCAAGGGGCTGGAGACTCTGGGCATCCGGGTCCGCCAGCAGACCGAGAATGCCGGCCGCATCGCCGACGCCCTTGCCGGCCACGCCAAGATCAGCCGGCTCATCTATCCGGGCCGGCCGGACCATCGGCAGGCCGACATCATCGCCCGGCAGATGAAGGGCGGCTCGACCCTCATCGCCTTCGAGATCGCCGGCGACAAGGCCGCCGCCTTCCGTTTCCTGAATGCGTTGCGGCTGGTGAAGATCAGCAACAATCTCGGCGACGCCAAGAGCATCGTGACCCATCCGGCCACCACCACCCATCAGCGACTGAAGCCGGAGCAGCGCGCCGCCATGGGCGTGAGCGACGGCCTGATCCGCTTCTCGGCCGGGCTGGAGCATCCCGACGATCTGGTGACGGATATCCTGACAGCGCTGGACGCGGTCTGACCGCCACCGCCAAGGAGCGATATCGCGGCGGGCCCGATAATTCCGCCGCGCAGGCTCCTCGGCCCCTTCGTTCAGGACCTCAAGGAGAGCCGCTCACCGCGGCGGATGCGCCGCCGCGGTTGCGGTCGGCCGCGTGCCGGCCTCGGCGATGGCGACGCCGAGCGCGGTGGCAAGGCAGGCATAGCTCCAGTCGTTCATGTGCAGGCCATCAGGCGAGACGAATTTATCGAACGACATGCCGTTCGCATCGTGCCACGCGCGCATCAGCGCGAAGCGGTGGAACAGTTGCACCTTGTTGGCCTGGGCAATGATCTCGAACCGCGCCAGAAGGTCGTTCAGGCTCGCCTTCGCCAGCACCTTCGGCGCATATTGCGGATCGATGAGCACCACATCCGCGCCCGCCGCCTTCAGGCGCTGAATGCCCTCGTTGATCTGCGTGACGGTCGCATCCATCTCGGTTTCGCGCAGCAGACCATTGACCCCGACCTGCCACAATACGAGGTCCGGCTTCTCGGACAGCACCTCGCTGTCGAAACGCTTGATCATGTCGCCGGCTTCCTCGCCGTTCACGCCGCGATTGACCACCGTGATGCGATCATAATGCAGCCGCTTCGTGAGGTCCGCCGCCAGCCGGCTCGGATAGGACGCGGCCGGTGTGCTGGCGCCCGCCCCGGCCGTCGATGATGAACCGATGGCGACGATCGTCACGGGAAGTCCCGAGACGAGACGGGCCGAGAGCCGGGGAAGCGGGCTCTGGAAACGGGACACGTCTGCGCCGTAATGACAGGCCCCCGACTCGCCGGTGAACCGTGCAGGCCCGGCATCTTCCGCCGCGGCTCCGATTGTTGCGAGCATCAGAGCCCCGACGGCCAACGCAAAACGCAAACTCATTCTCTCCGATCCCTTTCGCACCCGCCGCATCGCCATCATTGAACCCGCGGGGCCAAGGGAATCACGCCCTGGAACGCGCCGGAACTCACAATCATCGCCGCAACCGCCTTGCCGAGGCAGTCATGAACCCGCTTGGCAAGGCCGGTATCCCTGTGCGCGGCATAAAGGTCGAACTGGCCGTCCTCGCTCCAGCGCCGCATCAGCGAGAGCCGGTCGAACAGCGGCACGCCCATCTGCTGCGCTACCACCCGCATGGTGACGGCATAGGGCCCGAGCGCGATCAGCATCTCGGTGCGCGGGCTGTATTGCATGTTCATCAGAATGACATCCGCGCGGGCGCGCTGGACGATCTTGATCCCGCGTTCCAGCACGATGCGGAACTGGTCCGGTTCCACGCCGCGGATAGCGTCCACCGTGCCGGTCTGCCAGACGACGAGATCAGGCTTCAGGTCCGCCATGATCTGCGGGAAACCCTTCACCATGTCCTGCGCGGTCTGGCGGCCCTTGGCAAAGGGCGTGACCTTGACGGCAAGGCTGGGCATCCTCCGGACGAGCGCCGCTTCCAGCCGCGCCGGATAGGCGGCGCTGGTGCCGTCGCTTCCCGCCAGCATCGTGGAGCCGCTCCCGACGACCGCGATATTCAGTTGCCGCGCCTTCGCGGCGGCGGCGACGCGTGGCAACGGCTGCTCCGCCAGCACGAGATATTCGGGAACGGAACAGCGGGCCGGCTCCTGCGCAACGGCAGGGCTGCCAGCGCACAGCAGAGCCAATGCGCCAATCCATCCCCTCATGCCTCGCCTCCTGCGAGGTCCGCGTCCGGCGGCTTGGAAGGTGATACGGGACGTCGTCCTTCTGATTTCTTGTACCATGATAACAGCATGGCAGCGGCAATCATGACAAGAATCCCGACGGCGCTGACAAAAATCTGCATCCCGGCCCCGCCGGAAAACTCCACCAGCGCGAAATGCGCCGCAAAGGCCAGAAACACCCCCAGGCAGAAAATCTCCAGCGAATGCTGGCCGCACAGGATGGCCGGCCGCAACGCGGGATGCTTCAGCCCGGCCCAGTCCTGCGGCACGAATTTCACCGTCAACGCGGCCAGCGCCAGGAAATGCGCGAAGCGCAGCACGTCCAGGTTGGTCTTGTCGATCGGATAAAGGTGGTCTTCCAGCCAGCCGGGCACGAAGCGGCTCCCGCCGGGCACATGCCAACTCAACGTGATCAGAAGGGCAAAAATGAGATAAACCGCCGCCGCGACCGTGACGCCGCGCCAGCGCAGCGCCGGCGCGAGCCGTTCGGCCCCGCCGAGGGCGCACCACGCGCCGAAAACAAACAGCAACTGCCAGGCGAACGGATTAAAATACCAGTGCCCGCTCGGATAGGACGGGATGTTCCAGCCGAATTCCCAGGTCAGGATATAGAGCGACACGGACGCCGCCAGCGCCAGCGCGGGGCGCCGCAGCAGCAGCCAGAGCACCGGCGGAAACAGGATCAGCAGCACGATATAGAGCGGCAGAACGTCCATGTTGACCGGCTTGAACTTTAGCAGCAGCGCCTGGACGATCGTGACATCCGGCTCCTTCAGGAAGTCGAGGACATTCATTTCCTCGGTATAGAGCGGGTTCTCGAAGCTGCTCGCGACATAGGAGATTTCCGCGAGATAGATCGTGAACAGGAAGATATGCGCGACATAGATCTGCCAGGCCCGGCGCAGGATGCGCGCGCTGGCGACCAGCGGCCCGCGCTCGGTCATGGCGCGGCCATAGACGAAAGCCGCCGTATAGCCGGAGATGAAGATGAAGATCTCGGTGGCGTCGCTGAAGCCGTAATTGCGGCTCGTCACCCAGGCGACGAAATTGGACGGGATGTGGTTGAGAAAGATGAGCCACAGCGCAATGCCGCGAAACAGGTCGAGGCGGAGGTCGCGCTCTCTCGGAATGGCAGGCGTCGCCATATAAAACAGGCTTCCTTGGCGAAGGCAGGCGACGCATATTACGGGCGCACGCCGGCTTTTGGGAATCACGTCGGCGCGACGATTTCAAGTGTTGCGGCGCATCCATCCCGCAATGAGCGAAAGCGAGGAATTCCGATGTCCCGGAACGAGCAGGAAACCGAGCCGGTTCACGGCATGTATCGCAGCGTGACGCGCGACATCGAAGTGACGGTGACGCCCCGTTTCCTGCCGGACCGCTCTGCGCCGGACCGGAACTACTATTTCTGGGCCTATACGATCGGCATCACCAACCATGGCCCGGACGTCGTCCAGCTCCGCACCCGCCACTGGCGCATCACCGATGCCAGCGGGCATCTCCAGGAGGTCCGGGGCGCCGGCGTGGTGGGGGAGGAGCCCGTGCTGCCGCCCGGCAGTTCATACGAATATACCAGCGGCGTGCCGCTGCCCACTTCCAGTGGCTTCATGACCGGCAGCTACGGCATGACGACCGATGACGGGGAAAGCTTCGATATCGAGATCCCGCTCTTTTCGCTCGACACGCCGGAGCGGAACCGGACGTTGAACTAGGCGCATCCGCGCAAGCGCTGTCCCCCCGCCACCGGTCTGCCGGCCGATGTCTCCTGCTGGAGGTTTCCGCGGGGCCGCAGCTATCCCGGGCCGCCGGCTTCGGCATCCGGCTGATGGAGGCTGGCGGGATCGAAGCCATAGGTCGAGCTACAGAATTCGCAGGTCACCGTGATGCTGCCGTCCTCGACCATGTCGTCGCGCTCCGCTTGCGAGAAGCTCCGCAGCATGTCCTCGACCGTGCCCCGCGAGCAGGAGCACTTCGCCGCGACCGGGACATCGCCGAACACCCGCACGCCGCGCTCGTGAAACAGCCGGTAGGCCAGCCGCTCCGCCGACAGCTCCGGGTCCAGCAGCTCGATATCCTCGACCGTCTCGACCAGTGAGCGCCCTTCGACCCAGGCGTCGTCCTCCGGCATCACATGGGGCGAGACACCCTCGGGCGCGTCGCCAGGGTCGAGATCGGCCTGGCGCTGGCGCTCCGGCGCCTTCGGCAGGAATTGCAGCATGATGCCGCCGGCCCGCCACGCATGCCGGGGACCTTCGGCCGATGCCGTCAGTTGCTCGCCGACGGCCAGCCGCACCCGGGTCGGGATCTGCTCGGACCGCAGGAAGTATTCATGGGCTGCCGCTTCGAGGTCGATTCCGTCCAGCGCCACCAGCCCCTGATAGCGGCTCATGTCCGGCCCCTGATCGATGGTCATGGCAAGATGGCCGTGTCCCATGAGGCTGGCATCGTCCGTCGTGCCGGCGTCGATCAGCGCCGCCACGGCGGCGTCATCGAAACGGGCGCAGGCGCGCAGGTGGCCGGGGGTCTTGTAGTCCACGACCAGCATGCGCACGGGCCCGTCGCTCTGGGTCTGGAGAATGAATCTTCCGTCGAATTTCAATGCGGAGCCCAGCATCGCCGTCAGCACGACAGCCTCGCCCAGCAGCCTGGCCACGGGCGCCGGATATTGATGCGCGTTCAGCACGGTATCGAGCGCCGGCCCCAGACGGACCACCCGGCCGCGCACATCAAGATCGGCCACCTCGAACGGCAGAATGGTATCGTCCACCGAGACGGCGGACGGCTCGCGGACGGGGATGTCGGTCTCAGGATTGGTCATGCCGCACCATATAGGAACGCCGGACGGGAAAGCGACCCCACTGCCGGCGCAAGGCTGGGTCGTGGCGCGACCCGCGCAGCGACAGATCGGTTGGAGGAACGAAGGCTCCGCTTCCGCAAGGGGCGCGGCACCGCCCGGCTCAGCGGGTGCCGGTTTCGAGGCACCAGGACAGAATGCCCTTCTGTGCATGCAGCCGGTTCTCGGCCTCGTCGAAGACCACCGATTGCGGCCCGTCGATCACTTCGTCCGTGACCTCCTCGCCGCGATGCGCCGGCAGGCAATGCATGAACAGCGCGTCCCGCTTCGCCTTTGCCATCAGGGCTGCGTTGACCTGATAGGGTTGCAGCAGGTTGTGCCGGAGCTTGCCGTTCCTGTCGCCCATCGACACCCAGGTATCGGTGACGATGCAGTCGGCGTCAGCCACCGCCTCTTCCGGGTCGGTTCCGATGACGATATCCGCATCCGACTTGCGGACCCAGTTCATCAGCCACTTCTCCGGCGCGAGATCCGAGGGTGTCGCCACTCTGAGGCGGAAGTCGAATTTCTCCGCAGCGTGCATCCAGGACGCCAGCACGTTGTTGGAATCCCCGGTCCAGGCGACCGTCCGGCCCTTGATCGGCCCGCGATGCTCCTCGAAAGTCAGCACGTCCGCCATCACCTGACAGGGATGGGACCTCTTGGTGAGGCCGTTGATGACCGGCACGGTGGCGTTCTCGGCCAGCTCGTTCAGCGCCTTGTGGTCGAGGATGCGGATCATGATGGCATCGACATAGCGGGACATCACGCGCGCCGTGTCCGCGATGGTCTCACCGCGCCCGAGCTGCATCTCCGCTCCGGTGAGGCAGATGGTGTCGCCACCAAGCTGGCGCATGCCGACATCGAAGGACACCCGCGTGCGGGTCGAAGGCCGCTCGAAGATCATCGCCAGCATCTTGCCGGCGAGCGGCCCCGAGCCGGTGCGGCCGCGCGGCGCGGCCTTGATGGCGCGGCTGGCGTCCAGAATGCTGCGCAAATCGGTTGCCGAAACGTCCGTCAGATCGAGAAAGTGGCGAATACCTTTCACACTCATGCAACAACTCCAGCACCGGACCGCGCGGCATCCGAAAGCCGCTGGCAGGCCCGCTCGATGCAGGCGACCGCCTCTGCGGCCTCCGCCTCACCGATAATCAGCGGCGGCAACAGCCGCACGACATTCTCTCCCGCAGCGACCGTGAGCATGTGTTCGGCGCGCAGCGCAGCCACCAGTTCGCCAGCCGGCATCACCGCCTGGAGGCCCATCAGCAGACCCTCTCCACGCACCTCCGCGACGACGTCGGGAAACCGGTCCCGGATCTCGGCGAGCCGCTGTTTCAGCATCAACGCGGTCTGCTGCACGTTGTCGAGAAACCCCGGCGCCGTCACGGCGTCCAGCACGGCCCCTGCCGCCGCCATGGCAAGGGGATTGCCACCGAAGGTGGAGCCATGGGTGCCGGCGGTCAGCCCCTTGGCGGCCTCCTCGGTGGCAAGGAAGGCGCCCAGCGGAAAGCCGCCACCCAGCGCCTTGGCCAGCGCCATCACATCCGGCGTCACGCCGACGCGCTGATAGGCGAACAGCTCTCCCACACGGCCCACACCGGTCTGCACTTCATCGAAAATCAGCAGCAGCCCATGCTCATCACACAGCCGCCGCAACTCGCGCAGGAAGGCCGGCTCGACCACCCGCACGCCGCCCTCGCCCTGAACCGGCTCAATCAGAATGCCCGCCGTCTCCGGTCCGATGGCGGCCTTGACCGCCTCAAGATCATGGAGCGGTACCTGATCGAAGCCATCCAGCACCGGGCCGAAACCGTCGAGATATTTCTGGTTGCCGCCGGCTGCGAGCGTCGCCAGCGTCCGTCCATGAAAAGCGCCCTCGAAAGTGATGATGCGAAACCGCTCAGGCGCGCCGTTCACGGCGTGATATTTCCGCGTGACCTTGATCGCGCCTTCCATCGCTTCCGCACCGGAGTTGCAGAAGAATACCTTGTCCGCGAAGCTGAGTTCGCACAGGCGGGCGGCGACGGCCTCCGCCTCCGGAATGCGGTAGAGGTTCGAAACATGCCAGACCTTCCGGGCCTGTTCCGTCACCGCCGCCACCAGCCCCGGATGGGCATGACCCAGCACGTTGACCGCAACGCCTCCCGTGAAGTCGAGATACCGCTCTCCGGTCGTGGCCGTCAGCCATGCGCCCTCGCCGCGCTCGAAGGCGAGATCGACCCGTGCGTAGGTGGGCATGAGATGCGACGCCGCAGAGCCTGTCATCGGAAGGGTTCGTCCTTGAAGCGGTGAAGGTGAAACAGTGAACGTGAAACGCTGGAAGCCGACGCGCGGCCGAGGGCCGCCGCCGCGAAGTGACGGATCGAAACGAAATGTGCCGCCCTGCGGCGGCACATCGCCATACTATTGTGCGGCCACCGCCTGTCAACTTGCGACGGCCGCAGGGCAGACACCGGATTTTTCGCCCAAGCTCGTCATTAGATGTGGATTGCGGCGCATGAGGGCCTTGAACATGTGGACGTGAGTCGTCCCGACTCTTGCGCCCGACTCACGCCATATTGTAGCGTTTCCCTCGTCGGATACGACATTTCGTGCGGCGGACAATTCCTGAGTCAGATGCGTGCGGCATGACCGTGCGGCGGGTTTTTCAACCTGTCGGACGCCGGGAAGGGATTCCGTCCGTGCCTTTCCGCAGCCAGCGGAAATGCAAGGAGGCAGAAAATGGGCTGGACCGACGAACGGGTCGAACTCCTCAAGAAGCTGTGGGCTGAAGGTCTTTCGGCCAGTCAGATCGCGGCGGAACTTGGCGGCATCACGCGCAACGCAGTTATCGGCAAGGTTCATCGTCTGGGCCTGTCCGGCCGGGCGAAGTCGCCATCCGCCGCCGCGGCCCGTCCCCGCAAGGCAAGGACCGCGAGTCCGGTGATGCGGGTCTCGCGCCCGGTCAGCCGCGGCAACACGGCGCTTGCTCATGCCTACGAGGTCGAGATCGAGCAGGAGCCGGCCTTCCTCGACAACGTTATTCCCCTCGGTCAGCGCCGGACCATTCTGGAACTGAACGAAAGCACCTGCCGCTGGCCGGTCGGGGATCCGAGCAGCACCGACTTCTACTTCTGCGGGGGTCATGCGATGCCGGCGCTGTCCTATTGCGCCTATCACTGCCGCATCGCCTATCAGCCGCCGTCGGATCGCCGCCGGGACCGCCGCGTCAAATCCTGAGCGTTCCGGCCTCGCCGGTACACGGCGTGGCGGCCGCCTGCGGCGGCAATCTCCGTGCCGAACGCCATGATGTTTCACGATGTTTCGCATGGCACAGCCGGCTGCGTTCAGAAGCCCGTCAGAGCAAACTGAAAGTCCCGGCTCGCGTTCATGAGGCCCGGCCGGCTTTGATCAGGCCGGCTTGTACCGGTCGTCCAGCGCATAGCCGGACCCGCGCACGGTGCGGATCGGGTCGGTCGGATAGCCGCGGTTGAGCGCCTTGCGCAGGCGCCCGACGTGAACATCGACCGTTCGCTCGTCGACATACACCTCGCTGCCCCAGACGCCGTCGAGCAACTGTTCCCGCGAAAAAACGCGGCCCGGACGTTCCATCAGAAATTCGAGCAGCCGGAACTCGGTCGGCCCCAGTTCCACCGCCCGGCCGCTGCGCAGCACGCGCTTCTTCTCGCGGTCGATCTCGACATCGCCGAAGGTCAGCACATCCGCCACCCGCTCCGGACTCGCGCGCCGCAACAGCGCGCGCACGCGCGCCAGCAGCTCCGGGACCGAGAAGGGCTTGACGATATAATCGTCCGCCCCGGTCGCCAGTCCGCGCACGCGCTCGCTTTCCTCGCCGCGTGCGGTGAGCATGATGATCGGCAGCGCCTTGGTCTCCGCACGGTTGCGCAGCCGCCGGCACAGCTCGATGCCGGACAGGCCTGGCAGCATCCAGTCCAGAATCACCAGGTCCGGCACGTCTTCCTTGAGGAAGGTATCGGCCTCGTCGCCGCGCGTGACCGCGTGAACCTCGTAACCGTCGGCTTCGAGATTATAGCGCAGGAGCAGGACGAGGGAGTCCTCATCCTCCACGATCAGAATACGGGCACCCATTGCTGGCTTATCGCTCCATTCCCGGAACCGAAAGAAGCGTCGTGTCGCCTTTCGGCCGCTTGTCGGTGATCGCCTTGCCCTCGATCATGAAATAGACCGTCTCGGCGATGTTGGTCGCATGGTCGCCCATGCGCTCGATATTCTTCGCGCAGAACATCAGATGGATGCAGAAGGTGATGTTCCGCGGGTCCTCCATCATATAGGTGAGCAGCTCCCGGAACAGCGAGGTGCACATCGCATCGATCTGTTCGTCTCCGCTCCAGACGGCCAGCGCCTTATCAAGATCATGGCCGGCATAGGCGTCGAGAACTTCCTTGAGCTGGATCATGACGAGGGACGCCATGTGCTCGACGCCGCGCAGCAGCTTCTGCGGATAGAACTCCCCGCTGAGTTCGGAGACCCGCTTGCCGATATTCTTGGCAAGGTCGCCGATCCGCTCCAGATCGTTGGCCACGCGCAGCGCGCCGACGATCTCCCGCAGGTCGATGGCCATCGGCTGGCGACGCGCGATGGTCAGCACTGCAAGATCCTCGATCTCCTGCTGCAAATGATCGACGGCGCTATCCATGCTCACGACGCCGGCTGCGACGACGCTGTCGCGCCGCGCCAGCGCGGCCACCGAATCGGCAATCTGCTTTTCGGCAAGCCCGCCCATTTCCGCCACCATGCGGATGAGTTCCTGAAGATCCTGGTCGAATGCCTTTGAGGTGTGTTCCTGCATAATCCTGATCCTAGCCGGCGCGCGGCGCGCCGATCTCAGCCGAAGCGGCCGGTGATGTAGTCCTGGGTGCGCCGGTCGCTCGGCGTCGTGAAAATCTGTTCCGTCGGCCCCTCTTCCACCAGATTGCCGAGATGAAAAAAGGCCGTGCGCTGGGACACGCGCGCGGCCTGCTGCATCGAATGCGTCACGATCACGATCGTGAAGTTCCGCCGCAGTTCGTCCATCAGTTCTTCGATCTTCGCGGTGGCGATCGGATCGAGGGCGGAACAGGGCTCGTCCATCAGAATAACATCGGGGCCGACCGCAATCGCCCGGGCAATGCAGAGCCGCTGCTGCTGACCGCCCGACAGGCCGGTGCCCGACTCGCTGAGACGGTCTTTCACTTCCTCCCAAAGGCCGGCCCGGCGCAGGCTGCCCTCGACAATGCCGTCCATGTCCGCGCGCGAACGGGTCAGACCATGGATCCGCGGACCATAGGCCACATTCTCATAGATGGACTTGGGGAACGGGTTCGGCTTCTGGAACACCATGCCGACGCGGGCGCGCAGCTCGACCACATCCAGATTGGGGTCGTAGATATCGCTACCCTCGATCGTGATGGCGCCTTCGACCCTCGCCCCCTCGATGGTGTCGTTCATCCGGTTGAAGCAGCGCAGAAAGGTGGATTTTCCGCAGCCGGACGGGCCGATGAAAGCCGTGACCGCCTTGCCCGGGATGTTCAGCGAGACGGAGTGAAGCGCGCGCTTCTGGCCATAGAACACGCTCACGTCGCGCGCGGTGATATTCGGCTCCGTCACGGGCTGGGCCTGCACGGCGCCGGCCGCGCCAGTTCCGGAACGTCCCTGCATGAAGGCGGATGCGTCAAACATGATGACCTCTGTTTCCTGATATGGGACGTTTACCACCGACGCTCAAATCGCCGCCGAAGGAAGATGGCCAGGGCGTTGAGCGCAATCATCAAAGACAGCAATACGATGATCGCGGCAGAGGTGCGTCCCTCGAAGAAGTTGCGGAGTTCGTTGCCCTGCCAGAGATAAATCTGGACCGGCAGGGCGGTGGACTGGTCGAGCGGGGTCGCCGGCACGCTGGCCACGAACGCACTCATGCCGATCAGCAGCAGCGGAGCCGTTTCACCCAGCGCCTGCGCCACCCCGATGATCGTGCCGGTGAGAATGCCGGGCAATGCGAGAGGCAGAACGTGATGGGCGACTGTCTGCACCCGCGACGCTCCAAGGCCGACGGCAGCGCTGCGGATCGACGGCGGAATGGCGCGCAGGGTGGCGCGGGTCGTGATAATGATCGTCGGCAGCGTCATCAAGGTCAGCACCAGGCCGCCCACCAGCGGAGCCGACAGCGGCAAGCCTATCCAGTTGATGAATACCGCCGCGCCCAGCAGACCGAAAACAATCGACGGGACCGCTGCAAGATTGTTGATGTTGATCTCGATCAGATCCGTCAGCCGGTTCTTCGGCGCAAATTCCTCAAGATAGATCGCCGCCGCAACGCCGATCGGCACGGACAGCACGATGACGATCAGCATCATGAACAGCGAACCGACGAAGGCTCCCGCCAGACCGGCTGACGCCGGAGAAGACCGCGAATCGACATTCAGGAACAGCGCCTTCGCGAAAGACTGCTGTATCAAGCCTCTTTCGTTCAGAATATCGACGTAGCGGCGCTGCTCGGGATTGAGAGCAAGCTGGGCGTCGGACAGGCTGCGATCAACGTTGCCCTTCATCCAGATATCGACATTCGCATCGGCGAGAAGAGTGACCGTGACGGTCTGGCCGATGATGCCGGGATCGCGCTCGACCATGTCGCGAAGGCGGAAGCGCTCGCTGCTCGTGACCAGACGCTGAACATCGCGCCGCCGGCTTGCCGCTTCCGGCGGCAGTTCGGCGAGCAGCGCATTCTCGATCAGCCGCCCCCAGTTGGCGCCGGCCAGCATCGTGCGCCAGGCCGTCAACTCTTCCTGATAAGCCGCCGGAGACTGACCGGCCTGCGGCGCCGGCATCGGCGGCACCTTCACCACGGCCGGATCGAAATGAACCGGCAGCGTCACGGTGGTCTGCCAGAAGGCCGGCACACCTTTGCGCAGCACCGTCGCGAACAGGATCGCCACGAAGGACAGGCCCAGGATCACGGCCAGCATGCCGATCGCCTTGAACCGGCGTTCCGCGGCATGGCGGCGGGCAAGCGAACCTCTCACCTTCTCGGCGGAAGAGCTGCGAGTTTCCGGCAGATCGGATGTTGCAACGCTCATTCGTATTGCTCGCGATAGCGACGGACGATGTAAAGGGCGACGATATTCAGCCCCAGCGTGATGGTGAACAGCGTCAGGCCGAGGGCAAAGGCAACCAGCGACTGCGGACTGGTGAAGTCGATATCGCCGGTCAACTGATTGACGATGGTCACGGTGACGGTGGAGATGGCCTGAAGCGGGTTGGCCTGAAGCACCGGTGCATTGCCGGCCGCCATCACCACGATCATGGTCTCGCCGACCGCGCGGCTGACGGCGAGCAGAAAGGCGCCCACGATGCCGGGCAGGGCTGCGGGCAGCACGACACGCCGGATGGTTTCCGAATGCGTCGCACCCAGCCCGAAGGAGCCGTCGCGCATTGCGCGGGGCACCTGGGTGATGATGTCATCGGACAGCGACGACACGAAGGGAATGATCATGATTCCCATGACCAGACCGGCGGTGAGCGCGCTGGTCGCGCGAATCTCGACGCCGATGGCCGCGCCGATCGCGGCCAGGAAGGGCCCCACGACGGTCAGCGCGAAGAAACCGTAGACGATGGTCGGGATGCCGGCGAGAATTTCAAGCGCGGGCTTGGCGAGCGACCTCAGGCGCGGCGAGGCATATTCCGAAAGATAGATCGCGGTCATCAGCCCGATGGGAACCGCCACGGCCATGGCGATGATGGTGATCAGCACGGTGCCCCACAACAGCGGCAGCAGCCCATAACCGCCGGACGCCCCGGCGCCGACCGTCGAGAAACGGGGATTCCACACCGTTCCGAAGAAGAAGTCGAACGGATGGACGAACTGGAAAAAGCGGACCGCCTCGCCCAGCATCGAGAGCACGATGCCAACGGTGGTCACGATGGCCACCGCCGAACACGCGATAAGGGCGATGACAACGACCCGCTCGACTTCGTTGCGGGCGCGCAGGCGCGGCGTCAGCCGGCGAAGCGCAGTGGCAAGACCGAGGACGAAGGCCGCCGCAACGACCGCAATCAGAGCCAGATTGCCGACCGTGCGAAGCTGGCTCATCTGCGCCGCCGCCTCCGCCTCGAACGGCTCGACCGAACCGGCGACGCCATATCCGCTTGCCAGGGATTCCACCCGGTTCAGAATGCCGGCGAGTTGGTTCGACGGCAGCGCCCGAACCTGGTCCGGCAGCCCGCTCGCGACCATCGCCCGGATCAGGTCACCTTCGAATGCGAGGAACAGCAGAAGGATGACAAGGGCCGGAATGCCACACCACAGCGCAACGAGGGCGCCATAATGGGTCGGCAGGGAGTGCAGTTTTGCGCCGCCGGCCGCGGCCAGCTTTCGACTCTTCGCAGCGCCGGACTGATAGGCGAACCCCATCGCCGCCAGCACCACGATCACAAGCCACCAGATCGACATCGGTCACCGCTGTCTGTTGCCGGAAGGGCCGGCGTTTCGTTCGCTGGTAAAGACGTCAGCCGGCGTGGCCAGTCTTATCCACCCGCCACGGTCGCATCCGGAACCGGCACATCGCCGCTGTCCCGAAATCCGCCGCAGCCCCTTCGAATGCTTCGGCGCTGCGTGGAACCTCCACGCAGCGCCGAGGATCATTCGTCTTAGTTGCCGACCGCCTTGCGGGCCTTCAGACCTTCGAGCACCTTGTTGCGCGCGGCCGCGTCCATCGGGATCAGCCCGGCATCAACCAGCTTGCCATCCGAACCGGCCATGGTGTCCGACAGGAAGAACTGGGCAAATTCCTGCAAGCCGGGCACGACGCCGATGTGCTCGCCCTTGACATAGAAGAACAGCGGACGGGACACCGGATATTCGCCCTTGGCCACGGTCTCCAGCGACGGGGTCACGCCGCTGACGGTGGCGACGCGCAGCTTGTCGCGGTTCTGATCGTAGAAGCTGAGACCGAACACGCCGACAGCGTCGGCCTGAGCCTGCAAGCGGGCGAGGGTTTCGGTGTAGTCACCGGCGATCTCGACCACGCGGCCATCCTGACGCAGGCCGAGGCAGGCGTTCTTCTGCTCGTCGCCCTTCATGGCGGCAATGAGCTTGGAGTCGCGGCAGCCCGGCGTCACGACCTTCTCTTCGAACACTTCACGGGTGCCGTGGTTCGAAGCGGGGATGACAAGCGAGATTTCCTGGTCCGGCAGGCTCTTGTCGATCTGCGACCAGCGCGTGTAGGGGTTCGGCACCAGCTTGCCGTTCTGCTCCACCTGCGCCGCCATCGCCGCAAAGACGAATTTCGGCTCAAGCTTGAACTCCGCCTTGTCGGCACGAGAAGCGAAGACGATGCCGTCGAAGCCGAACTGCACTTCGAGGATCTGCTTCACGTTGTTCTGATGGCAGCTTTCGATTTCCTTGGCCGTGATCGGCCGGGACGCATTGGCGATATCGATCGTGCCCGTGCCGACGCCCTGGCAGAACTGGCGGAAGCCGCCGCCCGTGCCGCCGGAGCCGACAACCGGAGTGGAGAATTTCGGGAAAGCCTGGCCGAATTCCTCGGCAGCGATGCTGGAGAAGGGCAGCACCGTCGAAGATCCCGCGATCTGAATGGTGTTGCGGGACTGGGCGTGGGCTGTGCCGGCAACTGCGACGCCGGCCGCAGCAAGCGCGATCGCGCTGGCGAAGGTCGTGATCTTCACGGAACTCTCCTTTTGATCATGGCAGGGCCGGCTGACGCCTTGTTGTATCGGGCCGCCCTCGCGCCGATCCTTTATCGATGCTGATCAAAACTTCTATGACGCTTCCGTGACAATCGAATGACACTGCAAGATATTGGAATTACTTGATTTTCTCGACTTCCGGCAGAAGCGGCACCCGCGCGATGAAAGATGCTCCCTTGCCGAACTGACTCTCGATGGACAGCCTGCCGCCATGGCGGTTGAGAATATGTTTGACCAGCGCAAGCCCCAGCCCGGTGCCGCCCTGGGCGCGGCTTTCGCCCACATCGGCCCGGTAGAACCGCTCCGTCAGGCGGGGCAGATGTTCCGGTGCGATGCCCGGCCCGAAATCCCGCACGGTGATGCTGGCTTCATTCGCCTTTCCCGAAGGGGGTTGGAAGGTGACAAGGACGCGGCCGCCCGATGCGCCGTATTTCAGGCCGTTCTCGATCAGGTTTTCGAACAGCCGCATCAGTTCGTCCCGATCGCCCGCGATCATAACCGGGCTGTCGGGCAGGACGGCCTCGATCGTCACCCCGCGATCGCGCGCCAGGGTCTGAAGACTGTCGCAGACCTGGCGCAGCGCGGAGATGATATCCACCGGCGTGTCCGGCTTGCGGTGCAGGTTCAGTTCGATCCGCGAAAGCGACAGCAGATCGTCGATCAGCCGCGCCATGCGGCCGGCCTGGGACTGCATGATGCCGAGAAACCGCTCGCGAGCGGCCGCATCGTTGCGGGCCGGCCCCTGCAAGGTTTCGATGAAGCCCAGCAGGGCGGCCAGCGGGGTCCGCAACTCATGGCTGGCGTTGGCGACGAAATCCGCGCGCATCTCCTCGACGCGGCGCAGCGGCGTGAGATCGCGGAAGCTCAGAATGATGAGGTCCTGCGGCAGTTCGGGCGCGACCTGCGCCGAGGTGACGAAGGGCACCACGAACACCTCATACCAGCGGTCGTGAGGCACGCGCTCGGAGATCTCAACCCGCCGTGGCTGCCACGTCCGGCGGCTCTCGCGAATGGCTTCGGTGAGTTCCGGCATCCGCAGCGAGAGCGTGACCGGTTCACCACGCCGCATCGCCGGCGCCAGCGCCGCCGCCCATCTGTTGAAACCAACGATGTCGCCATGGCGGTCCAGCACGATCACAGGGTCCGGCAGACTTTCGATCACCGCCACCGCAGCCGCTCTGGCGCCGGCGATGCCGTCGGTCTGATCGGGCAGAGCTTCGGCCGGAACCACCTCCGGCCCCATCGCGAGCGCGGTCGCGACGGAGATCAGCAGGAAGCCGAACAGAGCCCCCACCGGGGTCAGTATCTCCAAAGCGGAAAACAGGAGAAAGACCAGCGCCGTGATGGCCATGACAAAGCGCGAATTCAGGACCCAGGAGGAAAGCCGGCGGAGTATCAGAAAGCTCGCCATCCGGCGCCTCCCGCGCGGGGTCAGAGACTGCGGGCGCGTTCTTCGCGCCGGCGCCGGGAGGCTGCGATGCTCAGACCCAGCTCCCGTATGCCAAGGATCAACAGCGAAATCGCGAAAGGGATCACGTAATACAACAGGCGGAACAGCAGCAGCCCCGCCAGCAAGGGCTCCTTGTCGAACTCCCACAGCGCCAGCAGCATGGCGGCATCGAACACGCCGATCCCGCCTGGTGCATGGCTGGCGAAGCCCAGCATGGTCGCCGAGACGAAGATCACGCCAAGGGCGATGAAGTCGATATAGGGCTGATCGGGGATCAGCATATACATCGCAGCCGCGCAGAACGTGAGGTCGAGGATGCCGATCAGAATCTGCACCAGGGTCAGCGGTCCCGCCGGCAACGTCACCCGCCAGCCGTGGCGACCGATGACGCGGGGCTTGAGCCACACCCATGTCACGTAAAGACACAGCCCGACCAGCGCCGCGGCGGCGAACGACCGGTTGATCCAGGCCGGAAGCTGATTGATGGCGCTGGCCGCTTCGGGCTCGTAGAAAATCCCGAGGCCCAGCACGGCGACGTTCCCCATCCAGAAGGTCAGGCCGGCGACGAAACAGATCTTTGCCACCTCGATGGCATCGAGCCCCCGCGCCGAATAGATGCGATAGCGCACCGCGCCGCCGGTCAGCGCGCTCGCCCCGACATTGTGTCCCACCGAATAGCTGGTGAACCCGGCCAGCGCCGCGATTCGATACGGCACTTCGGACCGGCCGATCGTGCGCAACGCGAAATAGTCGTAGAATGTCAGGGTGAAGTAGCCGCATACGACAAACGCCGCGGCCATCGCCACATGCCGGGGGTTCGTCGCGACGATCGCATCTCCGACCGCGGACAGATTGATGTCGTGCAGCATGTGATAGAGCGCGAAAGCCGCGATGCCGACGATCGTGAGGCTGAACAGCACGCCGATCCGATGCCAGCCGATGCGGCGGTCGATAAATCCGCCCACGACGCGTAGCGCCGTGAGATCCCACCGGGCGCCTGCCGGGCCGGGCGCTTCGTCCGCCCGTGGGCCGGGCTGCTGCCGATCGTCAATCGTCATGGGGCGACAGATGGGGTGGCCGGCATCAGGCACCAAGCGCCCGGGTGGTGTCGTCGAACAATTCCTCGACGGAGAAACGGCGCGGAATGAGCTGCTGCTGGAAAGCATAGTCGATGATGAGGGCGAGCGAGGGGTAACACGCCTTGAAACCGAACGGCTGCATATCCACCTCCCCCGGCTTCGGCAGGCCGGCCGCCTGCTTGCTGGCCACCAGCATGCGGAAAATCTCCCGCACGACATCGGGACGCGTTTTCGACAACTTTTCTGTCACGGTGATGACATGGTTGATCGGAACCGCGCCTGTCTTGCGGTACCAGGCCATCGCATCCACCTCGGGATGCGGTATGACGCTCTTCAGCCGCGGATCGTTCGGCATGTCGCCGCCGAAAATGGCCGCATCCAGTTCGCCGTCCAGCAGCATCTGGGTGATGTTCTTGCCTTCAGGCGCGCGCTCCACGCCGGGCGGGTCGGAATATTCCGCCACATGGGCATCCTCGAACGTCACCCAGTGGGACTGGTTCAGGTCGACGCCATATTCGTTGGCGAGAATGCCGCGCAGCCAGGCCCCCGTGGTCTGGGTATAGGCGCGCATGCCCAGCCGCCGGCCCGGAAGGTCGGCGGGCGTGATCACCCCGCGCTCTGAATTATAGAGCATGGTATGATGCTGGAACCGGGACAGCATCGCACAGGGCAGCATCACGATCGGCTTGTTGTAGGCCCGCGCCTGAAGATAGGTGACGATGGCGCATTCGCTGACATCGAAAGCCTGCTCGCGCACCATGGGCTTGAAGGCGCGGTTCATCGGCTTGGTCGGCACGAAATCGAACGTCAGGAGGTCCGAGGCGACTTCGCCGGTCTTGATGGCGCGGGTATGCGGATAGTCGTCGAATGCCGTCCGCAACGTGACCTTGTCTGCACTCATCCTGTCTTCCCCGGCCTGGAATATTGTTCTCCGGCGCGCGAAGGTCCGGCCGGGCCGGAGTATGGACGCGCCCAGCGACCATCTCCGGAACCTTGGATGTAGCCGATTGCGCAGCGCCGGTCACTGCTCTTTTCAGCGCAGCGCGGAAACGCTGGGCCGGCCGCCCGCTCAGATCTGCCGGGGGCGAACCTTGCCCCAGTCGGACCCGATGACCGCCAAGGCGGTGGCGCCGCCGTAGGCCAGCATGGCGAGGCCCACCAGCGCGAACATCGTCCAGGTCGGCGCCGCCGTGGCGGCCAGCACCCAGCCCCCGCCGAGGATGACGAGAAGCCGCAGCGTGCCGGCCAGCACCGGACCGAGCACCCTGCCCGCGCCCTGTGACGCGAAATAGAGACACAGGCCCAGACCGAAGAAGGCATAGAAGGGCCCGGACCAGCGAAAATAGGTCCGCGCTGCCGCCAACACCGCCGGATCCGTGGCAAACAGCCTGCTCCAGAGATCCGGCGCGACGGCGGCGGCCAGCCCGATGGCTCCCACGATAACGGCAGCAAGGCCGCCGGCCGTCCATGCCGCCTGCCGCGCCCGCCGGACGTCGCCGGCCCCGATGGCGGTGCCGACCAGCGGCACGCAGGCGACGCCGATGGCGAAGGCCACCGGAATGACCAGGAATTCCAGCCGCGCGCCGATGCCGTAACCCGCCAGCGCTTCGGTGCCGAAATGGGAGACGAGGCGCGTCACCACCAGCACGGTAAGGACGGTCTGCAACGGCGAGATGCAGGACAGCGCGCCGACCCGCAGGATGTCGCCGAACATCTCCCGCCGGAGTGTCTCCGGCCGGAAGCTCAGGCGCACCCGCGCCCGGCCCGACAGCAGGAACCAGAGCATGGCCACGGTGCCGAGGCTGTAGGCCGCGAGCAGCCCCCAGCCGAAGCCGACGATGCCGAGACGCGGAAACGGCCCGAGCCCGAGCGCCAGGCTCGCGCCGAGCCCGATCTGCAATCCGGCCACCAGCAGCATCACCGTCGAGGGCAGCGCCATCTCGCCGGTGCCGCGGATCACCGAGCCCAGCGTATTGGTCAGCCAGATGAGAACCGCGCCCCAGAATACGACGCCGGAATAGGCCACGGCCTCGTCCAGAACGGGACCCCTGCCGCCGAGCAGCAGCGCATAGAGCGACGGCCCGAACACGAGCATCAGGGCGGTGAACAGCAGCCCCGCCCCGGCGCCGATCAGCACCGCATGGAGCACAAGCGCGGCCGCGCGTTCGCCGTTGCCCGCTCCGATGGCGCGGGCGATGGCGGAGGACACGCCCCCGCCCATGGCACCGCCGGACATCATCTGCTGGAGCATGACCAGCGGGAACACAAGCGCGATCGCCGCCAGCGTCGTGGTGCCGAGCAGCCCGGCGCAGGCGGTTTCCGCGATCGCGACCGCGGCGCTCGCCACCATCGCCAGAATGTTCGGCAGGCTCAGGCGCACCAGCGTCGGCAGGATCGGCGCGGTCAGCAGAGGGCTGGGCACCCTCGTCGAAACGGCCGCAGGGAGCGGCGGCACGGGTTCAGCCGTCATGAAGTCGCATCCCGGATATGGCGGACCGCCGTTGCGGAAAGAAGAGAGGAAGGGCGGGAACAAGAACAGCCTCCGCCCGCCCAGCCCCGGACGGTCAACGGCGCGCGGCTGCGCGGAAGACATGAAAGGCTGCGCCGTCCGGCTGGACGTATCCCGAAAGCCGGACAGAACGCCGGGCCGGACGTCAGACCCGCCACGGGAGCTGCGACGGCCATTGCGTTCATCATGGCGCGCAACGCTCCAGCAGAGCGTCCAGCGTCGCATGCAGCGCATCGGTCGCGGCCCCGCCGTTGAGGCGCTCGACCTCGCGCTGGGCGTCGGCCCAGAGCGGGCGGCCTGCACGATGGATCTCGATGCCAGCCGGCGTCAGCGTCAGCAGCCGCGTGCGGCGATCCTCGGGGTTGGGCACGATAGCGACAAGACCCCGCTTCTCCAGCGGCCGCAGCCCCCGTGTCAGTGTCGTCGGGTCCATGATGAGGCGTTCCGCCAGCGCGCCGATGCTGATGCCCGGGCTGGCCTTCAACTGCGCCAGCAGGCCGAACTGCGTCACCGACAGCCCGCAGGGGGCGAGATGCCGATCATAGATCTGGGACAGCCGGCGGGTCGCCTTGCGCAGACGCAGGCAGGTGCAGGCCGAAGGCTCGTTCCGAACCGGATGCGTCATTCCCGCCGCCACCGCTTCCCGGGCGTTCCTGCCCGCGCGCTAATTAGCTGCATATGCAGCTAATGTCAAAGGCGCGCAGCGGGCTGCGCTCCCGTGTGCCGCCCCCCGATGTGCCGCGCGTCCGTGTCAGACGCCGCCCAGCACGTTGTCGATGACGTCGTCGGTGTTGCGGACGTCGCCGAAGCTCTGGAAGAAGCTCGTCATGCCGTTGATATGGTCGTCCTCGTAGCGCGCGCCGTTGGCATCCGCGACCATGATGACCTTGTAATCCAGCATCATGGCGTCGCGCGCCGTGCTCTCGCTGCACATATTGGTCGCCGTGCCGGTCACGATCAGGCTGTCGATGCCGTGCTTCTTCAGCACGTCCTCGATATTCGAGGCCCCGGCGGGGAAGGGCGAGAACCGGCTCTTGTAGACGATCTCGTCGCCCGGCTTGATGTCCAGGTCCTTGTGGAAGGCATGGCCGGAATGTTCCGGCGAGAGCTGGTCGCGATGGTTCGCGCCCTTCTCAGGCGTGAAGAAATGGTCGTGATAGACCGACCAGTGGCTCTTGCCCTTCTCGCCGGCGGTCATGCCGACCCAGACGACGAGGCCGCCCTTCTCCCGCAGCGTCGCCGCGAGACGGTTGATGTTCGGAATGATGCCGATCACGGATTCGATCTCGCCGACATAGAAATTCTGCATGTCGATGACGAGCAGCGCCGTCCGCTTCGGATCGAACTTGTCGAATACATTGAGGCGGCCGCGCTTCGCCATCACGCGGTCGATCACATACTGCGGGAAGCCGTAGGGGGTCGTCATGCCAGTCTCGTCCATTCTGTTCTGTCGCGGCGGCCGTGCCTTCAGGCAGGTCGGGCCGCGTCATGTGCCGGAGGGGGATTGGCGGCTATTCGGCGCAAGATTGCGGCGCGGTCAAGCCCCCGCGCCCGCCGGGCGCACCGCCCGGGCGATCTCGTCGAGAATCGCCGGATCGTCGATGGTCGCCGGCATGGCGTAATCCTCGCCATCGGCGATCTTCTTCATGGTCCCGCGCAGGATCTTGCCCGAACGGGTCTTGGGCAGCCGCGCCACCACGGCGGCGCGCCGGAACGAGGCGACCGGGCCGATTTTTTCCCGGACCAGTTGCACGATCTCGCCCTCGATGTCGCTGTCCGGCCGCGCGACGCCAGCCTTGAGGACGACAAAGCCGAACGGCACCTCGCCCTTGAGGTCGTCCGCCACGCCGATCACGGCGCATTCCGCCACGTCCGGATGGGCCGCCAGCACTTCCTCCATGCCCCCGGTGGAGAGCCGGTGGCCGGCGATGTTGATGATGTCGTCGGTC
>Ga0182740_1000544_pt1 | contig 39283 bp, 44 predicted proteins | sample eDN5th37CKraftBY_FD_128872 | JGI IMG/M metagenome (GOLD analysis project Ga0182740, IMG submission 128872) | Enriched backyard soil microbial communities from Emeryville, California, USA - eDNA 5th pass 37_C Kraft BY (version 2) (version 2) | ecosystem: Environmental > Terrestrial > Soil >...
CACGCCGAGCGAGTACGGGCGGTTCCTGCGGGCGACCATCAGTGGGCCAGCCCCGCGTACTCGGCGGTCTCGTGGTACGCGAACTCCTCGGCTTCCTTCTCGGTCATCCCGCGCTCGAGCGCGTCGACGAGGTGCTTGCGGAAGACGCGGCCGTACCCGACGAGCGTGGCGCCGTCGAGGGCGATGTGCCATGTCACGTCGTCGTACCGGCCGCTGTGGTGGCGGTCGTCCACGTAGCTGAGGTCGCTGACCTGTCCGCCGTACCGGAACGCCTTCATGAACTCGTTCACGCGGTCGCGGTCGATGGCGGTGCGCGTGGCGTCCTCGGCTGCGGCGGTGGCAGTGCTCATCGGCGTCCTCCCGGTTTCGGCCCGCTGCTGCGGCGGGGCTTCCCCTCTTCCATGCGCGGTGCGCTCTAGGACGTGTTGCTAAATCCATTGCAGAGCGGCGGAGAGGCAGATCCCTGCCGCGTATGACCGGGCGGTCTTGTCGTAGCGGGAAGCGAGTCCGCGCCACTGCTTCACGAAGTTGAAGCACCGCTCGACGACGTTGCGGCCCTTGTAGCGCTCCCGTTGGTCATCGCCGAAGTCGATCGGACGGCCCGGCCGCTTGCGACGGTGCGCGATCTGGTCGTCGCGTTCGGGGATCGTGGCCTTGACGCCGCGCTCGCGCAGCCAGGCCCGGTTCTTCTTCGACGGGTAGCCCTTGTCCGCGAGCACCCGGTCCGGTCTCGTGCGCGCGGGCCCTCGGCCGGGGATGTGGATCTCGTCGAGTACGCAGGTGAACATGCTCGTGTCTGCGACCTGCCCGCCAGTGAGGACGAACGCCAGCGCCCGGGCCTTCCCGTCGCAGACGAGATGGATCTTCGTCGTCAAACCACCCCGTGACCGGCCGATCGCGTGGTCAGGAGGCTCTGGCCCGGACTTCTTGTAGTTCGACGGATCCCCCTGTGACCCGGGCAATGCGCTGCGAACCGATGAGCACGACCAAAAGAAGCCGCGGTTGGCGGGTGAGCTTACGTCGATCGTTCGAGCCCGCAGTGCCACGGTGCTCGGTCACGCGCTGCTCGGATTGTCCTCCTGATCCCGCTGACCCCTGACCAGACTCCCTGAGTCCGCGGTGGGCATGTGACGTACCGGCCCGCCGTGGCGGCGAGCGCGGCGTTACGCCGGCACCGCGTTGCTTGGCGTGGACCCCACAGCCGGCAGGTGGGTTGTCCTGAGCCATGCCCCCATCGTATTCTTTGACTGACTGATCAGGTAATGATTGGAGAATGGTGCCGAGACGAGCTGATCCGGAGCGGATCGCGCAGAAGCGGGAGCAGATCGCCGTGGAGGCTGGCCGTCTGTTCGCCGCTCAGGGCTATGACCGCACGAGCGTCGCGGAGGTCGCCAAAGCGGTCGGCACGAGTCCGGCCAGTGTCTTCTACTACTTCGAGGACAAGGCTTCCTTGTTCCGGGCGGTGTTCGAGCGTGACCTGCCTGCCGCCGAGGCGTTGATCGCCCGTCATGTCGAAGCGCCCGACCCGGTGACGGCGATCTTGGACGTACTCGACGCCCTGGCCCGAGACGCCGCCGACCCGTCGGCCTCGGGCATGCTGATCGAGCTGCTACGCCGCGCTGGCGATGACCCCGAGCTGCTCGCCGTGGTGGGGCGCACCGCAAACGTCCTACGTGAGGGCCTGGCCGCGCTGATCTCTCGCGGGATCACCGAGGGAGCTATCGACCCGGACCTGGACGCCACCGAGACGGCGGCCTGGTTGCAGGCCATCGTCGATGCGACCTATCTCAACGCCCGTCCAGGGCACTCCCCACATATCGAGTTGCACCGCACCGTGCTGGGTTACCTCAACCCTCCGCAAGGCCGCCAGGAGGAACCTAATGGCTGAGAACACCGTCAACGTATCGATCCCACGGCGATGGATCGTCGGCATGCACGCGGCAGGCGCACTGCTCGGCTTCGGCGCCGCCTTCGTCATCGGACCGCTCGTGACCTGGCTGCTCGGGCTCGCCGGTGACGCACCCGGTCCGCTGCGCTTGGCTGCGGGCCTGCCCCTGGTCTGGGCGATCCCGGTACTCACTCTGGCTGGGCTCGGTGTCGGGTTCTGGTTCGCCAAAGAGTGGCAGAAGGAGAACGGCACCATCACCGTCACTCCCGAGGGAGTGACGGTGCACCGTGCCGGGAGCAACCGCTACGTCGCTCGTGAACGCATCGGCGGTGTGTTCACCGACGGTCGCGACCTTATCGTCACCGACAGCGCCACGAACGAGCTGCTGCGCGTCAACACCGACAAGGTGCTCGTCGACAGGCTGCGCGACGCCTTCGAACGCTTCGACTACCCCTGGCAAGGAACACGAGACCCCCACGACCACGCCTTCGCCACCTGGGTCGACGGCAGCGGGCTGCTGGATGCCCGCACGCACGACCTCCTGCGAGCCCGGCAGCGTGCGCTGGCCGACAAGCGTCCCGGCGCCGCCGAGGACGCCCGAGACGAACTCCGCAACCTCGGCATCGCCGTACGCGACCGCCACGGCGCCCAGCAGTACCGGGTCATCGGGCGCGGCGAGTAGTAGCCAGTCGACAGAGGAGAACTCGAACGCATGCATCCGGCAACCCGCTCACGGACTGTCGTGTAAGAGCCCCGAGATCCCTATGCGAGGCCTGAATGAGTGCCAGTACGGACCTATCGCCGCTTGCACCCGCTCCATCCGATCGCCGACGGCGCCGGTCAGTTACCACTGCGCGAGACTAGACCGCCACCCCACCAGTCATCGTCTTCGCCCAGTCCAGGCCGGACGCGTCCAGGTGTCGCTGTGCACGTGTGACGGCGACGTACGCGAGGCGGGCCTCCTCGGCCTCCATCGGCTTCTGCTCGCCGGTCTTCGAGTCGGTCTCCGGCTCCTTGAAGTCGTCGGCGATGCGGACGTGGAACCACTCCAGGCCCTTCGCGACGTGCACGGTGGACACGGTCTGGTCAGCCTCGCTGACGGGGACTGTCTGTTCCATCGCGCGCACGACGGCAGGTGCGCCGTACTTGTCGACGACGCGGACAAGTGCGGCGATCTCGGTGTCGGCCGCGTCGTCCTCGACGTACGCGATGACGTCTGCCCAGCTGGTGAAGTCGTCGAGCTCGCGGTGCTTCGTCTTCCCCTCACGCTGAAGGTCGAGGGCGGCTTGGGCGAGGTCGATGAGTTCCTGCTTCTTCCGCTCACCTGCCACGCCGACGGCGAGGCCACGGCCCTGCGAGTCGATGATCTCCTGCATTGCGCCGCCGTTTGTGCGGGTGAGAATGGCCTCGGGCTGTCGCTGCGACTTCCACACGCTCGACTTCTTGCCGGGTCGGCCGCGCAGGCGCATCTCGGAGTCGAGGAGCGCGAGCCAGAAGTTCGCCTCCTCCGCGATCGCGTCACCGAACCGCCAGCTCTGCGTCAGGTAGGTGCGCTGCCCCTCGAAGTCGTCGAGCGCGCTGGTCGCGCCCCGCCATCCGTAGATAGCCTGGTTCGGGTCGCCGACCACGATGACCTGCGTGTCCTGCATGAGCAGCATCCCGCGGGTGAGCGGCTCCAGGTCCTGCGCCTCGTCGACGAGCAGGTAGTCGTACGGCAGCTGCGGCTCATCGAGCGCCCACCGCTTCATATAGGTGGAGTGGCTCGCTTCGATGAGCCCGTTCGGGTTCATCCAGTCCGCCCACCACTTCTTCGCGTAGTGGAGGATCGCGACCTTCAGCGCGTCACGGTCCCGCTTCGGTCCGATGATGGTGGGCGGCAGCTCCACCATGTCGATTTCCAGCTCGGGCCGGAACGACCGGCAGTACGTCTCGAGGGTCTGCTGGGTCAGGCGCAGCACCTTCTGCCAGGACACGAACGAGGTGCCCATCGGGAACTTCGTCTCCATGCCGAGCGCCCGCTTCTTCTCGTGCGGGTACAGGCGCTTCATGTTCATCCGCGCCCGGAACTGCTGCCCGTACGCGCGGTATGCGAGCTGGTTGACTGTCAGCGGCTCCACCCCGGTGCCCGCGAACCGGCGGACCGCGTCATCCCTGACGCTCCTGTTGAACGCGAGGTAGAGGCCGCGCTTGCCGCGGCCGGCGTCGGCGATGTACCGCAGGGTCGTCGTCTTCCCGGAGCCGGCGCCGGCGATGATGGTGGTGTTCTCACCGGAGGTGAACGCGTCGATCGCGGCTTGCTGCTCGTCGGTGGGCGCGTGCTCTGTCATGTCTTCCTCGGTTCCGTATGTCTCATCGCGTTCCGGCCGGTCGCCTATGCGTGGCCGGGTGAAGGGGCGCCGGGTCAGGCGCCGATGGCGGCGAGGGTCGCGGCGAACACGGTGCGGTAAAGGTCGGAGTCCTCGTCGGCTCCGGCGGCGGTGATCGCGGCGACAGCGGCGATGTGGGCGCGCAGCACTGCAGTGGGAACGTCGGTGTCGTTCGTCCAGTCCTCCGCGAGGTGGAGGATGCCGCCGACCTCGTTGCGGGTCTCACGGCCGAGCATCTTCTGGTACTGGGTCACCCACTCTCCCGCGGTGCGGTGCGGGAGGTTCACGTCGAGCGCGTTCAGCTGCCCGGCGATCTCCTCGTGACGGCGCTCGATGTTCGGCACCGTCCACCCCTCACCGGGCGTGTACCAAGCGAACTCGCCCGTCTCGCGACACTTGGCGATCGCGGTCGAGTCGGCACCGCGGTGCGTGCCGCCGCGGTTGGCGATGTAGGGCCGGGTGTCGCGGATCGACCACTCCCGGTCGCCGGTGACAGGAATCGTGAACGTGTCACCGAAGGTGAGCGGGGCGGTCTCCGTCGTCGAGTTCGTCGTCATGTCGTTGTACATGCGCGGTGCCCGCTCGCGGCGTGGTCATCTCTCGCGTGCGCGCGGCCACGCGCATAGGCGAGTCCGCGGGCACGTGTGTGCCCGCAACACCGCATCCGGTGAGGACGACCTATCGCATGAGCACCGACCACCCGAACCAGCCCGCGCCCGCGCCGTGGTCGCCTGTCGCGCCTACGCGCGCGCAGCTGCGCGCGACAGCCGCCGACCACCGGCCAGCGCCCGCTCAGACCCCCGCGCCCACCGCCGCACGGACACCCGCTCATGCACCGGCGACTGAGCTTTCCCCGGCCGTGGTGCAGGCTGCGCCGGTGCTGCCGCCCCAGCCGGTGCAGACCAAACCGCTCAGCGAGCTGGTCCCCCGCCGTGGGCCGCAGGAGTTCCGGCAGATGCTCGAAGACCTGGTGAGGCTGGGCATCTCCGACGTGCACATGACCCGGTCCGTGCTCAACGACACCTTCACCGTGCAGGCGCGACTGGACGGCGTCATGCAGACCGTCCACACGTACACCGGGGTGCAGGGGCAGACACTCGCGACCCTCATCAAGACCGAGTCGGAGATGAGCTCCGGCATCAACATGGTCCCCGAGGACGGCAACTACGAGCTGCCGATGGACGGGTACCCGTACCGGGCGCGGGCCGTGTCGGTGCCGCTGTTCGACGGCGGAGAGAGGATCGTGTTCCGGCTCCCCCAAGTCGGTGAGGTGAAGACGCTCGACCAACTGGGGTTCACCGCCGTGAACCTCGCCGCCACCAAGGCGCTCTTGGACATCCCCGGCGGGATGACGCTGTTCGCGGGCCCGACCGGTGAGGGCAAGTCGACCACCTCGCTGGCGGCGCTGAAGTACCTCCGCCAGAGCGACGACGGGGTGTTCATCACCCTCGAAGACCCCGTCGAGCGGGTCATCCCCGGCATCGCGCAGATCGAGGTGCGGGAGGAGATTCCCGGCGCGGGGTTCGGGGAGATGATGAAGTACCTCGTCCGCGCCGACCCGAACGTGCTGTTCATCGGTGAGATCCGCGACACCGCCACCGCCCGCGCTGCGGTCGAGATCGCGAAGTCCGGCGTCCGCGTCATCGCGACCATCCACGCCACCAACAACGTCTCCGCGTTCCTGCGCCTCATCGAGATGGCAGCGACCAGCCCGCTGTCGGTGCTGGAGTCCGTGAACGGCATCATCTCGCAGCGGCTGGTCCGCAGGCTCGTTCCCGGTACGACCGACCAGTTCTCCGGCCGGTGCCCCGTCCACGAGGTGACGAGGAACTCCGAGACGCTCATCGACGCGCTCATGGCGAACACGTCCCGCGGTGAGATCACAGCAGCCGCGGCCGCCACATCCACCACGTTCAAGCAGAACGTGGACGCGCTCGTGAACGCCGGCATCACAACCCGGGAGGAAGCAAGGAAGGTGGTCCGCGATGTCTGAGCTGGAAGCTGTCGCGCAGGTCCTCGACTACTACGGCGACCAGGGTGCGAGCGACATCCACTTCACCAGTGACCGGGGCGGGTTCTTCGTGAAGGACAAGCAGACCCGCCAGATCCCCAGCCTGCCGCTGCCCGGCGACCGGCTGCTCGGAGCGCTCGCCACCCAGGTCGTCGAAGGTGGCATGGACGTGCTCCGCACAAAGGGGCAGGCGGGCGCGTCGTTCGACCGGGGCGGGAAGTACCGTGGGCGTCTCGCGATCCGCAAGGAGCAGGGCGGATTGAGCGGCACCATCCGCATCATCTCCCGCCACATCCCGTCCACAGCCGACCTCGCCCTGCCCGGCAAGGTCGTGAACCTCATCGGTCGGCCCAGCGGGCTCGTGCTGCTGGTCGGGCAGACCGGCTCGGGGAAGTCCACCACGATCGCGGCGATGGTGAACCTCGTCAACGAGAAGCAGGAGACCGGCATCTACACGCTCGAGTCGCCCATCGAGTACCTGTACCCGCCCGGGAAGAGCCTCGTCATCCAGCGTGAGGTGGGTGTGCACGTCGCAAGCTTCGCGGAAGGCATCGAGGACGCGAAGCGGTCCCACCCGCGCATCATCGTCGTCGGCGAGATCCTGAACACCGCCACCGCCCGCTCCGCGCTTCTGGCCGCCGCGTCCGGCCACCTGGTCGTCTCCACCATGCACGCCGGCACCGCCGCCGAAGCGGTGGACTCGTTCACGTCGATGTTCACCCCGGAGGAGCAGGGCCTGGTCCGCACCCAGCTTGCGCAGACCCTCCTCGGCGTCGTCGCGCAGAAGCTCATCCCCCGCCAGGAGGGCGGGATGGCGCTCGCGCAGGAGATCGCGTTCAACACGCCCGCGTTCGCGGAGCTGCTGCGCGGCACCGGGAACCGCAGCAACGACACGAAGTACATCCAGCAGCTGCTGCTGAGCCCCGCCGGCGCTGACGACGGGATGGTCGCGATGGAGGAGTCTCTGGCCCGGCTTGTGAAGGAAGGCCAGATCACGCTCGCGTCCGCGGAAGCGAACGCCCGCGACCGCAGCGCGCTGCGGGAGAAGCTCGTCGCCCTCCAAGTCCCACTCGAGCACGCATAGGGCACCGACCGACCCAGCCCAGCCGCGGGAGACACGAATGAGCGACATCTTCACCCTCGCCGACGAGCCGGCAGAGCCGACCCCGGCCCCCGCCGCCGTCGCACCCGGACACGCCCCTGAGCCGGAGCCGGCTCCCGCCGCGCCGAAGAGGCAGGAGCGAGGCAAGCGCAAGCGTGCCGCGGGCGCCGAGGAGCTCCCGTACGTCCCGCTCCCCGAGCCGAGGCAGAAGAAGGTGACCGCCGCCGCACAGCGGAAGGCGGAGCAGGGGCAGCTGGCCAAGGAGCAGGAGGCGGACGCCGCCGCGGTCCGCATCAACGGCACCGACGAGGACACCGAGATCCCGAAGAAGCCGTGGCTGACGATCGTCAACGGCAAACGCGCCCGCCCGGACGAGGTCGCGGAGACCCTCACCGACCTTGCCGCGATGCTCGAATCGGGCGAGTCCGAGTACCGCAGCGTGAAGGCCCTCGCCGACCAGTACGCGAACTACGACATCGGGCAGGCGTACGAGCGGGTTGCGCTGCTGCTGAACCGCGGCGTCACCCTGTCTGACGCGATGGCCGACCAGACCGACGCGTTCCCGCCCGTCGTGCGCGAGCTGATCGGCGCAGCGAACATGCCGAAGGACATGCACCGCAACCTCCGGCAGGCCGCGACGATCATCCTCGAAGCGGACAACATCAAGTCGCAGGTGCGCGGCGCTCTGTTCAAGCCCGGGTTCATGCTCGTGTTCCTGCTCGCGTTCACCGTCGCCGCCGTCCAGTTCCTCCTCCCGATGACCACGGGGATGTTCACCGGCATCGGCGCCGAACCGCCTGCCGCCACACTCGCGACGATCGCGGTCGGCCAGTCCCTCGTGTGGGTGATGGGCGGCCTCCTCGTCGTCGTGCTCCTCCTTCTCGGTTGGTGGTTCCTCTTCGGGAAGCGCAGCGAGAAGGCAGCCCGCCGGATGGATGCGTTCGCGCTGAAAGCGCCCCTCGTCGGCGACATCATGCGGATGGCCGCCGCCGCCCGGTTCTGCGACGTGCTCGCCGCGTGCCTGTCGGTCGGCATGTCCGAGCTGGAAGCGCTCGAGACCGCCGCCCGCGCGTGCGGCAACAAGGCCCTGCAGGCGTGGGTGTACGAGCATGTCGGCCGTCAGCGGTTCGGTGTGGTCACGTTCAGCGACGTCGCGAAGACCGACCTGCTGCCGTGGAACCTCCGCAACCGCATTGAGACGACAACGTCCCTGACCCGTCGCATCGAGATCCTCCGTGAGCTCGCGGAGACGTTCCACACGAAGTCGCAGGCACGCCTGAGCCGCTTCGCGGAACGCATCGGGCCCATCACCGAGGGTGTCGTCGTGGTGACCGTCGTCATCGTCGTCGCGATCATCATCAGCCCGATCCTCACGTTCATCCCCACCCTCATCCAGACCGTCGGCTGATGGGCGCGCCGCCAACAGCCCCGGCGACGGCGCTCACCGTCGCGATCGCGGGAATGCTCGCCTTCGCCGTGGTGGACCTGTGGCGGGAGGAGATCGAGGACTGGGCGACAATCGCCCTCGCCGTCGCCACGGTGAGCGCGCTGGCGTACGACGGGGTCAGCGCCGCGCAGTGGGTGGCCGCCGCATTGTCGGCTGCGGTCGTGTTCCTGGCGTACCTGGAGTTGGGGATGCGGGGTGTGATGGGCGGCGGTGACGTGAAGCTCGCCGCTGTCCCCGCCTTGACCCTCGGGGCGGTCAGCCCGTTCCTCGGTGTGTGGGCGGCCGCGGTCGCGATCCTCTTGCAGCAGGTGCTGCTGCGCGCCTCGACCTGGCGTGCACGTCCCCCAGCGGGCGGCGCACTCCCCCACGTTCCTGCGATGGCGGCGGCGCTCATCGCTGCGGCGATCGTTTTCGGCGCGTAGCCGCGTACATGGCAGGGGCACGTGTAAGTCCTGCGCGCATAGGAGCCACAAGCACCGGTCCAGGTCTTCTGTACGGACCGGTGCGACGGCCACACGAACAGAAGTGGAGAACCCCATGGCCATCACCCAGCCCCGCACGCTCACGCAGGTCCTCAAGGACAAGCGAGCCCTGTCCGCATCGCTTCCCGAGGTGCTCGGCGCGATCGTCATCAGCGTCATCGTCCTCGGCCTCGTCGGTGCCGGCATCGGCGCCGGCATCGCCTTCGCCCAGGACTCCGGCGCGAAGGCGACGCTCGAGTCGGTGAAGTCGGCGCAGCTGCTCTACCAGGCGAAGAACGGCGGCGTGTTCGGCGACCTCGACGCCCTCACCGCCGGCGAGGCGCCCGCGCTGACCGGTGACGTCGCGAACGTGCGCATCGCCCTGTCGGACGACAACCGCAACTACTGCGCGTTCGCTCAGTCCGGCTCGATGTTCGGCACCACGTACTGGCTGACCGCGAAGACCGGCACGATCCTCGAGGCGGCGCCGACCGACCTCGGCTTCGCCTGCCCGACGTCGCTCGACTGAGCCGCCTGTCGCCGAGCCGCGTGAAGCCCCGCACGCGCGGCTCGGCGACACCCACACCGTCCAGCCCCCAGGAGGGTTCCGTGCTCCTCTCCCCCACCCGCACGCGCTCCATCCGGCAGGTCCTCACCGACCGTGCCGGCGCCGGCGTTGTCGAAGGCATCGGCGGCGTCGTCCTGGTCATCATCGCCGTCGGCGCGCTCGCTGCCGGGGTCGCATCGAACATGCAGGCGATCACCACGATCGCCACGAAAGCGGAGCGGCAGACGTACGTGAACGCCCTCGTCGGCGACGAGCACGCCACCGTCTGGGGCACCGCCGCAGCCCCCGCCACCGCGACGGTCACCCTCCCCAACGGCGGCACCGTCCCCGTCACCACCTGGCGGGAGGACACGGCCGCCGGCACCCGGCTGACCGCGACCGCCCCCATCAGCGCGGACGCGGACGCAGCCGACTGTTCGGGGCCGTCCGCGGTCGCGAAGACCGGCTGCGTGTATGCGAGCCGTGTGCACGCGAAGGACATGGACGAGGTCGCCCCGCGGACCCTCGCCCGTCATCACCCGAGCATCGCCGGGAAGGTCGGCACCGTCGACTCCCGTGTCGGCACGTCCACCGCCATCCCGCAGGGAGCGTCCGTCGCGAGCTTCCGGGAGAACGACACGGCCGCCACGTCCGTCCTCGTCCGCTACCTCGTGGAAGCGCGGGCCGCGGAGCACGGCGCGGAGCTGGTCATCGCGCAGGGCACCGCCGTGTACGCCCGGATCCCGGTGGGCACCACCGCGGGCTCCTACTTCGGGAACGTCACCGTCCCCGCCAACGCGACAGTGCACCTGCGTGTGGCAGCCGGGAACGTCACCGTCTCCTCCGTCCTCGTCTACCACGTGCAGAGCTCATGAACATGTCGACCCGCCGCATCCTCCGGGACAAGAAGGGCATCGCCGAAGCGCTCGGCGTCACCATCATCGTGATGACGCTGCTCGTCGCGGTCGGCGGCGTCGTCGCGAACTACGCCATCCTCTCCAAACAGGCCGGGGCTCTCAGCTCCCTGTCCGTGGAGGTCACGAACCGGGCCGCGGCGTACGCGAGTGCGCTGAACGCGGACCTCGGCACCCCGCAGGTGCCGTCGACCGCGCGGGAGTGTTCGACGACCACGCAGGTGTGCACGCAGATCGTCAATGTGACCACCGGCGCAGACCAGGTCACGCTGCGGGTCCAGGCGGACGCGGTCTACGCGTTCGGGACCGCCGTCACCCAGGACGTGACTCTGTACGCCACCGAGGTGACCCATGTGACCGGGATGGACGCTGACGGCGGGTACGTGTGGGGCCGCACCGGCGACGGTCCCCGCTTCCGCGTGTGGGGCCTCAGCGACGGCGAACCGGTCGAGGTGTCCGACGACGCGCTCGACCCGACCGCCGGCAACCGGTGGGTCACCGTCGACGACCGGGCCGGTATCGACTCGACCGGCGCCCTGTGGGTGTGGGGGAAGAACAACATCGGCCAGGCCGGGGTCGGCTCGACGAGCACCACCCCTGTCGCGCCGAAGAAGGTCGGCTCCAACTTCCGGTACGTCGTGACCGACGACGACCGCGGGTACGCGATCGACAGGGACGGGCGCCTGTGGGTGTGGGGGAAGAACAACGCCGGTCAGCTCGGGCTGGGGCACACCACGAACGTGACCGCGCCGACGAAGGTGAGTTCCCTGGCTTCGGTCCGTTTCGTCGACGTCGCCATCGGGACGAACAACGCGATCGCCCTCACCAGCGACGGGCTGCTGCGGGTCGCTGGTGCCGCCCAGGCGGGTTTCTCCGACACGTCCGGGACGTCCTGGCGTCAGCTGACGCCAGGGACCCGGTACACCGACATCGCCGCATCCGCCAGCGATGGGACGCTCGCGCTCATCACCACGGCGGGAGCCATCGTCCAGAACGGTGCGACGCTGTCCTCCCCGTCTGGGGTGAAGTTCACCACCGTCGCCAAGGGCGGCACCGCCGGGTACGCGATCGCCATGAACGGGGACCTGTACTCGTGGGGGCAGGGTGCCGCCGGGCAGCTGGGGCAGGGCGGGGTCACCTCCTCCACCGCGGTGGTGAAGGTGACCGGCGCCCCGCGCGTGATCGACGTCGAGGGGTCCAAGACCGGCGCGCTGGCCGTCACCGCCACCGGTCAGCTCTACTACGCCGGGACCATCCAGCTCCCCTATGTCGGCGCCGGGAACGTCAAGTCGAGCAGCACGTTCGTGAAGCTGCTCAACGGGTCGGTGTACCGGGGCGTCGCAGGCAACGCCGGTGACGAGTCGTTCGCGGTCCTCGACCAGGACGGGAACCTGCTCAGCGTCGGCGCCGGCACCCCGGGCCTGTGGCCGATCACCTGGGAGGGCGGCAACGACCAGCTCATCCGGATGCCTACCCCCGCTGGGTTCGGCGGATAGCCGCGTACATGAAAGAGCCCGACACCGTGGCGAATCACGAAGGAGGAATCACATGACGTCGAATCGACGGACGCTCCGTGACGTGCTGCGGAGCACGAAGGGCATCGCCTCGAGCATCCCCGAAGCCCTCGCCGGGACGGTGATGAAGATCATCGTCTTCACCGTCGTCGGCGGGGTCATCGCGGGCGGTTTCGCTTTCTGGGCGCAGGCCACCGCAAGCGCACAGACCTCGTCGGCGTTCCAGAACGCGAACGTCGCGTTCGAGAAGGCGGTCCGAGACTCGGACATCGTCACCGGTCGCAGCACGAACCGGCTCGGACTGCTGCGCGACCTGCCTGGCGGGCGCTGCGAGGTGCAGACCTGGCAGCCGCGCACCGTGAACGGGAAGGTCAGCCTGCAGGTGGACACCCGGTCCGTGGCCGGCGCGTGCACACCGACGACCGCGCTGCCGACCGCGGGTTCGGCGGCGGACACGAAGGAGCTCGTCGTTGATGTCACCGGCCCGGCGTTCGCGTACGCGAACCGGGGCGGCCGCACCATCACGTTCGACACCAACGGGGCGGCGACCCTCGCCTCGGGGGTCAAGCCTGACGGTGTGAAGACCGCGGACTGGGAGGACCCCCGCCCGTACAAGGTGACGATGACGCTGACGTCCCGCAACGACGCGAACGCCGCGGCGGTGAAGAAGTCCGTGTCCACCGGGTTCGCGACCCTCGCGTCCGTCGCCGACCAGCCCACGCCGCCCGGCGGTGGCCCGAACTACGTCGGGAACCTCCCGAACGTGCCCGCGCCCGGCCCGGTGAAGATCACAGGCGTCGCCCGCTCCACCCAGGCCGGTGACCTGTTCGGCGGGGTGCGGGAAGGTGCCGCAGTCACCTTCACCGGCGGGTACTGCCCGGGTGTGCCGACGAAGGTGACCGTCTCGTTCGCGCAGCAGGTTCCGTCCGCAGCCCCGGCTGTGAGCGCCATCCTCAACGGCACCCGGAACGGGTCCGCTTCGACCGTCCATCTCGCACAGGTCCCGAACGGCTCCACCGGCACTGTGGAGGTGACCGCAACGTGCGCGGACGGCGGCCCGGCCGCCAGCGACGCGCGCGGGTACACACAGACGGTGCCGGCCCTGCCGATGTCGGTGACGCAGGGCTCGAAGCTGAACGCCCACAACGTCAAGTGGGAGAAGATCAGCAGCCTGCCGACCACGTACACGGTCACGAAGAAGTCCGCGTACGGCACGGAGCTCGACACCCCCGTGGTGACGACGGGCCTGGCGAAGAACTACGTCTACACGGAGGGGATGACCTTCGGGAACAAGACGGACTACACCGTGACGGCCACCGTCGCCGGCACCGACGTCGCCGCGTCTGCGTCCATCACCACCGCCTGGCCGACCGTGCCCGCAGCGACCGGCATCACATGGAAGCACACCGGCGCGAACCGCGCCGACCCGAAGATCTCCCTGAACTGGTCGTTCACCACCGGCTGCCCGGCCGGGACCACCCTGAACGCCCGTGTGCTCGAGAACCGCACCGGGCAGTCGAACGGAACCTACTCCACCGCGACCCGCGCGACCGGGGCATGGACGGCGAACCTGAAGAGCTACACGTGGAAGCCGAGCTACGCGCTGCAGGGCTACTCGTACGGTATCCGGGTGGAGAGCTTCTGCGACTCGAACGTGACCCCGTTCACGAGCACGACGCAGGGTGTGCAGTCCCCGTACTTCACCACCCCGATGGCCCAGCCGGCCGCACCGGTGTGGGACGCGTACAACCACAAGGAGAACAAGCGCGGCACCGACCGGACGTGGAGCACCTGCTACTGGGGCAACGAGATGCCGGTCTGCCCGACGATGACGATCGACTACAAGACGTTCTGCCCGTCCGGGTCGTGGGTCGGCTGGTCGAACTTCTCCTCGACCGCTCCGCAGAACCCGATCTACAACCACCCGTTCGGGTGGAAGGACTACTGGTACGTCAAGGACGTCGCGAACATCAAGGTCACCTACTACAACCCGGCGTACCAGTGCTTCACCCCGTGGGTGGACAACGTGGGTGCTGACACCCCGGAGAACCCGCGGACAATCACGAGCCCGTACGGGGCCAGCAAGGTGGTGACGGTGTGGCGCATCTGGCCGTACTGAGACGCAAGCGCACGGTCGCCGCCGCGGTCGTCGCGGCGGTCGTCGCGGTCGTCGCCGCGGTGGTCTGGGTGGGGCTGACTCCGGACGAGGTCACCCAGCCGGAGCCGCCGGACGCGTACCAGCCGCTGTCCGTGCCCGCGGACGACCCTGTCCTGGCCGCCCCAGAGGACACGGACTACGCCGATGTCGTGGACGTCACAGATGAGGTGCTGCCGGTGTTCTCCGGCGACCTGTCGGTCGTCCGAGCCCAGCTGCAAGGCGACGACGCGTTCCCGTACGGTGAGCCGGACCAGTGCCTCCTGGACTGGGTGTCCGCGAACCTGCAGGAGCTGTCTGCACGCGGCGCGTACGAGGTGATGACGGTGTGCGACCGGCCCACCTTGGTGCTCGCGGGCCCTGACGGTGCGGACGCGAAGGTGCTCGTGCACGGCGCGATGCTGGATGGCGCCCCTGCCGGTGCCCGTCAGATCATCGGGGAGTCCACGAGTCAGCGGATGGCGTTCGCTGCGGTCCGCTCCGCGGACGGCAAAGCACAGCTGATGGCGACCGCCGAGCTCGACTGAGCGGTCAGCGGCCGGGGTCTGGCCGCGGGACACAGCCGGACACGGCGGCGACATCCAGGCCGCGCGCGGTGACGGTGACCGCGATGTTCAGCCCGTCCGGGCTCATCCGGTACGCACCCCGCTCCTCCGTCTTCGAGTACACCTGCGTCGCGCCGTGCGCGTCGAGGGCGGTGCGTATGCCGGGGACCACGTCGGTGGGGACCATCGGGCCGGTGCCGTACATGTGCCACTTCACCCCGCGCCGCTCATCCGGGAGCCGGCACCGACGGGCCTCCGGTTCGGGGAGCCCTTCCACCCAGCCTGCGGCGGTTGCGGCGGCGGTGACCGCTGCGACGAGGTCGTCCCGGTACTTCTCCGCAGGCACCGCGCCCAGCTCGGCGGGGTCGCCGTCCGCGCACACGGTCGTGAACCGTGCGCTGCCGTTGGCGGGAAGGAACACGGCGCTGCTGATGAGGTCGCTCTTGCCGCGCACGACCTCGTCGCCGCCTGGGACGGTGGTCTTCGCGTTCAGCCCGTGCTCGTCCCACACCGCTTCGACGGCGGCCGCGATCTCAGCGGCGGAGCCCGTGTACGCCCCGTTCGTCCACCGGGTCATCCACTTCACACCGGACACCCCGTTCGGCAGGTCGCACGCGGCAGCGACCGGTGGGGTCGCGATCATCACACCATCCGGGGACAGGGCGCGGGTCGCGTCCACGAGCTCGGTGAACGCCGCGTGCGTGTCGTCCGCGTCGGCCAGCTGCGCGGGCAGCGGGGCGCATGCGGTGATTAGGGCGAGGGTGCCGACGACGGCGCCGGCGGCGAGCACGCGAATCATGGGTCTCCGGTCGGGTGGCGGCCGAGTCCGCCTCGACCTGCCCCTTACCCTGCGGCGCGTTCTCAGCCCTTGGCGGTCGGGCCTTCGGTCTGGTTGCCGAACCCGTCGATGTAGACGGGACCTTCCACGCGGAAGTGCTGCCGGGGCTTGTGCACGGCGAGGAACGCGTCCAGCTCCTCGATGCACTCGAACCGCTGCCCGCCGCTGAGGGACCACTCCACCAGCGGACGCCCGTACCACTCGGTGATGAGCTTGCCGAGGTTCGCGAGGCACCACACGGTCGCGGCTGCGGCCGCGTTCACCGGGGACGGCTCCCGCCCGTCCGGCTTGACGGCGAGGATCGTGCGGGCCTGGTAGCCGCGCCCCTCCGTGTGCTCGAACGCGTGGTCGACGGTGAAGTAGGTGTACCGGAGGGGCGCGTCCCGCTTCCGCAGGTACGCCTCCGCTTCGGCGCGGTCGAGGAACTCCCGCCCGCCGACGGTGTAGACGGGGACGGTCTTGGTCGTCTCGATGATGCCCGTCACGGGATCGGGTTCCCGTAATCGTCGAGGTACACCGGCCCGTGCGCACCGGCCGCGGCCATGGCGCCCAGGTAGTGGCTCAGGCGGTCCGGGCTGTCGAAGCATTGGCCTTCGTTGAGGCGCCACCGCTGGATCGGGTCCCCGTTCAGCGTGCCGATGGGGTACCCGAACCGGACTTCGCAGTACTGCAGCGCGATGACGTCCGCGTGCATGCTTGCGGGCTTCTTCGCCGCGATGAGCGTGCTCGCGCGGAGACGTCCGCCCGCCCCCATGTCGGGGTCGTGGGACACCAGGAAGTACGTGTACTCCAGCGGCGCGCTGCGGCGGGCGAGTTCGGCTTCCGCTTCCTCACGGGTGTCGAACTCCTGGTCGCCGACGAGGAACACGGGGCGGGTCGTCTCAACGATCTGCAACGTCATGGTGACTCCATGCGCGGTGCGGGGTGCCGGCGGTGACCGGCGCCCTCAGGTCACGCGGCGGCGAGCTCTCCCTGGTCGGCGAGCACCTGCTCGTCGATGGCGGCGTCGATCTCCGCGAGGCGGGCGATCGCGGCGGCCAGCTCGTCCTCACGGTCGAACACCGCACCGTCGGCGAGCGCGTTCGCGTTCGCGGCGTGCCGGTCGTACTGGTCGGCGCGTTCGATGAGCGCGACGGCGGCCTCCCCCGCGTTCGCGAGGATCGCGTTCACCTTCTCCGCCAGCCACGCAGCGACGGTGCGTGCGGACTTCCGGGCGAGCTTGCGGTCCACGTCGAACGTCGCGACCGTCTGGTAGCCGACGGACAGCTCGAAGCTGCGCAGGACACGGGACCCGTCCACCGATGCGCGGATGTTCCACCGGCCCACGTCGAACCGGGCGTACGAGTGGCCGTCGCGCTGCCACGCGTGCACCTGCTGCCGCAGGGAGGCGACGTTCACCTCGGGGGCACCATACTCGTCGATGATCTCCTGCGCGTCCATCAGCGCGGCAGCCTGGCGGCGTGCGGTCGCGGCCTGCTGCTCGGCGTGCTTCGCGTTCTGTCGGGCGGCGTTGACGTTCTGCATGTGCACCGCGCGCAGCAGGCGGAGCTTCTTCACGGTCGTGCGGGCGTTCGCCTGCTCGAGCAGGAGCGGGTTGCCTGCGGCGAGCGCCTTCACCTCGCCGTAGCTGAGGGTCGCACCGGACACGTCCTCGAGCTCGCGGGCGGAGGAGCCCGCGGCGTACAGCGCGTCGAACGAGCGTGACTTCCGCTCCAGCGTCTGCCACATGTACGCGTCGAATGTGCCCTCCACGACGACACGGTGGACGCCGACGACCGGGTTGAGGTTGCCGTGGCGGATGGCGCGGCCGTCCCGCTGCACCATCTCGGAAGGCAGCCACGGGGCATCCAGGTGCCACAGGTCGGTGAGGCGGGTCTGCACGTTCGTGCCCATGCCCACCTTCGGGGTGGAGCCGATGAGGAACGCGACCTCACCGTCGCGGCAGGCGGCGAACAGGGCGGTGCGGGCTTTGTCGGTGGTCGCCTCGTGCACGAACCGGATCATGTTCGCGGGGACGCCCTCGTCGACGAGCGCACGCCGGATGCGGCCGTACGTCTGCGCGTCGTCCGGGTTCGGGGTGCCCAGGTCGCAGAACACGAGCTGGAACCCGCCGGGGCGTTCCAGCTCGCCGAAGCGGCGGTCGCGGTTCTGACGGTAGATGGCGGCTGCACGCCGGGCGAACTCGCGGACCTTCGCGCTGAACTCGTCCAGTCCCACCAGGCGCGGGTCGAGGGCGACCTTCCGGCCGTCACCGACGATGAGGAGCATGTTGTCGTTGTCGATGCCGGTGTCGCGCTTGTTGCGGAGGTCGTCGGCGCGGGCGGCGAGGCTCTTCACATAGCTCATCTGCTCCGGGGTGCCTTCGACGACGATGGTCTCGTACTCGGCGTCGGGACGTTCGGTCTGGAGCGTTTCGGGGTCGATGAGGTCGGCGACCTGCGCGAGCATCGACTTGATCTCGGCGACGTTGACCAGGCCCACGGGGCGCCGGTAGGAGCGGAACCCGGAGCCGTCGGGGGCGACCTCGTTCGCGGTCTCGTACTTCACGAACGCGGACGCCCACGCGTCGAACGAGCGCATCCCGAGGCGGCCGAGCATTTCCGGCTGCAGGTATCGCTGCCACACCCACGTTTCGGCGAGCGTGTTCGACCACGGGGTGCCGGTGAACCCGGCGAACGCGGGCGCGTCCCACCCCTTCCTCCGCCGGAGCGATTCGACCTTGAGGAGCAGGTCGGTGGACCGCTTCGACGACCCGGAGCCGAGGCCGTTCCCGCGCTGGGTGCTGTGCGTGGGCAGCCGACGGAAGAGGTGCGCCTCGTCCACCATGATGTAGTCGATGCCGAGCTGGTCGAAGTAGATCGCCTCCCGGTCGTTCATGCCGCTGCGCGCCTTGCCGAGCTGCTGGTCGAGGGCCCGCATGCGACGTGCGATCGCCTTCGCGCCCTTCGAGCCGCGCAGCCCGTCGGTGTGTGCGAGCGCGTTGGCGAGCTCGTACTTCTCCTCCGCGATCCACGCTGCCTCCACATCCGGGTGGACGGGGATCATGGTGAACGCGGAGTGCGTCATGATGACGGCGTCCCAGTCGCCGGTGGCGCAGCGGGCGGCGAACACGCGCCGGTTGTCCTTCTGCAGGTCCTCCTTCGTCGCGACGAGGAGCTTCGCGGTGGGGATCACCTGCTGCGCCTCACGGGCCATCTGCTCGAGCAGGTGGTTCGGGACGATGATGAGCGGCTTGTTCGCGAGACCGAACTTGCGCAGCGTGACCGCGGACAGCGCCATGGTCGCGCTCTTGCCGGCGCCCACGGGGTGGCCGATGAGCGCGGTCGGGGTGGACACGATGCGCTCGACGGCGGCGCGCTGGTGGGTCCAGGGCGTGAACGTGTCGCTCATGCCGGGGAAGATGAGGCCGCTGCCGGTGAACGTGCGGACCACGTGCGCGTTGAACCGCTCGTTGTACTCGCGGACGAGCCGATCGGCTCGTGTCTTGTCCTCCCACACCCACGTGGAGAACCGGTCGTTGATCTCCTCCAGCTTCATCATCGCTGTCGCCGTCTTGTCGGCGTTGCGAACCTGCTTCCAGTCGCCGCGGGACGGGTCCCAGACTCGGTCGGAGATCTCGGGAGCCTTGTTGTTCAGGGCGTGCTCGACGAGGCGGGCCGGGGTGACGTCGGGGGTGCCCCACTGTGCGCGGGCTTCCAGACTGAGCCAGTCGCCGCCGTCCACTTCCCATGTGCCCAAATGCGGCTCGTGGGTGACGGTGACGTGCCCGGCGTTCAGGCCGTCGCTGACGAACTCTTCGACGTCGGCGGGGCGCACGAGCGGGTGGCCGAGGCTGAGGATGATGTCGAGGGGGCCGAGGTCGGCGGGGATGACCTCGCGCAGCGCGGCGGCGCCCTCCTCGTACCCGAACCGCTCCGCGGCGCGCAGCTTCTCCCGCACGTTCCCGGACAGGTACTCGGCGGCGGTGACAGCCCGGCCGGTCTGCGGGTCGTCGAACACGAGCCCGGTCAGCGCCTGCCGCGCGTCCTCCGCGGAGGGCAGCGCGAGCAGCCCGGCGACGCGGTCGAGATCCACCCGACCGGACTCCCCCATCGTCACGGCGAGCGCTTCCGCCGCGGTGTCCACACGCTCGATCGGCTCCGGGGCGCGGTTCACGCGGCGGCTGAGGATGTCCGCGGGGCGGGCAGCACCGGTCACCTGGTCGAACACTTCGAGGGCCATCACGAGCGCGCTGTCGGGGTCGCGGCGGAACCCGCCCATCGCGGGCCGGCGCCAGGACAGGGCGGGAAGCCCGGTCTCTTCGTCGATCTTGCCCTCCACGAGCGTGCCGCGGTTCAGGGGCCCGAACTTCTCGACGTACTGCTCGTAGCAGGCGCGGGTTGCGGCGCGGTGGTCGGCCATCGCCTCGTCGGGGAGGCTGGTGTCAGCCTCCATCGCGAGCAGGTCGACCATGAGGTTTCGCATCCGCACGAGGTGGACGAGCTCTTTCGACGCGCGCACAGCGACCAGGCGGCCGTTCTCGACTCGGTGCATCTTCCCGTCGATGACGTGGAACGAGCCTTCCTTGCGGCCCGCTTCATCTTCCAGGACGACGTCGTCGAGCGTGTCGATGCCTGCCGTCTGCGTCAGCGGAGGGAGTGAGGGGGTGAGCGCGGCGATCGCGCGACGCACGTCCGATTCGACGTCGTCGGACACGACGATGAGCGGGGACCGCTCGAACGTGGTGACCTTCATCTGCCCGGCGACGTGCTCAGGGTGCTCCCGCCAGTACACGGACACGCGGGTGCGCACGCCGGGCGCGGCCTGGGCGGGCTCGTCGACGAACAGACCGTTGTCGGTGATCTGACGGTCCCACGAGTAGTAGCTCGACGACCCGGTGGCGGTCAGCTCCGCCGTCCCGTCCCAGAACGGTGCGTCCTGGCCGGGGTCGTTGCGGCGCAGGACGATGATGTCGGTGACGACGGACGTGCCAGCGTCCGCGAACGCGCCGGACGGGAGCCGCACGGCGCCCGCGAGAGTCATCCCCTCGAAGCCTTCGCCGTGGGTGCGCAGCAGCCCGGAGTCCGCGTCGAGGGTGTGGCGGGAGGTGACCGCGACAACGTAGCCGCCTGGGCGGACAGCGGCCGCGGCGCGCTGCAGGAAGTAGTTGTGTAGCGCCCCGGAGCGGCCCGCGTGGTCGTACACGCGGGTGGCTGAGAACGGCACGTTGCCGACGGCGACGTCGAACGTGCCGTCGCGGACCTCGGTCTTCTCGAGCCGTCCGGTGATGATGTCCGCCGTCGGGTGCAGGAGCTTCGCAATGCGAGCCGACGTCGGGTCGATGTCGACGCCGGTCCAGGCGATGTGCATGTCGGCGGGAGCTGCGCTCATGAACGCGCCCGCACCGCAGCCGGGCTCGAACGCGCGGCCAGCCGTGAACCCGACGCTGCGGAGGATGCCGTAGACGGCGTCGGTGACCACGGTCGGGGTGAAGAACGAGGTGTCCACCTGCATCGACGCTTCGAAGAGCGCGTCGGGCGGCATGATCTCCTCCAGCTGCGAGGCGACGTCGGCCCACTTCCCCTCAGGCTCGGGGGCGAACGCGGCGGCGAACTGCCCCCAGCCCATGAACCCCGCGAGCGTGGAGCGCTCGTCGTCAGTGAGTGTCCGCGCGCGTGCCGGATCGAGGGACCACGCGAGGCGGACAGCGGCAATCTGGGCATCGAGGGAGCTCATACCGCTCTACATGCGCGGCGCCCGGATGCGGCGGTGACAGCAGCGCGCATAGGTGCGGCATGGGATGGTTCATCGTGTCGGGGCTGCTGGTCGCCGCGGCCGCCATCGGGTACTTCGGTCTGCGCCGCATCGTCGGCTCCCCCGTAGACGGTGCGGCACTGCTCATCGGCGCCGGAGCTGTCGTCACCGTCGCGATCGCTGTCGCCACCGGGTGACGGCGCCTGCGCCGCACGGCGGGATCTCTGGCGGTCGATTACGCTCGCCCCGGCGTCGTACCGCAACACCCACGAAAGAGCAAACTTCCGAATCTGCCCGACTCGGCGGATACTTTGATTCGTTGATGTGTTCGGATGGGGGTGTCTGATGCTCGCGTTCCCAGTAGCGCCCGCGTCCGTGGCGCTTCCCGCTCGTGTGCTCGTCGCACCGGTCTCCGTGGCGGCCGGTTTCCCTTCGCCCGCTCAGGACTGGTACGAGGGCCCTATCGACCTGACGGAGATGCTCGTCGACGATCAGGCGGCCACGTTCGTCGTCCGCGTGTCGGGGCATTCGATGACGGATGCCGGCCGCGCCGAGCAGCCCTTCGTCGTCCACGTCGAGCGCGCGGACGGCACCGAGGAGCGGATCGAAGCGCGTGCGGTGATCGACGCTTCGGGCACCTGGCGCACTCCGAGCCCTGCCGGAGCTGACGGAGTGCCCGCGCTCGGGGAACGCGCTGCAGTCGATGCGGAGCTCCTGGAGCATCGCATGCCCGCGATCGAGGACGCGACCGCGCTGGCTGGCCAGCACATCGTGGTGGTCGGCAACGGCCACTCCGCCGCGACGACGATCGGTACGCTCTCTCGCGTGGCCAAGCGCGAGCCGGGGACGCGGATCACCTGGGTGCTCCGGCGCGGCGCGGTCGGCAACACCTTCGGCGGCGGCAGCGCCGACGAGCTGCCCGAGCGCGGCGCGCTGGGACAGCGGGCGAAGAAGGCCGTCGAGGACGGGCTCGTCGATCTCGTCACTGGATTCCGCACGGAGCAGGTCGTCATCGATGGCGGTCAGGCGGTGCTCATCGCGGAGGACGGCCGCCGGCTCGACCCTGCCGCTCGGGTGTTCGTCGCGACCGGCTTCCGCCCAGACTTGTCCTTCCTCTCGGAGATCCGTCTCGACCTCGACATGCGCCTGCAGGCCCCGTCGAAGATCGCTGCGGAGGTTGATCCGAACGTGCACTCGTGCGGCTCCGTGCGGGCCACGGGCGCTGCTGATCTCGCCCAGCCCGAGTCGGGCTTCTACATCGTCGGTGCGAAGTCCTACGGGCGTGCGCCGACGTTCCTCGCTCTGACCGGGTTCGAGCAGGTGCGCAGCGTCGTCGCCGCGATCGCCGGGGACCACGAGGCCGCCGAGCGCGTGGAGCTCGCTCTGCCGGACACCGGCGTGTGCGGAGGCTCCGGCCTCTTCGACGCGCCGGACGAGTCTGCCAGCACGGGATCGTGTTGCGCGCCGGCCCCGCAGCTCATCCAGCTCGGCGTGGGTTCGGCCTCGTAGGTTCACTACCCATTCGGTTCATGTCAGTGCTGGCTGTATAGTCAGTGTGTGCTGACTATTGCTTCGCGTCTTGACGTCATGAACCGGCTCGGCCGGGCGATGGCGGACCCGACGCGTTCCCGGATCCTGATGACCCTGCTCGCCGGCCCGAGCTATCCCGCCGTGCTCTCGCGCGAGCTGAAACTGACCCGCTCGAACGTCTCGAACCACCTGACCTGCTTGCGCGACTGCGGGATCGTGGTCGCTGAGCCCGAGGGGAGGCAGACGCGCTACGAGATCGCGGACCCGCACCTGGCGGCGGCGCTGACCGCGTTGGTGGACGTGACTCTCGCGGTAGACGAGCACGCGCCCTGCATGGACGCGGCGTGCACGGTGCCGGGCTGCTGCGGGATGGGAGCGAGCGAGTGAGCGCGGCGTGCGGCTGCGAGCACGACGAGCTCGAGACCACCATCAGCGAAGAGGCTGAGGAGGCGGAACACCCCTGGTGGCGGGACCGCGGGATCATGGTCCCGGTCTTCTCCGGCATCGCCTTCCTCACTGGCCTGGTCCTGGAGTGGTCTGGGATGGAGATCCCGGCCTTGGTGTTGTTCTGGATCGGCCTGCTGCTGGGTGCATCGACGTTCACCCCGGGCGCGATTCGGAAGCTGTTCAAGGGTAAGCTCGGCATCGGGCTGCTGATGACGATCAGCGCGGTCGGTGCGGTGATCCTCGGTTATGTCGAGGAGGCCGCAGCGCTGGCGTTCCTGTACTCGATCGCCGAGGCACTGGAAGACAAAGCCATGGACCGCGCCCGCGGCGGGCTCCGGGCGCTGCTCAAGCTCGTCCCGGAGACCGCGACCGTCCGCCGCGACGGTACCTCGGTTGAGGTCCCGGCGAAGGATCTCCAAGTGGGGCAGCTGATGCTGGTGCGGCCGGGCGAGCGGATCGCGACCGACGGCATCGTCCGCACGGGGCGCTCCAGCCTGGACACCTCCGCGATCACCGGGGAGTCGATCCCGGTCGAGGTCGAGCCCGGCGACACGGTCTCAGCCGGTGCGATCAACACCGCTGGGGCGCTGGAGGTCGAGACGACCGCGGCCGGCACCGACAACTCGCTGACCACGATCGTCGACCTGGTGGAGAAGGCTCAGGCCGAGAAGGGCGACCGCGCCCGTCTCGCCGACCGCATCGCCCGCCCCCTCGTCCCGGGCGTGCTGATCCTCGCCGCCCTGGTCGCGATCATCGGGTCGCTGTTCGGCGACCCGGAGCTGTGGATCGCCCGCGCTCTCGTGGTGCTGGTGGCGGCGTCGCCGTGCGCGTTGGCGATCTCGGTCCCGCTGACTGTGGTGGCCGCGATCGGCTCGGCGAGCAAGTTCGGCGTGATCATCAAGTCGGGTGCCGCGTTCGAGCGGTTCGGCGTGATCCGTCACGTCGCCGTCGACAAGACCGGCACCCTCACCCGCAACGAGCCCGCCGTCGCCGCCGTCCTCACCGTAGACGGTGTGAGCGAGGCGGAGGCGCTGGCGTGGGCGGCCGCGTTGGAGCAGCACAGCACCCACCCGCTCGCGGCCGCGATCACCGCCGCTGTGCCGGATGCCCCTGCGGCGGAGGGCGTGACCGAGCAGGCCGGTCACGGCATCGAGGGCGAGCTCGACGGCGCGCGGCTCACGGTCGGCAGTCCCCGCTGGCTGCACGCCGGGACGCTCGGCGACCGGGTCGCGGGGCTGGAGGAGCAAGGCATGACGGTCGTGATCGTCCACCGCGACGGCGTCCCGGTCGCCGCGATCGGCGTCCGCGACGAGCTGCGACCGGAGGTCCCCGAGGTCGTGCGCACCCTCGCGACCCAGGGCATCGGGGTGACCATGCTCACCGGCGACAACGCCCGCACCGCCCGCGCCCTCGCTGCGCAAGCAGGGATCGATGACGTCCGCGCCGAGCTGCGCCCCGAAGACAAGGCCGCCGCGATCGCAGAGTTCGGTGCGAAGGGGCCGGTCGCGATGATCGGCGACGGCATCAACGACGCCCCTGCGCTGGCCGCCGCGGACATCGGTATCGCGATGGGCGCGACGGGCTCCGACGCCGCGATCGAGTCGGCCGACGTGGCCTTCACCGGTCACGACCTGCGGCTTCTCCCGCGCGCGTTCGACCACTCCCGTCGGGGGCGGCACATCATCAACCAGAACATCATCCTGTCGCTGCTGATCATCACCGTGCTGCTCCCGCTGGCCCTGTTCGGCGTCCTGGGCCTCGCCGCCGTGGTCCTGGTGCACGAGATCGCCGAGGTCGTCGTCATCCTCAACGGACTGCGCGCCGCCCGGACTCGGAAGGAGCCGACCGCATGAAGGTCGAACTGCTGCACATCGTCGACTGCCCGAACACGGCAATCGCCGAAGCCAACGCACGCGCGGCGCTGGATGCTCTCGGGCTCGGGGCCGTTCCTGTCGAGCTGGTGACGATCCGAACCGAGGCCGAGGCGGCGAGCACCCAGTTCGGAGGCTCGCCCACGATCCTCCTCGACGACGTCGACCTGTTCCCGACGGCCCCGGTTCGCTCGCTGGCGTGCCGGGTCTACGCGACGGAAAGCGGGTACGCCGGAGCGCCCACGCAGGAGCAGATCGAAGCAGCGATGCGAGGCGCATCCCGGTAGAGCGAGAACGACCGGTGACGCGATCACTGGGTCACACCTCACGGCACAACGGTGTTCGCCGTAAAGTTCGCGGACCCGGAAACACACCGGAGGGGTAGGGCCATTGGCCTCTGCCCCTCCGCTGCTCGCAGCTCCTCAGACGAGCAGTTCGGCGAGGAGGGTCTCGACGCGGGCCTTGATGTCGTCGCGAATCGGGCGCACCGCATCGATGCCCTGCCCCGCCGGGTCGTCGAGCTTCCAGTCCTCGTACCGCTTGCCCGGGAAGAACGGGCAAGCGTCGCCGCAACCCATCGTGATCACCACGTCGGAGGCCTGCACGGCCTCGGTGGTGAGCACCTTGGGCTGTTCGGCGGTGATGTCGATGCCCTCCTCGCGCATCGCCTCGACGGCGACCGGGTTGATCTGGTCGGCGGGCATGGACCCGGCGGAGCGGACCTCGACGCGGTCGCCCGCCAACTCGCGGAGATAGCCGGCGGCCATCTGGGAACGGCCGGCGTTGTGGACGCAGACGAAGAGGACGGAAGGTTTCTGGTCGGTCATGGTTGTTCGCTTCTTTCAGTCGGTGAGGGTGGCGAGGAGGCCGCGGACGCGGCCCTCGATGTCCTGGCGGATCGCTTCGACGCCCTCGGGCGAGGCCAGCGCAGGATCGCCCACGGCCCAGTCCTCATAGCGGACGCCGGGGATGATCGGGCAGACGTCGCCGCAGCCCATCGTGACCACCACGTCTGCGGCGCGCACCGCGTCGTCGGTGAGCGGCTTCGGGAACGCCGTCTCGGCCTCCTGCGCGCCCTCGATCTCGGTGAGCAGCGAGCGCACGTGCGGGTGCACGTCCGACGCCGGGGCGGATCCTGCGGAGCGTGCGACGACGCGGCCGTCGGCGAGCTGGTTGACGATCGCGGCGGCGAGCTGGGAGCGGCCCGCGTTCTGCACGCAGACGAACAACACCTGCGGCACCCCGGCCGAGCGGTCCCGCGTCAGGTCGGCGAGGCGCTGCCGGGCGAACCGCTCGGTCAGCGGGATCATGTGCGCCGTCAGCTTCGCCGAACGCACCAGGCCGGCGTAGGACTCGCGCACGATCGCGATCACGAGGTCCCGGTTCAGCCCGGCCAGCTCGTCCGCGAGCTCCTCCGCGAGCCTGGTGACTCGGGCGTCCATCTGCTGCAGGGCCGCGGTCCGTGCCGCGGTGTCTTCGGGGTCGTCGGTGACGGCCGCGGCGGGAGCGAACGCGTCGAGGAGGGCTGCGACGGCGCGCTGTTTGCCCGGGGCGATGCGGTAGTAGACCCAGGTGCCGCGGCGCTCGGACAGCAGCATCCCGGTCTCCTTCAACACCTTCAAGTGGTGCGAAACGGTCGGCTGCGACACCTCGGCGAGGTCCGCGAGGTCGCACACGCAGGACTCGCCGCGCGGGTCGGTCGCGATCGCGGAGAGCATCCGCAGCCGCAGCGGGTCAGCGAGCGCTTTCAGTGCCCCGGCCACGGTCGTGGCGGCCTCGGTGCCGATCGCGTGCGCCGTGGACGGTGCGCACGCGTCGGCGTCAGAGATGACGGTCGTGTCGGTCATGACGTCCTCGATTCGGTGGCGTAGGGATCGGTGTGGAACCAGGCCTTCGCGGCCCAGAGTGAGACGTAGACCAGGCCCACGAGCACGGGCACTTCGATGAGCGGGCCGACGACCCCGGCCAAGGCCTGGCCGGATGCCGCGCCGAAGGTGCCGATCGCGACCGCGATGGCGAGCTCGAAGTTGTTGCCCGCGGCGGTGAACGCGAGCGTCGTGGAGCGCGCGTAGCCCAGACCGAGTGCCTTGCCCAGCAGGATGCCGGCGAACCACATCAGTGCGAAGTAGACCAGCAGCGGCAGCGCGATCCTGGCGACGTCCATCGGGTGGGAGGTGACCTGTTCGCCCTGCAGGGCGAACAGCAGCACGATCGTGAACAGCAGCCCATAGAGCGCCCACGGCCCGATCCTCGGGAGGAACTTCTCCTCGTACCAGTCGCGCCCCTTGCGCTTCTCGCCGATGAACCGGGACGCGAAGCCCGCGACGAGCGGGATGCCGAGGAACACGAGCACGTTCAAGGCGATCTGCCAGACCGAGATCTCCAGCCCCTGCGCATCCAGCCCCAGCCAGCCCGGCAGCACGGTCAGGTAGAACCAGCCCAGCACCGAGAACATCACGACCTGGAAGACCGAGTTGATCGCGACCAGCACCGCGGTCGCCTCCCGGTCACCGCACGCGAGATCGTTCCAGATCACGACCATCGCGATGCAGCGCGCGAGACCCACGATGATCAGCCCGGTCCGGTACTCCGGCAGGTCGGGCAGGAAGATCCACGCGAGCGCGAACATCACCGCGGGCCCCACGAGCCAGTTCAGCACGAGCGAGGAGACAAGAAGCTTCTTGTCGCCCGTGACGGCGGCGACCTTGTCGTAGCGGACCTTCGCGAGCACCGGGTACATCATCACCAGCAGGCCCAGCCCGATCGGGATCGAGATCCCGCCGACCTCCATCGCAGAGAGCGCGTCAGAAAGTGCGGGCACGAAACGACCGAGCAAGAGGCCCGCGACCATCGCGAAGCCGATCCACAGCGGAAGCCACTTGTCGAGGGTGGAGAGCCGTTTCGGGGCGGTGCGGGTCAGGGTGTCGGTCATGCGAGCAGCTCTTCGATCTTCGCGACGTAGACGGGTTTCGGGTGCGCGCCGATCAGCACGTCCACCCGCTCTCCGTTCCGGTAGAACCCGAGGGTGGGGATCGAGGTCACGCCGGCCGCGGTCACGGTCTCGGGGTTCTGGTCGGCGTCGACCTTCACGATCTTCACCCGGCCCGCGTAGTCGCTGGCGAGCTGGTCCAGGATCGGGGCGATCGCCTTGCACGGGCCGCACCAGGTCGCCCAGATGTCGACCACGACGGGTAGCTCGGACTCGATCACCTCAGCCCGGAAAGTAGCGTCGGTGACGGGAGTGACGATGCTCATGCGGAGACCTCCAAAGCAAGCTCAGGAACGGTGGTGGGTTCGAGGTTCGACAGGTAGTGCTGGGCGTCCTGCGCGGCCGCGCAGCCGGTGCCCGCGGCGGTGATCGCCTGCCGGTACGTGTGATCGACGAGATCCCCGGCCGCGAACACCCCGGGCAGGTTCGTCCGCGTCGACGGGTGCGCGACCCGCACATACCCGTCCGCGTCGGTGTCGACCTGCCCGGTCACGAGCTCGGAACGCGGGTCGTGCCCGATCGCGACGAACACCCCCGTCGCGTCGAGCGTGCGCTCGGCCCCGGTGACGGTGTCGCGCAGCGTGAGCCCGGTGACCTGCTCATCGCCGAGGATCGCAGCGACCTCACTGTTCCAGGCGACCTCGATCTTCGGGTCCTCCAGCACGCGCTGCGCCATGATCCTCGACGCGCGGAACTCGTCCCGGCGGTGCACGACGGTCACCTTCGACGCGAACCGGGTGAGAAACAGGGCCTCCTCCATCGCGGAGTCCCCGCCGCCGACCACGACGATCTCCTGCTCGCGGAAGAAGAACCCGTCGCACGTCGCGCACCAGGACACTCCGTGCCCCGACAGCCGCTCTTCTTCGGAGAGGCCGAGCTTGCGGTACGCGGAACCCATCGTGAGGACCACCGCCCGCGCCCGGTACGTCGCCCCGGCACCGGTCTCGATGGTCTTCACGTCGCCGTCGAGCTCGAGGCGGATCGCGTCGTCGTAGACGATCCGAGCGCCGAATCGCTCGGCCTGCGCCCGCATCGACTCCATCAGCTCCGGTCCCTGCACGCCATCGACGAAGCCCGGGAAGTTCTCCACCTCCGTCGTCGTCATCAACGCACCGCCCGCGGTCACCGAGCCCGCGATCACGACCGGCGCGAGACCCGCACGCGCCGCGTAGACCGCCGCCGTGTATCCGGCGGGACCGGACCCGACGATGACCAGTTCGACTTCTTGATTCGACATGCTTCTATATTGACATCTATCGAATCAATCCGCGAGTTCGCGATGGCTTTGTCACCGGATGTTCACCTACCGTGCTCAGGCATGGCCGCCAACACCCTTCGCGCGTGAACCTCCGCATCATCGACGAAAAAGGCGCGAAATGTGCACTCTTCAACAATCGGACCTACCAGTAGACATCCTGTCTCGTTTCACCGCCGACCTGGACGTCTACTCGATCGACGAGGCGTTCCTGGTCGTCCCGCCCCACATCGAACGGGAAGGGCGAATGGAGTCGTGGGCGCGGGAGATCAAAGACACGCTCCGCACGCTCGCAGGGGTGCCCGTGTGCGTCGGGGTCGCGCCGACCCGGACGCTCGCGAAGATGGCGAACAAGTGGGCCAAGAAGGCGCCCGCGTTCGACGGGGTCTGCGTGTGGCCGGAGACCCCGCAGCCCTGGAGGGATGCTCTCTTCGCTCGCCTCCCCACCTCCGAGGTGTGGGGCATCGCCCACCGACTCGAGAAGAGGCTCGCCGGCATCGGGATCCGCACCGTCGCCGACCTCGCTGCCGCGGACCCAACCGTCGTCCGGAAGAACACGTCCGTCGTCACGATGCGCACCGCGCTGGAGGTGCGCGGCATCCCCTGCATCGGGGCGGAGCCAGACCGGACCGGGCGGAAGGACCAGCTCATCGTGTCCCGCACGTTCGGGGAGAAGATCACGACCGTCGCGGAGATGCGGCAGGTGCTGTCCATCTACGCGCAGCAGGCCGCTACCCGCCTCGTCCGCCACAACCAGGCCGCGAAGCTGGTGATCGCGTTCGCGTCCGTGTCCCCGTTCGACGAGAACCCCGTCCGAGGTGGCGCACAGCCGCGCACGCTGTTCCCGCAGTCGATGGCCCGGCTCCCGTCCCCGACCGCCGACCCGGTGCAGCTGACGAAAGCCGCGCACGCGCTGCTGCCGAAGCTCGCAGACGGCGTCCGGTACGCGAAGGCAGGCATCATGCTCACCGACCTCCGCAAAGCGCACGAGCACCAGCCGCTCGAGATGTTCCGGCACGCGCACGAGGAGTCCCACATCGCCGAGCTCATGAGCCGCGTCCAACGCAAGGCGGGACGCGACATGCTGGGGCTCGGCTACGCCGGCTTCAGACCCGGCCCTGCCTGGCAGATGAAGCGGGAGATGCTCACCAAGCGAGCAACCACCCACTGGGACGAGCTCGTGACGGTGAGGGCCTGACGGCACTTCACCGTCATGAGCTCGTCGTGCATTCTCAGCCGTACGCGTGCTCGACACGCGCGAGCAACGCCTCCAGCGCGGGTGCGAGCGCGTTGAACATGCTGGCGCCGGCCGCGCCATCAGTGGCGCAGTCGAGGGCGTACAGCGTCGAGTGCAAGAACTCGTCCGCAGCGGCGTCTTCCTCCTGCTCAAGCTTGCGAACCTTGCTGATGCTGATGTGACCCTTCGCGAGCGCGGCGTAGGCGTCGTCGGTCGCCGCGCGGGCGCTGTTCAGGACGCCGTACTTCGTAAGCGCACCCACCGCGTAGTCGGGAATGTCACGAAGGCGAGCCGGTCGCCCATTCTTCTCCACCGCGATGGTGACGAAGTTGATTCCATACGTCGCGAGCTGCAGCGCGACCCCGCGGAGGACGGTCGGGTCCTCACCGTCGTCAACCGCCTCCTCGACCGCGAACGTGAGGTCGGAGAGTTCCTGCCAGGCGTCCTCCGGGGTGAGAGGCACCTCGACCAGTGGGACCCACACCTCCTTGTCGAGCACCTTCTCGCCGGTCTTCGTGTAGCGGAAGCGGCGGAATGCGAACATCGTGCCGTCCTCAGAGAGGGCATCACACTCGCGGTGAGAAGCCGCTTTTCTCGCCCGCTCGGCGGTGTTCAGGATCCAGGCCTTCTCGAGCTTGTCGGCCGCGAGAGCGCTGTCGGGGAATGTCGGGGCAACGGGGGTGGCGGACATGCCTGTCCCTTTCGGAGAGTGTGTCGGTTGTCATAGTGACCATGCGCGGCATGGTCGATGAGTGTGTACGCGGCGTTCGCGAAAAGTCGTGCGCCGTCGACTGAGGGGCCACGCTGTCAGGCGATCGTCCGCCAGCCGCGTTCAGCTGCGTACTGCGCGACAGCGTCGCGGACCTTGCCGATGCTCGGGTGGTCGCCCATGATCTTGCGGGTGTCCGTCGCGGCCTGGTCGAACGCGTCGGTGACACCGCGGAGGATCTCCACGACGCGGGGCCGAGCGGCGTCCTCGTCGATGCTGAGGCGGTCGGCGGCGTGTAGGAGCGCTGCGACGCCGACGCGGTCCATCACGTATTCGCCGTCCAGCGACATCGCGAGCTTGAACGGCTTCCCGGTGCGCGTCGGGTAGGGGGCGTGTGTGCCGAGGTCGTACAGGGGCGCGAGCCGGGCGCTAGCCCCGTCAAGCAACAGCGAGTAGTTCTTCGCGTGCGCGTCGGTGCCGGCGGCGGCGAGGTTGAACGCGAGCGCTTCGAGGAACCGGAACGCGTTCTGTTCCCGGTCCTCCCGCAGGCGCAGGCCGCGGAACAGTTCGGCGATCGCAGCGACGCCTGGGCCGCCATCGGACTGGTACTTCTTCTCCGGCGGCACACCGAGCGCTTGGCAGAGGTCTTCCTGATGCAGCCGACGCCACCTGCCGTTCACCTTGGCGCGGTCGTACCTGGCGGAGACGAACACGTGGTGGCCGTTCAACGTGGTGATGAGGTCGCTGGTGGCGACGTCGAGGCCGAGGTGCCGGGCGGCCTGCATCGTCATGTACTCGTTGACGTGATGCTCGGTGTACGGCGGGACGGCCGGCTTGAGGATGTGGGTGGTCGGGGTCGCGTCCTGCGGGGTCGCCCATCGGCCCTCGTCGGTGCACAGGAACGCGACCTTCGGCTGTGCACCCGGCAGCGACCACCGGCCAGACTCCCTCCTCCCCCACGTCTCCGCGTTCGCGACGAGGTCGCCGATGATCTCGTCGACCTCCTCGTCGGTGTGCACGACGACGTCTCCGGTGCGGGTGGCGGCGTCCGGACTGTCGGCGCCGGGTGGGAGCAGTTGGACGGCGCCGGGCGCGTCCTGTCCGATGTAGGTGAGCAGCGCGAACGGGTTCCGCCAGTTCACCTTGTACAGGGCGCCGAGCTCCTTCAGCCGGCCGTCGTTGTCGGGCAGGAGCCCTTGCAGGTACGCGCGTGCGACCGCGTTCCGGTGCGTGCCGCGCGTCAGTGGCATCGACAGCGACATCGGGGTCGCGCCCCGGCGCCCGCGATAGCGATCGTCGTACTCGAACGTGAGGGAGCCCTGCGAGGTCTGCCGGAACGTGCCGGCGCGGACGCCGTCGAGGTACGCGTGGAGCTCACCGGCGGGCATCGTCCAGCTCCTCATCCTCGGTGTCGTGGACGTCCATCGTGAGGCCGAGCGCCTCGAGGACCCAGAAGACGCGATGGAGCGTGACCGCGGGCCTGCCCCGCTCGAACCTGTTCAGCCAGTCTCGGGTGACGCCGGCGCGGTCGGCGAGCTCCTGCTGGGTGAGTCCCCGCTGCTCTCGCCTGTCGGCGACGAGCGCGCCGAGGTCGGCGGGTCGCGTCACGTGCACGGCGGCCTCCTTCGCGTTCATCCCACATTTCGTAATGTGGGATAGAACCCACATTAGGTGATGTCGTATATATCCCACAATTGAATGTGTCGGATTTATCCCACTCCCCCATGCGCGGCATGTCGTAATCTCACGGCATGGCGGAAGCAGTGGTGACGCCCGCGGAGTACGCGAAGGAGTGGCAGCGGGCGGCGTTGAGAGTGCTGGAGGCGCAGAAGGACACTGTGGGGCTGTCGTACTCGGACCTGGCGGCGCGCACGTCGATGGCGCGGCTGACGGTCTACCGGTACATCCGGGGCGACCGAGCGATCCCGCTGCCCGAGCTGGTCGAGCTGTGCGCGGTGTTGGGGCTGACGATCGAGGGGCTGGCGAGCAAGGTCACGCTCGCGATGGTCGCTCCTCCCCCGTTGCCGGAGACCGCGAAGGGGCGGGAGCCTGGGCCGACGGCGGGGTTGGCTGCGTTCACCGACCTCGATCTGGCACAGGAGCTCGTCAGGCGGCTCCGCAGGGCGCGCGGGTCAGGGCGTCGAGCTGCCGAGCGGGGCGAACGACTGCCCGAGCACGATCGGGCCGACGAGCACCGCGATGACGATGACGCCGAGCAGGAGCGCGATCGCGCCGCGGGGTGAGCCGTTGCGGAACGCGTGGTACGCGCCGAGTGCGACGGCGATGAGCGCTGCCACCGCGACGCAGGCGCCGGCGATGAGGACGTACAGCATGAACCCTGGTTCAGCGTGCGCTCGGCGGGGATCGAACCCGCGCTGACAGGGAGTTAGAGTCCCCCGCTCTGCCATTGAGCTACGAGCGCGTCACTGGCCACCCTGCGGCAACCCGTGCCCCACTATGCGTGCGGTGCGCGAGCGACCCGCACGAACGCTTCGCCCCACCCGGCATCGTGGATGCCCTTGGCGAGACGGGTGCGTCCCATGCCCTGGATGTTCAGTGTCTCGACGGCGACCGCTTGGTTCTCGCGGGTGTGCCGGTTCTGCCGCTCGTGCTGCGCCCGGACGTGTACGAGCGTGCGGCCGCCGCGGTCGCCGAAGTACGCGCGCCACGCGTACGAGCTGGTTCCGCGGTATCGCCGGTTCCGCACGGGCGCGCGGGTGAACACCCGGTCCCGCACGTACTACGAAGCCCGCGTGGAGGGCATCGGGGTGGTGCTTGCCGTCGGGCACGCGAAGGGCTCGTTCTGGTCGCAGCGGTGGCATGCCGATGACGTGGAGGTGCTCGTGCTGCGCTGGGACGGTGAGACGGTGTCCTCGTTCGCGGACTACCACCTCGAGCCGTGCATCACACCGGTGTTCGCCTAGTCGATGCCGGCTTCGAGCTCGAGGAACTTCTTGTAGTCGCGGGCCTGGCCCTCACTGAGGACCTTGAGGTTCACCCGCTTGGTGGTCCCGCCCCACCCGTCCGGGACGTCCTCGACGGCGCCGGGGATGTTCAGCAGCTGCCGGCGGAGGCCGAACAGCGCCTCCTGGACCGCGCCGGCCTGGCCGTCGTAGCGCTCGGCGCGCTCCGCCTCCCACGGCTCCACGTAGTCGAGGCGGGGTGCGGGACGGAACGTGGATCCGGGCTGGAACTCGCCGGTCACCTCGATTCGGCACGAGTTGCGGATGCGGTTGAACGACTCGGTGTCGCCACGGCCCCCGGCGACCTTGATGGCGTGCGCGATCGCCTCCTCGCGCTGGTCGGCGGGGAACACATGCTCGGGTGCGGTGTGGTCCCCGGAGCGGAACTGGGCCGCGGTGCCGATGCGGAGGGCGGTGCTGCCGCGGTTGCCGCCGAACCCGTACGTCTCGACGTAGTAGACGGGCTCGGACTGCTCGACCCAGAGAGTCCCGTCGATCGCGAGGTAGCCGTCCACCTCCTTCTGCGCGTTCGCTGCCACCTGCTCGGGGGTGTCCCCCTCGATGTGCGGGTTGTCACGCCAACCGCGGTCGAACGCGCGCCGGATGACGGTGGACGCGTCCGCGGGCATCGGCCCGACCACGCCGTCCACGTTCTGCGTGAGGGGCCGGTACAGCTTCCCGTCGTACGCGCGCAGCTCCTGCGTCTCGGTGACCCAGCCGTCGCGGTCGTACTTCTCCTCCGTGACGACGAACCCGACCGGGGCGTCGTCGGCGGTCGTGGCGGGGATGGTGACCTGCACGTCGAGGGTGCGCATGACGTCGCGGGGCTTTCGCGCGCGCGGCGGGATGACGTCTCGTTCCGTCCACTCCACGGTCAGCTCGGCGACGACGGGCTCGGGTGCGCCGCCGAGGGTGAGCTCGGGTGCGCTGTGGTGCTGCTGTCCGAACCGGCCGGTGTCCTTCTCGCGGGCGGCTTCACGGCGGGCGTCAACGGCAGTGGGGCTGGTCACGGGGTCTCCTCGGATGGTCGGATACCCCTCATGTGCGCGGCGGCCGCCACCCTTCGGCGAGGAGGGCGTCCGTTGCCGCGATCATCGCCTCGTTCGTGTCGCTGGTCTCCCACCGCACGCGCTCGAACTCGCGCTGCAGTGTCCAGCGGGCCTGGTGGGCGGCGTCGTCCGGGTACGGTATCGGCGGCCCACGGCTCGGGCCGGAGCAGGTGCGCGTCCCCGAGCGCGGCGATCACCTTTTCCGCGGTGGCCTCGTCGACGACGCCTGCGAGCGCCTCGCGGGCCGTCACTTCGTCTTCTCCTCGACGGTCAGGTCGCAGCGGGGGCATCCCCGGTAGATCGCGCCCGGCGTCGCGGGAGCCTCGTACCCGCAGCGGCCGCACTCGTTGACTGCGGGCTTCGGCTCGGGGGTGGGTGCGAGGTGGCGGGCGACCTCGTGGAGGACGTGGCACGCCCACGTGAAGTGCCAGGTGTAGTCCTCAGCGTCGATGTCGGAGACGTCGTAGAACTCGACGGTGCGGGAGACCCCGTCGATGTCCGTGTAGGCGAACTCGAACTCGTCGAGGCGGTTCCGGGCGCTGTCACTGGTCGAGTCCCACTCGATGTCCTTGATGAGGTCGGCCAGCTTCGCGTCGAGCTCTGCGCGGTGCTCAGCGGGCACGTCGAAGTCGTCGGCGGCGTACCTGACGGATGCGCGGAGCGTGTCGAGGCTGAACTCGCGGGACTGCAGCCGGCACCCGCGGGTGAGCTTCTCCTGCCAGTAGTGCAGGTTCACCCGGCCCGTGAAGAACTCGAGCGGCCGGGTGAACATCCACCCGTCGGCCATGTCGCCGGAGGTGACCACTCCCCCGGGCCAGGTGTGCACGTCGGTGGAGCCCCACGTCTCGCCGGGGCGTCCGAACCGGATGTGTCGGTAGTCACCGTCCTGGTGGAGCACTTCGACGACGAAGCCGTCGGTTTCCCGGGCGAACTGCTCGGCGACCTTGGCGCCGGCGCTGCTCACTTCTCGCCCCTGTCGGTGGTGTCGCGGACGACGAGCACCCGCCAGCCGAGCGCGGCGACGGTGCGGACGACGGGCGATTCGAGGAGCGCGTCACGGAACGTGTTGGCTGCGTCCAGGTACTCAGGCTTAGCTTCGCTGGTCCCGGACGGGTCGTACTCGGGCCGGTTGCGCCTGAGGGTGGTCTTGCCCATGAGCGCGTAGTGAGTCTTCCCCCACAGGTGCCGGGCGGCTGCGGCCAGCAGGTACGCGACGCCGATCGCGAGCGCGAGTCCGGCGATGGCGATGAACGGGGTGAGGACGCCCCACGCGTAGTCGGTCATGTCTTCGCCTATGCGTGCGGGTGCAGGGCGCCTGTGTCGGTCAGTGGCCCTTCACGGGGGCGACGTCGAACCGGCCGTCGATCCAGACGTTGGCGTTCTTGCGGGTCAGCAGGGACGGGTTCACGGGCGTCTGGCTGGTGCCCATGTAGAAGAAGACATCGGCGTAGCAGAGGCCGACGGACGAACCGACCCGGACGCCGGCGGCGGTGAACTGCTCGTCGGGGGTGACGTTCAGGTACCCGACCTTGTCGGCGCACTTCGGGAAGTGGACGCGCACGCGGTTGTTGAACAGCTCGACCTTGGCGATGTTGTGCGAGCGGTGCCCGGCGTCGTTGAGAGCTGCCCACTTGGCCTTGTCGACCCACCGGATGGTGCCGTACACCTCGAACTGCTGCTCCTCCTGCTGCGGCGGTTGCTGCTGTTCGACCGGCGGGGCGGGGGTGATCGCGGTGGCGGTCATCCCGCCGAAGAAGGCCGCTGTGGCGATGACCACGCCCGCGAACGCTCGGTTGAGGGTCTGGTTCGGCATTGCTGCTCCTCGGAGGGTACGGGTGTGCGGCGCGGTCGCGAGCACGTCGATAGGGATGTACGCGGGCACGGCTGCCCGCGTGGGTCACGGGTTCACGCGCAGCCAGTCCCGGAGCACGTCCCACACCCCGAGCGCCTCCTCGTGCGCGGCAGTGTCCCGCCGGGGAACCTCACCGAACGGCAGCGCGGCGAGCTCGCGGAGGTTCTGCCCCCGGCTGGCTGGGTTCTGCTCGAGCGCGGTGCACAGCGACTTGGCCGCATCGAGCGTGGGCAGCTGCGCGCGGACGAGCAGCCCGGTCGGAACGTGCCAGACCGCCCACGTCTTGCCGGTGGACCCGTAGCGGGAGATGCCCCACGTGCCGTCGCCTGCGACGCATCGGTACCCGGTGACGGTGGACCGTTCGCCGGCGCTCTGGACATCGAATGTCGCGCGGGTGAACGGGACGGTGGTCTGCGGGATGTCGGGCGTGGCGGTGGCGGTCACGCTTTCCTACATGCGCGGTGCTGTCAGCCGATCGCGTCGATGAGCTCGTCGAAGTGCGCGTGGTACTCCTCGCGGGTGACGCGGAGGGTGCCGTCCGGGGCGACCGGGTCGTACACGTCCAGGTCGTCCGCGACGGCGCGGGCGACAGCCTGGGTGCGGACCTTCGAGAAGTGGCGGGGCGGGGTGGCGCGCTTGCCGGTGCCCTCGTGGAAGACATCGACGGTGCCCTTCAGGCCGGTGCCGGTGAGCTTTGCGACGAAGTACAGGCCGCGGGGGCTGACGTGCAGCACTTTCGCGTCGGCGAGCTCGCCGTTCTCGAGCATGATCTGGGTCACGGTGTCTCCCTCGGGTGTTCCAGGTCGGGTCGGCGCCTGAACTTCCGCAGCAGCTTCTGCACACTGATGCGGCGGACGCGGCGGGGCGCGTAGACGTTCTGCAGTCGGACACCCGACACGGGTCCGGCGCCCGCGACGACGAACACCTCCCCTGAGCGCTTGCCCTGCCACACCTGACCGGGCTGGACGACAGTGGACATCAGAACGTGTACACCGGCGTCGGGGCGGCGAGCGCAAGGGCTGACTCGTACAGGGGCCAGTTCAGGTCGGTGGTGAAGTCCGGGTCGCCCTTCCGGCGGCGGTACTCGATGAACGACGCGCGCTGCTCGCGTGCCCACGCGGTCTGCTTGCGGCGGAGCGCGTCCTGGTCGAGGTCGGCCAGTTCGGGGCGGGCGAGCATCTTCAGGGCGACACGGCCTGCGGCGGTCGCGTCGGCGGCGGCGCCGTGCGCGTCCTCGTCGGCGAGGGGCACCCCGTACAGCGGGGCGATCACCGTGAGGGTGCGCTTGCCGCGACGCCACCGGTCGAGCTGCTTGTCGAGGATGAGGGTGTCGAGGACGTCGAGGACGCTGACGAGCGCGACCGGGTCGATGTGCCCGTACCGGCGCATCTCGTGGACGAGCATCGTGAGGTCGTAGGACGCGTTGTGAGCGACGACGGGGATGTCCAGGTCGGCGAAGGTGAGGAGCGCGGCGACGATCTCGGGGAGCACGTCCTGGAACGGGCGGCCTACGGCGAGCGCGTGCTCGGTGGTGACCCCATGGACTGCGGTGGCCGCGTCGGGGATGACGTACCCGTCGGGTGCGATGAGCCACTCCTGACCGGAGAGGACGTTCCCGGCCTCGTCGAGAACACCCACGAACGCGGTGACGATCCGGTCGGTCTCCGGATCGATGCCGGTGGTCTCGAGGTCGAAGACGCCGACGGCTGGGTTGGGCATGTGGGGGTTCCTCCGCGGGGGGTTGTACGCGGAACTCATTTCGGGCCGTGTTTCTGCGGCTGTGCCGCGTCGTGGGTGGAGGGGTTCCTCCGGGTGGTGCCGGATGTTCCTCTGTTCCCATGCGCGGTTGTGTTCCGTGTC
>Ga0182740_1000545_pt1 | contig 39265 bp, 32 predicted proteins | sample eDN5th37CKraftBY_FD_128872 | JGI IMG/M metagenome (GOLD analysis project Ga0182740, IMG submission 128872) | Enriched backyard soil microbial communities from Emeryville, California, USA - eDNA 5th pass 37_C Kraft BY (version 2) (version 2) | ecosystem: Environmental > Terrestrial > Soil >...
ACGCGACGCCCCGCATCCCGGCGGGAACCCAGATGACGCCCGGGCCACACGACCCGGGCACGACCGAGTATTGACCTGCAATGACCGATGCACTCCGTTTCCCCGCCGAATGGGAGCCCCAGTCCGGCGTCCTGATCGCCTGGCCGCACGCCGCCACCGACTGGGCCGAGCGCCTGGCCGAGGTCGAGGAAACCTACATCGCGCTGGTGGCCGCCATCACCCGCTTCCAGCCGGTGCTGATCTGCGTGGCCGACGACGACATCGAGACCTACGCGGAGATGCGCCTGCGCTCCAACCGCATCGACATGGAGCGCGTGCGCTTCGTCGGCGCGCAGTACGACGACACCTGGCTGCGCGACTCCGGCCCGATCACCCTCAAGCGCGGCGACGGCGGTTTCCAACTACTGGATTTCCGCTTCACCGGCTGGGGCGGCAAGTTCGAAGCCAGCCGTGACGACCAGTTGGTCGGCGTGCTGCATGAAGCCGGCACCTTCAACAACACCGAAGTGCGCAGCATCCCGTTCGCGCTGGAAGGCGGCGCGATCGATACCGACGGCGCCGGCACCCTGCTGACCACATGGCAGTGCCTGCACGAACGCCATCCCGACCGCGACCGCGCATCGCTCGGCGCCGACATGGCGCAGTGGCTGCGGCAGGACCGCGTGCTATGGCTGGACCACGGTTATCTGGAAGGCGACGACACCGACGCCCACGTGGATACCCTGGCCCGCTTCGCCTCGCCGGACAGCATCGTCTACCAGGATTGCGACGACCCGCAGGATTCGCACTACGCCGAACTGCAGGCGATGGGCGCCGAACTGGCGGCGCTGCGTACCGCCGACGGCGAGCCCTATCGCCTGTTCCCGCTGCCGTGGGCGCAACCGGTGCTCGACGGTGGCCGGCGCCTGGCCGCCTCCTATGCCAACTTCCTGATCGTCAACGGCGCGGTGCTGATGCCGGCCTACGGCGACCCGGCCGACGATGCCGCGCGCGACGTGTTGGCCCGCGCGTTCCCGGGCCGCGAAGTCGTGCAGGTGCCGTGCCGCCCGCTGATCTGGCAGAACGGTTCGCTCCACTGCATCACCATGCAGCTGCCCGAAGGCCTGATTTGACTCGTAGATGCGGGGCATGTCCCGCATGTGGCCTTCCCGGGAAAGCCCATGCGGGGCATGCCCCGCATCTACAAGGCGCATGATTCCCTTTGCGTCTTGCACGAAACCTTCTGGGCAAATCCTCCACACCGCCCGCGTTTACAATCCCCGCATGAACACAAAGACCCTCACCGTCGCGCTGATCCAGGAGCGCAACCACGGCGACGCCGAGTCCAATCTGGCCATCATCGAGCAGCGCGTGGCCGAGGCCGCCGCGCAGGGCGCGAAGCTGGTGCTGCTGCAGGAACTGCACAACGGCCCGTATTTCTGCCAGCACGAATCGGTGGACGAGTTCGACCTGGCCGAGCCGATCCCCGGCCCCAGCACCGAGCGCCTCGGCGCACTGGCGAAAAGGCACGGTGTGGTGATCGTCGGCTCGCTGTTCGAGCGCCGCGCCGCCGGCCTGTACCACAACACCGCGGTGGTGTTCGAAAAGGACGGCACGCTGCTGGGCAAGTACCGCAAGATGCACATCCCGGACGACCCGGGCTTCTACGAGAAGTTCTACTTCACCCCCGGCGACCTCGGCTTCAAGCCCATCGACACCTCGGTCGGCCGCCTCGGCGTGCTGGTGTGCTGGGACCAGTGGTACCCGGAAGCGGCCCGGCTGATGGCGCTGGCCGGCGCCGAACTGCTGCTCTACCCCACCGCCATCGGCTGGGATCCGGACGACGTGCAGGACGAGAAGAACCGCCAGCGCGACGCCTGGGTGCTGAGCCATCGCGGCCACGCCGTGGCCAATGGCCTGCCGGTACTGTCGTGCAACCGCGTCGGCCACGAGGCCTCGCCGCTGGGTGCGTCGGGCATCGACTTCTGGGGCAACAGCCACGTGCTCGGTCCGCAGGGCGAGTTCATCGCCGAAGCCGGCGCCGAGCCGACCGTGCTGGTCTGCGAGGTCGACCTGCAGCGCAGCGAGCACGTGCGCCGCATCTGGCCGTTCCTGCGCGACCGCCGCATCGACGCCTACGGCGACCTGCTGAAGCGTTACATCGACTGAGCACCACGCTACTCCTGTAGGAGCGATGCCAGTCGCGGCCGAGCTTTCCCGGTTAAGGCCACGTCGCGACTTACGTCGCTCCTACAAGGACAGAAGCAGACAAAATGACTCCCGTAATCCGCGACGCCACCCCGGCCGACATTCCCGCCATCACCGCGATCTACGCGGTGGAGGTCACCGACTTCGTCAACACCTACGAATACGAGGTACCGGACGAGGCGGAGATGGCGCGGCGCATGGACGACATACGCGCGCGCGGCTACCCGTACCTGGCCGCCGAACTGGATGGCGAAGTCGTCGGCTATGCCTACGCCGGCAGCTTCCGTTCCCGTGCCGCCTACAACCGGGTGGTGGAGAACTCGGTCTACGTCGCCGCCACCGCGCAGGGACGTGGCGTTGGCACGGCGCTGCTGCAGGCACTCATCGATGCCTGCGTCGCACGCGGCTTCCGGCAGATGATCGCGGTGATCGGCGAACCGGTCAATACCGCTTCGATCAAGCTGCACGAGCGCTTCGGCTTCCGCCACATCGGCACCTTCCCCGGCATCGCGTGGAAACACGGGCGCTGGCTGGACACGGTGTTCATGCAGCGCGCGCTCGGCGACGGCACCGGCAGCCCCCCTTCCAATGAATGACGCAATGACCGATACCCTTCCCGACACCGGCGGTGAACTGCTCGCCGGCCAGCCCGTGCGCGTCGTCGAACGCGACGGCGTGACCTACACCCTGCTCGGCACCGCGCACGTCTCGGTCGCCAGCGTGCAGGCGGTGGAACAGGCCATCGGCAGCGGCCGCTTCGACGCGGTGGCGGTCGAGCTCGACCCGCAGCGGCTGCAGGCGCTGACCGATCCCGACGCGATGGCGCGGCTGGACCTGGTCGAGGTGATCCGCAAGGGCCGCGTGGCCCTGTTCGCCGCCAACCTGGCGCTGGCCGCCTACCAGCGCCGGCTGGCCGAGCAACTGGGCATCGAGCCTGGCGCCGAGCTCAAGCGCGCGGTGGCGCTGGCGCAGGAGAAGGGCCTGCCGGTGCACCTGATCGACCGCGACGTCGGCCTGACCTTCCGCCGCGCCTCGCGGCAACTGGGCTTCTTCGGCAAGCTGAAGCTGGTCGCCGGCCTCGGCGCCGGCCTGTTCTCGTCGGAGGACGTCGGCGAGGAGGAAATCGAGAAGCTCAAGCAGGGCGACATGCTCGAGTCGAGCTTCGGCGAATTCGCCAGTGAGAGCCCGGCGCTGTACGAAACCATCATCGGCGAGCGCGACCGCTACATGGCCACGCGCCTGCGCGAGGAGCACGACGCCGGGCAGCGCAACGTGCTGGCGGTGGTCGGCGCCGGCCACCTCGCCGGCCTGGCCCGCTACCTGGAAACCGATACCGAAGCGCCCGGCCCGCTGCGCGCACAACTGGAAGCGGTGCCGAAGAAGCGCAACATCCCGTGGATCACGCTGGGCATCCTCGCCGTGGTGCTGGCCGGCATCGGCGTCGGCTTCTGGAAGGGCGGGCTGGACATGGGCACGCACATGCTGGCGATCTGGGCGCTGTACACCGGCGGGCTGGCGGGCCTGGGCGCGCTGCTGGCCGGCAGCCACCCGCTGAGCATCCTCACCGCCATTGCCGTGGCGCCGTTCAAGCCGTTTCGCCTGAGCATCCCCACCGGCGCCTTCGCCGCGCTGGTGGAGACGCGGCTGCGCAAGCCGGCCTACAACGACTTCCTGCAGCTGCGCGACGACGCGCAGACCTTCAAGGGCTGGTACCGCAACCGCGTCACCCGCATCGTGCTGACCTTCATGCTGACCAACATCGGCAGCATGCTCGGCCTGTGGCTGACCGGATTCACCGTGTACGGCAAGCTCGCCGGCTGAAGCTTCTGGTCGATGCGGGGGCCGGGGTCTATCGGATGGCCCCGTGTCGGCCGAACCCGGCACTCGCCGTAGGTCGGGGCTACGCCCCCGACGCTGATGCCATGAAACGCGTCGGGGGCGTAGCCCTGACCTACGGCCAGGCGATGGTGCCGGCCGCGCTGGCCGGCACTCCGCGCTCGACTCAACTTCCCTGTGGTTGCCGGCCAACGGCCGGCACTACCTCCAACGCCGGCAACCCGCGGGCGCGCCGCACCAGCCGCGCGGTGCCGGTGCGCAGGTCGTCGAGGATCGCGTAGATGGTTGGCAGGAACAGCAGGCTGACCACGGTCGAGAACGCCAGCCCGCCGGCGATGGCGCGGGCCATCGGGTAGTACGGCGGCATGCCGTCGGCGGTCTGCGTGTTCAACGCGATCGGGATCATCGCCAGGATCGCCGTGCCCATCGTCATCATGATCGGGCGCAGGCGTTCGCGGCTGCCCTCCACCAGCGCGTCGGTGCGGGCCATGCCGCGCCGGCGCAGGTTGTTGATGTGCTCGATCATCACGATGCCATTGTTCACCACCACGCCCATTAGCACCAGGATGCCGATCACCGCCATGATGTTCATCTCGGTGCCGGTCAACCAGAACAGCCAGTAGACGCCGAAGATCGAGAACAGCACGCAGGACATGATCGCCGCCGGGAACAGCAGCGACTCGAACACCGCGGCCATGATCACCAGCATCAGGATCAGCGCGATGAAGATGCTGTTCACCATCTGCTGCATGCCGTCGAAGTTGATGTTGAAGCTGCCGCCGGCAAAGGTGTAGCCATAGCCCGGCGGGAACTGCACGTTGTCCAGCGCGGTCTCGATGGACTTGCGCGCCGCGTCCATCGGCACGTCCTTGGCCAGCCCGGCCTCCACCCGCAGCATGGTCTGCCGGTTCAGGCGCTGGATCGAGTTGGCCGCCGGGTTGACGCTCACGTCCACCATCGCCAGCAGCGGCACTTCCTTGCCGCTGGCGGTGCGCACCATGAACGAGGACAGGTCCTCGACGCCATAGTTCTCCGAGCCGGCGAAGCGCACGTTGACCGGGATCTCGACGTCTTCGCGATGGAAGTCGCGCAGCGAGGAGCCTCGCAGCGCCATGCCGACGAACTGCGCCACCTGCTGCGCGGAAAAGCCGTAGGCCGCGGCGCGCTCGCGGTTCACCCGCACCGCAAGCTCGGTGTTGGCATCGCCGGTGTCCACGCGTACGTCGCGCAGCTTCGGGTCGCGCGCCAGCATCGGCACGATGTCGTCGGCCAGTTCCCTCAGGGTCTGGGTCGAGTCACCGACCAGGCTGAAGCGGATGCCCTGCCCTTCGCTGCCCATGCCGCCGGGCCAGCCGATGCCGATCTTGGCGCGCGCCGACTGCGGCAGTCCCTTGCGCACCTCCTCCTCGATCTTCTTGCTCAGCTCGCGGTCGTCGATGTCCAGGAACAGGCGGGTCTGCGCCCAGCCCTGCTCGCTGTAGCGGCTGTATACCCGCTCGATGTGGAATTCCTTGCGCTTGGCGTTGACGAAATCCTCCACCCGCGCCACTTCCCTGCCCATCTCCTCCTTGGAATAGGCGCCGCGCCACTGGTAGAAGATGTTGATCTCGCTCGGGTCGCTCTCGTCGCCGCCACCCTGGGTGTGGGTCATCGGGAACAGGCTGGCCAGCGAGATGGCGAGGATGCCGGCCACCGCCCAGCCGCGGTGCTGCAGGGTCCAGCGCAGCGCGCGCGCATAACGCTCCTGCAGGCGGCTGATGAACGGCGACTTCAGCGCCGGCGGCGTGCGCATGCGCGCCGACAGCATCGGGATCAGGCTCACCGCCACCAGCCACGACGCCAGCAGCGACACCGAGATGGTCACCGCCAGCTGCGACAGGTAGATGGTGATGATGTTCTTCTCGCCGAACATCATCGGCAGGAACACCACGCAGTGGCACAGGGTGCCGGCCGACAGCGCGATGGCCACGTGGCGGGTGCCGATGATGGAAGCCAGCGACGGCTGGTTCGGAAACTTTTCCCGCTCCTGGTAGATGCTCTCCACCACCACCACGGCGTTGTCCACCAGCATGCCCACCGCCAGCAGCAACCCCATCATCGAGATGATGTTCAGGGTGATGCCGGCGAAGTACATGAAGCCCAGGGTCATGATGAAGCAGATCGGGATGGCCAGCGACACCATCAGCGTCGACGGCCAGTGACGCAGGAAGGCGTACAGCACGATCACCGACAGCAGCAGGCCGATCGCGCCGGCCTCGGCCAGCGCCAGCAGCGAGCTGATCACCGCCTGCCCCTGGTCGTCGGTGACCTCGATGCCGATGCCGCGCATCGCCGGGTCGTCCTTCAGCACCTCGACCTCGGCGCGCACCGCGCGCGACAGGTCGACCAGGTTGGCCGCGCGCTCCTTGTAGATGTCCACGCCGACGCTGGGCTTGCCCTCCATCTGCCGCACGTAGCTCATGCGCTGCGGCTTCAGGCCGACCTCGGCGATGTCCGACAGCCGCGTGCCGCGCTGGTCGATGGGCAGGTCGCGCAGCGACTGCAGCTCCAGCAGTTCGCCGCGCGGCTGCACCCGCAGGCGCCGCCCGGCCTCGGTGATCTGCCCGGCCGAGACCGAGAAGTTCGCCGCCTGCAGCTTCTGCACCAGTTCGTTGAGCGCCACGCCGTGGGCGCTGAGCCGGTCCTTGTCCAGCGCCACCAGCACTTCCTGCTTGGCCACGCCCTCCACTTCCACGCGCGCCACGCCGGGCAGCCGTTCCAGGCGCTGCTTGATGGTGCGCTCGATCATGTCCGCGCGCGCGGTCAGGTCCTCCTGGCTGTTCAGGCGCAGGCTGATCGCCTCCTGGTCGCTGGTGCTCCAGCGCTGCACGTAATAGCGGCGGAAGTCGTCCGGCAACTGGTCGCGCACCGCGTCGATGCGCTCGCGCGCTTCCGATGCGGCCATCGCGATGTCGCGGCCCCAGTCGCTGAACTCGACCTGGATCTGCCCGCCCTCGGCATTGGCGCGCGCGTTCATCGACTTGATGCCCGGCATCGTGGCGATGGCCTCTTCCACCGGCCTCAGCAGGTTGCGCTCCACCTCTTCCGGGGTCGAGCCGGGATACGGCAGCGACACGAAGAAGAACGGAATGGTGGCCTCCGGCTCGGCCTCCAGCGGCAGCCGGAACGCGGCGATCAGGCCGATAGCCACCATCGACACGAACAGCATGATGGTGGTGACGGGGCGGCGGATGGACAGCTCGGTGATATTCATCCGTGTCAGCCCTTCAATCCGCCGTCGCCGACCGCGTCGTGCTCGTGCGCCAGCACCTGCTCGACCTGTTCGGCCTGCTGCCGCGCGCGGCGGCCGCGCTCGGCGTAGTACTCGTCCGGCTTGCGGTCCAGCAGGTCGTACACCACCGGGATCACCAGCAGGGTCAGCATCGTCGAGACCAGCAGGCCGCCGATCACCGTGATCGCCATCGGCGAGCGCACCTCGGCGCCCTGGCCGAAGGCCAGCGCCAGCGGCAGGAAGCCGAACACCGCGCACAGCGTGGTCATCATGATCGGGCGCAGGCGCGAGCGCGCGCCCTCCACCAGCGCGGTGCGCTTGGCCACGCCTTCCTCGCGCAGTTGGTTGACCTTGTCGATCAGGATGATGGCGTTCTTCACCACCAGCCCAACCAGCAGGATCAGGCCGATGAACACCACCACCGACACCGGCGAGCGCGCCAGCAACAGCGCCGCCACCGCGCCGACCAGCGCCAGCGGGATGGTGAACAGGATCACGAACGGGTGCAGCAGCGACTCGAACTGCGAGGCCATCACCAGGTAGACCAGGAAGATCGCCAGGCCGAAGGCGAACAGCAGCGAGCGGATCGATTCGCCCAGCTCCTGGCCCTGGCCGCCGATGTGCATGCCGACGTCGGTGCCCAGCGGGTTTTCGGCGACCATGCCCTGCACCTCGGTGATCGCCTTGCCCAGGTCGATGTCGCGCAGGTTGGCCGAGACGATGGCGACGCGGCGCAGGTCGGCGCGGTGGATCTCGCTCGGGCCGGTGGTGGCGACCACCTCGGCGACCGAGCCCAGCTCCACCGGCTTGTTGCCGCTGGGGTTGACGATCAGGCGGCGGATGTCGTCGACCGAGGAGCGCTCCGATTCCTGCACGCGCACCAGCACGTCGATCTTGCGGTCGCGGAAGCTGTAGCGGGTGGCCACGTTGCCCTTGACCTTGTTGACCACCGCATCGGCGATCTGCCGGGTGGTCAGGCCCAGCGCGGCGGCGCGGTCCTGGTCGAACAGGATCTGGATTTCCGGGAAGCCCTGCTCCACCGTCGACTTGACGTCGGCGTAGTGCGGGTTCTGCCGCAGCATGCCGGCGAGCTTGTTGCCGGCCACGCGGATGGCGTCGAGGGTGTTGCCCTCGATCTCGATCTCCAGCGGCGGCGACAGCGCGAACAGCTCCGGCCGCGCGAAGTCCACCTGCGCCGCCGGCCATGCCTTCATCGTCTGCCGCAGCTTCTCGGTCAGCTCCGGCTCGCGCGAGGTGTCGTCCATCACCACCGACAGCTTGCCGATGTTCTCGCCGCTCTCGGTCGGGCTGGCGTCCAGCCGCGTGCCGGTGCCGGAAACGCCGTACAGCAGGCGCACGCCGGCTTCGTCGGCATGCCGGCGCTGCACCTCACGCACCAGCGCGTCGGTCTGCGCCAGCGGCGTGCCCGGCGGCAGCTTGGCGGTCATCTCGAAGCGGTCCTGCGCCAGCTGCGGGATCAGGTCCACGCCCAGCAGCGGCAGCGCCAGCAGGGTCAGCACGAACGCCAATGCGGCGCCGCCGAGCACCGGCCACGGCCGTTTCAGCGCCGCCGGCAACATCCGCAGGTAACCGGCCTCGGCGCGGCCATACGGCGCCATCGCGATGTCGCTGGCCTTGCGCATCACCGGCCCGACCACCGCGGCGATGCCGCGGAACACGCGCACCACCATCCACGCCGCGGCGAAGAAGCCATAGCGGAACATCGCGCCGACGCCACGGCCAGTGAACGCCAACGGCTTCTGCCAGCGGCTGGCCGGGCGCCACGGCTGGCGCGGTTCCTCGGCCGGGAAGTCCAGTGGCGCGCGGCCCTTCAACGAACTCAGCATCGGGATCAGCGTCATCGACACCACCAGCGACACCGCGATGGCGATCGACACGGTCAGCGCCTGGTCGCGGAACAGCTGCCCGGCGATGCCCTCGACGAACACCAGCGGCAGGAACACCGCGATCGTGGTCAGCGTCGAAGCGACCACCGCCATGAACACTTCGCGCGTGCCCTTGATCGCCGCCTCCAGGATGCCCATGCCGCGCTCACGCGCCTTGGCGATGGATTCGAGCACCACGATCGAGTCGTCCACCACCAGGCCGGTCGCCAGCGCCAGGCCACCCAGCGACATCACGTTCAGGCTCAGGCCGAGCCGGCCCATGAAGAAGAACGTGGCGATGATCGAGATCGGCAGCGACAGCGAGATGACGAAGGTGCTCCAGCCATCACGCAGGAACAGGAAGATGATCAGCACCGACAGCAGGCCGCCGATCACCGCGTCGATCTTCACGTCCTTGATCGCGTGGCGGATGAACACCGACTGGTCCTCCACCACCGTCATCTCGATGTCCTTGGGCATCTGCTTGCGGATGGTTTCCAGCTTCGCCTCCAGCGCGTCGGCGGTGGACACGGTGTTGGCGTCGCCTTCCTTGTAGACCGCCAGTTCCACCGCCTCGTGGCCGGCGCTGCGGATCACCGCCTCGCGCTCCTTGTAGCCCTGGTAGACGTTGGCCACGTCCTTCAGCCGCACCGTGGCGACGTTGGCGCCGCCGCCGTCGCTGCGCAGCGCGGCGATCACGTTCGGGTCGCGGCTGCCGAGGATGGCGGTCATCAGTTGCCGGTTCTCGCCGGTGGACGAGGCGCTCGCGCCGCCACCGGCCGTGGTCAGCAGCATCTCGCGCATCTGCTCGACCGTGGCGAACTGGTTGACCGTACGCACCAGATAGCGCTGCGAGCCTTCCTCCAAGCGGCCACCGGACAGGTTGACGTTCTCCTGCTCCAGGCGCTGGATCACCGTGTCCAGCGACAGCCCCAGCTGCGCCAGCTTGCGCTGGTCGATGTCCACCTGGACCTCGTCCTCGAGGCCACCACCGACCTTGACCGCGGCCACGCCGCTGACCGGTTCGAGCTTGCGCTTGAGGTCGTCGTCGGCATAGCGGCGCAGTTCCATCAGCCGGCGCACCGCGTCGGCCTCGCTGCCGCCCTCCTGCTTCGACGACAGCGCCAGCCGCATGATCGGCTGCGTGGACGGGTTGAAGCGCAGCAGCACCGGCGGCTTGGCCTCCAGCGGCAGCTGCAGCGTCTCCATCTTGTCGCGCACGTCCAACCCGGCCTGCTGCATGTCCGTGCCCCAGGCGAACTCCAGCACCACGTCGCTCTGCCCGGTGCGCGAGATCGACTTGAGCTTGCGCAGGCCCTTGACGATGCCCAGCGCTTCCTCGGCCGGCTGCGAGATCAGCGTCTCGATCTCCGCCGGCGCGGCGCCTTCGTAATCGGTGCGCACGGTCAGCGTGGGGTAGCTGAGGTCCGGCAGCAGTTCGACCTTCAGGCTCGACAACGAGATCAGGCCGAACAACACCAAAGTGAGCGTCATCATCGCGATGGTGACGCGGCGGCGGGTGGCGAATTCGATCAGGTCGAAGCCGCGGCCGCCGGCAGCCGACGGGTCGTACGCACTCATTGCTTGGTCGCCTGCGCAGCCGGTGCCTTGGCCGCGGCCACCGCCTTCTCCTGGCCGATCACCTGCACTGCGCTACCCTCGCGCAGCGCCGCCTTGCCGGCGACGACCACTTCATCGCCCTGCTTCAGGCCTTCGCGCACCTCGACCCAGCCGGCATCGTCGTAGCCCAGCTTCACCTCGTTGCGCAGCGCCTTGCCGTCGCGCACCACGTACACCGCCGGTTCGCCGCCGTCTTCCAGCAAGGCCGCGCGCGGCACGACCAGTGCATCGGCGCGCTGGTCGTAATTGATGCTCAGGCGGCCGAACATGCCCGGCTGCAAGCCCTCCCCACCGGAGAACGTGGTCACCACGCGGAACGTGCCGGTACCGGTGTCCACCACCGGCGATACCCGATCCACCGTGCCGGTGAAGCTGCGGCCCGGCAGCGCGTCGGCGGCCAGTTCCACCGTCTGCCCCGGCTTGAGCTTGGCGATCTCGCGTTCGGGCACGTTGAGCGTGGCCTCCAGCTTGCCGCTGTCGACGATGCGGATGATCGGCGAGTTGATCTGCACGAAGTTGCCCGGCTTGATGTCGCGCGAAGCCACCACGCCGGAAATCGGTGCCACCACCGTGGTGTAGGACAATTCCAGCGTCGCCATGCGGTATTGCGCGCGGGCATTTTCCAGGTCGAAGCGCAACTGGTCCACGTCGGCGGCACTGACCAGTTGCTGCTGCACCAGCTTCTGCGCGCGCTGGTAGCTGTTTTCCAGCTTGCGCATCTGCGCCTCGCTCTGCGCCACGGCCAGCCGCGCGCGGTCCGGGTCCAGCCGCACCAGCGGCTGCCCGGCCTGCACCGCCTGTCCTTCCTCGACCATCACCGCCAGCGCCACGCCGGAGGTCTTGGCGACCACCTGCGACTCGGCGCGCGCTTCCAGCGAGGCCGTGCCGGTGTAGCTGGCGGCGATCGCGCGGTGCGTGGCCCTGGCCACCTCGACCGGTACCGCATCACTGGCTTGCTGCCCGTCCGGCGCCCCAACCTTGGCCGCCTCGCCGCCGGCCTTGCAGCCGCCCAGCAACAGGGTCGTGACGAGGAGCGCGGCAGCGCAGCTTCCGGTGCGGCCGGGCATGGAGAAGAGTCGAGACATCGCGGTTCCCTGTAGATGCTTGGGTTAGGTGTTATAGGAAAGTATTGCACCACCCCACACCAACACCATGCGCCAAAGGTCATGCCTGCGTGACGCGCCGCACCATCAATGAACTGTTCCGTAACGGTGAATGCGGGAGCTATACTCGGACCGTTCCACGGTTCAGCCAAGGAACCACCAGACCCGTATCCCGGACAAGGAAACCATGCGCCCGCAGCCGCTCGCCGCTTGTCTTGCTCTGGCCCTCGCCCTGCCCTTCGGGGCCGCCGCGCAGGCCGAACCGCAGCCCGAACCCGCCGCCACGCCGGCGGCCACCACCGGCAACGCCGAAGCCGGCAGGGTGCTGGCCTATACCTGCCAGGGCTGCCATGGCATCACCGGCTACAAGAACGCCTACCCCAGCTACCGGGTGCCGAAGATCGGCGGCCAATCGGCACAATACCTGACCCAGGCGCTGACCGAATACCGCGAGGGCAAGCGCAAGCACCCGACCATGCAGGCGCAATCGATGAGCTTCGGCACGCAGGACATCGCCGATCTCGCCGCCTACCTCTCCACCATCAAGTAAGCGCCGCTCATGTCGAAAGCCACGCACGCCACGCGTATTGCCATCGCCCTGTTTGCGGCCTGCACCTTGGCCGCCTGTTCCGGATCCGCCGACCACTCCGCCACCGACCCCGGCCATGCCAGCGGCGAGCACGGCTCCAGCTCTTCCGCCGGCCTGCCGCAGGGGCGCATCGCCATCGGCGAGCAACTGGCCAACAGCAAGGGCCAGGTCACCGGCCAGAGCTGCATCGACTGCCACGGCGCCGACGGCAACCAGCCCATCGATGCCACCTATCCGCGCCTGGGCGGCCAATACGGCGACTACCTGGCCCACGCGCTGCAGGCCTACCGCAGCGGCGACCGCGAGCACATGCTGATGTCCCCGCAGGCCGCCAACCTCAGCGATCAGGACATCGCCGACCTGGCCGCCTGGTTCGGCTCGCGCCCGAGCCAGCTGCGCGACCTGCACGGGCTGAAGTAAGGCTCTCTTCACCCGGCTGTCCGCCGGGCCGGCATGCCGTAGATGCGGGGCTTGCCCCGCATGAAGCTTTGCCGGCAGGACCCCATGCGGGGCAAGCCCCGCATCTACGACAAGCTTTTCTTCCCCTTGGCGACCCGGCAGGTGCCAAGGGGTTGCCGTGAGTGGCATGCCACCGCCACGTTCCGCAACGTCCATCGCCATCGGCACCCCCTGCATCAACGGCTGCCGTTGTCTTCCTGCAGTTCCTTCTTGAACGGAATATCCGGCGGCGGGCGGGCGCTGGCTGGTTGTTCCTGCATGTCCGGGTTGGTCAGGCCGCAGCCGCCACCGAACTGCAGCATCGACACCACGCAGGAAATCTTCGTCTTCGTGCCCGGAATCGGGATCTCGATGTTCTTGATGCCCTTGCGCACCCATTCGGCCAACAGCGATTCGTTGGGCACCCAGTACTTGTCGAACGAGGTCGGGGTGTAGTCGTACGGCGGTCGCTTGAGCCAGGTGCCGGCCTGGGCGATGCGTTCGCGGCTCCAGCTGTCCGAATCGCCCCCCGGCGCGCCGCGTGTGGCGTCCTGCCCGCGCCCCTCGCCATCATCGGCCAGGCGCACACTGCCGTCGGCATTGAACAAGCCCTTGTCAGCCTGCCCACCCGCATTTCCCGCCGCCTGGCGTTGCGAAGCACCCCAGTCATCCGAACGGTCCGGCGTCGCCCAGCCACCGGACCGGTCCTGCGGCCTGGGGCCGGCCCCCGGGCTGGTGCCCGGACGCGCAGCGGGGGCGGGCGCGGGCGCGGCGCTCGATTCCGCCGCGCCCGCAGCCGGAGTCGCGGCCGCTGCCCGGCCCTGCTCGGCCGTTGCCGCAGCTTCCTCACCCGCTGTCGACGATGCCACCGCCGGAGCTTCCTGCACACCCGGCACCTGCCGCTCGCGCACGGCCACATCCGGCCCTTGCAGCCGCACTTCCGTTTCACGCGGGCGCACCGGCGCCATCTCCACTTCCCGCGAGGTCGCCACCTCGATCTGCCGTTCGCGCACACCCGGTTCCGGCGTGCGCAACCGCACCTGCGCATCGCGCGGGGCGAGCGGCGCCAAGGCCACCTGTTGCTGCGGCACCACTTCGATTTGCCGCTCGCGGACCTGTACCTGCGGAGCCTCCACCCGCGGCGATGCGATGACCGGGGCGCGCACCGCCTGCACCGGCTGCGGGCGTTCGACCACAGTCTCGATGCTGCGCTCGCGCACCCGTGGCTCCGGCGCATGCACTACCGGGGCAACCAGACTGGGCGGCGGCACCACGAAATCCGTGGTCGGCCGTGGGGTTTCGGTTGCCTGCAACGATTGTTCGGGAGTCGGCGCCGGCACGGGGGCATCTACCGGCACGGGCGTCGTTTCCGCCGGTTGCGCACGTGCGGCGACGGCCTGCTCCACCGGCACGGCCGGTTCCGCGAGCGGCACCGCTTCCGGTTGCACCGGGGCCGGCCTGCCACCTGCGGGCCGGTCGCCACGTGCCACGGCGGGTGCCTGTGCCCCGGCCGGCGCCGCCGGGGCGCCGCCGCCTTCTTCCTGCACCGTGCCACGGCCGATGTATTCGACCTGCACCCGTTCGCCTTCATCGGCGCGCTCGTCGGGTGCGTTGCTGCGCACCAGCGCCACCCACACCAGCAATATCGCGAACACCAGGTGCAGGGCGACGCTGAAGAAGGCGGCAAACCAGCGCAGGCCGCGCTGGTCGCGCGGCGGCGATTCGCCGCCATGCCAGAGCAGCAGCAACATCACCTGCCAGAAGGCCCGCGCGGGTGGCCTGCGTTCAGGCGGCGGCGTCCTTCCCGCTACCACGCCGATCATTTCAGCTGGCGCGAAGGCCGACTTCGCCCGCGACGCCCAACCGCGTAGCCAGCCGCTCCAGCTGTACGGCATGCCGGTACGACGGTCGTGCAGCCGCACGGCCCGGCCGCGCGCCGCCAGCAGGTCGATCAACTCGGCTACCGATGGCACCGGCATGCCGGAAGCGGCTCAGCCCGCCTTGCCGCGCGGGATGTAGGGCGCGTGACCACTGTCGTGGTCGGTGGCGTCGCGCACCGCGGTCACGCCGGGCACGCGGGCCAGCAGGGTCTTCTCGATGCCCTGCTTCAAGGTCACGTCGGCCATGCCGCAACCGTGGCAACCGCCGCCGAAGCGCAGCAGCACCACGCCATCGGCGGAAACCTCCTGCACCGCGACGTGGCCGCCATGCGAGGCCAGCTGCGGGTTGACCTCGTTCTCCACCACCCAGTGCACGCGCTCGACCAGCGAGGCCGCCTCGCCCGGCACCTCGCCCTTGATTTTCGGTGCCTTGATGGTCAGCTGCCGGGTGCCGGCGGCCTGGGTGACGTAGTCGATCTCGGCGCCGTCCAGCCATGCCACGCTGGCGGCCGCCACGTACAGCGTGAAACCGTCGCAGTCCACCGCCCACTCGTCGCCCTGCAGGTCGGCCGGCTCGGCGAACTCCAGGCGCGCATCGGCGCGCGGCGTCCCCGGCTCCACCGCGCTCAGGCGCACGCCCATGCCCGGTATCGCCTCGCGTTCGATCAACTTGCGGAAATGGCTCTGCGCGGTATCTGAAATCTGGATCATGCGGGTATTCTAGCCGGGTCTTGGTTGCCGCTGACGGGACGCTGTTTCCACCGGCGTCACCCTTGCGGTCCTTTCTTCGATGGAGGTTGTCGTGGCCCCTGATCTGATTCCACTGGCGCAGGCGCATTGCCTGCCGCGCAAAGGCAGCGAACACCGCCTCGGCGAGGCCCGGCTGGCCGAACTGCTGCCGCAGGTGCCGGGCTGGGAGCTGGCCGAGAACGGCCAGGCGCTGTTGCGCACCTTCCGTTTCGACGACTACCACCGCACCATCGCGTTCGTGAATGCGCTGGCGTGGATCGCCCACCGCGAAGACCACCACCCCGACCTCGGCGTGCACTACGACCGCGCGGTGGTGCGCTTTTCCACCCACGACGTGGGCGGCCTGAGCGAGAACGATTTCATCTGTGCCGCCAAGGCATCGGCGCTGACGGAGCAATGACATGAAGCCACGCCTGCTGTCCGCTTCCCTCTGCCTCGCCGCCCTGCTCGGTGCCTGCACGTCCTCCGAGCAGCCCGCGGCGCCGGCCGTCGCCCCCACCGAAGTCGCCGCGGTGCAGACGCCGCCGCCGGACTACCCGCCCGAGCTGGCGTGCGCCGGCATCGGCGGCAAGAGCGTGCTGAAGGTCGTGGTCGGGCCGGAAGGCACGCCTACCGACGTCTCGCTGGTCGCCAGCAGCGGCAACGGCCAGCTCGACGAAGCGGCCGCCGCCCGCGTGCGCGAATGGAAGTTCAAGGCCGCCACCCGCAACGGCCAGCCGGTTTCCACCACCATCCAGGTGCCAGTCAGCTTCAACCCGCCGCAGCCCAAGCCGGACGAGTGCTTCGCCATCGAGGAACGGATGCGCCGCGGCGGTTGATGCACCGCCTCTTCCCCCACATCGAGCGGCCTTCGTGATCTCCACCGAAAACCTCTGGGTCGCCTTCGCGCTGACCCTGGCCGCCGGCCTGGCCACCGCCATCGGCAGCCTGATGGTGCTGTTCTCGCGCCGCCCCAACCCGCGCCTGCTGGCGTTCGGGCTGGCCTTCGCCGGCGGCGCGATGGTGTACGTGTCGCTGTCGGAAATCCTCAACAAGTCGATCGCCTCGTTCGCGCTGGCGCACGGCGAGCGGCTGGGCTTCACCTGGGGCACGCTGTCGTTCCTGGCCGGGGTGCTGCTGATCGTCGGCATCGACCACCTGATCCCCAACCCGCACGAAAGCCTGGACAAGCAGGACCCGCTGTTCCGCGACGACAACCGCAGCTACATCCGCCGCGTCGGCCTGCTGACCGCGGTGGCGATCACCGCGCACAACTTCCCGGAAGGGTTGGCGACCTTCTTCGCCACGCTGGAAAGCCCCTCGGTGGGCATGCCGCTGGCGTTCGCCATCGCCATCCACAACATCCCCGAGGGCATCGCCATCGCGGTGCCGGTGTATTTCGCCACCAACAACAAGTTCTATGCTTTCGGAGCCAGTCTGCTGTCGGGGCTGGCCGAGCCAGTGGGTGCGGCGATCGGCTATTTCGCGCTGTCCGGCGTGCTGTCGCACAGCACCTTCGGCATCGTGTTCGGCATGATCGCCGGGGTGATGGTGTTCCTCGCCCTGGACGAACTGCTGCCGGCGGCCAAGCGCTACGCCAAGGGCCACGAAACCGTCTACGGGCTGGTGTCCGGCATGGCGACGCTGGCGATCAGCCTGGTGCTGTTCAAGTGGTGATGTGATGAAGCCGGGAATGGGGAACAGGGAACGGGGAATGAACCATTTCCGCTGCTTCTCCTTCACCGCCCTGCTGAATCCTTCGTTGCGCAATGAACGAGAAGCTGCCGTCCACCAGCATTCCCCGGTCCCTGTTCCCCATTCCCTGCCTCACCCCAGCCTGTCCAGCACCTCGGCCAGCTCCGGCGCCAGCGGCGCATTCAATACGTAGGGCGTCTTGCCGGCATCCAATGCGAACTCCAGTGATGCCGCATGCAGGAACAGCCGCTTCAACCCGGACTGCTCGCGCAGGCGCTTGTTGACCGCCGGATCGCCGTACTTGTCGTCGCCGGCCACCGGGTGGCCGATGTGCAGGGCATGCACGCGGATCTGGTGGGTGCGCCCGGTCTCGATCCGTACCTCGCAATAGGAATGGCCGCCGCGCCGCTCCAGCACCCTGAAATGGCTCAGCGATGGCTTGCCGGCGGCGTTCACCTGCACATGGCGCTCGCCGCCTTGGCGCAGGCCGACGTGCAGGGGTGCATCCACGCTCATCACGCCATCGGGCATGCGCCCGGCCAGCAGGGTCAGGTAGCGCTTGCGAATCCCCCCGGTGGCACCATGGTCTTCGCGCAGCAGCGCCTGCAGCTCGCTCAGCGCCGAGCGCTTCTTGGCCATCACCAGCAGCCCGGAGGTATCCCGGTCCAGCCGGTGCACCAGCTCCAGCGTCTGGTTCGGGCGCAGCGCGCGCATGGTTTCGATAGCGCCGTGGCTGATGCCGCTGCCGCCGTGGCTGGCGACCCCGGAGGGCTTGTTGATGACCAGCAGCCGCGCGTCCTCGAACACGATGGCCTGCTCCATGCGCTGCAGGAAGCCGGCCGGTGGCGGGGTCTTGTCTCCGATTTCACTGAGATTGACCGGCGGTACCCGCACCTCCTCGCCCGCTTCCAGCTTGCGCTCGGCCTTGGCACGGCCGCCGTTGACCCGCACCTGGCCGCTGCGTACCAGCTTGTAGACCAGGCTGCGCGGCGCGCCCTTGAGCTGGCCCAGCAGGAAGTTGTCCAGCCGCTGCCCGGCCCGGTCTTCCGGAACCTTGATCAGGCGCACGCTGGATTTGGCCGCGGACGGGTTGCGGCGGTGTTCGGAGTCGGTCATCGGCCTGTTTATTCTGCTACACTCGGCGGGCGATATAAGGGTTTGATTTCGTTGGAAGTTGGTCAGGGCCAGAAGCCCCGCTCCCGACGGATCCGGCACAGTGCGCGGCCACCGCCCCCGGGGCGGCCATGTTAGCGGCTCACCGGCGTTCCCGGCCATCGCCGAGTGCCTGACAAGCATTCGCGCTGAACATGCCCCGCGCGGCGCTCCAGCTTGGCTGGGGCCGCCGCCGGTCCCGAAACACCTGAAAACTTGAACAAGAAGCGCTCCCGCGGCCTGCCGTGGTGTAGCAGCGCTGGAAACCCAAGCCGCCCTGTCCGCGCCTGCGCGAATGGGCGGCGAGCCGTGTCCAGAGGCCAAACGCCACGGCGTTCCGCGCGGTAGCAGCGCGCGAGGAACGCACAATGAAGCGAATGCTGATCAATGCCACGCAGGCCGAAGAACTGCGCGTGGCCATCGTGGACGGCCAGACCCTGTACGACATCGACATCGAACAGCCGTCCAAGGAACAGAAGAAGTCCAACATCTACAAGGGCCGCATCACCCGGCTCGAACCCTCCCTCGAAGCCGCCTTCGTCGACTACGGCGCCGACCGCCACGGCTTCCTGCCGCTGAAGGAAATCTCCCGCGACTACTTCCAGAGCGGCGTCGACCACAACAAGGCCGGCATCCGCGAACTGCTGCGCGAAGGGCAGGAAATCGTCGTCCAGGTGGACAAGGACGAGCGCGGCAACAAGGGCGCCGCCCTGACCACCTTCATCTCGCTGGCCGGCCGCTACATGGTGCTGATGCCGAACTCGCCGTCGGCCGGCGGCGTCTCGCGCCGCATCGAGGGCGAGGACCGCGCCGCGCTGAAGGAAGCGCTGGACAAGCTGAACGTCCCCGACGACATGGGCGTGATCATCCGCACCGCCGGCGTCGGCCGCGATGCCGAAGAACTGCAGTGGGACCTGGACTACCTGCTCAGCGTCTGGCGCTCCATCGCCGAGGCCGCGCTGGCCAAGCCGGCGCCGTTCCTGATCTACCAGGAATCGCGGCTGATCGTGCGCGCCCTGCGTGACTACCTGCGCGCCGACATCGGCGAGATCCTGGTCGACACCGAGGAGCTGTACGAGACCGCGCGCGAGTTCATGCAGCAGGTGATGCCGCAGACCCTGCGCAAGCTCAAGCACTACAAGGACGACATCCCGCTGTTCAACCGCTTCCAGATCGAATCGCAGATCGAGGCGATCTACGAGCGCAACGTGCGCCTGCCCTCCGGCGGCTCGATCGTGGTCGACCAGACCGAGGCGCTGACCGCGGTGGACGTCAACTCGGCGCGCGCCACCAAGGGCAGCGACATCGAGGACACCGCGTTCCAGACCAACCTGGAGGCCGCCGAGGAAGTGGCGCGCCAGCTGCGCCTGCGCGACCTGGGCGGGCTGGTGGTGATCGACTTCATCGACATGTCCAGCAACAAGCACCAGCGCGAAGTCGAGAACCGCCTGCAGAACGCGCTCAAGTACGACCGCGCCCGCGTGCAGCTGGGCCGCATCTCGCGCTTCGGCCTGATGGAGATGAGCCGCCAGCGCCTGCGCCCGAGCCTGGGCGAATCCAGCCAGATCGTGTGCCCGCGCTGCGACGGCCAGGGCCGCATGCGCAGCATCGAATCGCTGTCGCTGTCGATCATCCGCGTCGCCGAGGAACACGCGATGAAGGAGAACACCGGACAGGTGCTGGTGCAGGCCCCGGTGGAGATCGCCAACTTCCTGCTCAACGAGAAGCGCGGCGCGCTGCGCGAGATCGAGCAGCGCCACGACGCGCCGATCATCATCGTCGCCGACGAGCAGTTGCACACCCCGCACTACGAAGTCACGCGCCTGCGCGACAACGAGCTGGGCGAGGAATCCGGCAAGCCCAGCTACCAGCGCGGCACCCCGCGCAGGCTGCCGGTGCATGCGTTGACCAAGGCGCAGCTGAACATCCCGCCGGCGCCGGCCGTCACCCACGTCAAGCACAGCCAGCCGGCCCCGGTACGCGAAGTGGCCGAAACGGCCCCCGCCCCGGCTCCGGTTGCCACTCCGGCCGCCCCCGTCGCGAGCGGCGTGATGGGTTGGCTCAAGCGCGTCTTCGGCGGCGAAACCGCCCCCGCCGCGAAGCCGGCCCAACCGCAACGCCAGGACAACGGCCGCGGCAACCGCAACGACCGCGGCCAGCGCCGCAATGGCAACAACCCGCAGCCGCGCGGCAACCGCCGTGACGAGCAGCGCCGCCAGAACGGCAACGGCAATCCGCAGGAACAGAAGAACGCCGGCCAGCAGCCCAAGCAGCGCAATGAACAGGGCCAGCAGCAGGCCAACAAGCCACCGCGCAACAACGAGCAGCAACAGCCCCGGCAGCAGAAGCAACCCAAGCCGCAGCAGCAGAAGCCGCAGCAGGCCGTCGAGAAGGAAAAGCCCGCACAGCAGGTGACCGAAAAACCGGCTCGCCAGCCCCAGCCCGAAGCAGCCCGTCCGGTAATCGCGCCGGCCGCCGCCGCAGCCACCGTGGTTGCAACGGAAGCCACGGCCGCCATCGAAACGTTGCCGAAGGAAGCCCCCGCGGCCGTGGAAGCAGTTGCAGCCGTTCAGACCGAACAGCAGGCCGCCGCTCCCGCCGCCGAGGAAACCGGTGGTGAAGGCAGCCGCCGTCGCCGCGGCCGTCGCGGTGGCCGCCGCCGTCGCCGCGGCAATGCCGACGGCAGCGCTGCCATCGACAACCCGAACCAGGATGACGATGCCGGCGAAGACGGCGGCGAGGACACGGCTACCGAAACCAACGAGTCCAACGCGACCCGCCCGGCCACGGCCCAGCCCGAGTTCGATTTCGACGACGAGCCGGTCACCGCTGCTGCAACGGTGGATGCCCCGGCACCTGCTCGCATGCAGGAAACCGCTGCGCCGGCTCCCGTGGTGAAGGCGGAGCCCGCCACCACCGACCTGGTCCTCGAACCCGTCGCAGCAGAAGCGCCCGCGGCAAGCGCGGAAGCGGTCACACCGCCGGTCGAGGCGGTCGAGGCCAGCCACCCGGCCGCTCCCGAAACCGTGGAAACAGCAACGGTCAAAACCTCGCCGGTAGCGGAAGTAGCTGCACAACCGGTGCCGGAAGCAGTCCAGGAGCCGGCGCCCCCCGCCGCGGCTGAACCGGTCGATCCGGTCGTGGCAGCGCCGCCGGTCGTGGAGGAATACCCCATCCACGAACAGGCAGCCACTCCGTCAGCACCTGCCGCGCCGGAAAACGGCCAGCTTTTCGCCGAAGCACCGGCAACGAAAACCGAGTCGGCGAACGCCAACGCAGCTGACGACGAAACGACTGCTCTGCCGGCGGAAGAAACCGCTGCGGTGGACGACGCCAAGACGGACGACGACCAACCCCGCAGCGCCTGAGCAGGCGTTGTCGTCAACAACGAAAAAGCGGCCTGATGGCCGCTTTTTCGTTTCCCGGCTTCCCGTTTCCCACACGCAGGACAGGAGGCCTTCGGCTCAAATCGCCTTGGTCGGATCCATCACGCCGTACTGCGCCGCCAGACGCACCAGCGCGATGTTGTCGTGCACCCCGGTCTTCTGGAACAGGCGCGCCTTGTGCGTGTTCACGGTCTTGGCGCTGAGGCTGAGCCGGCGCGCAATCTCCTCCTGCCGCCGCCCCTGCATCAGCAGCAATGCCACTTCCAGCTCGCGCGGCGAAAGCCCGTCGAACGGCGAGTCGCTCCCCTCCAGGTTCGACAACGCCAGATTCTGCGCAATGTGGCTGGACAGGTAGCGACGGCCCAGCGCCACGTCGTGGATGGCGCGCACCAGTTCCTTCGCATCGCCGCCTTTGCCCACGTATCCCGACGCCCCGGCTTCCAGCAGCCGCCGCGGCATCGGCCCATCCTCGGACACCGAGACCACGATGACCCGGGTGCCGTGGTCGCCCTTGACGATGCGTTCGGTGATCTCCAGCCCGCTCAACCCCGGCAGGTGCAGGTCGCACAACACCACGTCCGGCTGCAGGCGCCGTATCTGCGGCAGCCCCGTCTCGCCGTTTTCCGCCTCACCCACCACCTCGATGTCGGTCTCACCGGAAAGAATCATCTTGATGCCGGTGCGCACCAGCGCGTGGTCGTCGATGAGAAATACCCTGATGGTCATGCGCACTCCTCTCCCTGGCAAACAGGTGACAGTTGTGACTCGCCGCGCCCCGTGTTCCGGGCAGGCGGGCGATGGCAGCGCCAGCGCCCGTCATGGCGAAAGCCATGTGTATTATCAATCAGAAAAATGCCGGCTGACGCGGGGGATCGTCCCCTCCCCCATCGCACGGATGTCATGCGGCCGACCCTGAGCACAATGCGCGGATTGCCGATGCCTTTGCATCAGGGCATCCCCTACCCGCAGTTAGGGATACCCCGGAGGTGGCCCAGCCCCACTCCGGGGTCAAACGAATCATGCACGACCATACACGATGCCAAAAACAAAAGCGCCTGCGGATCATCGATCGCAGGCGCTTTCAGTTCTGGCGGAGTGAGAGGGATTCGAACCCTCGATAGAGCTTTTGACCCTATACTCCCTTAGCAGGGGAGCCCCTTCGGCCTCTCGGGCATCACTCCGTTTTCTTTCTTTTCCCTGCTTCGCGCCGCGAAGCAGGGCGCGAAGAATACCGTTTAACAGGGTGAAAGGTAAACCCTTATTCGGAAGTTTCTTTGCTTCCCGGCGCCGCGGGTTCGTCACCGCGCTGGATGCGCTGGAAAATTTCCTCGCGGTGCACCGCCACGTCCTTCGGGGCGGTGATGCCGATACGCACCTGGTTGCCCTTGACGCCAAGCACGGTGACGCTGACCGAGTCACCGATCATCAGGGTTTCGCCTACGCGGCGAGTCAGGATCAACATTTTGAGAATCTCCATTAACCGGCGGGGTTCCCCACCGGCATCGGCGCGCCTGTTGCCTGCGCCCCACGACAAAGGGAAAGATTGCCAATGTTACTGGCAGGACGCCGATGGCTTCAAGGCGCGCCGGTACATTGCATTCACGTCAGGTGCGGCCTGACCCATTCCGACACGCCTTCGAGCGCGGCGACCAGCTTCGGGCCATCCTCGCCGCCGCCCTGCGCCATGTCGGGACGGCCACCGCCCTTGCCACCGGTCTGACCGGCGACATGGGCCAGCAGTTCCCCGGCCTTGACCCTGCCCAGCGCCGCGCCGCTCACGCCGGCCACCAGCGAGGCCTTGCCGTCCTGCGTACCGGCCAGCAGGACCACCGCGTCGCCCAGCTGCTGCTTCAGGCGGTCCATCGCTTCGCGCAGGGCCTTGGCGTCGAAGCCCTCCAAGCGCGCGGCCAGCACCTTCACACCATTGATAGCGACGGCCGAAGCGCCAAGGTCCGCGGTGGCGCCGGAAGCCAGCTTGGCCTTGAGCGCTTCCAGTTCGCGCTCCAGCTTCTTCTGCCGCTCGCCGAGCTGGCGGATCTTGTCGACCACATCGCTGGCGGCGCCACCCAGCAGCTGGGCGGCCTCGGCCAGGCGCGCTTCCTCCGCATCCACGTGATCCAACGCGCCCTGCCCGGTCACCGCTTCGATGCGGCGCACGCCGGAGGACACGCCGCCTTCGGAGGTGATCTTGAACAGGCCGATGTCGCCGGTACGGGAGACATGGGTACCGCCGCACAGTTCGGTGGAGTAGTCGCCCATCTTCAGCACGCGCACGTGCTCGCCGTACTTCTCGCCGAACAGCGCCATCGCGCCGAAGTCCAGCGCTTCCTGCATGCCCATGTGGTGCACTTCGGCGGCGTTGTTGGCGCGCACCTGCTCGTTGACCTTGCGCTCGACGAGCGCCAGTTCCTCGGCCGTGATCGGCTGGAAATGCGAGAAGTCGAAGCGCAGGCGGTCCGGCGCGACCAGCGAGCCCTTCTGCTGCACGTGGGTGCCCAGCACCTCGCGCAGCGCGGCGTGCAACAAGTGGGTGGCCGAGTGGTTGAGGATGGTGGCGCCGCGGCGGGCGGTATCGATCGCGCCGGACAGCACGTCGCCCAGCTTGATCGTGCCCTGCTTCACGGTGCCGACGTGGCCGTGGAACTGGCCGGCGAACTTCTGCGTGTCGCTGACGGTGATTTCCGCGCCATTGGCGGACAACACGCCGTGGTCGCCCACCTGGCCGCCGGACTCGGCATAGAACGGCGTCTGCGCGGTGAACACGATCACCGCATCACCGGCCTGCACGGTGTCGACCGGGCGGCCATCCTTGAGCAGCGCGACGACCTTCAGGCCATCGGCCTGCAACTGTTCGTAGCCGAGGAACACGGTCGGCGACAGCGTGGCGACCAGTTCGGCCGGCAGCTGCACGCCGCCGCCGAACTTGCCGGCGGCACGCGCCATCTCGCGCTGGTGCTCCATCGCGCTGTCGAAGCCGGCCATGTCCACGGTCATGCCGCGCTCGCGGGCAATGTCGGCGGTCAGGTCGACCGGGAAACCATAGGTGTCGTACAGGCGGAACGCCTCGGCGCCGGGGATGATGCCGTCGCCGACCTTGGCCGCGACGTCGTCGAAGATCTTCATGCCGGCGTCCAGCGTCTCGGCGAAGCGTTCCTCTTCGGCCAACAGCGCCTTCTCCACGGTCGCGGCGGCGGCCGGCAGTTCCGGGTAGGCCTCGCCCATCAGTTCGACCAGCGTCGGCACCATCGCGCTGAAGAACGGCTGGCGCACGCCCAGCATCCAGCCGTGGCGCAGGGCGCGGCGAATGATCCGGCGCAGCACGTAGCCGCGGCCTTCGTTGGACGGCAGCACGCCATCGACGATCAGGAACGCGCAGGCGCGGATGTGGTCGGCGATCACGCGCAGCGACTTGTTTTCCAGATCGGCGGTGCCGGTGAGTGCGGCGGCCTTGCCGATCAGGGTCTGGAACAGGTCGATTTCATAGTTGGTGTGGACGTGCTGCAGGATCGCGGCCAGGCGTTCCAGGCCCATGCCGGTATCCACGCACGGTGCCGGCAGCGGCACCAGGGTGCCGTCGGGCTGGCGGTCGAACTGCATGAACACCAGGTTCCATATCTCGATGAAGCGGTCGCCATCCTCGTCCGGCGAGCCCGGCGGGCCGCCGGCGATGTGCTCGCCGTGGTCGTAGAAGATCTCGGTGCAGGGGCCGCACGGGCCGGTGTCGGCCATCTGCCAGAAGTTGTCCGAGGCATACGGCGCGCCCTTGTTGTCGCCGATGCGCACGATGCGCTCTTCCGGCACGCCGACCATGTCGCGCCACAGCGCGTAGGCCTCGTCGTCGTTGTGGTAGACGGTGACCAGCAGGCGCTCGGCCGGCAGCTTCCAGACGCCGGTCAGCAATTCCCAGGCCCAGGCGATGGCGTCCTTCTTGAAATAGTCGCCGAACGACCAGTTGCCCAGCATCTCGAAGAAGGTGTGGTGGCGGGCGGTGTAGCCGACCGAGTCGAGGTCGTTGTGCTTGCCGCCGGCGCGCAGGCAGCGCTGCACGTCGGCCGCGCGCACGTAGCTGCGCTTTTCCGCGCCGAGGAACACGTCCTTGAACTGCACCATGCCGGAGTTGGTGAACAGCAGGGTCGGGTCGTTGCCCGGCACCAGCGGCGCGGACGGCACGATGGTGTGGCCCTTGCCCTTGAAGAATGCGAGGAAGTCGGCGCGGATCTGGGAGGTGGTGACTTTGGCGGGTGTGTTCATTTGGACTGGCGATGAGCGGGCTGGCGGCCGCCGACGCCCATGCGGGACGCACGGGTATCCGGGGCGGACGAAACCCTGAAAGGGTATCAGGCCCGGCCCTCTCAGTCCTCAGGGTCGTAGCGGGTGGCGCTGCGGATGCAGCCGGCGTCGAAGCCGCGCCGGGCCAGCAGGTCCGCGGCCTTGCGCCGCTGCGCCAGGTCCTGCGGCCCGTCCTCGCCGAAACGGCGGCAGACCAGGTCGCGGGCGTTTTCGGCCCAGTCGCCCTCGAAGGTGGCCATCGCCGCCTCGATCTGCTCGCCGTCCAGGCCATGCGTGCCCAGTTCGGCACGGATGTGCAGCGGGCCGTAGCCGGCATTGGAGCGGTTACGCACCAGCGCTTCGGCGAAGCGGGCGTCGTCCTGCCAGCCCTCCTCGGCCAGCCGTGCGACCGCCGCGGCGGCCTCGTCGACGTCGATGCCCTTGGCGCGGAGCTTGCGCCCAAGCTCCTTGCGCGAATGCTCGCGCCGTACCAGCAGCCCGAGCGCGCGCTGCAAGGGCGTCTGCTCGCGCGGCCGCCGGCCGCGACGGGAGGATGGTTGCCGGTCTTCGCTGTCGTTCATCGCGTTGCCTGCCATCCCGCATGCGCGGGGCAAGCCCCGCACCTACGTGGGTTGGTGCCCGTGTCCATAAAACCGCGGGAACGGGACGACGTCACTGACGATGCGCCGCCCCGCTCCCGCGGGCAATCAATCCTCGTCGCCTTCCTCGCGGCTGGCCTCGGTCGGCTGGAACTTCTCGCGCAGCTCGGCTTCGAGCTTGGCCGCCACCTGCGGGTTGTCGCGCAGGTAGCCGCGGGCGTTGTCCTTGCCCTGGCCGATGCGCTCGTCGCCGTAGCTGTACCAGGCACCGGCCTTGTCCACGAGCTTGGCGTCCACGCCCATGTCGATCAGTTCGCCTTCGCGGCTGATGCCCTCGCCGTACAGGATTTCGGTGATGACCTGCTTGAACGGGGGCGCCAGCTTGTTCTTGACCACCTTGATCTTGGTCTGGTTGCCGATGATCTCGTCGCCCTTCTTGATCGCGCCGATGCGGCGGATGTCCAGGCGCACCGAGGCGTAGAACTTCAGCGCGTTGCCGCCGGTGGTGGTTTCCGGGCTCTGCCCGGGCATCATCACGCCGATCTTCATGCGCAGCTGGTTGATGAACACCACCAGCGTGTTGGAACGCTTGATGTTGCCGGTCAGCTTGCGCAGCGCCTGGCTCATCAGGCGGGCCTGCAGGCCCGGCAGCTGGTCGCCCATCTCGCCCTCGATCTCGGCCTTGGGGGTCAGCGCCGCGACCGAGTCGATGACCACGATATCCACCGAGCTGGAGCGCACCAGCATGTCGGCGATTTCCAGCGCCTGCTCACCGGTGTCCGGCTGCGACAGCAGCAGGTCGTCGACGTTCACGCCCAGCTTGGCGGCATAGATCGGGTCCAGCGCGTGCTCGGCATCGATGAAGGCAGCGGTGCCGCCCATTTTCTGGCACTCGGCGATCGCCTGCAGGGTCAGGGTGGTCTTGCCGGAGGATTCCGGGCCGTAGATCTCGACCACGCGGCCCTTGGGCAGGCCGCCGATGCCCAGGGCGATGTCCAGCATCAGCGAGCCGGTGGGAATGGCCTCGACGGGCTCGACCACGCGGTCGCCCATGCGCATCACCGAGCCCTTGCCGAACTGCTTCTCGATCTGGCTCAGGGCGGCGGCAAGCGCGCGCTTCTTGTTCTCGTCCATCAGGTCGTTCCTCGCGGGTGATTTGGATTTCGTCATGGGGCTCACTGTAGGGGGGCGGTATCGCAAAGGTTGAGACTGGCGGCGATACCGTTGAATTTATTTTCCGGGCCTGCCCGCCGGCAGCCGTGGCTGCCGCGGCCGGGCATGGGGAAAGCACGCATCGGCGGCTGCGGAAGGGGGACGCCTCACCGGTTCGGACGCAGCAGGCCGCAATACAGCCCCTCGATGGCGAAGTCCTGGTCGGGCAGCACTTCGATTGGCGAGTAGTCCGGGTTGCGCGGCAGCAGGCGGATGCGGTCCTTGCCGATCTTCAGCAGCTTGACGGTGATCTCGTCGTCGATGCGCGCGACCACGATCTGCCCGGAACGGGCATCGCGGGTGCGGTGCACGCCGATCAGGTCGCCGTCGAAGATGCCCTCGTCGATCATCGAATCGCCCTGCACCTTCAGCAGGTAGTCTGGCGCCGGCGAGAAGAACACCTTGTCCAGCACCACGAAATCGTCCGAGCGGATGTCGGCGCCGATCGGCAGCCCCGCCGCCACCCGGCCCAGTATCGGCAGGCGCAGCACATTGTCATCGTTGGCGGCCGTAACCGGCGCGCCGCCGTCGTCGTCGGCATGCACCAGCCGGATGCCGCGGGCCCGCCCCGGTACGCGCGCGATGGCGCCGGCCGCTTCGAGGGCATCGAGGTGGTACTGGGCCGAGCGCACGCCCTTGAAGCCGAAGGCGCGGGCGATCTCGGTCTGCGAAGGCGGCACGCCCTCGGCCGCGATGCGCTCGGCGATCAGGTCGAGGATGGCCTGCTGGGTATCGGTCAGGTTCATGGTTAGTAGTATTACTACTAATGACCCATTCCGTCAAACGGTCACAGCGTCTCCAGCCCGCGCAGGGCGGCGGCCACGGTCTGCCGGCGCACGGCGTCGCGGTCGCCGTCGAAATGGAACAGCTCGGCGCGGGTGTAGCCGCCGCGACGCTTCCAGCCGATCCACACGGTGCCGACCGGCTTGTCGGCGCTGCCACCACCCGGCCCGGCGATGCCGGTGACCGCCACCGCGACGCTGGCGCCGGAATGCACCAGAGCGCCGGACACCATCTCGATCACCGTCTCGCGGCTCACCGCGCCCTCGCTTTCCAGCGTCTGCGGGCGCACGCCGAGCAGTGCCTGCTTGGCTTCGTAGCTGTAGGCGACCATGCCGCTGTCGAACCAGTCCGACGAACCGGACACGCCGGTCATCGCCTTGGCGATCCAGCCCCCGGTGCAGCTTTCGGCGGTGACCACGCGGTCGTGGGCGTCGCGCAGGCGCTCGCCGAGGCGAGCGGCGAGGCGGTCCAGTTCGAGGTCGTCGGGAACGGTGGACATGGCGGTTCTCAGCGGCGGCAGCCTTCCAGTTTCAGCACCTGCCCCGGGCGGATGGCATAGGCCGGGGCGCGCAGGCCGTTGGCGCGGGCCAGCGTCGGCAGCTGGCACTGGAAGCGGGTGGAGATGCGGCCCAGCGTATCGCCCTTGACGACCTTGTGGGTGCGCGTGGCCGGGCGCTGCACCGGCCGCGGCGGCGCGGCCGCGGCGGCCGCCTGCATCGCCTGCACGTCGCCCACGGCGACGCTACCGTTGTAGGCGGCACCGGGGCGCTTGATCGCGGCATTGAGGTCGGCGGTGATCAGGGCGCGGGCCAGGTCGGCGCGCGGGCCGTTGACGCAGTGGCGGTTGTACAGCCCGGCGATGCGGGTGGTGGCGTTGAGGGTGGTGCCGGCGGGAATCCAGCCGTCGGCCTCGTAGCGCGGGTTGAGGTTGCGCAGCGCGCGCATGTAGCCGTCGCGGGTGCCGGCGCTGCCCAGGCAGATGGTCAACTCGTAGATGGTGGTGGACTTGGCGAGCCGGATCGTCGCCGGCTGTGCGTTGACCTTGGGGAACTCGACGCCGTACTGCTGCGGGTGCAGGAAGATCCACGCCGCGGCGATCACCATCGGCACGTAGTCCTTGGTTTCGCCGGGGAACTGGCTGTAGACCGAGTCGGTCCAGAAGCCCTGCCCCGCGCTCTGGTTGAACACCCGCAGCGCGCGGCCCTCGCCGCCGTTGTAGGCGGCCAGCGCCAGCTCGATGTTGCGGTTGAGCTGGCCCATGCGCTCGTTCATGTAGGCGGCGCTGGCCTCGGCGGCACTGCGCGGATCGAAGCGCGTGTCGAAGCCGGTGCCGTCCGGCCCCAGCCCGAAGCGGCGGCCGGTGGCGGGCATGAACTGCATCAGCCCGGCCGCGCCGACGCGCGAGGAGGCATGCACGCGGCCGTTGGATTCCTTGGCCATGATGCCGAACAGCAACGCCTCGGGCAGGCCGCGCTTCTCCCACTCCGGCCACATCACCGCGCGCAGGTTCATGTAGTTCTCGTAGCTGGTCAGCAGCGCCGGGCGCATGTCGGTGAGCCAGCGGCGGATGCCGGCCTGGATGGCCGGGTTGTATTCGACCATGTCGTCGAAGGCATGGCGGTGGTCGTTGAGCAATGCCGCCGCGCGCGCGGCCTCGGGCACGTCGGCGACCAGCGGGCCGACGTGGTCGGGATCGGCTTCGAGGGTGTCGCCGGCCTCGTCGGCGACATCCTCGCCGCTGGCGTCGGCCTGCCGCTTCAGCAGGCGCTTGTAGGTGGACAGCAAGGTGCCCACCTGGCAGCCCTTCTGGCCGATGCAGGCGTCGATGACGTCCTCCATGTCCTCCAGCGCCGCGTCGCCCTCGGCGCTGCCCTTCGGGTCGGCGTTGGCGACCAGCACCAGCGCGTCGGTGTAGCGCTTCTCCGCGGCGGCCATGCGCTGCTCGATCACGTCCACCTTGGCCTTGTCGCGGGCGGACACGCGCTGGGCCTGGGCGGCGGGAACGGCAAGCAGCAGCGTGGCGGCAACCAGCAGGACGCGGCGGCGGGCGGGTGGAGCGGTCGAGGCGAAAAAAACAGGCATCAGCGGCGGCACGAACGGAAAGGCAGGCAGGGTAGCCGCCGCCCTCGCCCGGCGGCAACCGGCCCGGCGCCGCGATACAGTCGGCCGTTAGAATCCTTTCCCCGCCACCGCAAGAGCACGTACATGGACCCCATCCTGATCGGCAAAGGCACCACCGACGACGTCGCCGTCACCCTGCTGCCGCGCTTCGGCAACCGCCACGGGCTGGTGGCCGGCGCCACCGGCACCGGCAAGACGGTGACGCTGATGACGCTGGCCGAGGGCTTCAGCCGGATCGGCGTGCCTGTGTTCCTGGCCGACGTGAAGGGCGACGTGGCCGGGCTGGCGGTGCCGGGCGAGATCAACGAAAAGCTGGCCGCGCGCGCGGCCGAGATCGGCGTGGACGGCTACACCGCGCAGGCCAGCCCCACCATCTTCTGGGACCTGTACGGCCAGCAGGGCCACCCGGTGCGCACCACGGTCAGCGAGATGGGGCCGACCCTGCTCGCCCGCATCCTCGAACTCAACGATACCCAGGCCGGCGTGCTCGACATCGTGTTCAAGCTGGCCGACGACCGCGGCCTGCTGCTGCTCGATCTGGACGACCTGCGTGCGCTGCTGAACCTGGTGGCCACCGAGCGCAAGGACGTTTCCACCGAATACGGGCTGGTCAGCGCGCCGAGCATCGCCGCGATCCAGCGCGCGCTGCTGCGGCTGGCGCAGGACGGCGGCGAGCAGTTCTTCGGCGAGCCGGCGCTGGAACTGGCCGACATCATGCGCGTCAACCACGACGGCCGCGGCGTGATCGGCATCCTTGCCGCGGCGCAGCTGATCCTCAAGCCGCGGCTGTATTCCACCTTCCTGCTGTGGCTGCTGTCCGAATTGTTCGAGCAGTTGCCGGAAGTGGGCGACCTGGAAAAGCCGAAGCTGGTGTTCATCTTCGACGAGGCGCACCTGCTGTTCGACGGCGCGCCGGCGGCACTGGTGCAGCGCATCGAGCAGGTGGTGCGGCTGATCCGCTCCAAGGGCGTGGGCGTGTATTTCTGCTCGCAGTTCCCCGACGACGTGCCGGGCAACATCCTCGGCCAGCTCGGCAACCGCGTGCAGCATGCGCTGCGCGCCTTCACCCCGCGCGACCAGAAGGCGGTGAAGACCGCCGCGCAGACCTTCGTGCCGAACCCGAAGCTCGACGTGGTCGCCACGCTGTCGCAGCTGGGCACCGGTGAAGCACTGGTGTCCACGCTGCAGGACAAGGGCATTCCTTCGCCGGTACAGAAGACGCTGGTGGCGCCACCGCGCTGCCGCATGGGCGCGATCAGCGAGGCCGAACGCATGCAGGTGCGCGCCGGCAGCCCGGTGGGCAGCCGTTACGACACCGCCATCAACCGCGAATCGGCCTCCGAACTGCTGGCCCGGCGCGCGCAGCAGGCTGCCGAGCAGGCGCAGGCGCCCAAGGTGCCAAGCGGGGAACAGGGCGGCGGCATCGGCCGGAAGATCAACGAGTTCCTGTTCGGCAACGGCCGCCGCCAGGGCGTGGTCGAGTCGGTGGCCAAGCAGACCACGCGCAACGTCGGCGGCTCGATCGGGCGCAGCGTCGGCAGCTCCATCGGCGAATCGGTGATGGGCAAGACCGGCAAGAAGTACGGCGGCCAGATCGGCAACCAGATCGTGCGCGGCATCCTCGGCGGCATCTTCGGCAGGCGCTGAAGCATGTCGCGCTGGCGTCCCCCCGCGGAAAAGAGCACCGCACTGATCACCGCGCAGGGCCATGCGCGGCTGAAGGCCGAGCTGGACGAACTGTGGCGGCAGCGCCGGCCCGAGGTGGTCAAGGCGCTGGCGGCGGCCGCCGCCGAGGGCGACCGTTCGGAAAACGCCGAGTACACCTATCGCAAGAAACAGCTGGGCGAGATCGACCGCCGCGTGCGCTACCTGAGCAAGCGGCTGGAAGCGCTGCGCGTGGTCGATGCCCGCCCCAGCGACCCGGACGCGGTGTTCTTCGGCGCCACGGTGGAACTGGAGAACGTGGACAGCGGCCAATGCCACCGCTACCGCATCGTCGGTCCGGACGAAACCGATGCCGGCGCCGGCTGGATCAGCATCGATTCGCCGCTGGCGCGCGCGCTGCTGAAGAAGCGCATCGACGACGAATTCGAGGTGGAACTGCCCGGCGGGCGGCAAGGCTTTGCGATCATCGGCATCGACTACGCCGAAACCCGGTAGGAGCGCACCTTGGTGCGCGATGAAGCCTTCGGCGAAGGCAATGATTTCCCCTGAAAGCTTGCGCACCCGACACATACGCCAGCGCACGCAGATTGCCGGCCAACACCCTGAAATCAAGCAGCTAGGACACTGCCACCCAGCCCTGCCCACCCGCAGTTGACGCGCATTCACCTGCCTGTGTATTGCTTCCCGATTGCCCATGTCGACACGGAAGGAACATGCACGCGATCACCCCGACGGACCCGGCCACCGAACAGGACGCCACCAGCCACCGCCGGCCGGCGCGCACCGGCCTCGTCATCGACGCATCCTGCGACGTGGCGCCGGATTTCATCGCCCACCCGGACGTGGCGGTGATCCCCATCCCGATCCGCATCGGCACGGCCACCTACGTCGACCAGCACGACGCCGACGCCACCAGCCGCTACATGCGCGAGAACGCCAACGGCGAGGGCGTGACCGGGCAGTCGATACCGCTGGACGCCGCGCAGATGAGCGCCTTCTTCCTCGAACGCTTCGCGCTGGACTACGACTCGGTGTTCTGCCTGACCATCACCGCCAGCCGCAGCCCCATCCACGATGCCGCCCGCCACGGCAGCACGCTGGCGATGAACGCCATCCGCACTGCCCGGCAGGCCTCCGGCATCACCCGGCCGTTCCAGTTCCGGGTCATCGACACCCGCAACATGTTCGCCGGCTCCGGCATCCCGGCGATGGCGCTTATGGACATGCTGCAGGCGCAGGTGCCACCCAAGGACATCCGCGACTCACTGCAACGCATCATCGACGCCACCCACACCTATTACGCGCCCGACAACCTGGGCTATGCCCGCACCCGCTCGCGCGTGCGCGGCGACCGCAGCATCAAGCTGTTCAGCGTGCTGCTGGGCAGCGCGCTGAACATCAAGCCGATCATCCTCGGCCGCCAGGGCGACACCCAGCCTGTCGGCAAGTTCCGCGGCCGCGACGAGGCCTGGAACCGCCTGTTCGCCCATGCCGAGGCGCAGGTACGACGCGGCCTGTATGCGCCGCACCTGATAATTTCCTACGCCGGCCCGGTGGAGGACGTGCTGCGGGTCGAGGCACTCGCGCGCCTGCGCCGCACCTGCGAGGCAGAAGGCGTGCGCCTGCACGTGCTGTCGATGAGCATCACCGGGATGATGAACATCGGCCCCGGTGGGCTGACATTGGCGTTTGCCGGGGAAGCGCAGCGGGATCATTTTTGAGTGGTGACCGCCGCTGGCCGGCATTACCGTCCACCCGTGGTGGGTGCCGGCCGTGGGTCGGCGCTATCGGACGGTGAATCAACGGGCTTCCCCGGCAACGCCCCATGCGGGGCAAGCCCCGCATCCACGGCGTCCCGATGCCCAGCCGCCCGACCAACGGTCGGGCGCCACCATTACAGGCACTACAGGCCAGGCGGATACACCCGCCCCTCGCGCAATGGCCTGAAATAATCGGTTTGCGCGTAAAACGCCGCATCCTGCTGCGCATGCCAGCCGGGAATACCGGCCAACGGCAAAGGGCGTAGCTGCAGCGGGTCGTCCAGCACGTCGCCCTGCGCAATGGCTTCGGCCACGCGCGCCACGCCGGCGGCATCGTCATCACCAAGCACCACCACGCACTTGCCGACCAGCAGGCGGCCGGGCAGCAGCGCCTGCTCCAGCAGCGCATGGCCGACCACCGCGGCAACGGCAATGCCGCCGCCGTGCCAATGCGCCACGCCATCCACGAACAGCGCGCGCCAGTCGTGCCGGTCCCATGCCGCCAGCAGGCCGGCGTCGCGCACCCGCACCACCAGCCCGGTTTCGTCGAACTGGGTCAACGCCGCCTGCGCACGGTTGCGCCGGTGCGGCCCCATCGCCGCGATGTGCCGGCATTGCCGCGCGTTGAGCGCCAGCTTGATGGCCGGATGGCGCATCCATACCAGCGCGTTGAACAGGTCGTGCCAGTTTTCCGTACGCGTGGCGATGCGGCCGCGCTCGCCGATGCGCACCTCGTAGTGCAGGCCATCGGCCAGCAGCGCTGCGTCCTGCGCGACGAAACGCTTGTCCGGCAGCGGCAGCCGCATGTTGAGCGCATCGATGGCCGGCCAATCGGGCGCGTCCATCAGGCCCCTGAAAGCATCGAAACCGGCAAACAGCGGGTGCGCGAAACAGGCCGGTGCCACCTGCCCGCGCGGCGGGGCGACGAACCTGCGCCGCGCCCCGGCCACTCCGGTTTCGCTCACAGCACCTTGAGGTCGAACGTCTTCGGCGCCGGTTTGGCGATGGCGTCGCCGAACAGGTCGTGCTCGTCGCTGTCGGTGATTTCCACATCGACGAAATCGCCGACGCGCAGCCCGGTTTCGGCGGCGTTCTGGATATGCACCAGCCCGTCGATCTCCGGTGCATCGGCCTTGGAGCGCGCCACCGCGATGCCGTCCTCGATCACGTCGACCAGGCACTGCTGCACGCTGCCGATCTTCGCCTCCAGCTTCGCCGCGGAAATGGCCGCCTGCTTTTCCATGAAGCGGGCAAGGCGCTCCTGCTTCACTTCCTCCGGCACCGGGTCGGGCAGGTCGTTGGCGGTGGCGCCTTCGACCGGGGAATAGGCGAACGCGCCGACGCGGTCGAGCTGGGCGGCGTCGAGGAAGTCGAGCAGTTGCTCGAACTCGGCGTCGGTCTCGCCGGGGAAGCCGACGATGAAGGTGGAGCGCACGGTGATGTCCGGGCAGATCTCGCGCCAGCGCAGCACCCGCTCCAGCGTCTTGTCGACCGCGCCCGGGCGTTTCATCAGCTTGAGGATGCGCGGGCTGGCGTGCTGGAACGGGATGTCCAGGTACGGCAGCACCCTGCCTTCGGCCATCAGCGGCACGACGTCATCGACATGCGGGTACGGGTAGACGTAATGCAGGCGCGTCCACGCATCCAGCTCGCCCAGCCCTTCGCACAGCGCCTTCATGCGCGTGGCGTATTCCTTGCCGCGCCATGTACCCGGCGCGTATTTGCGGTCCACACCGTAGGCCGAGGTGTCCTGCGACACCACCAGCAGCTCGCGCACGCCACCCTTGACCAGCCGCTCGGCCTCGCGCAGCACGTCATCGACCGGGCGCGAGACGAGGTCGCCGCGCATCGACGGGATGATGCAGAAGCTGCAACGGTGGTTGCAGCCTTCGGAAATCTTCAGGTAGGCGTAATGGCGCGGGGTCAGCTTGATGCCGTAATCGGGGACGATGTCCACGAACGGGTCGTGCTTCGGCGGCAGTGCCGCATGCACCGCCTCCATCACCGTCGTGTAGTCCTGCGGGCCGGAGACGGACAGCACGTCCGGGTAATGCGCGCGGATCATGTCCCCCTTCTTGCCCAGGCAGCCGGTGACGATGACCTTGCCGTTCTCGTTCATCGCCTCGCCGATGGCGTCCAGCGATTCGGCCACCGCCGAGTCGATGAAGCCGCAGGTGTTGACCACCACCACGTCGGCCGCGTCATAGGACGGCACGATGTCGTAGCCCTCCACCCGCAACTGGGTAAGGATGCGCTCGGAATCGACCAGGGCCTTCGGGCAGCCAAGGCTGACGAAGCCGACTTTGGGGTTCAGCTGGGACATGGGTTCTGCGGTTCTGGGGGCCGGGGATCGGAATGACCTGGGGCCGGAAGCGCGGCGATTATACCGGGCCGGCCGCATGCGCCTGAACGCTCCCGATGCCTGCCCGAACCTGCCCGAAAACGCCTTGCAGGAGCGACGTCAGTCGCGACCGGGCTTTACCGGGAAAACTTCGGTCGCGACTCACCTCGCTCCTGCGGCTGCTTCTACAGGTAGGCTCGGGCCCTCACCACCTCGCAAGGAAACCGCCATGTCCCAGTGGATCACCCTCGACACCCCACACGGTCCGGTCCGCGCCTGGCAGGCCCTGCCCGACGCCACGCCCCGCGCCGGGCTGGTGGTGATACAGGAAATCTTCGGCGCCAACGCCCACATCCGCCATGTCGCCGGGCATTACGCCGCCGCCGGCTACGCGGTGCTGGCGCCGGCGTTCTTCGACCCGCTCGCACCGGGGCTGGAACTGGATTACGACGCCGCCGGCACCGCCCGCGGCAAGGCGCTGGTGGACGAACTCGGCGTGGACCGCGCGGTGGACATCGTGGACACCGCCGCCCGCGCGCTGGCCGGGTACGGCAAGGTCGGCACCGTGGGCTATTGCTGGGGCGGCACCATCGCCCTGCTCGCCGCGCAGCGGCTGGGCCTGCCCTCGGCCAGCTACTACGGCGCGCGCAACGTGCCCTTCCTCGATACCCCATTCAAGGCCCCGGCCATCTTCCATTTCGGCGAGCTCGACCCCTCCATCCCGGCGGCCGCCGTTGCAGCGCATCGTGAAAAGCAACCGGCAATGCCGGTATATGTCTATCCGGCCGACCATGCCTTCAACCGCGAGGTCGGCTCGCACTACCACGCCCCGAGCGCCGACCTGGCGCGCGAACGCACCCTGGCCTTCCTCGAAGAGAACCTGCGATGACCGAAGCCGTGACGTCCGATTTCGAGCTTGATACCCGCCTTGCCGCCGACAGCGTGTTGGTCGCCGACGGCCCGCTGTCCCAGATCCGGCTGATGAACGACGGCCGCTTCCCGTGGATCGTGCTGGTGCCACGCGTGGCCGGGGCCAGCGAGTGGATCGACCTGGACGGCGGCCAGCAACGCCTGCTGCTGGCCGAGATCGACCAGATTTCCCGGCACCTGAAGCAGAAGCCGAACGTCACCAAGCTCAACATCGGCGCGCTCGGCAACATCGTGCGGCAGCTGCACGTGCACCTGGTCGGCCGCCACGAGGGCGACGCCGCCTGGCCCGGCCCGGTATGGGGCAGCGGCCCGGCGCAGCGCCTGGACTCCGGCGTGCTGGCCGAGCGTGTCGAAATCTGGCGGCAACGGCTACGATAGCCGCCACTCCAACCACGGACCTGCACGCCGATGCGCTCCAACCTGATTGCCGCACTGATCCTGATCATCGTCGGCCTGTTCTTCCTGGCCAAGAACCTGGGCTGGATCAACGGCAACATCGGCGCGATGCTGGCCACCTGGTGGCCGGCGCTGCTGGTCGTGGTCGGCATCGGCATGCTGTTCGGGCGCGGCAGGTAAGCGCGCCGACCCGCCGCTTTGCCCTTCTCCCTCCGGGAGAAGGTGGCGCGCAGCGCCGGATGAGGGTGCGGGCGAAGCCTCGTGTCGCCAACCATCATTGGGGCTTCGCTCCAACCCTCTCCCCCCCCCGCTCCGCGCCCCGGCCCACGCCAGCGGCGTGGACGCTCGACCGCATGCGCGTCAGTGGCGCGCAAACCGTGCGGCCCTCGCCCCGAGGGGAGCGGGGCTCGACAACCCCTCCCCCATGACGCTCCTGCAACATACCGGTGCATAAGCTGGCGTCAGCGCGATGCGCGCCACGCCGGTGGATTCGTCCATACTTGAACCACCGGTTGATGGACGGGGCCCGCGCCCCGTTGCCAGCGTCAGCGGCCGCAACGGCCGCCGCAAGCCACCCACGACAAGGAGCCCGCCATGAGCGACACGTTCTCCACCCGCAGCCAGCTGCACGTCAACGGCAAGGCCTACGCCTATGCCAGCCTGCCCAAGCTGGGCGAACGGTTCGACATCTCCCACCTGCCCTGGTCGATGAAGATCCTGCTGGAGAACCTGCTCCGGCACGAGGACGGCGGCATCACCGTCGGGCCGGAGCACATCGAGGCGGTGGCGCGCTGGAACCCGGCCGCCGAGCCGGACACCGAAATCGCCTTCATGCCCGCGCGCGTGGTGCTGCAGGACTTCACCGGCGTGCCCTGCGTGGTGGACCTGGCGGCGATGCGCGACGCGGTGGTGAAGCTCGGCGGCGACGCCGAGCAGATCAACCCGCTGATCCCGTCCGAACTGGTCATCGACCACTCGGTGCAGGTGGACGTGTTCGGCCGTGCCGACGCGCTGGACCTCAACGGCAAGATCGAATTCGAGCGCAACCGCGAGCGCTACAGCTTCCTGCGCTGGGGCCAGAAGGCGTTCGGCAACTTCAAGGTGGTGCCGCCGAACACCGGCATCGTGCACCAGGTGAACCTGGAGAACCTCGCCCGCGTGGTGATGGAGCGGGAGGTTGACGGCACGCTGTGGGCGTTCCCGGACACCGTGTTCGGCACCGACTCGCACACCACCATGATCAACGGCATCGGCGTGCTCGGCTGGGGCGTGGGCGGCATCGAGGCCGAGGCGGCGATGCTCGGCCAGCCCTCGTCGATGCTGATCCCGCAGGTGGTCGGCTTCAAGCTGACCGGCAGGCTGCCCGAGGGCGCCACCGCCACCGACCTGGTGCTCACCGTCACCCAGATGCTGCGCA
>Ga0182740_1000546_pt1 | contig 39250 bp, 35 predicted proteins | sample eDN5th37CKraftBY_FD_128872 | JGI IMG/M metagenome (GOLD analysis project Ga0182740, IMG submission 128872) | Enriched backyard soil microbial communities from Emeryville, California, USA - eDNA 5th pass 37_C Kraft BY (version 2) (version 2) | ecosystem: Environmental > Terrestrial > Soil >...
CGGCTACTGCCAGGACCTGACCCCCGATCGGGCCGAAGCGCTCTACTACCATCGCCAACGGCACCCTCATGCCGAGGAGGCACTCAGATAAGAGAACCTCCCGACATGCCGGGGCGGATCAGTTGCCTGGGGATGAGTTGGGAAGCGCTGGAGGACGCGTCGAAGACGCTCGGGGACAGCAAGGCGTTTGGTGGTGTCGGAGCACTCGGCACAGGTTGGTCGATATTCAACCATGCGACGGCTGACGCTCCGGGTTGGTACAAAGGGGCCAGTCTCGCCACAGACGCCCTGGGTGTGGCGCAAATGTTCCCCAAGTGCCCGCAGACTCCTATCATTCAGGCGGGTTTGCTCGCGATCTCCGCAATGAGCTTGCAATGCGGTCTGGGAACCCCCGACGATGGGTCCAGGTTCGGCGATGGCTGCGGCGAGTTCAGGAAGACCGATGAACTCCAAGAATCAGCCGCACCGAACGAACAATGGCAAGGTAGCGCGTCCAAGGCGTACGACGCTCAGGTCGTTCGGCAGCGAGAGCGCGCACAGAAGCTCGCCCAGGCCGACGAGATGATGCAAGAGGTCATCCGTAGTCAAGCTGAGCAGGTCAGCCAGACGCGACAGCTACTCGACATCTATTCAATTGCGTTGGCTGCGATGATTGTTCCCGCCACTATCGCCATGTACACGCCCTACGGACAGCCTGCGTCGGTCGCCATTCAAGCCGGCGCCGTCGCCGGCACGGTTCCATTGGCGACGGGATCAATGCTGGCAATGGCCGCTCTCGCCAATGCCAATGCGGCGAAGGTCCTGCAGGCGACGGCACACTACACCGAAGTGGCTGGAGAAGCCTAGCCTTGAGCCGGTGTCGCTGTCAGCGAGCGGAATGGACGAGCGGTTACAAGCGAATCGGAGACATCAATCCGTGACACTTCACGATCCACATGATGGCGAACAGCGTTACGAGTCAGATGGTTTGGACTTTCTTGCGCCACTGGACCACGTCGAGGATGACGGAGATTCTATGGAGCTACCGGCCTTTCCAACAGCGAGCGATCCGGACGACGAGCCCGTACCCACTGGCGAGGCTTTCGGCGCGCCGTTTCCAGGCACGGCGACCGAGGGCGACCCTGGAGTAGGTGACCACACTAATGAGATCTTCGATCTCGCCTCTACGGCCTCAACCTCCGAGAATCAGGTACCGATGACCGTGGTGACCAATCCGCCCGAAACAGTGGCTGTCACCGCTTATCCCACCGGCAATGTCGCACGAATCGAACTGAGTCACAAAGTAACTGCGATGACCGAGGCTGAACTTGCTGAGGAAATCGTCGTGGTCGCCGACACCGCTACGAAGAAGGCGTCAGCCCTGGTGTACGGCAGCATCGTGGACGCCTTGGTCGAGCATGGTCTACCCAGAGCAAATGCGCAGGAATTCGCAGCCACGAACATGCCCTTCGCCACTCCGGAACAAGCGAAGCAAGCCGAATTGGCCCTCATCACTCGCCACGCTGAGCAAGGCGGTTGATCACTCGGACGTCGATGCCTTCTCGATGCCGCCCCCATCCTGTGCCCAGACCTCGAAACCCCCTACAACTCCGGCAGCCCCAACTCATCGGCAGGCGCCGTGAGATAGCGCGTCACCGTCGGCGCGATCAACCGCACCACGTCCTCGGCGGAAAGTGTCGCCAGGGGCGGAATTTCCATGACGTACCGCACCATTGCGGTACCGACGAGGTTGGACCCGGCGAGCATCGCGCGCAGGCGCGTCTGCTCCCCACCTCCGAGGACGGCAGAAACCGCGGTGAGCACGTAGTCGTTGATGAAGGTGCGGAAGGCCTCGTGTGCGTCAGAGTTGGATGTCGCCGCGACCAGCATCGCCCGGATGCTCGCCGCGGTCTCGGGTGATTCCCAGATCTTCAGATACGTGGTGACCAACCGGACGCCGACGTCCTCGGGTGCTCCCTCGAGCGCGTCGAGCAGCGTGGTCGGATCGATGATCAGCCGCAGCGACTCCCGGAACAGGTCGGCTTTCGAGCCGAACAGGTAGAGCACCATCGCCGGGTCGACATTGGCGTCGGCCGCGATCGCGCGCAGCGTCGTCTTCTCGTAGCCCTGCTGCGCGAACCGCTGTTTCGCCGCCGCGAGCACCGCCTCGCGTGAGACCGGGTCACCCTGGCGGCGGCCCCGTTTACCTGGCGTTTTCCGCGGCGACGGCACCTTCAGACCTTAACATTTCAATGACCGTTGAAAATTGCCGACGTCAGGGTTACCCTCGCATCCACCAGTAAATTCAACGCCAGATGAAAAGGCTTCGCCCATGAGCACCGCCACCGCCTCCGCTCAGCACGCAGCGCCCGTCCAGGAACTTCCGACCGCGGTGCGTGTCACCGGCATCGTCGTCGTGCTGACCGTCGTGATCGTCATCTTCGCGATCGCCTTCGCCCTGCCCGCGACGCGCTCCAAGCCCGTGAACGTGCCGATCGGCATCGCCGGCCCCCAGGCCGCCACCGGCCAGGTGACCGAACGGCTCGAACAGCAGGCACCCGGCGCATTTGCCGTCACCTACTACCCCGGCGAGCAAGCGTTGCGCGGCGCCATCCTCAACCGGAATGTGTACGGCGGCATCGCATTCGGGCCTGACGGTCCGGCCCTGCTCACCGCGACCGGCGCGAGCCCCGCCGTCGCCCAGTTGCTGACTCAGATCGGTTCGGGCATCTCGGCTCAGTCCGGAATCCCGTTGCGGACCGAAGACCTGGCCCCACCCACCTCGGGTGACCCGCGCGGCACCGGCCTGGCCGCTTCCGCGCTGCCGATCACCCTCGCGGGCCTGCTGCCCGCAATCGCACTCGTCCTGGCACTCAAGCACGAGGTGTGGACACGCCTGAGCGCGATGATCGCGTTTTCCGCCGTCGCCGGTCTGACGATCGCCGCGCTGCTGCGGTACGTGTTCGGCTCGATCGACCAGAATTTCTGGGGCGTCTCGGCAGGCCTGATGCTGGGTATCGCCGCGGCGGGCCTCGCGATACTGGGACTGGGCTCACTGTTCGGCCGCGTCGGCCTCGGTCTCGGCGCACTGCTGGCGGTTCTCGTCGGTAACCCGCTCTCCGGTCTCGCCGCGGCCCCGGAGATGTTGCCAGGCGGCACGCTCGGTCAACTGCTGCCCCAGGGGGCGAATGCGACCCTGCTCCGGTCCACCGCGTACTTCGGCGGTGCGGGTGCCATGACCGCGATCATCGTGCTGTGTTGCTGGGCCGCGCTCGGCGCTGTGATGGTGGTCATCGCCGCTTTGCGTCAGACACGGTCGAACCGAGCCTAAAATGCTCCGGCGTGGGCCTCGAAGATCGTGAATCGCTGCAAGTGCTGCGTGCTGCAGTCGACCCGGCGAACGATTCGGACCCGCTGATCCGCGACTTCTACACCAACTGGTTCGCCGCCGACCTGTCGGTGCGCGACCTGTTCCCGCCCGATATGGAGGAGCAGCGCCGGGTCTTCGCCCATGCGTTGACCTGGCTGTTCGGGGAACTGATCGCGCAGCGGGCCGAGGAGCCCATCACGTTTCTGGCCCAGCTGGGCCGCGATCACCGCAAATACGGTGTGACGCAACAGCATTACGACAGCATGCAGAGCGCGCTCTACGGCGCGCTGAAGGCGCGCCTGGCCGACCGGTGGACCGACCGCCTCGCGGCGGCCACGCGCGACGCGGTCGCGTTGTTCATCGGCGTGATGCGCGGCGCGGCCGATGCCGAAGAGTCCCCCGCCTACTGCGACGGCACGGTCGTCGAGACCCACCGGCTGACCCGCGATGTGTCGGTGATCCGGTTGCAGCTCGACGAGCCGCTGTTCTACCACTCGGGTCAGTACGTCACCGTCCAGGTGCCGCAGTGGCCCCGGCGCTGGCGGTACCTGAGCCCGGCGATCCCGTCCGACCGCTCGGGAGCCATCGAGTTCCATGTCCGGTCGGTCACCGGCGGGATGGTCAGCACCGCGATCGTCAACGAGACCCGGCACGGGGACCGGTGGCGCGTGTCCAGCCCGCACGGCGCCCTGGAGGTCAACCGCAGCGGCGAGGACGTACTGATGGTGGCAGGCAGCACCGGGCTGGCGCCGCTGCGTGCGCTGATCATGGACATGACGCTGCACGCCGAGAATCCGCGTGTGCATCTGTTCTTCGGCGGACGCTTCCCATGCGATCTCTACGACCTGAAGACGCTGTGGACCATTGCGTCGACGAATCCGTGGCTGTCGGTGACACCGGTGTCGGAGTACAGCACCGATCCGCCGTGGGCGCGCGACTACCCGGACCCGACGCCGCCGCGCGGCCTGCATGTGCGCCAGACCGGGACGCTCGCGGACGTCGTGACCCGGTACGGCAACTGGGGGGACCGTCAGATCCTCATCTGCGGTGGGCCGCAGATGGTCGAGGCCACCAAGGCCGCGTTGATCGCCAAGGGTGCACCGCCAGAACGCATTCAGCACGATCCACTCACCGCCCGGTGAGCGTTACCGGCGCCGGTCGCGCACAGTCGTGACAGACTGATCAGATGGTCGACTTCGAACCCGTCATCCTGCAGGACCCCGATTCCGCGCTCACGGCCACCTACGTGCCCAAGGCCGGGATGATCTGCACATCGCTGTCCGCCGACGGGGTGGAGTTCCTGGGCCAGCGCCGCGGCCTGGAGGCCTACGTCAGCGCTGCCAAGACCATGGGACTGCCCATCCTGTATCCCTGGGCAAACCGGTTGGGCGCCAACTCATACACCGCGGAGGGCGCCACCGTATCGGTGACACCGGGCGTTGCCGGGGTGCACCCTGACGAGCACGGCTGGCCGATTCACGGTGTGCTGGCCGGCAACAGCGGATGGCTCGTCGACGAGAAGACCGACAACGCTTTGGTCGCAACCCTCGACTGGAGCAGCCAACCCGACCTGCTCGCGGTGTTCCCCTTCCCGCACGCCCTCTCCATGGCGGTCACCCTGGCGGACCGGACCTTGACCGTGACGACGACGGTGACGCCGTCGACCGCCGCGGCGGTGCCGTTGAGTTACGGCTACCACCCGTATTTCACGATTCCCGGTGTACCGCGGTCCGAATGGCAGATCGAGACACCGCCCATGCGCCGCCTCACCGCCGACGACCGCGCCATCCCGACCGGTGACACGTCACCGTGGGCCGGTGGCACGGAAACACTCGGCGAGACGTTCCTGGATCACGGGTTCGACCAGGTTGCCGACGGATCGGTGTTCGCCGTGTCCGGTGGAAACCGCCGCATCTCAGTCACATTCATCAGCGGATACACCTGTTCACAGATCTTCGCCCCGCTCAACGACGAGGTGATCTGCTTCGAACCGATGACCGCGCCCACCGACGCACTGCGCCGTGGCACCTACCCGGTGGCGGCGCCCGGCGCCGCTCAGACCAGCGTCTTCTCGATCACGGTGCACTGACCCCGCTCACCGGATTGTCCCGGAGCGCGGCACGACGCAACTTACCCACCTCGGTGCGCGGCAGTTCGCTCACGAAGTCGACGACCCGCGGGGCGGCGTAGCGGCCGACGTGCTGTCCCACAAGGCCCTTCAATTCGTCGACCATGACGTCCTGCGCCGGCGCGGTGTCGGTCCGTACCACCACCGCGCGCACCACGTTGCCGTACGTGTCGTCGACGTGGGCGACGGCCGCGGCCTCGGCGACGCCCGGATGCTGCAACAGGGCGTTCTCCACCTCGACGGGGCTGACGTTGTGACCGGAGGCGATGATGATGTCGTCGTCACGCCCGAGCACCTGCCACCGCCCCTCGGCGTCGCGGACCGCGAGATCCTCGGTGAGGAAAACATCTTCGCGCCAACGCGCCTCCCACCGCTCGGGCACGTTCTCGTAACCGGCCGACATCTGGTGGCGTGGTCGCCGTACGGCGATCAGGCCCGGCTCGCCTTCGCCCACGGGTTGTCCGTCCCGGTCGGCGAGGAACACGTCGAAACCCGGTATGGTCCCGGCGATCTTGCCCGGGTGCAGGGGGACGTCCGCATCGAGCACGTCGCCGAGCAACATGCCGACCTCTGACAAGCCGTAACCGTTGCGCACCGGAGGCGCGCCAGTCGCCTCCCATGCGCTTGCCACGGCTTCGGTCAGTGGTTCGCCGGCCGCCGCCACCAGGCGCAGACTCGATGGCACCCCGCCATGTGTCAGCGGTTCGGTCCAGCGGCGCAGCGCCGCCGGCGCCGTCGTGACGACGGTCGCCTGCTCCTCGGTCAGCACGCGGTACCACTTCTCGGGCACGAAGGGCCCGGTGTACATGACGCGGTGCACGCCCAGGGCCATCACCGACGCACCGGTGGAATACAGCCCATACGCCCAGGCGGGATCCGCGGTCGAGAAGACCACATCACGCGAATGTGGGCCGAGGCCGAGCACACTGACGGCATACGGCATCACCGACAGGAACGCCGCGTGGGTCATCACGCAGGCCTTGGGAGTTCCCGACGTTCCGCTGGTGAACAGGATCGTCGCGGTGTCAACGATTTTGGTGGGGACGATGGGACCGTCGGCATCGGCGGAGTCCAAATCAGACCAGAAGGATCGGTCGCACGCCACCTCGGAGCCACCGACGACGAACACGGACACATCGAGGTCGCCCAGTTGCTGCGCGCGGTGCAACGCTTCGCGGTACCGCGCATCGACGACGACGGCCGACACTCGGGCGGCTTTGATACGCAACGCGATCGGCTCGGGACCGAAGCCGCCGAACAACGGCACGTACACCAGACCGGATCGCCAGGCGGCCAACGCGGTGATCCAACTCTCGACCTGACGCGTCAGCAGTCCCGCCACGCGGTCGCCGCGGCGCAGGCCCGCACGCGCGAAAACCCTTGCGGCCTTGGCGGCCTGGCGGTCCAGCTCACGGTAGCTCCACTGGTCGGCCGATCCGTCCTCATGCCGGACCGTCAGCGCCAGGCGTCCCGGATCGGTCGCATACCGGCTGCACGCCTCGTGTGCGGTGTTGAAGTCCGGGCCGAAAGGATCACGGTCGAGCCGCGACTCGATGGCGTCCCAGGCCTGCTCGACAGTGCATACGTCGCGCGCCATCAGTAACTCACTTTCGCTGTCTTCGTGAACATCAGGGCGAATACCGTTGCCAGGCAGGCCGCGGCGAGGTACGCGGCAAGCGACCAGTGTCCGTGCGTCGCCGACCACAGGGTCACCGCGATGAACGGTGCGGGCGCGCTGAACACCACGCCGCCCATCTGATAGGACACCGACGCACCGGTGTACCGCACATCGGCGGGGAACAGTCGGGACACATAGGCCGCCACGGCCGAGTACGTCACGGCGTGTCCGACCGTCACGATGAGGATCATGGCGACCAGCACCGCCCACCCCTCACCGGTGCTCAGCAGCCAGAAGAACGGATATCCGATCGCGGCCATGTACAACGAGCCGAGTATCAACATCTTTCGCGGCCCCATCCGGTCGGCCACGATCGAGACGTAAGGCACCGTGAAGATGTCGAGGACACACGCGACGAGCAAGCTCATCAGGATCGTCTCGCGTGCGACACCGAGTTCCTCGGGTCCGTGCGACAGCACGAACACGGTCACCAGGTAGAAGGGCACAAGTGACGCCGCCTGCGTGAGGATGCCCACCGCCAGCGGGCGCTTGTGGGAGCGCAGTACGTCCACGATCGGGCGCCTCACCACCTGGTCGTTGCGCCGAATCTGTTCGAACTCAGGCGATTCGGTGATCTGCAACCGGACGTAGAGACCTACCAGCAGAAGTGCCGAGCTCGCGAGGAACGGTACGCGCCATCCCCAGGCCATGATCTCGTCGTCGGGAAGTCGCTCCACGATCAGGAACGCCACGGTGGCGAGCACCAGTCCGGCCGGTACACCCGCCTGCGGGAAGCTACCGTAGAACGCACGCCGCTTCGGCGGCGCGTGCTCGACGGCCATCAGGACGGCCCCGCCCCACTCACCGCCCACCGCGAATCCCTGCACCAGCCGGGCAACGACCAGCAGAACCGGTGCGGCGATGCCGATCTGGTCGTAGGTGGGAATAAGGCCGATCGCGACAGTGGCCGATCCCATGAGCAACAACGACAGGACAAGCAGCTTCTTGCGGCCGATCCGGTCCCCGAAATGGCCGAAGACGATCGCGCCCGCCGGACGGGAGAAGAACGCGACACCGAACGTGGCGAATGCGGCCAGGGTTCCCGACAACGGACTCAGGTTCGGGAAGAACGCGACCCCGAACACCAGGCCCGCGGCGGTGCCGAAGATGAAGAAGTCATACCACTCGATCGCCGTCCCCACGAAACTCGCGGTGGCAACCCGCGCCGGACTGACCGCCCCGACTTTCTGCCCGACCTCATTGTCGATGGTTGTCACGTCGACCCCTTCCGTGGCGGCGATTGTGCGCTCAGTCACAGTCCTAACACACCAGCCATCGGCATTGCAAGATTCTTGTACCGATCAGTCCAACCGCAGTCTCGGGACAGTCGGCGCATATTTACAGAGGTAAAGAGCATTTATCGGTCGCTATTGCGTTGATATTGAACCGATCAGTACAGTCCAGGCATGACGCAGTACGAAAACGACGCGGATCGCGTGGTGCTGGTATCGGGCGGGTCTCGCGGCATCGGCGCCGGCATCACCACAGCGCTGACTCGGCGGGGTGTGCGGGTCGGATGCACCTATCGGACCCGGCATGAGGAGGCCGAGAAGCTGGCATCCGACGCGCCGGATCTGGTACTGCCTGTGCATTTCGACCTGTCCGACCCGACCACCGCGACGGCCGCGGTCGACATGGTGGTCGACACGTGGGGGCGGCTCGACGCCGTCATTCTCAACGCCGGCCAATGGGCCGGTGGGCGACTGGTCACCAGCGAACCCGCCGCGTGGTGGGAGGTCGTCGAGACCAACCTGCGCGGGACGGTCGCGCTCACCCGGGCCGCGCTGCCCCACCTGCAACGTGGCAATTCGCCCAGCATCGTCCTGATCTCGTCGGTGGTCGGACTGATCGGCCACGCCGGCGACACCGCGTACGCCAGCGCCAAGGCCGCGATGGTCGGGTTCGGCCGCTCCCTTGCCAAGGAAGTCGCGCGTGACCACATCCGGGTGAACATCCTTGCGCCGGGTTTCATCGAGACCGACATGACCGACGCGGTGTCGGCAGGCGCTCGCAGCCGCATCGAAGATGCGACTGTCCTGGGCCGTTTCGGCACCGTCGACGAAATCGCAACGGCAGCAGTCTTCCTCAGCGAGGACGCCACATTCTGCACCGGGTCTGTCCTGACCGCCGACGGCGGCTGGGCCCTGTGACACTCCCAACCGGAAGGAAAACCCCGATATGACCGCCACTCTCGAACATGCAACCGGGTTGCCCGACGCCGAATACCGCGCCCTCAGAGACCGGATCTTCGACGCGATCTGGTCCGAACTCGATCCGCTCGAGGAGCGCATCGAGAACGAAGAGCGCATCCCCAACGAGATCGTGCTGCCGATCCTGGAACGGATCGGCGCCTTCGGACTGCTCGTGCCGCGGGAATACGGCGGCAGCGGGCTGTCGATCGCGCAGTACCTGCCCATCATCTCCGAGTTCGCGAAAGTCCAAGGCGGACTTCGTGTCATCGTGCACGTCCACAACTCTTTCGCCCACGCCCTGTCGGAGATCGGCAACGACGAACAGAAGGCCGCAGTGCTGCACGGTGCCGCGACCGGTGCGAACTCGGTGGCGTTCGCGCTGACCGAGCCCGGGCACGGCACCGGCGCCGACCTCGGGTCCTCGGCCGTGCGGATGGGCGACGAGTACGAGATCACCGGCGAGAAGTGGCTGATCACCAACTCCGACATCGCCACCCACTTCATCGTGTTCGCCAAGACCGCGCCCACCGAGGTGTCGGCCTTCCTGGTCCCCCGCGACACCGACGGACTGTCGATCGAACCGCTCCCGGAGACCATGGGCTGCAAGGGCGGCGAGCACGGCCACATCAGGCTTGCAGGAGTCCGCGTTCCGGCGACGGCGCTGATCGGCGCGGAAGGCGAAGGGAACCAACACCTCGAACGCGCGCTCGAGATCAGCCGCGTGTTCATCGCGGCGAGTTCGCTCGGCACCTCCGAACGCGCACTGGAGTTGTCGGTCGCGCGCGCCAAGGAGCGCGTGACCTTCGGCAAACCGATCGGTTCCCGGCAGGCCATCCAGCGGTACCTCGCCGAGATGGCCACAGACATCTACGCGCTGCGCGGCCTGCTCGCCGATGCGGCACACAAGTGGGACAGCGGGAAGCGGATCCCCGCCGAGGCGAGCATGTGCAAACTGTTCGGCCTGGAAGCGGTGGGCCGGGTCACCGACCGGGCGCTGCTGATCCACGGCGGCATCGGATACACCAGGGCCTACCCGGTGGAACGCCTCTACCGGGATGCCCGCCTCAACTGGCTCGAGGAGGGTACGCCGACCATCCAGTACATGGTGGCGGCCAACGAACTGTTGTCCGGGTACGTCTTCTCCGACGCCTTCGACGCCGCCGGCCTGTGACACCGGGCCCGTCCCCGGGCCGCGGCACCGACCTCATAGGCTGACAGGCGACACAGGTTCAAGGGAGCACGACGGCAGTGAGCAAGAAGTTCGAGTCGAACCGGGATGAGATTCTGCGCATTTCGGCCGAGTTGTTCGCGAAGTCGGGCTACCACGGAACCGGTATCTCCGACCTGGGGGCCGCGGTCGGACTCGGCCGCGGCGCCCTGTACCACTACATCGGCAGCAAAGAGACGATTCTCTACGAGATCAGCAGCAGGCAGTTGGCACAGATGAACAACCTGGCCGACGAGCTTGCGTTGACGGAGAAGGATCCGGAGAAACGGCTTCGGGGGCTGGCGCGCGCGCTGCTGCGCAACATCGCCGAGCACCGTGCCGAGTGGACGGTGTTCTTCCGCGAGTACCACGCGCTGACCGGCGAGCGGCGTGACCGCGTCATCGCCGCCCGCGAGCGCTACGAGGCGCACTGGCGCAACGCCCTGGACCAGGGCGTCCGGGACGGCCAGTTCCGGCCGTTGCCGACGCTCATGGTCAAGGGCCTGCTCGGTATGTTCAACTACAGCTATCTGTGGCTGACCTTGGACGGCCCCGAAAGCCCCGAAGACATCGCCGACGAGTTCCTCGACACGGTGCTCGTCGGCATGAACGCAGATGGTCTGCGCAGCTAGCGTTTTCGGTTGTTCCGTGGCTGCCAGAGCACCAACGCGGTGCTGGGCTTGCGCAGTCGCTCGACCTCGGCGGTCAGCTCGGCGACCCGGCGCTGAAGCGCGTCGACCTGATTGGTCAGCTCGATGATGCGCTTGATGCCGGCCAGGTTCACGCCCTCGTCCTGGGACAGCCGCTGCACCTCTCGCAGCAGGTCGACGTCGCGTTCCGAATAACGCCGCCCGCCACCGGATGTGCGCTGCGGGGTGACCAGGCCCAGCCGGTCATACGTGCGCAGGGTCTGCGCATGCATGCCGGCGAGCTCGGCCGCCACAGAGATCAGAAACGTACGGGCTTCTTCGTTGCGTTTGCCGCTCATACATTCCCCGCCCATCCAGCACGCGGATCGAATCCGCTGGCACGCTCAGCTTTCGCGTAAGCCTCCAGCGCTTCTGCCGCTTCACCTTCCAGGTTCGGTGGCACCGCGACCTTCACGGTGACCAGTAGATCCCCGTGACCACCCGACCGCTTGGGCACACCGCGTCCGCGGACGCGGAGGATCCGGCCGTCCGAGGTGCCCTTGGGCACCCGAACTCCGACCTTGCCGTCGAGTGTGGGGACCGAAAGCGTTGTCCCGAGCGCCAGTTCGTGGAAACTCACGGGAACCGTGACGGTCAGGTCGTCGCCGTCGCGCCCGAACACCTTGTCGGGACGCACGTGCACGGTGACGTAGAGGTCACCGGACGGCGCGCCGCGCAGGCCCGCCTCGCCCTGCCCGGCCAGCCGGATGCGCTGACCGTCCTCGACACCGGGGGGAATCCGCACGTTGATGGTGCGGGTCCTGGTGGTGACGCCGGTGCCCCGGCATTCCTGGCAGGGATGCTCGATGATCGAGCCGCTACCACGACACTCGGTGCAAGGTTCGGAGAAACCGAAAGCGCCCTGGTTGCGGCTGATCACACCGGAGCCGTTGCAGCTCGGGCACACCTTCGGGCTGGTGCCCGGCCGTGCACCGCTGCCGTGGCAGTTGGTGCACGGCGCCGGGCTGGTCAGCCGCAGCGGCATGGCCACGCCCTTGGTGGCCTCCAGGAACGACAGTTCGGTCTCGGTCTCCAGGTCGTTGCCGCGACGCGGACGGCTCGGCCGCTGCTGGGGGCCGCGGCCGAACAGTCCACCGAAGAGGTCGCCGATGTTCGCGCCACCGGTCTGCCCGGCAGCGTCGAACAGGTCGCCGAGGTTGAATTCGACTCCGTCGGAACCGAAACCGCCTCCGAATCCGCCGCCGCCCTGGTTGAACCTGCGACCGAAACCACCTGCGAACAACCGCCGGGTCTCGTCATACTCCTTGCGCTTAGCGGGGTCCGACAGAACACTGTTCGCCTCGGACACCGCCTTGAACCGCTCCGCGGCTCCAGGATCGGAGTTCCGGTCAGGGTGCAGCTCGGCGGCCAGTTTCCGATAGGCCTTCTTGATCTCGTCGGCGCTGGCGTCAGAGGAGACGCCGAGTTCTTTGTAGAAATCCTTCTCGACCCACTCGCGTTGGGCCATGCTGCGCCACCTCCTTACCTCTTCTTTCTAGTCGGATCTGTCTAATTGTCTGATTCTGCGGCCTGTTCTGCCGCGGCGTCGGGTTTATCCCCAGAGCCGTCCTCCGGCTGGGCGCCGGATCCGTCCTCGGAGGCGTTGTCCGGAACGGTGTCGACGACGCCGACCATGGCGTGCCGGATGACCTGCTCGCCCACCCGGTAGCCGCGACGCATGACAGTTCCGACCACGGGGTGCGTACCGTCGCCCTCGTGCTGCACGGCCTCGTGCAGCTGCGGGTCGAACTCGTCGCCCTCCTCGCCGAACGCAGAAAGGCCCAGGCCCTCAAGGGTGCTGACGAGCTTGTCGGCAACCGCCTTGAGTGGGCCGGATTCCAGGTCGCCGTGGCTGCGAGCACGGTCGAGGTCGTCGAGCACGCCCAACAACTCGCTGACCACGTTGGCCTTCGTCCGCTCGGCGATGAGCTGCTGATCGCGCAGCGCCCGCTTGCGGTAGTTGTCGTACTCGGCCTTGACCCGCTGCAGCGTGGCCTTCAGTTCGGTGACCTCGTCGCTGTCGCCACCCGTTTCCGGTGCGGCCGAGGCCGGCGCCGACCCTTGCGGGGTCGCCGCCGGCTCACGAACCTCACCGGTCTCGGGATCGATGCGCCGTTTGTCGGTGATGGTCACCGGCTCGTGCGAATCGTCCTGAGTCACTTGTTCTCCTTGCCAGCGTCATCGTCGACAACCTCGGCGTCGACCACGTTGTCGTCACCCGGGGCCCCGTTGTCCGAGCCGCCCGCGGGCTGTTCGGCCTGGGTGGCCTCGTAGATCGCCTGGCCCAGGGCCTGGCTCTCCACGCCGAGCTTCTCCATAGCGGACTTGATGGCCGAGATGTCGGTGCCTTCGAGCGCCTTCTTGGCGTCGGCGATCGCCGAATCCACCTTGGCCAGCGTCTCCTCGGGCACCTTCGAACCGCCACCGTCGGACGCTGCGCCCCTCTGTTCAGCGACGAACTTCTCCGTCTGGTAGACCAGCGACTCGGCCTGGTTGCGCACGTCGGCCTCTTCGCGACGCTTGCGGTCCTCCTCGGCGTGCGCCTCGGCGTCCTTGATCATCCGGTCGATCTCTTCCTTGGAAAGGCCGGAGCCTTCCTGGATCTTGATCGTGTTCTCCTTGCCGGTGCCCTTGTCCTTGGCGGTGACGTGGACGATGCCGTTGGCGTCGATGTCGAAGGTGACCTCGATCTGCGGCACGCCACGCGGGGCCGGCGGGATACCGGTCAGCTCGAAGCTGCCGAGCAGCTTGTTGTGCGAGGCGATCTCGCGCTCACCCTGGTAGACCTGGATCTGCACCGACGGCTGGTTGTCGTCGGCGGTGGTGAAGGTCTCCGACCGCTTGGTCGGGATCGTGGTGTTGCGCTCGATCAGCTTGGTCATCACGCCACCCTTGGTCTCGATACCGAGGGACAGCGGGGTGACGTCAAGCAGCAGAACGTCTTTCACCTCGCCCTTGAGCACACCGGCCTGCAGCGCAGCACCCACCGCGACAACCTCGTCGGGGTTGACGCCCTTGTTGGGCTCCTTGCCGCCGGTCAGTTCCTTGACCAGGTCGGTCACCGCGGGCATACGGGTCGAACCGCCCACCAGCACCACGTGGTCGATGTCGGACACCGAGATGCCGGCGTCCTTGATGACCTGCTGGAACGGCTGCCGGGTGCGGTCGAGCAGATCCTGGGTGATGCGCTGGAACTCCGCGCGGGTCAGCTGCTCGTCGAGGAACAGTGGGTTCTTGTCGGCGTCGACCGTGATGTACGGCAGGTTGATCGACGTGCTCTGCGAGCTCGAGAGTTCGATCTTGGCCTTCTCGGCCGCCTCACGCAGGCGCTGCATGGCCATCTTGTCCTTGGTCAGGTCGATGCCCGAGCTGCCCTTGAACTTGTCGACCAGCCACGTGACGATCCGGTCGTCCCAGTCGTCGCCACCGAGGTGGTTGTCACCGGAGGTCGCGCGGACCTCGACGACACCGTCGCCGATCTCCAGCAGCGAGACGTCGAACGTGCCGCCACCGAGGTCGAAGACCAGGATGGTCTGTTCCTTCTCGCCCTTGTCCAGGCCGTACGCCAGCGCGGCCGCGGTGGGCTCGTTGACGATGCGGAGCACGTTGAGGCCGGCGATCTGGCCGGCTTCCTTGGTGGCCTGACGCTGGGCGTCGTTGAAGTACGCCGGGACCGTGATGACGGCGTCGGTGATGTCCTCACCGAGGTAGCTCTCGGCGTCACGCTTGAGCTTCATGAGCACACGCGCGCTGATCTCCTGCGGCGTGTACTTCTTGTCGTCGATCTCGATGTTCCAGTCCGTGCCGACGTGGCGCTTGACCGAACGGATGGTGCGGTCGACGTTGGTCACCGCCTGGTTCTTGGCGGGCTGACCGACCAGCACCTCGCCGTTGCGCGCGAACGCGACGACCGAAGGGGTGGTCCGAGAGCCCTCGGAGTTCGCGACGACGACTGGATCGCCGCCTTCCAGAACCGCCACGACGGAGTTGGTGGTCCCGAGGTCGATACCGACCGCACGAGCCATGTTCTTGCCTCCTGATAGATATAGGGGTCTGAGCGGACTGCGCTCAAGTCTGCTCCGCCCCTCTACCGGCTGTCAATCCAGACTTGAGTCGATGTCACTCAACTTGCTGTCGTTTTCGTCAACGGGCGCAGGTCAGGATTTGTTCCCACGCCATCCACGCGACATAGGTCACATAGGCATGTACGCCGAACGGCCCTCCCCTCTATGCGTGGGGAGGGCCGCCGCTCACACCCGCGCCTCGGGCTCCTCACCGAGATGCCACACCACCGACGGCCACCGCCCTTCGAGTGCCGCCCCGTGCAGGATCCGCAACAAAGCCCCCGCCACGGCTCGCACCGCACCTGTCGACCGGTTGGTGCGCGGCGTCGCCAGCACAAGTTCACGCATCGCCATGGCCTCGGCCAGTGGCGCCAGGGAGAACTTGCCGGACGTCATCTCATCGGAGAGGCAGATCGCGGGAAGCACCGCCCAGCCGTGCCCGGCCGCCACCAGGTTCTTCTGCACCCGCGATGCGTTCGTCTCGACCGAGATGTCGATGTCCACTCCGGCGCGGGCGGCGGCTTCATCGACGAGTGAGCGAAGAGCGTTTCCGCGGACCGGCACGATCAGCGGGTGCCGGGCGATCTCGTCGAACCCGACTGGGATGTCGGGTTGCAGCGCAGCCTCTTTCGGCGCGACGGCCCACAGCTTTTCCGATGCCACGGGAAGCGTTTTCAACGCTGTCTGATCCGTCACTCCGAACAGCAGAGCGACGTCCAGCTCGCCGTCGTACAGCCAACTTCGCAACTGCCCGGCGAACGCCGTGAACACCCGCAACCGCACGTTCGGATATCTGCGCCGCACGTTGGACACCAACTCGTCGGCCACGAGATCGGTGACACTGTCCAGGATTCCGACGCTCACGATCCCGCGAACCCCCGACACCTCCGCACGCAGTTCCGCTTCGGCCTTCTCCAGTTCGTCGACCACCCGCCGCGCGCGCTCGACGAGGATGCGCCCCGCGTCGGTGAGCACCATCCCACGCCTGCTGCGCTCGAACAGAGTCACGCCCAACTCCGTTTCGAGCAGCTTGATCTGGCGGCTCACCGCAGGCTGCTCGACGTGCAGGATCCGCGCGGCCTTGGTGACGCTGCCCGCATCCGCCACCACCAAGAGCGCGTTGAGCCCCTTCAGGTCCATCCCGGTCCCGTCGTCCGTAGGTATACGCAGACCACATCCTTTCATTCCGGATTGTTATTCGACTCCCCTATTCATCGCAAATGAGAATGACACTGCCCCTGAACTCCCAGAAAGGCGATATGACGAGCACCAGAACACCGACCGAGCGATTGAGCGCCCTGCCGACCGCGGCCGTGTCGGACGCACTTGACGCGCAGGGCCTGCCGGGTTCGCTGGCCGGCATCGGCCGTGTCACCGGGTCGACCCTCACGGGAACCGCGTTCACCGTCCGGTACGAGCCCGTCGCCGGTGACGACGGGACCGTGGGCGACTTCCTCGACAACGTCCCTCGCGGAAGCGCCGTCGTGATCGACAACGCGGGCCGCCTGGACTGCACCGTGTGGGGCGGCATCATGAGTCGGGTCGCCGCGGCGCGGGGCATCGCCGGAACCGTGATCAACGGGGTCTGCCGCGACGTCACGGCCTCGCAAGAGGTTGGCTACTCCCTTTGGGCCGCAGGACGATTCATGCGTACGGGTAAAGACCGGGTGCGTTGCGTCGCGGTCCAGACGCCCGTGGTGATCGACGACGTCACGATCAACCCGGGCGACTACGTCCACGCCGACGCCGACGGCGTCGTCGTCGTACCCGCCCCACACATCGACGCGACGCTGGATCTCGCCGAACACATCGAGCGCATCGAGAACGTGATCGTCGAGACCACGATCGCGGGAACACCTCTCGCCGAAGCCCGCCGCAGGTTCGGATACCACACGCTGCAGACCAGGAGTGCGGGATGAGCGACCTGTTCACCAACCACACCTCCGCGACACTTCTGGAGGCTGCACAACGCGAAGTGGCGCTGGATCCCGCCATCGCACCGGTCTGGCGGGGTGCCCGGGTTGCCGGCCCGGCCTTCACCGTCCAAGGCGTCGGCGGCGACAACCTCGCGCTGCACAACGCCGTGTGCAAGTGTCCGCCGGGGCACGTCCTCGTGGTCGACGCCGGCGGACAGGCCTTCGGGCACTGGGGCGAGATCCTGGCAGTCGCCGCAATGTCGCGCGGGATCCGCGGGCTCGTCATCGACGGAGCGGTCCGCGACAGCGTCGAGCAGGAGAACCTCGGGTTCCCGGTGTTCTCGCGGGGCCTGGCGATCCGCGGCACCGGCAAGTCCTATCCGGGGGTGCTGGGCCGCCCCGTCCGCGTCGGCGGCGTCAAGGTGCGCACGGGCGATCTGGTGGTCGGTGACGCGGACGGCGTCGTATCCCTTCCCGCCGAGCAGGTTCCGGAAATCCTCGAACGTGCGGACGCACGTATCCGCAAAGAGGAGCAGGTCATATCCGCGTTGCGGCAGGGCGCGACGACCATCGACCTCTACCAGTTCGACCCCACCGGGCTCGGAAACTAGAAACGACCAGGACATCAGATGACTCTCAACGACGAGACGCACATCCCAACGACCGCAAGCACTTCCAGACCCACTGGGCGACCGACCCGGATCCGCTGGTACGTGGGCGCCCTCGTCTTCGTGATCTGCTTCGTGGCCTACCTGGACCGCATCGTGTTCTCGGTCTCGGCCACCTCGATCATGGAAGACCTGCACCTCACGCCCGTGCAGTTCGGCCTCATCACCACGCTGTTCAACGTGGGCTACTTCGTGTTCCAGATCCCCGCGGGCATATTCATCGAGCGGGCAGGCACCCGCCGCGCCATGACCGTGGCGTTGCTGCTGTGGTCGGTGTTCACGGGCATGACCGGCATCGCCAACGGCCTGCTGATGCTGGCGTTGAGCCGCTTGGCCTTCGGAGCCGGGGAAGCTCCCCTGTTCCCCACCGCCAACAGCATTTTCGCCAGGTGGTTCCCGCCACGGGAGCGCGGCAAGGCCACGTCCCTGATGAACTCGGGCGCTTTCCTCGGAACCGCGATCGGCGCGGTGCTCCTCGTGCCGATCATCGGCCACCTGTCGTGGCGCGGCGCATTCTTCACCTGCGCGGTCGTCGGCGGTGTCCTCACCGTGGCGTCGCACGTGTTCCTGCGCGATCATCCTGCACAGCACGCGAAGACCAACGATGCCGAGGTACGCCTGATCGAGGACGGCACCGACCTCCCGGCCACCTCAGGTGGCGCTCCATGGCGACTGTTCCTGCGACAGCGGTCTTTCTGGGCTCTGGCGGTCGGGTTTTTCGGAACGCTGTGGACCATCCAGTTCTTCGTCTACTGGCTGCCGTATTACCTGCAGCACGCGCTGGCCGTGCCATTCTCCGCGGTGGGCAGGTACACCAGCATCGCGTTCGCCTGCATCACGGTCAGTGTCCTCGTCGCCGGCCTGGTCAGCGACCGGTTGTTGCGCATTGGACGGTCGAGGTTCCAGGCGAGGAATCTGGTCGCGGTGGCGGGACTGGCAGTTGCCGCCGTGTGCCTGGTGGTGAGCCTGACCAGCGGCAGTGTGCTGGTCAGCGTGATCTGGCTGAGCGTCGCACTCGGTGGGGCGGGATTCGCGCAGACCCTGGCGTGGACCATCGCCACCGACATCGGGCGTGCCCACACCGCAGCGGTCGGCAGCTGGATGAACGCTTGGGGTTTCGTCGCCGCGGCCATTGTGCCCACGCTCGCGCCCGTGCTCGCCCGCGACCTGGGCTGGACCCCGGTGATCTTGGTCAACGCCGCCGTCGCGGTCGTGGGGATCGGCGGTTTCCTCCTGACCCGCACCAACCACCCGCTGCGCATAACGAGTTCGACGCAATTGTCGTGACACCGGCGCGCCGACGACATCTCCGTCACTTTCGCGGTGGAAAATCCGGGCGATGAAGGTGCGGTTGCTGCTCGGGTGTCTGCTGTCGGTGGGCGGGCTTCTCGTCGGATGCCATTCCGCGATCGAGGGCAAACCGGTGACCAAGGCGATCACGCCCATCGAGCCGAACTTCCCGACTCCCCGGCCGACCAGGTCGAGCCCCGCCCCCAGTTCGACCGTGGCCGCGCCACCGAGTGCGAAACCGCCGACGGGCGCGACCCCACTGCAGCCGCAGAACGGCTACGTCTTCATCGAGACCAAGTCCGGCAGGACACGCTGCCAGCTGTCCAAGCAGGATGTCGGCTGCGAGTCGGACTTCGCGAACGCCCCGGTGGTCGACGGCCTGCCCGCCAACGGCGTACAACTGAGTGCAAGCGGGAAGATGCGGTGGATCGTCGGCAACCTCGGCGCCATCCCCGCGGTGACGCTGGACTACAAGCGTTACAGCGCGCTGGGGTGGACGATCGATGCGAGCAGCGACGGTACGCGCTTCACCAATGACGGCACCGGCCACGGGATGGTTGTGGCCGTCGAAGGGGTACAGGTCTTCTGATTCAGACACGACGTCCTGCGGGAGGCAAAAACATGTCGGTGAGCGAAGAGCCGAAGGCGGATCGCGCATGTCTGTAGCTCAGCGCGAACGCGCCGCACTCGTCGAGGCCATGCGGGCCACCGGACCGGACGCCCCCACGCTGTGTGAGGGCTGGACCACGCGGGATCTGGCCGCGCATCTGGTGGTGCGTGAGCGTCGTCTCGACGCCGCACCCGGAATCCTGGTGCCACAACTTGCCGGGTACACCGAGAAGGTGCAGCAGCAGGTCACCGATTCGACGGACTGGTCGGCGCTGCTGGAGCGCATCGCGTCCGGGCCTCCGCTGTTGTCGCCGTTCAAGCTGCTGGATCCATTGGTGAACGTCGCCGAGATGTTCATCCACCACGAGGATGTGCGGCGCGCCCAACCTGACTGGGAACCAAGGGTTCTCGACGACGAGACCGCCAATGCCGTGGCCCGGCAGGTGCCGATGATGGCGCGGATGACCATGGCGAAGTCCCCGGTCCGGGTGGCGTTGACCACCCCTGAGGGCAAGACGTTGGCCACCGCCGGAAAGGGCCCGGCCGTCACCGTGACCGGGGCGCCGGGTGAACTTCTGCTGTTCGTCGCGGGCCGCGATCAGGTGCGGGTCGAGTTCACCGGTGACGAGAACAGCATCGCCGCCCTGCGGGCCGCGCGCCGGGGCCTCTAGCTTCTATAGGCTGGGCCCCGTGGATTTCCGTGTCTTCGTCGAACCCCAGCAAGGTGCTACCTACTCCGACCAGCTCGCCGTGGCGCAGGCCGCCGAGCGGCTCGGTTATTCGGCGTTCTTCCGTTCCGACCATTACCTGAAGATGGCCGGTGACGGCCTGCCGGGCCCCACCGATTCGTGGGTGACGCTGGCCGGCATCGCGCGTGAGACCTCGACGATCCGGCTGGGCACCATGGTCACCTCGGCCACCTTCCGCTACCCGGGCCCGCTGGCCATCTCGGTGGCCCAGGTCGACGAGATGAGCGGTGGGCGTGTCGAACTCGGCCTCGGCGCCGGATGGTTCGAGGAGGAGCACCTGGCGTATGCCATCCCCTTCCCGCCGCTGGGTGAGCGTTTCGACCGGCTCACCGAGCAGCTTCAGATCCTCACCGGCATGTGGGGAACCCCGGTCGGCGACACCTTCGACTTCGCGGGCACGCACTACACGGTGAAGGATTCGCCGGGCCTGCCCAAGCCGGTTCAGACGCCGCATCCGCCGATCATCATCGGTGGCCAGGGCGCCAAGCGCACACCCGCGCTGGCCGCACAGTTCGCCTCCGAGTTCAACATCCCCTTCGTCCCGCTGGACACGCTCAAGACGCAGTTCGAGCGCGTGGCGGCCGCCGTCGAGGGTGCCGGGCGTTCCGCGGATTCGATGATCTACTCCGCGGCGTTCGTGCTGTGCGCGGGTGCCGACGAGGCCCAGATCGCCAAACGTGCCGCCGCGATCGGTCGCGAGGTCGACGAGTTGCGGAGCAATTCACCGCTGGTGGGCACCTCGACCGAGATCGTCGACAAGCTCGGCCCGTTCATCGAGGCCGGTGTCCAGCGGGTCTACCTGCAGGTGCTGGACATGAGCGATCTGGATCACGTCGAGTTCTTCGCCAACGAAGTGGTACGCCAGTTCAGTTGACGCGCGCCCACCACAGCACCCCGCACTAGTATCGGTGCGCGTGACCGCAGACCGAGATCGGCAAGGGCAAACAACCGAGGCGCCCTGGCATCACTCGACACCTGCGCTCCTCGGCGCCAGCGTGGCCGCGCTGGCGGTCATCGCACTGGTGGTGTGGGGTGTTGTGGCGCTCACGAGCGGCTCCGAGAACCCTCAGCAGGCGCCCCTCGATTTCGTAGAGCCGACGTACGCATCGACCACGTCGAGCACGACGTCGTCCACGACGTCGACGATCACCAGCACCAGCCCGCCAGAGACCACCGATATCGGTCTCCCTCCGGAAGGCGCCGACCCATCGGGGACGGAGACGCCACCGTCGGAGGGCGAGGAGACCACGTCGGAGTCGTCGGCTCCCCGGACCCCGCCACGAACCCGGTCGCAGACCAGTGACGACGACGGCGAGACGTCGACGTCACGGAACCGGCCGCGCACCAACGTGACACGCACCCTGTATCCCGCACCCGGCAACTGAGGCCACCTACTATCGGCGCGTGGCGAACAACTACTCCGACGACGAGCCCACCCAGTACGCCCACAGCTACGGCGGCGACTACGGCGCCGATTATGGGGCGTACCCGCCGCCCGACCAACCGCCGGCTCCCGAACCCGTTCCGTGGCACCGCAAACCCGCCGCGCTCGTCGGCCTGGGTGCACTCGGTGCGCTGATCGTCGCTCTGGTGATCTACGCGGTGATCCAGTTGTTCTCGTCGGATGACTCGTCGTCGACGACGTCGACCACGACCAGCACGACGTCGACCACTCCGGTCACCACATCGCAGGTCGCCCCGGTCGCCCCGGTGCCGACACGGACGGTGACCGAGACCTCGACGCCTGCGCAGACCACGGTCACCGAGACGGCGACGACGACCCCGCCGACCACCACCACGACCACCGCACCCCCGACGACCTCGACAACCATCGAGACCAGCACGTCGGTGGTGACGTCCACGGTCACCGAGACCACGACGGTCCCGGAGGAAGAGGGCGGCGAGCAGCCCTGAGGGCTGCCGCGTCTACTCCGCCGGCTCCACCGGCGGCGTGGACGTCTCCGGAGCAGGCTCGGGCTCTGGTTCGGGCTCGGGTTGCGCCGTCGGTTCCGGATCAGAGGTCGGTGACACCGTCGGTTCGGGTGAGGCCGTCGGTTCGGCCGAGGGGTGTGGCGCCTGAGTGGGGCCGGGCTCCTGCGTCGGCTCCGGCTCCGCGGTGGGCTCTGGTGTGGGTGACGCCGTAGCAGTGGGCTCAGGCGCCGACGACGGCGCAGCGGGAAGCACGAACGTCGGGATCGGCAGCCGCGGCAGTACCGGCCATTGCAGTGGGGGCGCCGCCGGTGCAGGGGCAGGCGCAGGTGCTGGGGCCGCCACTCGTGGTGCCGGCCTGGGTGCGGCCTGCGGGGCCACCTGCCCGCTCTGCACCAGGCGCGGCGCAGCGGCCGGGCGCGGGGCAGCCTGCGCGGGCGCCGCGGGTGCTCCCGGATCCTGGACCACCACGGTGCGGGTCGGCGGTGCGGGCAGCGATTGCGCCAGTGGGGATTCGGCGGGCACGGTCTGCGGCGCGAGCGGTGTGCTCGCCGCCGCCGCATCCAACCGGTCGGCGCGCACGGAGTAGACCAGGCCGGCGGTTCCGACGACGGCCAGGAACAGCGCGGCGTAGAACACCACCCCACCGCGCCGGTACCACGGCCGCGCAGGCTCCGGCGCGGCCTCGGGCGGCTCGGCGAAGATCAGATCGGGCCGCGCCGAACTCGCGGTGGGAACCTCACGACCAGCAGCCTCATCACTCTCGTCGGCCGCCGACCACGCCAGGGGCGGCGCCCATCCCGTGGTGGCGAAAGCTTCTGTCGCGGAGATCGGCTCGGCCGCGGGCGGGATGACGCGGCGGGTCACGGTCTGGTCTTCGCCGCGGTGTGCCAGCAGCGCGGCGCCGGTCGCGGCGATCACCTGCGACTGCACCACGGTGGTCACCGGCATCCGGAACTCCTCGGAGAGCCGTTGTGTGACAACGGGAATGCGTGCCCCGCCGCCGACGGTCACCAACGCCGCGAGCTGGGCCGGGTGCACGCCGTTGCGGCGCAGCAGGTCGTGCAACGCGTCGATCACGCCGCTGAGCGGCTGCGCGACAACGGCTTCCACGTCGGCACGGGTCAGCCGCATGGTGTTGCCGGGCCCGGCCAGACCGGTGGCCGCCTCGTAGCTCAGGCGCTCCTTGGCCGACCGGCACTGCTCGCGCAAGGCGGCCAGTGTCGAAACCGCCGCGGTGCCCGCGGGTTCGGCGTCCAGATCGGCCAGGACACGGCGCAAGATCTCCTGGTCGATCAGGTCTCCCGAGAAGTCCTCGTGGCGGACCGTGGCCAGTGGGGCCAACCCACGCGCGGCGTCGGCCAGGGTGAGGCTGGTACCCGTCGCCCCGAAATCGCACAACGCGACGATCCCGCGTGCCGGCAGACCGGGGTACGTCTGGATCGCGGTCAAGGACGCCACGGCGTCGGACACCACGCGGACACCGGGCATCGCGGCCCGGACCGCGTCGAAGGCCGCCGGGTGCCAGTGCGCCGGGACCGCCACCACCTGGTTCTCGGGGTGGCGGCCCGGCGCCGCCAGCCGGGCCATCGCCCCCACGGCAGCTGCCAGCAGTTGCTCGGCGCGGTGGGCGGATCCGTCCGCCGCGATCAGCGGCACCGGGTCGCCGACACGCGCGACGAAGTTGGAGATGGTCAGCCCGTCGCAGGCACTTCCGTCCGGTGGCCCACCGACCTCGGGTCCGCGATGTGGGAACAACGTCAGGACCGCACGCCGGATCACCGGCGACTGGTCGGCGACTGCCACCAGGTTCGTCGTCCCGACGGACAACCCCAGGCAATCACGCATACCCGTATGTCGTCGGACGGGCCCGATTCGTTAAGCCGGCCGGTCATCCGGCCTGTCAGCGCTGACGCGCGGCGTATTCGGCGACCAGCGCCTCGGCGCTGCGCACCGCGGCCCGGCACGCGCGGGTGGTGAACGGATCGTTCAGCGGATGCTCGGCACGTCGTCGCCAGCGCTGCGCGGCCGCGAACGCCGCACGCGGTCCGTCGTACGGCGCGTCGGGGGTCAGGCCGAGACGACTCGCGGCGTCGGTGCCCGAACCGCCGATGATGCGGCGCAGCGAGGCCATCTCGTCCTCGTTGAGCGTGGTCGGACGTGACCTCAGCTGGCTCAGCAGCCGCAGTTCCTCGAACGCATGGGTATCGGCCAGCAGCGGTTCGATGTCAGCCAGGATGTAGGGCGTCGCGTAGATGGGGTTGTGCTGCACGAACTGCCGCAACGAAAGCAGGGCGGTGTGGGCCTTGAGCAGCTCCGACCGCTGCGCGAACTGCTGGTCGATGACGTCGCGCAGCGCGATCAGGCCGCTGCGTTCGAGCAGTTCGTCGGCCAGCGCCACCGAATCGGACACCCCGGCGCGCAGCACCGCGATCGAGATCCGGATCCCGAACATGCCGAACCGGTCCAGCAGCGCCGCCCGCGTCGCAGCATCCACGGGCAGTGCGCTGTCCTCTCGGACGAAGCGGTCGACCGACAGCATGGCCTTGGCCAGTTCGGCCGGGTCGACGCCGGCCAGCTTCTCGAGCGCGACGAACTCGCTCTGCCGCAGCGTGCGGGCGGTCACCGCGAGCAGCCCGGACACCGGCACGACGGCCTGGCAGATGCCGGTCTTGTCCATCTCGGCGGTGAACCGCTGGGCGACGTCCTTCGCCGACATCATCGCGTCGATGCGGCCCGCCCCGATCTCGTCGGCGCGCGACGCGACGCCGATGACGCCGAGCGCCCCGGACGAGCCACCGACGAGTTCGCCGATCTGCTTGAGCAGCGCGATGTCGGCGGCGTTGAGGGTGCGCAGCAAGAACACCACGGCGTCGACGCGGGGCACGCCGTCGTCGGGCACCAGCAACCGGTAGGTGCGTTCGGAGACGTCCTGCGACAGCGACGACGTCCCCGGGGTGTCGATGATCGTGGTGTCGATGAGTTCGACGGCGGGCCACTCGACGTCCAGGTCCAGGATCTCGCCGGGGTCCAGGCCGTCGAAGCGGAACGTCAGGCCGCGGTCGTGGGGGTCGCGCACGATCGGAACGTTGAACCGCCGGCCGCCGCGGTGGTTGGCGGTCACCTTGGGCGTCGGGCCGTGCCGGAACCACGTGACGATCCGGGTGGCCTCCGTGGCATCAGTCGGGGCGATTTCCTCGCCGAGCAGCGCGTTGACCAGCGTCGACTTGCCGGCTTTGAGTGTGCCTGCCAACGCGATGCGGATCGGCTGGTTGAGCTGCCACCCGATGCGCTCGAGCTCGTTGTGCACGTCGGGGCGGTGACGGTATGCCGGATCGCCACGATATGCCTGGACGGTGCCGCGCAGGATCGCGCGCACCTGATCCCCCGTGCTCACGCTGCGGAGTCCAACCTTTCCAACGACCGGCGGTTAACTCTTCGAGCTTAGGTCGTGGGTCGCCCCTCCAACGCGGGCCCGACGGTTTGATCACCGGCACCGCCGGGAAGCCTGCCGGCAGTGCAGCGTGACGGCTGTTCGTGCGAGGCGAGACGAAGCGAGACGAGAGATGCAACCGAAACCCACTGTCGACACGCCGATCGGCGAACTGATGAGCCAGCTATCGGCACAGACCTCGCGGCTGGTCCGCGACGAGATGCGTTTGGCGCAAAAAGAATTCACCGAGTCGGCCAAGCATGCCGGCATCGGCGCGGGCCTGTTCAGCGCCGCGGGACTGATCGCGGTGTTCGGTCTCGCCGGTGTGGTGACCGCGGCGATCGCCGCGCTGGCCTTGGCACTTCCGGTGTGGGCCGCGGCGCTGATCGTCGCGGTCGTCCTGTTCGCGATCGCCGGGATCACCGCTCTGATCAGCAAGAAGCAGATCGATCAGGCGTCACCGACCCCCGAGATGACGGTCGCCAACGTCAAACAGGACATCCACGAGGTCCAGGACGAAGTGAGGACAGGTCGCCATGGCCAGTGAAAACACCGACAACACCGACAAGCCCACGAATCTGCGACCCGAACCGGGTCCCGACGCCGGGGTGGCCGAGATCCAGGCCGACATCGAGAAGACCCGCGACGAACTCGGACAGACCGTGGAGGCCCTGGCAGCCAAGACCGACGTCAAGGCCCGCGCCCACGACAAGGCCGCCGAGACCAAGGAGCGTGTCGCCGAGAAGGCGCACACCGCGCAGGCCGCGACGCGCGATGCGCTCACCGATGACCGGGGCGCGGTCAAGCCCGTGATCCCCATCGCGGTCGGGGTACTCGCCGTCGTGGTCGGCGTCGTGCTGTGGCGCCGCCGGCACTGAGTGTTCAGGCCGTACTCGGTGCCGGGTCCTGCGCGAGTTTGGCGGCGTGGTCGACCACCTGCTTGAGGATGTTCTGCTGGCGCTCGAGTTCCTTGACACGCGTATTGCGTTCGGCTTCCTCGACTTTCGCGGCGGCGATCGCAGCTTGCAGTGACTCGTTGAGCGAGCGCGTGGTCTGGTTCGCGATCTCGCGGTAGTGGTCGCGCAACTGGCGCTGGATGCCCTTGAGCCTGTCGCGGGACTCCTTGCCGACGACGAACGCCACGTCGTCGACGAACTTGCGCACGTTGGCCTTGGCCTCGTTGCGCACGCGCAGCATGCGGTTCTCCATGTCCTCCTTGTAGGCCTTGCGCCCCAGCACGAAACCCGCGCCGAGCGACAACGGGTTGAACATGCCCAGACCCGCGAACGAGGTCAGCATGCCGAACATCAGCACGCCGCCGTACGAGCCACGCATCCCGGTGACCACCTTGTGGCCGATCTTGATCGGCTTGGCCTCAAGTCGCGCCAGTGAATTCAGTTCCCCGAAGCCCGCTCCCATGTCACGCGCGTCGATCTGCGGCATCTGAACCGCATCCAGACCGGCCTCGGTGAAGGTCCGCGCCACCTCGGCCGCCAGCGCCTCGGCGCGTTGATAGGCCCATACGAAGTTGTCACCGACCGCCGTGGCGACCGCGTCCTCGAGTTCGGCGCCGATCTCGGCCCAGTGCAGCGTGGGATCGCAACCGTCGATTACCTTTTCGGTGTGTGCGGCGATGATGCGGAACCGGTGCCGCAGGTCGTGGTCGACGTCGGCGGTCAGATCGGCGATACCGTCGCTGAGCACCTGCTGCCACAACGCGGTCTGCTGCAACGCATCCTGGGCCTCCTGCTTGCGTCGCTCCAACTCGGCGGTGAGGCGTTCCCGCTCCCCCGGGTCGTTGAACGATGACAGTTCCGATTCCACGGCCAGCAGCAGATGTTCTGCCGCTGAACGGATCTCATCGACGATCTGGTCGCGGATACGGTCGTTCTGCCGGGACAGCACATGCTCGGAGAGGAACTTCACGATCGCCGGGAAGTTCGATTCCTCGTTGAGTTCCTTGTCGTTGAGCGAGATCGCGTGGCTGCGCAGCACCGACGACGCCGGGATCACCGGGACGTTGAGCCCGGCCCGCTGCAGGTGCGCGATGTTGGTGTCGACGATCTGGCGCCAGTGCGGGTACAGGTCGGTCTTGGTCGCGACGATCGCGGCCACCGGGCAGATCTCGAGGGCCTGCCGGATGAACTTCATCTCCGGCTCGGTGAACTCCTGGCTGGTGTCGCTGATCATCAGCATGGCGTCGGCGTCGGGCAGCAGACCCAGCGTCGCCGACAGGTGGGGTTGGCCGTGTCCGCCCACACCGGGGGTGTCGACGAACGCCAGGCCACCTTTGAGCAGCGGGCTCGGCGCGGTGACCTCGACGCGCAGCACCTGGCGGCCACTGGCCTGCGGTGCCCGGCGCAAATCGGTGGTGACCTCGGACGGCGGGATCTCGATCAGTTCGGGTTCGGCGCCGTCGGGACGGGCCACCACCAGTCGCGCCGAGGCCTGCTCGCCGTAGGACACCACGGTCGCGAGCACGGTGCTCTCGTCGTCACCGACGCGCGCCACCGGGATGTTGAGCAGCGAGTTGAGCAGCTGGCTCTTGCCCTGCTTGAGCTGCCCGGCGATGACGACGCGGATCTGCGGATCGCTGATCCTGGCCTTCGCGGCACGCAGCCGTTCCACCAGGTCGGCGCGGTCCTTGGCGGCGGCGATGGCGCTGGTGTGGTCGATGAGCTCGACGATCACCTTGACAGGTCTGGCCGGTCCGCCGGCCGAAACCGGACTGGCCGGCCCGCCGGCCGCCCCCGGATCACTGGGCTGCGTCATGAAGCTTCCCTCCTGCAGACGTCAACGGTAGGCATACGCACCGAGCGGGGGCCACCACTTCGGGTGGCCCCCGCGGGGGTGCTGGTCTCAGAACGCGTCGAGCTCGAGGCTGGGCGACGCGACGTTGGTGTCGATGTCGGTCGTGTCGTAGCTGTTGCCCGAGGCCAGCGCGGTGTTGGTCTCGTTGCCCGATCCGAACGCGGTCTCGTTGCCCGAGGCGATCGCGGTCTGGTTGCCCGAGCCGATGCTCGACTCGTAGGTCGACGAGTTGTCCGTGTAGCTGGTGTGGGTGTCGTACTCCACCGCGGTGCTCACCGAGTTGTCCTGCGTGTTGTCGCTACCCCAGTCGCCACCGACCGAGGTCTGGTCGCCGCCGACGTAGTTGGAGCTGGCGTCGGTCAGGATGATCGACCCGCCGTTGCCACCGTCACCGCCGGACGCGCCGCCGCTGCCGATCCCGATCAGGCTGTCACCGCCGCTGGCACCGCCACCGTGGCCGCCGCTCATGTCGACGTCGCTGATGACCGGGCCGTCGTTGCCCGAGATCAGGTCACCGCCCGCGGTCTGCGAGTTGTCCTCGATGTCGTTGTCCTTGCCCACCGCGACGTTGGACCCGGCGCCGGCCAGGATGTCGCCGTTGTTGGTGGTGTTGCCGTCACCCAGGACCGCGCCGTCACCGCTGACGATGTCACCGGCGTTGTCCCCGTCGACCACCACGCCGCCGTTGGTGGCGGTGTTCGTGGTCTTGTTGCCCAGGGTGATGTCACCGAAGCCCAGGTTGAACGCACCCTGTTGCGCGTTGGCGCCGGCGTCCTGGTTGGGGCTCATGATCGGGGTGTTGTTGTGGCTCGCCAGGTCGGTGTTGTTGTGGCTGGCCACCTCGGGCGCGAACTGGGTCTGCGGCGAGAACGGTGAGGCGATCGGCGCCGCGAACTGAGCGGGGATGTTGTGGTGGTCGGCGACCGCGCGCTGCAGGCCCACGACCGGGTTGCCGCCGCCGAGCAGCACACCGGCAGGGGCCGCGGTGGCCGCAACGGCGTGCAGCTGGGCGGCCGTCACGTTGGGCAGGCCCGCATCGCGCAGGCTGCCGTCCGGGTCGGCGATGAATGCGGCCGCCGAGGCCGGGCTGCGGAACAGGTCGAGGATGAAGTCGATCAGAGAGGTCATTGCTCCAACCTTTCAGGTGTTTCTGGGAGGTCCTCGTGAGTTCTTTGTGAGGTTCTCCGCCGGGCTCTCCGGCGATCTGCACACCACGTTATGGACCGGCTAAGCCCGCGGAAACGGGGCGCGATCCCCTCGTGCGCGCCGCCCGCCCCGGGGTGGGGCCACCGACCCCATTAGGGGGTTAGGGGGTCACTAGGGCATCGCATCAGCAAACACAAAAAACAAAAAAGACGCATGACCTAACTGGTCATGCGTCTTTTCAGTGAATGCTGAGGGCGGGCGGATCAGTCGAAGATGTCGAGCCCGGAGAGGTCGTCCCCATGATCCCCCATATCGGGGTGTTCAGGGATGACGGGCTGCCCCCAGTCGGTACCGAACACGGGGTCTTCGACCTGCAAGGGTTCGACGATCGGTGGGTCGATCTCGGGTGTTGTCGCCGATACCGCCTCGGCCGGCCCGGACAGTGCGTCGGCCCCAGCCGGTTCGGGATCGGCCGGCACGTGGATGACCTGGCCACCGCTTCCGGTGTCGAAGGGCACGTGGTCACCGAACGCGTCGAACGCCGCGGTCGCGGCCCCCGATGCCCAGACGTTGTCGGTCGGTGCGGCACCGAAGGGGTCGCCGAAGGGGTCGAGGCTTCCACCGGTCGCGCCCATCGACAGTGACTCCGACACCACAGGGATCAGGTTGTCGACGTCAACACTGGTCACGCCGTTGAGATCGGCGTCGGCGATGGCCTGCGCCGGGTCGGCCGCATAGCGCGCCGCAGCCTCCGGATCACGCACCAGCGACATGACGAAATCGAGCAGTGTATTTGCCATGACACCTCTCATTCGCTGGTCGATCACTGGTGGCTGCTGTCGCTGACGATGCTATCCAGCAACCCCGCGGCGGGAATCGGTGCCGAACCCACCTCCGGCGGCGGCGCGTTAGGGGACGCGCCGTTAGGGGATCGACGCCACTAGGGGATCAATCACGGGCTGCGCAGGTCCGAGCCGCTAAGGTGAGGACGGCCCAGACAACACAGGAGTGACGCCTGATGACCGACTCACTGGGGTTGTCGATCGGGATAACCAATCTGGTGGCAGCCCGTGAGGGCCGCGCACCGGTGGTCCGCCGATCGATCCTCAATCTGTACCGCGACCGCGCCCCGGAGGTCGGCGAACTCGGCGGTGACGGCCTGGCGCTGACCGGCTTCGTCGAGCGTACCGGCGATCCGGTGCCGATCGTGGCGGCCGACGGTTCGCAGCACCGTGGCGAATTGGCGCTCGCCGAGGCGCTCGACGCGATGGCCCGCGAGGTCGGCGGAGGCGCTCCCGTCGCGATCGCGACCCCCGCGTACTGGGGTCCCGCCGCGTTGGGCGCGCTGCGCGGCGCGCTGCGCAACAAGCCCGCATTCGCACCCGACGGCATCCCCGCCGCGCTGGTTCCCGATTCGATGGCCGCGTTGGCCGCCCTGAAGGCCGACCCCGGTCTTCCCGCCGACGGTGTCGTGGTGCTGTGCGATTTCGGTGGCAGCGGCACCAGCGTGACACTCGCCGACGCCGCCGCGGATTACGCGACGCTCGGCCAGACGGTGCGTTACCCCGAGTTCTCGGGTGACCAGATCGACCAGGCGCTGCTCAACCATGTCCTCACCGGTATCGCCGCGGCGAACGACGCCGATCCGGCGGGTACCGCCGCGGTGGGCTCGCTGGCCCACCTGCGCAGCGACTGCCGCAATGCCAAGGAGGCGTTGTCGGCTGACACCGTTGCGACGATCTCGGCCGACCTGCCCGGCTACACCTCGGAGGTCCGCGTCACCCGCCCCGAGTTGGAACAGTTGATCTCCGCACCGCTCGACGGGTTCCTCAACGCGGTCGAAGACACCCTGCAGCGCAACAACATCGCCCTGTCCAGCGTGACGGCCGTGGCGACCGTCGGCGGCGGTGCGGCGATTCCTTATGTGACGCAACGGCTTTCCGAGCGACTGCGGGCACCCGTGGTGACCTCGCCGCAGCCACAGCTCGTCGCGGCGGCCGGCGCGGCACTGCTCGCCGACCGCGCCGTCGACGCCGGGGCACCCACCGGCCTGGCACCGGGCGTGGCCGCCGCGGATGCGCCGACCGGGTTGGGCCCCACGGCCGCGCTGGGGGCGGCAGGCGCCGCGGGAACCGACGGCCCGGAATCGTCGACGTTCCGCGCGTTGGCCTGGTCGGAAGACGACGCGCCTGCGGGCGAGCCGGTGCCCTACGCCGGCCCCGACTACGAGACGCAGGCGGGCGCGACGGCGGCCCGGCCTCCCGTGGAGTTCAGCCACGAAGAGGAGATGTACGACGCCGGGCCCGCGCCGCTGCCCTGGTACAAGCGGCCGCCGATCCTGTTCGGCGCGGCCGCGGTGGCCGCGCTCCTGGCCGCGGGCGGTCTTGCCGTCACGCTCACCAGCACGTCCGGCGACTCGACGCCGGTCACCGAGACCAGCACCACCTATTCCATGGGCCCGTCACCGGAAGGTCCACCGCCCGAGCCCGTCACCACTGTGACGGTCGGCCCCGACGGGCAACAGACCACGACCGTGGTGGTGCCGCCTCCGGTCACCACCACGACGACCGAGCCCACGTCGACCACCAGTCCGACGACCACCACCACGACGACGACGACCACCACCACGACCACACCGACGACGACGCGGACCACCACCACGCAGCCGACGACCACAGCGCCGACCACCACGGCGCCGCCGACCACCACGCAGGCACCGATCACCACCACCACGGTCGAGATCCCCGACGTCCCGGACGATCCTGACGTTCCCGACGACGGCGGCGCCTGACGCGGCGGACCGTCATGGCCAACCCGGCACCGGAACACGCGGTCGACCTGCCGCGGGCTGTCCAGGAAATGCTCGCCGGGGTACCGTCGCGACCCGCGAAGCTGCTGGTGTCCGGTGGGATCGGGACGGGCAAGAGCACCGTGCTCGCGGCGGTGCGGGCGACGCTGCGCGAGGCGGGCCGCACCGTGCTCACCCGGCCGCCGCGCCCCGACGACGATCAGGGCGCGGTGTTCGTCATCGACGACGCGCATCATCTCGCCGACGATGAGATCGACTGTCTGACAGAGCGATCCACCGATCCGTCGTCGACCGTGGTGGTCGCCGCCGAACCGCTCGCACACCGGCCGGTGCTGCGGGCCCTGGCGACCGCGCTGGAGCGGGAGAACCCGATCGTGGCGCTGGGGCCGATGTCGACGGCCGAGGTCGGCCGCCTCCTGACGGCCACCCTGGGTTCTCCGCCGCCGCCGGACACGGTGCGCGCGGTGCTCGCGGTCACCGCGGGCCTGCCGTTTCTGGTGCGGGCGGTCGCCACATCGGCCGCCGAACCCGAGGAGGCCGCCCGCTACGCCCTGATCGAACGGGTGCGCCATCTCGGCGAACAGACCCGCGACACCTTGTTGCTCACGTCGTTGAGCCTGGATCTCGGACCCGACGACGTCGCGGGCGCGCTGCGCGTCAGCGGCACCGACGCCTCGGTGCTCGTGGACCGCGCCAGGGCCGGCGGACTGGTCGAACCGGCCTACGACAAGAGGTTCCTGCGCCTGGTGCACACCAGCGTCGCGCAGATCGCAGGCACGTCACGCCACCACGACATCGAGATCGCACTGCTGCACTCGCAGCTCGAAAAGGCCACGCTGTCACCGGAACTCGCGGTGCGGCTGGCCGAGCACGGCGTGCGCGACGATCGGCTCGCCGCGGCACTCACCGATCACGCGGTTCAGGTGCGGGGCCAGCCGGCGCGCGCGGCCCGGTTGTACCGCGCCGCGGCACGTGCGGGTTCGGCTGCGCTCAACGCGCGACTGGCCGACGCGCTGGCGTTGTCGGGTGACTGCGCGACGGCGGGCCGCATGGCCGACGACCTGCTCAGCTCCGACGACCCCGCCGAACGCGCGGCCGCGGTGCGCATCGCCGCGAGCATCGCGATGCACGACGGCAGCGCCGCTCAGGCCGCCGACCTGTTCCGCTGGCTCGGCCCCTACCCGGATGCCGCGGTCGGCTCGGCAGGCACGGTGGCGCTGCTCGCCGCGGGCGACGCCGAAGCCGCGCGGGCCGCCCTGAACACCGAGCTGTCCGGCCCGCCGACCTCGGCCGCACGCGCGGCCCGCAGCCTGGCCGAAGGCCTGGTGGCCTCACTGGACCAACCGTTCACGACGACGGTCGCGCGGCTCGGGCAGGCCGTCACCGCCGACCCGCACACCGACAGTGTCGGCCCTGACACCCCGGCGGCGCTGGTGGCCCTGGCGGCGCTGCACGGCGGTGACTCGGTCCGTGCGCGCAGCGTGATCGGGCGCGCGGTGCGGACCGGGGCGCCCGGCGCCGAGAACGGGACACCGCCGCCCGCACCCTTCTGGGCTGCGCGCCACCGGCTGCTGCTCGGCTGGGTCAAGATGCTCGACGGTCAGCTGACCGCCGCGGGCGCCGACGTGTCCGCGGTCGAGTCGGGCCCGCCGTTGCACCGCCGCGACGCGCTGTGGGCCGCGGCGCTGCGCACCGCGATCGCCCGGCGCAGCGGAGACAGCGGCGCGATCCAGCGGCACTGGTTCGCCGCGATGGAGGTGCTCGCCGAGTACTCGATCGACCTCTATTCACTGCTCCCGCTCGGCGAGTTGTGGGTCGCCGCGGCCCGGATGCGCCGGATCGACCGCCTCGAACACCCGTTGGCCGAGGCGTTCGGGCTGCTCGATGCGCTGGGCAAGCCCGTGTTGTGGTCGATGCCGTTGCACTGGGCCGGCGTGCACGCGGGGATCCTCGCCAACTCGCCGGGCGCGGTGGCGCCGCACGGACAGGCGCTCACCGCTGCGGCCGGCCACAGCCCGTTCGCCCGCGCGCTGGCCGGGGCGGGCCGGACCTGGCTGCGGGTGCTGGCCAATCACGTCGATGTCGACGAGGTGGCGGCGGCCGCACGCGGGTTGGCGCAGTTCGGGCTGACCTGGGATGCCACGCGCCTGGCGAGTCAGGCCGCGTTGCAGACCTCAGATGCGCGGGTGTCGCAGGCGATGCTGCAGTTGGCGCGCGATCTCAAACAGTCCGGGGCCGCCGACGACGTGTCGGCGCCGGAGACGCCGCGGGCGCCGGTGGCGACGCAGGCCGGTGCCCCGGCCGGGTCCGCGCGCCTGTCCGACCGCGAGCGGGAGGTGGCCGAGTTGTTGCTGCTCGGCATGCCGTACCGCGACATCGGCAACCAGCTGTTCATCTCGGCAAAGACCGTGGAGCACCACGTGGCCCGCATCCGCCGCCGGTTGGGCGCGGAATCGCGGTCCGAGATGCTGTCGATGCTCCGGGCCATGTTCTCCCCGCAAGGCTGACTTTTCGCCGCGTTTCCGCAGAGCGACGAAAATCACATTCGTCGCTGTTTCAGGCGTCCGACGACATCGCGCAAATTGCGTGTGAAAAGGAACGGGTGTCAATTCGGCGCCGAATCGTCACGACAGCGCCACCGCGATGCGCTCGGGCCCGGTGGCACTTCTCCGATTCGAGTTAGGCGAGCCTTCGTAGCGGGAATTCGGCACGGGGTGCAACTATGAGCAGGCATCTAGCCCAAGTTACCCACGGGTAACATGGCTTAAGTTACCGACGGGTAACGAACATATCGGGAGGCGCGCAGTGGCACACACCCTCGAAGTGAGCAGGCTCATCATCGGGCTGCTCATGACGGCCATCGTCTTGGTGTTCGCCGCCAAGCGAGTGCTCTGGCTGACGAAGCTGATTCGCTCGGGCCAGAAGACGCTCGACGAGAACGGCCGCAAGAACGATCTGCAAAAGCGCATCACCACGCAGATCACCGAGGTCTTCGGGCAAACGCGCCTGCTGCGCTGGTCGGTTCCGGGCATCGCGCACTTCTTCACGATGTGGGGCTTCTTCGTCCTCGCCTCGGTGTACCTCGAGGCCTACGGCGTGCTGTTCGATCCCGAGTTCCACATCCCGTTCATCGGCCGCTGGCCGGTCCTGGGCTTCCTGCAGGACTTCTTCGCCGTCGCCGTGCTGCTGGGCATCATCGTCTTCGCGATCATCCGCGTCGTCCGTGAGCCCAAGAAGATCGGGCGCGACTCGCGCTTCTACGGTTCGCACACCGGCGGCGCGTGGGAGATCCTGTTCATGATCTTCCTGGTCATCGCGACCTACGCGCTGTTCCGCGGCGCCGCGGTCAACACCCTCGGCGAGCGTTTCCCCTACCAGAGCGGCGCCTTCTTCTCCGACTTCATGGCGTGGATCCTGCGCCCGCTCGGCGCGACCGCCAACATGTGGATCGAGACCGTCGCGCTGATGGGCCACATCGGCGTCATGCTGGTGTTCCTGCTGATCGTGCTGCACTCCAAGCACCTGCACATCGGCCTTGCGCCCATCAACGTCACGTTCAAGCGCCTGCCCAACGGCCTCGGCCCGCTGCTGCCGATGGAGTCCAACGGCGAGTACATCGACTTCGAGGATCCCGCCGAGGACGCGGTGTTCGGTAAAGGCAAGATCGAGGACTTCACCTGGAAGGGTTACCTGGACTTCACGACCTGTACCGAGTGTGGCCGCTGCCAGTCGCAGTGCCCGGCGTGGAACACCGGCAAACCGCTGTCGCCCAAGCTCGTGATCATGAACCTGCGCGACCACATGTTCGCCAAGGCTCCCTACATCCTGGGCGAGAAGCCGTCCCCGCTGGAGAGCACGCCCGAGGGCGGCCTGGGCGAGAAGGCCCGCGGCGAGAAGCACGAGCAGAAGCACGCGCATGACCACGTCCCCGAGTCCGGCTTCGAGCGGATCCTCGGCAGCGGCCCCGAGCAGGCACTGCGCCCGCTGGTCGGCACCGAGGAGCAGGGCGGCGTGATCGATCCGGACGTGCTGTGGTCCTGCACCAACTGCGGTGCGTGCGTCGAGCAGTGCCCGGTGGACATCGAGCACATCGACCACATCGTCGACATGCGCCGCTACCAGGTCATGGTGGAGTCGGAGTTCCCCGGTGAGCTGGGCGTGCTGTTCAAGAACCTGGAGACCAAGGGCAACCCCTGGGGCCAGAACGCCAAGGACCGCACCAACTGGATCGACGAGGTCGACTTCGACGTGCCGGTCTACGGCGAGGACGTCGACTCGTTCGACGGGTTCGAGTACCTGTTCTGGGTCGGCTGCGCCGGCGCCTACGAGGACCGCGCCAAGAAGACCACAAAGGCCGTCGCCGAACTGCTCGCCACCGCGGGCGTGAAGTTCCTGGTGCTGGGCACCGGCGAGACCTGCACGGGCGACTCGGCGCGCCGCTCGGGCAACGAGTTCCTGTTCCAGCAGCTGGCCGCGCAGAACGTCGAGACCATCAACGAACTGTTCGAAGGCGTCGAGACGGTCGACCGCAAGATCGTGGTGACGTGCCCGCACTGCTTCAACACGATCGGCCGTGAATACCCGCAGCTGGGTGCCAACTACAGCGTCGTGCACCACACGCAGCTGCTCAACCGGCTGGTCCGCGACAAGAAGCTGGTTCCGGTCAAGTCGGTCAGCGAGCAGAACGGCCAGCCCGTCACCTACCACGACCCGTGCTTCCTGGGCCGCCACAACAAGGTCTACGAGGCCCCGCGTGAGCTGGTCGAGGCCTCCGGCGTGACGCTGAAGGAAATGCCGCGCCACGCCGACCGCGGCCTGTGCTGTGGCGCCGGCGGTGCGCGTATGTGGATGGAAGAGCACATCGGCAAGCGCGTCAACGTCGAACGCACCGAAGAGGCCATGGACACGGCCTCGACCATCGCGACCGGCTGCCCGTTCTGCCGCGTGATGATCACCGACGGTGTCGACGACGTGGCGGCCAGCCGCAACGTCGAGAAGGCCGAGGTGCTCGACGTCGCCCAGCTGCTGCTGAACTCGCTGGACACCAGCAAGGTCACGCTGCCCGAAAAGGGCACGGCGGCAAAGGAATCCGAGAAGCGCGCCGCTGCCCGGGCAGAGGCCGAAGCGAAGGCGGAAGCGGCCGCTCCCCCGGTCGAGGAAGCCGCACCCGAAGCAGAGGCCCCGGCCGCCCCGGCAGCCGGTGGGGCCGAGGCCAAGCCGGTCACCGGCCTGGGCATGGCGGGTGCCGCGAAGCGTCCGGGCGCCAAGAAAGCCGCACCTGCCGCGGAAGCGTCTGCGGCACCGGCCGCCGCGCCCGCCCCGGCCAAGGGTCTGGGCCTGGCCGGCGGGGCCAAGCGTCCCGGCGCGAAGAAGGCCGCCGCACCGGCCGCCGAGGCACCCGCTGCTCCGGCTTCGGAGGCTCCGCCGGTCAAGGGGCTCGGTCTCGCGGGTGGCGCCAAGCGACCCGGCGCCAAGAAGACCGCGGCAGCTGCTCCGGCCGAAAAGCCCGCAGCCACAGAGGCTCCGGAAGCGTCGGCGACCCCGGCAGCCCCGGCGGCGCCCGTGAAGGGGCTGGGTCTCGCGGCAGGCGCCAAGCGTCCCGGCGCCAAGAAGACCGCAGCCGCACCGGCCGAAAAGCCCGCAGCCGCAGAGACCGAGGCACCGGCGCCGGCAGAAACCGCGGCTGCGGCCGAGCCGGCCAAGCCCGAACCGCCCGTCGTGGGCCTCGGCATCGCCGCGGGCGCTCGCCGTCCGGGTGCCAAGAAGGCGGCCGCCAAGCCTGCCGCTGCGCCGGCGCCCGCCGCCGAGAAGCCGGCCGAGCAGGCCGCGGAGCCCGAAAAGCCCGCGGAGAAGCCGGCTGAGCCCGAGAAGCCGGAACCGCCCGTGGTGGGGCTCGGCATCAAGCCGGGCGCCAAGCGGCCCGGTAAGCGCTGACCGCGGCTACGCGTAGTTGGGAAGCGGCCCCCTCCTGATTCGGGAGGGGGCCGCTTCTTTCGGTAAGGGAATCAGCTCTGTCAGCCCCCGTAGGGCGGTGCCTTGACCTCGGGCTTGGCGACAACGGGCGCGATGGTTCCGGGGGTGTAGGTCACCGTGGAGGTCTCCCCGACCTTCATGGCGCCGCCCGACGCCACGGAGGGCTGGTCGGCACTGGCGCCCACGGTCGCCCCGATGATGCCGAACGCCACCGCGGCGGTGCCGCCGAGCAGCGCCGCACCCGTGGTGAACCGCGTGATCTTCTTCACTTCACTCATGCTGTGTCCATTCGTTATTTCGGTGCCTTTGCATCCCCTCACCTGGGGAAACTCGGAGCATCTCGATCTTTCGGGAGCAATCGTGGCCCAGCGCTGGCGCCGGGAGTGAGCTGCTCAAGCAGATACACAGCCGGTTCGCATGCCCGTGGCAGGTTGGATTCGTTAAGGGAAATGAACGGTCGACGTCTGGTCCGCCCGTGCGCATGCGATGGTCGGCAAATTCAATTGATTGGACAGCGATGAGACCATGGAACGCGTGACTACCCACCAGTTGCCGTGGCAGAGCACCGGGGAACACCGGAAGCCGCGCACGTTCACCCAGTCCACGAAGC
>Ga0182740_1000548_pt1 | contig 39045 bp, 37 predicted proteins | sample eDN5th37CKraftBY_FD_128872 | JGI IMG/M metagenome (GOLD analysis project Ga0182740, IMG submission 128872) | Enriched backyard soil microbial communities from Emeryville, California, USA - eDNA 5th pass 37_C Kraft BY (version 2) (version 2) | ecosystem: Environmental > Terrestrial > Soil >...
CCGACCTGGTGGTTCTGGCGGAGCGGCTGCACCCGATCCCATTCCGAACTCGGCCGTGAAACGCTCCAGCGCTGATGGTACTTCGTCTCAAGACGCGGGAGAGTAAGTCGCCGCCAGGTCTGCTAAGTGCACGAACAAGATCGCTTCTCTGACAAATGTCGCCTCGCCGGGCGCGGAATATGGAAAAACGATAGGCGAATGCCTACATAAGGGACGCGTCGTCCTTCAAGAATTGACGCGGGGTGGAGCAGCCCGGTAGCTCGTCAGGCTCATAACCTGAAGGTCACAGGTTCAAATCCTGTCCCCGCAACCAAAATTTCAAACACTCCCGCGAGCCCTGCTCCGGGAGTGTTCGTCTATGGGGCGTATGCTCCTGTCGGTCCGCCGCTCGATGAGAGCAGGTTCGTATCCGGCATTTGGTTCTCGCTCCGCGAGCGGCTTAGTTCCTTAGTTATAGCCTGCGCAACATTGGCGAGGAGGGCTGTCAGGGGCTTTGTTCGCCTCCAGCCTCACGATCTCGTCCGTTCGTTCGGGGCTAGGATGCCCATGGGCTCATAGCCAGCAACCATTCCTGTGGTTTGACGATCCTCCTCGACAGTTGCGCGGGCAACCACAAGGAACGGCCGTGGTTGCCCCGTTTCCATCAACTGGAAATCCCCTTCCTCGAGCGCCTCCGCTGCGCCGGAGTCCCGCCGGATGACATCGACATCGTGCTATGCACGCACCTCCATGCCGATCACGTGGGTTGGAATGCAAGGCTGGAGAACGGCCGCTGGGTACCGACTTTCCCCAATGCTCGGTATCTGTTCTCGCGGATCGAGAACGACGATTGGACTCCGGAGCTGAACGGTCGCAGGGCGCAGAATCCTCACCGCGCGCGCGTGTTTACGATGACAGCGTCCTTCCGGTGGTCGAATCCGCTCAGGCGGTCCTGATCGACGGTCACCACGTCATCGGGGACCATATGCATGTCGAGCCGTCGCCAGGTCACACGCCAGGCCACGTCATCCTGAGATTCGACGACAGGGGCAGGCAAGGCGGTCTTCTGCGGTGACGTGGTGCATCATCCTATCCAGGCCCACGAGCCGGATTGGAACACATGCTTTTGCGAATTGCCGAACGAAGCCCGCGCAACGCGGCGCCGGATGCTCGAATATTGTGCCGAACACGGGGCGACGCTGTTTCCGATGCCCACGTGGCGTCGATCCTCGATGCCGATGGTGGCTTCGCTGAGGGGTTCGAAAGTCCCTGGCCAGCTGCCGGCCTGACGGGAAGCCGGATACTCGGAAGGCAATCCGGGTCCCGTCATTCTGCATGTCGTCTGCACAAGCTGTAGCGCGGGTTTGGGGACATGCATTCCGGAACAGGGCGATCAGGCGCCTTATTCCGCAGGCTGGGTGATACCAGTGGCTTCGGGTAGCGATTGCCTGCCCGACAGGCTGTCTTGGCCGAGCGCCACGACCGCCACGCTCGTCAAGCTGGCGACAACAGTTACCCAGAAGCTATTCGTTGCGCCGAAATTGTCGACGACCCAACCCGAAACGAAGGCTCCGAGTGCCATGCCGATGCCGATGCCGGTCATTACCCAAGTCACGCCCTCGGTGAGCATGGTTTCCGGTACGCGACGCTCGATCAGACCGAAGGCGGTGATAAAGGTCGGAGAAATGGCGATGCCACTGGCAAAAAGGGCGAAGGCGAGCAAGGGGACCGATTTGCCGGCAACGAGAAGCGGCATGGCGGTGACTGCGAGTACGCTGACGGCGACGAGCAACTGGCGCTGTAGCGGCATTCTGGGGTTGAGCGCGCCGAGGATCAGGCCGACGACGAACGAGCCGAGGGCGTAGACGCCGATGACGAGGCTTGCGGCGCTCGGTTGGCCGAGTTCCTTAGTGATCGCTACCGCGCTCACTTCAGCGGTAGCGAAGGTCGAGCCCACGAAGATCAAAGCGAGGGTGATGATCTGGACCGAACGCACCCGGATTGCGGAATGGTGTGGGCGATCGGAGGCGGGAGCACGCACCTTGGGCTCGGTTGACCGCTGCATCAGAAAGACGACCGTCCCAACCGCCATGAAGACAGTGCTCATGACCATTCCCGCTTCAGGATATACGGAGACGGCGAGGCCAACCGAAAGAGAGGCGCCTGCGATGTAGACGAGCTCGTCGGCTGCGGATTCAAAGGCGAAGGCGGTGTTCAGCTCCGGCCGATCGCGGAAGATTTCCGTCCAGCGAGCACGTACCATTGCCGGCATGCTGGGCATGGCCGCAGCGGCGAGGGCCGAGGCGAATAATGTCCAGGCGGGCCAGCCCTGGTTCGCCGCGGCGATGAGCACGATAAACGCGGCGACTGACAGGATAGTGGCCGGTGCGACGACGACCCGTTGACCAAGCCGGTCGACCAGACGCGATATCTGCGGTGAGACGAAGGCATTGGTGAGCGCGAAGGCCGCCGAAACGGCGCCCGCGAGCCAGTATTCGCCATGCGTCTGCGAAAGCATCGCGACGATGCCTATCGGGGCCATCGCAATGGGAAGACGAGCGACGAAACCTGCGGCCGAAAAGCCCATGGCGCCAGGAGCCTGAAAAATGACCCTGTATGGATTGGACATGTGAATGCTCCTTGATCGTAAGGATCCGCCACGCATATACGTGACGTATGCCAATCGAATAACTACATACGCTACGTATGTCAATTAATATACGGGGAGTATGTGAATTGTCGGAGACGAAGATGCGGAAGCCTCGCAGCGAAATGATCGCGGAGACGCGGGCCAAGCTGCTGTCCGCTGGGCGCAAGGCCTTCGGCAGCATCGGATACGCCGATGCGTCGATGGATGACTTCACGGCCTCTGCGGGGCTGACGCGCGGCGCGCTCTATCACCACTTCGGCGACAAGAAGGGGCTGTTGCAGGCTGTCATCAACGAGATCGACGCGGAAATGGCAGCGCGGCTATGTGCCATCTCGTCCAAGGCGCCGACGCGCTGGCAGGGGTTCGTGGACGAGAACGTCGGCTATCTGCAGATGGCGCTCGAGCCGGAAATCCAGCGTATCATGTTTCGCGACGGACCTGCCGTTCTGGGCGATCCGTCCGGGTGGCCGAGTGCCAACGCCTGTATCGCCACCCTGGCGCGAAGTCTGAAGAGCCTTCTGGAAGAGGGCATCATCGTTGAAATAGATCCGGAAGCAGCGGCCCGCCTCATCAACGCAGCGAGCAGCAGCGCCGCGCAATGGATCGCCAATTCGGACGATCCAGAAGAGACGTCGCAACGCGCGGTCGAAGCCTTTCGGACGTTTCTCGAGGGGCTTCGGATCAAAGATCGCGAAAGGCCGGATGTCGCGTGAGGCCCGCGGAAAACCGTCAGCGCACGGTCTCGAACAAGCCTTCATAGTCGACGACCAGTCCTTGGTCGTCGACTGCTATATCCGCCTGGAAACCCTTTACGGCTCCAAGATCGAAATAGCGCCAGCGGTTTTCACCGAGCGCGGCGTAGCGTTGTCTGGAAGGTTCCAGCCGCATCGACGGCAGGTCCACGTATAAGGCCGTCAGCTCGCCGGATCCTTTGAGCCGCAACATCGCCAGGGTGTTGCAGAAGGGTGTCGCCGACAGGTCGACCTCGTCGCAGCCGGCGAGGTCGGGCCTGTCCCGTCCATCCACCCGCCACCCGCTCCCCGTTCGCTCGATGCTCATCTCCCTGAGAGTCGGGCCGGCGAGGCGAATGTCGAGGTTCCGCGTCCTCATCTGCCGGTCGAGTCGCCAGACGTAAGACATGCCGAACGCCTCTTCTCCGGCATGCGCGACTGTCGATACGGCTGAGAATCCATCGACGACGGGATCGAGTTGGAAGATCTCCAATCCCGGCTCGTCGCGCCTGCGCCAGATACGTTTCATCGCTTCGCCGCCGCTGGCTCGCTGGTCGTCATGGACCAGTCTGGCACGGCTTGGCCTGCGTGACCACCCCGCACCGGAATCGACGTTCGATGATGCCGTCGCCTTGCCGCGCTCGAGGCAAAAAGTGGAACTGGCCTCGGGCGGATCGGGTTCAGGGCCTTTCCAGGAAGACGCCATCGTAAGCTGCGACGATGCGGCGTGCCTTCTGGCGAACCATGCCGGCAGTGTCGCCGGGCGCGTACAAACTGGTGCCGAGGCCGAAAGTGCCGACGCCGATCTTCCTGAAATCGGCGAAGGAGTTTTCCGAAACGTCGCCGACGACCCCCACCACCGTATCTCGGGGCAGGATGGCCTTGATCGCCGCGACGCCGCTCGCACCGAGCACGCTGCCCGGAAAGAACTTGAGCGCCGACGCGCCGCATTTCACCGCAAGCAAGGCTTCGCTCGGCGTGAAGACGCCGGGCATCGTAAGCATCTCGTGGCCGGAGGCGCGAGCGACCACGGCGGGGTCGATATTCGGGCTCACCATGAGGCGTCCGCCGACTTCCGCCAATTGGTCGACCTGAGAGGGCTCGAGCACGGTCCCCGCCCCGATGATGCATGTGTCGCCGAAAGCCGCGACTGCGCGGCGGATCGAGGTGAAAGGGTCGGGCGAGTTGAGCGGGATCTCCGCCAACTCGAAGCCTTCCTCGACGAGGACACCCACGATATCGGCAGCTTCGTCCGGCGTGATGCCTCGCAGGATCGCGACCAGCGAACGCCTCAGAACGGGCCATGCGACGGTGGGATCCATGTCTTCCTTCCTTTCCCAGGACGCATTCGGTGCTTCACCACACGAGCACGGCAGCCAATGCGCGAATCGGGCTGTCTTACCTCGCCAGCGCTTCGGCGATGGCCTTCCCGCAGGTCACCGTATCGGCGTCGCCGGCGAGATCGCGCGTGCGCAATGCCTTGGACGGTAGCACCGCTTCGATGGCCCTGACGATCGCCGCGGCCGCATCGGCATGACCGAGGTGGTCGAGCATCATCGCGCCGGCCCAGATCTGCCCGACCGGATTGGCGATGCCCTTGCCGGCAATATCCGGCGCCGAACCATGGACCGGCTCGAACAGCGAAGGGAAACGCCGCTCCGGATTGATGTTGCCCGAGGGCGCGATGCCGATGGTGCCGGTGCAGGCCGGTCCGAGATCCGACAATATGTCGCCGAACAGGTTGGAGGCGACGACCACGTCGAAGCGATCGGGGTTGAGCACGAAATGCGCGGCGAGGATGTCGATATGGTACTTGTCCCAGCGCACGGCGGGATAGTTCTGCGCCATCGCTTCCACGCGCTCGTCCCAGTAGGGCATGGTGATCGAGATGCCGTTGGATTTGGTCGCGGAGGTGAGGTGCCTCGCCTCGCGCCTGCTGGCCAGCTCGAAGGCGTAGCGCAGGATCCGGTCGATGCCCAGGCGGCTCATCACCGTCTCCTGGATTACCACCTCCCGCTCTGTGCCGGGGAACATCCGGCCGCCGATCGAGGAATACTCGCCTTCGGTATTCTCGCGCACGATGTAGAAATCGATGCTGCCCGGCCCGCGGCCGGCGAGCGGCGCGGGAACGCCGGGCATCAGGCGGACGGGGCGAAGATTGACGTATTGATCGAACTCGCGACGGAACTGCAGGAGTGAGCCCCACAGGGAAACATGGTCGGGAACAGTCTCCGGCCAGCCGACAGCGCCGAAGAAGATCGCGTCATGTCCGCCGATCCGTTCCTTCCAATCCGGCGGAAGCATCGCGCCATGCCTGGCGTAATAGTCGCATGAGGCGAAGTCGAAGTGATCGAATTCGATGTCGATCCCGAACATTGCGGCGGCTGCTTCCAGAACGCGCAGTCCCTCGGGCACGACTTCCTTGCCGATGCCATCACCTGGGATGACAGCGATTCTCAGCTTGCCCATAGGCGTTCCTCTCCGGCGTCGGTCTGATTGAGCAGGAACGGCGCGGCGGTGGCCGCCGCGCCGATGGCCTTCGTCAATAGGCGGGCTGCCCTGCCGCGATCCACTGGACGGTATCCTCCAACGTGCGCTCGAACGCCTGCACCATGTCCTCGATCTGGCTCTCCGTGATAATCAGCGGCGGACAGAAGGCGAGCGTGTCGCCGATGTTGCGGACGATCAGCCCGTGATGGTGGGCGCGTGCGAAGACATAGCCGCCGACCTTGCCGGGTTCATCGAAGCGCGCCTTGGTCGCCTTGTCGGCCACCAACTCGACGCCGGCGATGAGGCCGACGCCGCGGACTTCGCCAACCAGCGGATGCGCGTTGAGATCACGCAGACGCTTCTGCATCACGCGGCCCATGGCGGCGGCGTGTTCGATCAGCCCACGTTCTTCGAAGATGGCCAGGTTCTCCAGCGCGACCGCCGTGGCGACGGGATGGCCGCTCGCGGTGTAGCCGTGCCCGAAAGTGCCGATCTTGCCACTGTTGTCGGCGACGGCCTTGTAGATCGCGTCCGATATGACGACTGCGGCCAGAGGCTGATACGACGAGGTGATCTGCTTCGAGACCACCAGGATGTCGGGCTTGATGCCATAATAGTCGCAGGCGAAGGTGGTCCCCAGACGGCCGAAACCGGTGATCACCTCGTCGGCGACGATGAGGATGTCGTAGCGGCGGCAGATCTCCTGGACCTTCTGCCAGTAGCCCTCCGGCGCCGGTATCACGCCACCGGCAGACATCAGCGGTTCGCCGATGAAGGCGGCGATGGTCTCGGGACCTTCCTCCTGGATCACCGATTCCAACTCGGCCGCCAGACGCTCGACGAACTGGGCTTCGGTCTCGCCCGGCTGGCCGAAGCGATAAAAATGCGGGCTGGTCAGATGACGGACGGGGATTGCCGGCAGGTCGAAATCGCGGTGGTTGTTCGGCAGGCCGGTCAGGCTGGCAGCCGCGACCGTCACTCCGTGATAGCCCTGGTTTCGGGCGAGGAATTTCTTCTTCGCCGGGCGGCCGAGCGCATTGTTGTAATACCAGACCAGCTTGATGACAGTGTCGTTCGCTTCAGAGCCGGAATTGGTGAAGAAGACATGCGACAGCCCGTCGGGCGCCATCTCCGCGAGCTTCTCGGCCAGCGCGATCGACGGCAGGTGCGACTTATGCACGAAGGTGTGATAGTAGGGCAGCTTTTCCATCTGCCTTGCGGCCGCCTCGACCAGCCGCTTCTCGCCGAAGCCGACCGCCACGCTCCAGAGACCGCCTAAGCCTTCGATGTAGCGCTTGCCCTGGTCGTCGAAGACATAGATGCCTTCGCCGCGCTCCATGACGATCGGCCCGATCTCGGCATGGCGCACCGCATTGGTGTAGGGATGGAGCTGGTGCGCTATGTCGCGCGCGGCGGTGGAATTCGGTCTGGACATGAGACTACCTCGCTATTCGATTTTCCTTGGCCGGCTCATTCACGCCCGCCTTGCATGATGGGTCGGGGTCCGTAGGCCCCTTGGCGGTTCTTGCCGCTTCCGGCTTTTATATGCACGCCTCTCACGGCGGGGATATCATCCACCATCTACCTCCGTATTGGCCATGGCGGAGACTTGCCGCTGACATGTCGAGTTTCAAGGCGTGATGCGTTAAGCACGTCACGACGCTATACGGCCTATCACTGGCTCAGGGCAATCTCGCCTTCGATCCGAGTCATCTCGAAATCGCTGATCAATATGTCGAGCCGGATCTTCCAGGTGCCGGGCAGGGGCAGGACAAGATCCGTGACGCGCCAGTTTGCATTCCCGGCTTTCGCGGCGTTGCGCCTGATCGCTTCGATGCCGGCGCCGGGATTGGAAAAGACGAATGTGACCTCCTTCGGGTCGAGGGGGCCGAAATCTCCGGCCATGATCATGGCCGACGCCTGCACCGGGCCCGCGCGGCCAGGCGTGATGTCAATGTCGGCCATGGCCTTGGCGCCGTGTATATGCGTGGAAGCAGGCTGCGCCCGTGCGATGGCGAGCGCGCGCGGCGGAGGCGTGAAGCGCCAGGAGGCTGCGACACCGAAGATGGCCACGACGACGAGCGATTCGACCGCGATCGTGCGGGCAAGCCTTCGCATGGCGGCGGGTTCTCCGGCGGCTGCCGGGGCAGTGAGCCTCCAGCGATTCGCCGCCGCAATCAGCAGGAGGACCGAAACGAGCGTCAGCTTCACGAGGAACACGTTGCCATAGGCGGTATCAAGAAGCGCGTGGGGTTCCTCGACCTGTACGACGGCCAATAGGACGCCGGCAGCGACGAGCACGCATATCGAGTAGGGGATGAGGCTGGAGAAGCGTCGCAGCGCCACCGCGCCGCCGGGCCGCCCGGAACGCAGCGAGACGGCGAGAGGCAGCAGCGCGCCGGTCCAGAAGGCGATCGTCGCTGCATGCGCGAAGACCGACGGCCGGGTCAGCCATTGCGGTTGGGCGGCACTGGCGTGTCCGCTGAGACTTAGCGCGGCGGCTCCGCCCAGGAGCCCTCCGAGCGACAGCCACCGTCCCCGGGCTTTCGATCCCGGCAAGAGCGCCGCGGCTGCCACGATCAGCGCGAGCATCAAGACGGCGGCCGTGGTGCCGTAGCTGGTTTCCAGACCGGACCCCCAGGCGATCGGATCGAAGAAGCGGGAAAGCGGCGCTCCCAGGGCGTCCAGCCCTTGAAACCCGACCGACGCGATGGTGCCGCCCATGCCCAGGGCCAGCGCACCGACCACCAGTCGCCTGCCGTCCCGTTCTCCATCCAGGAGCCAGTGGAGCGCAACCACGCCACCGATCCCGATGAACAGGCCGAGATAGAGCGCGACCTTGGTCGACCAAAGGCCGATGCGAACCTCAGGGTTCTCGGAACCCAAGGCTGCGGGCGGTGTTGCGCTCGCTTCGCGGACGGAAAAGACGACAGACCCGCCGACGGGATGACCGTCCTCGGAGACCACGCGCCAGGACAGAATATGGGTGCCGCTGCCCAGGGGGCCGGGCATCTCGATCTCGACCTCGCGATCACGCAGCCGAAAGGTGTCGAGGACGGAAGCGCTGCCGTCCGGCTTCACCAGCCGCAATGCGAGAGGAGAAACGGGCTCGCTGAAGGATAGAGTGAAGAGGGCCGGCGGCGCTTCGACCACCGCGCCGTCTCTCGGCTGGGTCGCAATCAGCGATGCATGCGCCCCGGCGCCGGTGGCCAGCCAGAGCCAGGCGAGCCCGGCAAGCACCAGGACGCGCACTGCCATGATCGACGATATCGCGCGGCCGAAACACATCAGGGGCGTTCTTCCTTTCCACGGGAGAGCCGGCGCTGGTCGCGCCGGCCCCCGGGCTGTCAATCGCCGTTCGCCTTTTCCAGAAGCATCACGCCCGGTGCGGGCAGTTCGAGCTCGTCATCGGACTGCCCGGCCGCCGGGATCTCGATCCACCGCTCGGCAAGGCCTCCCGGACATTCCTGCACGACCGGGAAATAGAGCGTTTCGCCGGGCTTCAGCCCCGTCGTCAGGTAGCCCTGCAACACGAATTCGTCATATTCATCGTCGCTGAGATTGCCACCGCTCCATACGACCTCCTTGACGCCTTCGCTCGCCGGGGTCCCATGGTAGTCGTACGATTTCGCATAGGCGCCACGGATTTTCTGGAGCTGCCATCCGGCCTTGGGCTGGGGCTTGACGGCGATCACGCCTTCCGGGATTTGAACCCGCACCACATTGGTGGGCTTGCCCTCGCAGCCATGCGGCACGCGAAACACCGCCTTGTAGGTCGAGCCGACCGGTGCCTTCTTGATCTCCAGGCTGATGTGGGCCTGGGCTGCGCCGCACCAAAGCATCAGCGTCGCGGCCGAGGCTATGCACTTTCTCAACATTGTATTTCTCCATTCTAAGGATGGCCGCCAGTCACAAGACTGCGATCGGCGCCGCTTCGATTCTGCAAGGGCCCGAGCGGGCCGGAGCTTGCTCGCATCGCGTGTGTCGCGAGCGCTCGACTTCTCGATGCACGGCTGCGCGAGACACGTGCCTTCCCGTGGGAGACGGACTCTGCGAAGCGTGCTTCGAGCGCTCAGCCTCCGTGGCTGTTGTAATCCATTTGCTTATGGGCCATGGAATCGACGCTGAATTCCACGTCGACCGCGCCGGCCTTCTCGAAGGTGAGAGTACCCTTGAACGTTTCGCCTTGCTTCGGCGCTCGTTCGAGGCCCATGAACATGATGTGGACGCTGCCCGGCTCGAGGCCGACTTCGCGCCCGGGCGGGATCTCGAGGCCTCCGGCGAGGGGGCGCATGGTCATGACGCCCTTGTCGTCCACGGCCATCTCGTGAATTTCGGCCTTTCGGGCGATCTCCGCCGTGACGGCGACGAGCCTGTCCGCGGCCGAACCTTGGTTCTTCAGGACGACGTAGCCTGCCGCCACCTTGGCGCCTTCCGGAGCGGCCCTGGACCAGGGACGGGCGATCTCGACGTCACCAGCCCTGAAGTCCTGGGCCCACAGCCCATGCGTCATGGCAAGGAGAAGGAAAAGAGCGAATACGAAGATGCCGAGTCGTTCTTCGATCGGCCTCGAAGGCCCGAATGGGAAGGCTGGGATGCGCGCTGTCGCGCTGGGGAGGGATAGCATAGATGAACTCCTGCGACGCCGCCGCCGTGAAGGCCGGCCGGCGTGTATGCCGATTGTCTGACATGCCGCGAAAAGCGGCTTCGGTCAGGCGAGCGCAGGAGGGGCGCGAGGGCTTCCGGGATCGTGTTCGGGGGCGGGGCGCGGACCTGCTTCCGCGACGGAGCGGAGAGGCTCGGCGTCCATGGGCAGCGGGTTCGCGACATGGGCGAACGGCCGGGCCGGGAGGAAGACGGGCGCAAAGTTGCTGCATGCGGCCGTGCAGCAGTCGGGCAGCGGAGCGTTGTGGTGCCTTGCCGGCGCTTGCTCGCTATGATCGGCGCTGGTGATGCAGAGCGGATTTCCGAAGGCGTCGAGCAACCGCGCGTTGGGCCCCGCTCCAAGGGCAAGCGCCCCCACCACCGACTGGAGAATGAGGATGTAGGCCGCGGCAAGCGCGACCACAAAGCTCCGTCCGTCTTTTCGGCAGTGTTCCAACTTCGTGCCTCACCGGTCGCATCGTATGTACCAGCTTGCGCTTTCGCGCAAAAGAGGCGCTTGTCGGTCCGATGTGTCGCAGGTTCAGGGCTACGATGTTCCCACATCTCGCGTGCTGTCGGCGGTTGCTGGAACACCCTGTCGGAATGTGAATCTCGTGGGGTTCAGGCAGAGCGCGCTGCCGCCGGGCGACTTTCGCTCAGACGTCCAGTTGCCGCGCTTCCGAAGGCAGCATGATCGGGATGCCGTCGCGCACGGGATAGGCGAGATGAGCCGACTTCGATATGAGCTCGCAGTTCTTCGCGTCCCAGGTCAGCGGACCCTTGGTGAGGGGGCAGGCCAGGAGCTCCAGCAGTTTGACGTCGACCGTCCCGCTGCTTTCTGCCTTCGCCATCCGTTCACCTGCTCCATCTCTTCGTTTCGTTTGCGACATGAGGGCCCCACAGGCGCAATCAACTATTGCAGGCCCGTGCCGAAATCATCTTCCGCCCGGGCCAAGGCCATTTCGGTGATGGCGATCAGCGTGTCGGCCCTGGTCTTCAGGTCGGCGGCTTCGAGCAGGGCCTGTTTCTCCGCCGGGCCGTAGGGCGCCATCATCGAGAGCGCGTTCACCAATATTCCATTCTCCGCCCGGCTGACGCTATCCCAATCGGCGTCAAGTCCATTGGCTTCGAGATAGGCGCGGAACGCCCTCAGCAGGGCAGGCCGGTTCACTTCCTTAGCGCCGAGCTCCTCGTCCAGGTCGCAGGTGAAGGGAGCGATGCGGCATTGGCGGAAGGGCGTCTTGACCGGCAGTTCCTCCGAGACGCGGAAACGGCACACGCCCTGAAGGGAGATGAGATAGCGCCCGTCGCCCGTTTCGGCGAGCGACGTGATCCGGCCGAGGCAGCCCACCTGGCAGAGCTCCGGCTCGCCGTCGTCGCGCAGGCTTCCATTCAGGCTCGGCTGGATCATGCCGATCAGCCGCGACCCGCCAATGGCCTCGTCGACCATCTGCAGATAGCGCGGCTCGAAAACATTGAGCGGCATGCGCCCGCCGGGAAGAAGGAGGGCGGCGGCCAGCGGAAACACCGGAACGGTTGAGGGCAGGTCCTTCGGCCCTCGGTAATATGCGTTTCCCGCCTGCAAGGCGATCACCTTTAATGTCAGTTGCCCTTATGTGGGGCAGGGACCCGCCAAACTCAAGCCAGGCCCGCGCCCGCCTTCTCCCGCCGTCCTCCGGAAACGTTCGCCGATCATCGAATTCGGCGACACGCTTCGCGTATTTGCTTTGCGTATGTCGTATCCCAAAACCGCTGCGCAGAGTTGGGCGACATGCCTTAGGAGAACAGGATCGACGAGAGCTTGCGGCGTGCCGCAAGCGTCACCTCGTCGGTCGGCCCCCACGCTTCGAAGAACTTCAGGAGCTGCGCGCGGGCGCCGTCGTCCTGCCACGTCCGGTCGGCCTTGACGATGGCCAGCAAATTGTCGGCAGCTTCCATGCGCTTGCCCTCGGCATTCTGGATCATGGCGAGGTCGAACCGCGCCTGATGATCCCGGGGATCGGCAGCGAGCCGACGCTCGAATTCGGCCGCTTCGCCGAGCGAAGCCGCCTGTTCGGCCAGCGAAATCTTGGCGCGAACGGCCGACAGCACCGGCGCGTCCTTCTTGTCGGCGGGGGCGCCGTCCAGGATCGCCAGTGCGCCCTGGACATTGCCCGCCTCGAACAGGAGTTCGGCGAGCCCCGCGACCGCCTCCAGGGTTTCGGGCGCCTGCTCCACCAGGGCCGAATAGATTTCGGCGGCCGTCGTCGGGTCGCCGGCAGCGCGAGCCTCCGCGGCAGCGGCAAGCGCTTCGGCAATGCCTGCATCGTCCTCACCCTTGCCGCCCACGCGTTGGATGAAGTCGCGGACCTGGCTCTCGGGGAGCGCGCCCATGAAGCCGTCGACGGGCTGGCCGTTCTTGAAGGCGATAACGGCAGGAATCGACTGGATGCCGAGCTGCCCGGCAATCGACGGGTGCTCGTCTATGTTCATCTTGACCAGCTTCACGCGGCCGCCGGCTGCCTGGACGGCTTTCTCCAGCATCGGCGTCAGTTGCTTGCAGGGGCCACACCACGGCGCCCAGAAGTCGACCAGCACCGGCTGTTGCCGCGATTCCTGGATCACATCGGCGGCGAAGGAGGCCGTCGTCGTGTCCTTGATCAGGTCTTTGCCGGGCTGCGTCGAAGCGGCCGGCGTGGCGCCGAATTGCACATTCGCGGCATAGCCGCCGTTCGAAGCATAGGGGTTGTTCTTGTCGTCCATGATCATCCTCGCGGCCGGTGCGCTGCCTTCCTGCGCCATCGGGCGCCGTGCGGCCTCCATGTGGAGATCACATGGAAACTTTCAAGATAACAGCTTCGTGGCCCGTCGCCTTCAGAAATTTCAGCAGATCCTGTGCCGCTATCGACGTCGTCGCCTCGTTCGTGAGCGGATGGGCGTTGATGACGTCATGTTCCATCAAAGCCTCGTCGAGGACGATACGGACCTTTCCTTCGGTGTCGTTGATCGCGCCGAACGCGGTGACGGCGCCGGGAATCACGCCGAGCAGATCCATCAGCGGTTCCGGCTTGCCGAAGGAGACCCTGCTCGCCGCGCCGATCAGCTGATGGATCGTCTTCAAATCCACCGTCGCGTCCTCCTCGACCGTCACCAGGAAGAAATTGTCCTTCTTGTCCTTGAGGAACAGGTTCTTGGTATGGCCGCCTGGAATCTCGCCACGCAAGGCCTGGGAATCCGCCACGGTGAAGAGGGGCGGGTGCGTGATCGTCGTCACTTCGATTCCGAGATCGTCGAGAAAGGCATGGAGTTCGGCCGGGGTCTTTGGCATGTCTCGATCGTTCGCTCGTTTTCCCAAAGCACGTCGCGATCTCTTGAATTCGCTCCCGCACTTCAGAGCTTTGATTGGACGCATGTCTTTCTCCCCAGACGGCGCCCACCTCAGGGAGACATGCTTTAGCAGTCGCGACTATGCTCAAAAGCCTCTTCGCTGCAAGCCCGCAGCAGGATTGGACAGTGGCAGAGGTGGAGGTTGCTGCCTTCCCTTGCGTCGCCGATCTCGTGCCGAAAATGCTGGAACTGGCGTCATTTCCCTGTTGCAATCCAAACGCTCTTCGGCCATATAGGCGCGGCTTGCGGCGAGACGCCGTGTGTGAGCGGGTGTAGCTCAGGGGTAGAGCACAACCTTGCCAAGGTTGGGGTCGAGGGTTCGAATCCCTTCGCCCGCTCCAGTTTTCCTCAGAAAATCAAGCAGTTACAAGGCGCCGCAATTGGACGCCTTTTGCCTTTTTTCATATCGCCACCATGTCGCCACGGCCCGAAAATCGATGGCCCAGCGAGAGCCCTATGGGATCGGGCAACGCCGCCCTGATCTCGGCGGCTGCGGGTGCGGCTGCCGCATGGTATGGGTTGACAGGTCGGCCTCCGCGGTCAGGTCGTATCGGCTCATCGTAGAGCTGAATCAAAACATCGTGCAGACTGCATGGCCGCCGCCGGCCCGCTCTCGACCCTATATCGGACATTCGAAAGGTCTGCTTACGGCCACCTGCCTGCGGCTGCGCGAGCCCAGCCCGGCAGCCGCGTTTGAACCTGTTTCAGAACCTGACCGCGAGGTTCGCCTTGAAGGCGTGGTCCTGGGCGTCCCGGGCGAGCTGTCCGGCATAGGAGATGCCGAGCGCGGCGCTTTTGCTGATGGCGAGGTCGAGGCCGGCCTCGACGATGGCGGCGTCCCTGGCGATCGGCACGCCGGCGACCGAGAACGGATTGCTGCCGGCGAAGGCCAGCGTCGCTTTCGGATCGACAATGTCGCGCCAGCTATAGCTCGCCCCGGTGCGCAGGCTGAGAGCGCCCCATTGGCCGCCGCCATAGAGGCCGAGATGATAGTTGTCGCTCTCGCCCGAGGAGAGCCTCGCATTCACATCGAACGCGCTGCGGATGTAGCCGGCGATCACCCCGAAACGCAGATTGTCGAACAGCGCGGCGTCGGCGCCGGTCAGGAAGCCGCCGGTCGAGCGCGTCAGCTTGCTGGCATTGCCGTCGCTCTCCGTGCGACCCCAGGAGCCATAGCCCTGGCCCCAGACAGCGAAATGGTCGGATGGCGCGAGCCGCGGCATCGGCTTGGTCGTGGAGGGCGCGAGATCGGCGGAAAAGCCGTAGCTCATCGTCGCCATCGCATGGGCGCCGACGGCGCCGAAGGCCGAGCGCAGCCGGTCGTTGTCCGCGTTGCGCAGGCTCGCCTTACCTTCCGGCTCAGAGCACCACTCCAGGCCGGGCTTTTTTTTGCTTACCATCTGTGGAACGACTGCTGTTGTATGAAGTTCGGTACACAACCGAGCGGTGCGGCGATGCCACGGTATTACTTCGACTACAGCTGCGACCATGTGGTCTCGGTCGATGATGAGGGCGTGGAACTGTCCTCGCCATCCGAAGCGCGCCTCGCCGCCCTGGACGCCCTGGCGGATTTCCTACGAGATTTGTTGCCAAGCCGGCCAGCCGAAGAGATTTCGATCTCGGTTCGGGATGAATCCGGACGGCTCGTATTCACCACATCCATCTCCATGTCGATGAGATGGGGGTATCTTGGCTAGCTATCGCGTGCTCGGCTACCTCGCCCGCCGGCACACCTCGTCAAGCGGCACAAAATACCACTCGCGAGTGCCGTCAAAGGCGTGCAGCTTGACCCGCCCTTCTTGGTGATCCTCCCACCTACCAGTACTTGCCTGTGCGACCCGGAGACATGGGTAACAGTTTGGCACGTGGGGACTGCGCACGATCGAATGAATTCACTATGGGGGATTCCTGAAATCGGGCCTTCCGGAGGACTCGCATTATCCGCGGCCGAAAGAGCGAGCGCTACGCATGGGATCGCATCGATCTCTCAAGCGCTGAAGCTCGATTGCCCGCTGGGTGATTCCACAGCAAAGCCGCTCCTCAGATGACGGGCACTGACAGCCTAAATGCCTCGCTGCCATGCGGTGTAAGAGGTGCCGCCGTCCGGAAGCATCGGGCCGATGCCAAAACCGGCTGTCGGGGCAGAGCTGCTATAGCCCGTGCTTTGGCAGGCACTTAGAAGAATAGAGATGAGGGCAAAAACCACAATCTTCATGAGGTGCTTGTAGCACGATTATTGTTTCGCTCGCTTAGGCAATTAGGAGGAGACTTGCTGTCGAAGGCGCAAGCGAAGAGGGCCGATGTTTAGGAAATTTGCGGGCGCCGAACTCGGATGAGGAGAAGCGACAGTCGAAAACCCTGTCGCAACTCGTCCGAGGGGTACTGGCCCCGTGGCCCAGCTCTACGACACGATTTTCAGGATCGGCGCAGATCGAAGGCCTGGCCCGCATCTCTCAGTTGCTGAAGAGTCTTTCCTGCGCAACTCCCCGCCCACTCTCCACCTATCGGCTCGGCGGTTCCGTGAAGTGTGATCGTACCAGCCAGATTGTCAGGCGAGATGTAGACAGCAACGCCATCGCCGTCGACTTTCGCCAAATAGTAAGCGCGATGGATTCCGTTGTTCTCGCAGTGCACCATGAAAGGAAAGTCGGTGAATGAAGCCTCTGCGGCCTGTGTCTCCAAGTTGAACTGTGTCGCGCAGGAGAAGGCTATTAAAGTCGCCAACGAAGTGTGTCTGGCCATATCGCTCCCTCGCCAAACATACACCCGCCCACCCAAAGCCTGATATGCCGGCGAACCTGGGTGTACGTCAATCCGGAACGATGAAACAAGCAACCCAGCGCCCAGAGCGCGCCGCGTCCAGACTTGTTTGCGGTCGGGTACATCTCAGGCGCCGGTGTTCGCGCCTGGGGCCGAAAGCCACCGAATCGCTCGGTCCCGACCAGACGAAGAGACTGGATAAGGAGGAAATGCCGATTGCCAAGGTTGGGTTCGAGGCCTCAACGCGCGAGCCGCCGGAGCGCGATCCGACATATCGACGAAGGTACCGGGCGTGGAGCGGCCGTGTGTTCGGAGATCGAGGATACCTCCGATTCTGAACCCGGCGGCCGATCCTCTGCACTCTTTATTTGCCGGGCCGGCCTTGGACGAAGCGATATGGTGCAGCTTCAAATAGCGTCGCTCAGGGGGCGCTTTTGGGCGCGCGTGTTGAGGGCCTCATAGATCGCGTCCCGATGGTGCTGATGCTGGTCGAGTGCAGAACGGAGCAGGGAGAGAAAATCCTCGGCTTCTACTATGGGGTGGCCCCCTGCGCGGAGCCGTTCGATCCGCTCCTCTTGTTCCAGGACAAGCCTCCTGCCCTGCGCGACATGCCGCTCCGCCATTTCAAGATCAGCTTGGGCATAGGTCATTCGCCACCATAGACGAAGTTTTCTCCGGGCGATACTACGCGTCGCCCCGGACAGCGGAACAATGTAGTCGGAAGGCGGTTCTGGTTGCAGACGGGTTGTAGAACTTAACCCAGTCCCTGCCGCCGCTCGGACCCCGTCTATGGCGCCGACCCGATCCAGCCGATCGGGTCGGCGACAGGTTGCGTGTCGCGCGGTTCGGCACCGCTGGCCCTGTCTTTAGGCAGAATGTCGAGCCGGGCCGTGTCAGCGTTCTGGCGCTCGACAGAGCCAGTCTGGCAAGTCTCGGAAACAAACGGACTCAGGACAATCCACAAACCCCTCTTGCAGATGTCAGGGCTGGCGATATTCGCCGCCTTCCCTTTCGTCCGCTGGCCTGTCGACATATTTCCCATCGTCGGGCACGGCAAGGCGATCGAAGTCGCGGGCGAGCTCGTGCAACGCCTCACGCATCGTCGGGCCTTGCATGGCAGGGCCATGGCCGGTGACCACCCGCTCGGGCTCCAGCGAGGCCAAAAGTTCAACGGAGCTGCAGGCGTTCTGCCAGTTCGTGGTATAGTACATCGGCGGCCCATGCAGCTCGGGTTCCTGCGTCAGAACGGCATAGGCGGACTCTTGCCGTGTCGTGATGAAGGCATCGCCCGCGACAATCGTCCGATCAGCTTCCCTCCATAGGGAGACGTGACCTGGAGTATGCCCCGGCGTGTGTATCCATCGCCAGCCTGACATCGCCGGAACGCTCCCATCGTCTGGAAGCGTCTGCAGCCAACGGGCCACATTCACGGGCCCGCGTGGATAGAGTGGGGACAGGAGCGACATGAGGCCGCCCCCGACCGATGGGTCGGGAGGCGGGTAAGAGGCGGTGCCGTCGAGATAGGGGTGCTCGAGTTCGTGCGCGTAGACGGGCACCTCCCATCGTCCGGCAAGCTCTTCAAGGGCACCGACGTGATCGAAATGCCCGTGGGTCATGATGATCGCAGCGGGCCGCGAGTCGGGCCCGAACCGCTCCTTGGCTGCGTCCGTGATCAAGACGGTCGTGCCCATGACGCCGGCATCGATCAGGACCCATTCGCGGTCGCCGGCGCCCGGCTTGCCGAAGAAGACGGCGTTGACGATCGCAAGGCGTCTGTAGGCGAGATCGGGGCAAACCTCATGCGTGCCGTCGTCCCGCGCAGCGTGACCGTGCTCGCCCGAGGCATCGACTGGAATCTGCTGGACCATTGCCTTCCTCCACCTGTCGACGGGAACGAAGGCCGAACCATCGAGGATCGGGTAGGTTCCGGCCCCCGCGAATGACCAGAATTCGCTCGGCAAGGCTCATCTGAGGATATGTATTGTATCCCATATTATGAGATTTTTCTATTTCCAGATTGACGAACATGTTGCAGCGACGATAAAGGCGTTCCCGGGGCGCTGCTCTGCGCGGACGGGAGGCCCGACATCGCCACTGGGAGCCTCCGGAAACTGAGGATCAGAATGAGCAATCCAGATGTACTTATCGTCGGTGCGGGTCCTGTCGGACTTACACTTGCTATCGATCTTGGTCAGCGCGGGGTCAAATGCACCCTGATCGAGCAGAAGTCCGAGCCGCAGTTCCTGCCGAAGATGGAGCGTTGCAACGCCCGTACCATGGAAATCTTCCGTCGCATGGGGCTTTCGAAGAGGATCCGCGCGGCAGGTCTCGATGCCGATGTTCCCATGGACGTCTACGTTGTGCAGTCGATGACAAAACCGCCGCTGCTGCACCTGCCATATCCCTCGGTAAACCAGGCACTTGAGCAAATCGGCAAGACAAACGACGGGACGCAGCCTCTCGAGGCCTACCAGCTGATTTCCCAATATACGCTGGAGCCTTTGCTGAAGTCGGTTGCCGAGACGCTCCCCTCCGTTACCGTCCGCTACGGCTGCGAATTCCTGTCGCTGGAGCAGGACGCCGCGGGTGTCACCGCAACCGTCCTGGACGAGAGCGGTGCGAGAAAGGAAATCCGCAGCAAATATCTGGTCGGCTGCGACGGAGGCTCAAGCCGAGTGCGCAAGCAACTGGGCATCAAGCTCCGCGGCGAAGGAAATCTCCTGCATCTGCGCCAGGCGCTTTACCATAGTCCCGATCTCTATGACCGCATTCCGATCGTGAACGGGCCGGGCAGAGGGCGGCACTACCACGTCGCCGATAACCAGGCGAGTTTTCTCATCATGCAAGATTCCACAAAGCATTGGACGCTGCATGCCGTCGTCGAGAAGGACGAGGACATGAAGGCGCAATTCGAGAAGGTTGTCGGCACTCCGGTAGAGTACGAAATGCTTTACGTCGGCGAGTGGAAGCAGAACCTCTTGCTCGCCGACCGGTATGGCGACGGCCGGGTTTTCCTTGCGGGCGACGCGGTTCACCTGGTCATCCCCACGGGCGGCCTCGGCATGAATACCGGTGTCGGAGATGCCGTCGACCTCGGCTGGAAGCTTGCGGCGACGCTGCAAGGCTGGGGTGGCCCCGATCTTCTGAGGTCTTACGAGATCGAGCGCCGGCAGGTCGGCGACCGCAATGTCGGTGCTTCGCGCTACGCATCGCTCGGACGGCGCAAATGGCGGTCGCAATACCGGCCTGACATCACCGACGATACGCCGGAAGGCCAGGCAACCCGTGACAATCTGGCCCGCGTCGCCGATGTGGAGCAACGCAAGACCAACGAGATGATCGGTGCCGAGATGGGGTACCGCTATGTCGCCTCGCCGATTATCTGGGATGAGCCGGGCGGCCCGGAACACCTCTTTCGCGAATACGTGCCCACGACCTGGCCGGGCGCCCGTCTGCCTCATGTCTGGCTGGGTCAGAACGATCCGGTCCAGGATCACATCAAGGCCGGCTATACCTTGCTGAGGCTCGGCCACACGAGCGCCGAAACCGAGGGGCTCGAGGCGGCGTTCCGCAGCCGCGGTGCACCGCTTGACGTGCTCGATATCGATTCTGGCGTGGCTCGCGATGTCTACGGATACGACCTCCTGCTCCTGCGTCCGGACATGCACGTCGCATGGCGCGGAAATGCCGCGCCCGCCGAGCCCGAAACTCTCGCGGCGCTGGTCACCGGACATTGACGGCGCACCGGCTCTACACCACAAGAACCCGAGCCGCTTTCTGGCAGGGGCGAGCGGAATTGCCTGAAGGCAGTGGGGATAGGTCGATCGCTTGTATCCACACAATGGGAGTGATGCTTGCAGAGCCACGAACGTATGCTGGGGATTCTGAATCTCTTCGATGCGGATGACAGCTACGTCGCCCTTTCATTCGAAGAGATCCATGCCCGCCTCGGCTACACCAGATCGACCCTTTATCGTTATCTGAAGGCTCTTAGCGATGCCGGGCTGCTGTCCTCGTTGCCCGGTCTCGGTTACGTGCTTGGTCCACGCATCATCGAGTTGGACTACAAAATCCGCTCCGGCGACCCATTGATACGGGCAGCTCAGCCAATCATGGAGGAACTGGCGCGACAGTTTTCCGGCATTGCGCTTCTCTGTCGCAAATATCGGGACCAGGTTCTCTGCGTTCACCAGGAAAGTGGCACCGATCAGCTGCGCAGCAATTACGAACGGGGCCGCACGCGGCCGCTATTGAAGGGTGCGGCTTCGGTCGCGATCCTTGCCCATCTGCCCCACTATCAGCTTGGCCGCCTCTATTCGCAAAGGGCTGATGAGTTTCGGAACGCGGGCTACGGCACAACCCTGGCCGAGGTGAAAACCGCGTTGAAGGCCCATCGCCAGCGCGGCTGGGTCTATACCCAAGGCGACGTGACACCCGGCGCGGGCGGCATCGCCGCGCCCCTGTTCGATGGAGAGCAAGACGTTCTCGGCAGCCTGAGCCTCACGCTTCGGGATTCGCAGATCTCACCCGAGAGGTTGCAGCATATCGCGGATCATGTCGTGCTTTGTGCGCGCATCGCCTCCAAGGCTGTGGCGCGGAGCTGATCCGGCTGGCTCAAACAGGGGTTTGCGCAGCCTCGTCTGCGCCGTCATGCGGTATGGACCATCCGCTCGTCACGTCTCTGGCCACTGTTGCGGCGAGCTTTCGCGCGATGTCCAGAATACCGGGGGCGAGATGCGCCGGCACCTCGTCGGAAAGACAGAGGACGAGGCGGCGATCGATACTCGGTCCTTCGATCCGTCTCGCCCCTATCTTGCCGGCGCGAATGCCGTCCATGGCGAAGATGTAGGGCGCGATGGTGCAGAAGCCGCGCTCTTCGATGAATGTCTTCTTCATATCGATCGAGTTGACCTCGAAGGCGATATCGAGCCTGATGCCGCCCTCTCGCGCCAGCGCGTCTATGATTTCCCGCGTGGTATGGATGGGGCTGTCGAGGACGTATTGGTAGGCTGTCAGCTCGGAGAATGGGATGGCGCCATCCTTCGAGTTCACGATAGGGCTGGGGCCGAGCAGATACATGGCCTCATCCGCAATGTGATGATGGCGGCTGAGCAGGCGCACCGCCGGCGTCTTGTAGCAGAGAGCGACGTCGATCTCGCGAGTGACCACAAGCGGGATGAGGTCGGAGCTCAAGCCGTCGCGCACCGTGATGTTGCTGAACCCGAGTTCGCGCAGCCGCAACACGATGTCCGGCCCGATGAGCTTGCCCGGCGAAGGCGCCATTCCGATCACGAGCGGCATGGCGTTCTTCTGGGCCTTGAACGACGCGATGCTGTCGGTAGCCGTACGGCACTGTTCAAGGACCTTCATCGCTTCCGAATAGAAAGTGGCGCCGGCCTGGGTCGGCGTGATCCCGCTCGGCGAGCGTTTGAAGAGCTCTACCCCAAGGATGCTTTCCAGCTCCTTCATCTGATAGTGCAGCGCCGGCTGCGACAGATTGAGGGCAAGCGCGGCGTTGGTGAACGATCCGGCTTCGCAGAGACGGCAGAAATATCTGAGCTGCTTGAGCGTGAAACGCGGCATTATAAGAGAAACTTATATCCTAAAAAAAAGTTTATACTAGGTGCCCGTGGCGCCCCGTGCATGATCCCGCTCGCAAGGAGAGCACATCATGCAATATATTGACGCTTTCAATCACTTCTTTCCGAAGGCTGTGTGGGACCGAATCCAGAATCTGTCCGGGGCCGGTGAAGGGATTGGAAAACGTATGCAGGGGATTCCTTGCATTTACGATCTCGATACCCGTCTGAAAGTGATGGACGAGTTCGGCCCGGGCTACCGCCAGGTCCTCTCCCTGGGGATGCCGCCGCTCGACGAAATGGGTGATGCGGCCACGGCCACGGAGCTGGCCCGCCTCGCCAATGACGGTTACGCCGAACTGATCGCGGCCCATCCGGACCGGTTTGCGGGCTTCGTGGCCGGCCTTGCGATGAATGACCCCGAGGGAGCGGCGAAGGAAGCTGAACGGGCGTTCTCCGAACTCGGCGCCGTGGGGCTTCAGATCCACACCAATGTCGGTGGCCTGCCGCTCGACGATCCCCGTTTCGACGCCATCTTCGCCACCGCCCACAAATACGACAAGCCGATCCTGATCCACCCGTCCCGCAAGAACGACATGCCGGACTACAAGTCCGAAGACCGTTCCAAATACGAGATCTGGTGGACGTTCGGATGGCCCTATGAAACCAGCGCCGCCATGGCGCGCCTGGTCTTTTCCGGACTCATGGACAAATATTCCGGCATTAAATTCCTCGCCCACCACATGGGCGCCATGGTTCCCTTTTTTGAAGGACGTGTCGGGCCCGGCTGGGACCAGCTCGGCAAGCGTACTTCCGACGAGGATCTGAGCCCTGTCCTGAAACGGCTGAAGAGGCGGCCGCTCGACTATTTCAAGGATTTCTATGCGGATACGGCGGTGTTCGGCTCGCGTCCGGCGACCGAGTGCGGGTTGGCTTTCTACGGCGTCGAAAAGATCCTCTTCGCGTCCGACTCGCCTTTCGATCCCGAACGCGGCCCGGGCTACATCCGCAGCACGATTGCCGTTCTCAACGAGCTCGGCCTAGGGGAAAGCGACATGGAGAAGATTCGCTACAGGAATGCGCAGGCGTTCTTCGGTCTCGAATAATCCGCCCAGCCGAAGCCAGATTTCAGGAGGAGATGATGAAGTTGATAACCAATACCATCAAGGGGCTGGCCCTGGCCGCCGCGCTGCTGGTGCCGGCCGCTTCCATGGCGGCCGACAAGGTCACCGTGGGGGTGACGAACGCCGCAAGCGATATCGCGCTCTTCATCGCCGACGCCAAAGGCTACTTCGCCGATGAAGACCTTGCGGTCGAGTTCGTCAGTTTCGATTCGGCCGCGAAAATGATTGCGCCGCTCGGCGCCGGCCAGCTCGACGTTGGGGGAGGCGCGGCATCCGCAGGATTCTACAACGGGCTTGACCGCAACGTCGACGTGCGCATCGTCGCCGACAAGGCCCGCAACTCGCCGGGCTACGGCTTTCAATCGTTCCTCGTCCGCAAGGCCTTGAAGGACGAGGGCGAGGTGAAATCCCTCGCCGATCTGAAAGGCCGCAAGGTGGCGGTCGTGTCTAACGGAAGCAGCGACCTGTCGGTGCTCAACGAGGCGCTGAAGTCGGCGGGCCTGAAATATGACGATGTGGAGGTCGTCTATCTCGGTTTCACGCAGCAGCTTGCGGCTTATGAAAATGGCGCCATCGACGCCAGCATCACGACGGAGCCGAACGTCACCAACATCGTGTCCAAGGGTGCGGCTGATGTCCTGGTTTCCAACGACACCTTCTATCCGGACCAGCAGACGGCCGTGATCTTCTACGGCAGCGAGATGCTGAAGTCGGACTCCGATCGCGGGCTGCGCTTCATGAAGGCCTATGTGCGGGCAGCGAACTTCTACGTCGACGCGCTGGCCGAGGGAGGCTTGAAGGGCAAGAACGGCGCCGAGGTCATCGACATCATGGCCAAATACTCCAATGTCAAAGACAAGGCCGTCATCGAAAAGATGACGCCGCACCGCATGAATCCGGACGGTACGGTGAACACGGAGAGCCTGCAGAAGGACCTCGATTTCTTCAAGCAGGCAGGCCTGGTGACCACAAATGCAACGTTGGACGGTGTCATCGACGCATCTTTCGTCGCCAAGGCCAACGAAGCACTGGCAGCGGAAGGAAAAAAATGAGTGTGGTTGCTCCCGATCAGTCCGACGTCATCCTGCAGCTAAGCCGCCTCAACAAGCATTATGGCGGCTTCCATGCGGTATCCGACGTTAGCCTGTCGATTCGTCGTGGCGAGTTCTTCATGATCGTCGGGCCATCGGGTTGCGGCAAGTCCACCCTCATCCGAATGCTGGCGGGGCTCGAAAAGCAGTCGACCGGCAACATAAGGGTCAACCGACCGGCCGATGCCGGCCGGCCGGAAAACGCCATGGTCTTCCAGGGGGATTCCGTGTTCCCCTGGATGACCGTCTGGGACAACGCCGCCTTCGGGCTGAAGATGCGCAACCGTCCTCAAGCTGAAATCAAGGACGTGGTGGGGCATTATCTCGGCAAGACCGGGCTTGCCCGTTTCGCCGATGCCTATCCTCACCAATTGTCGGGCGGCATGCGCCAGCGGGTCTCCATCGCACGGGCCTTCGCCAATGATCCCGACATTCTGCTCATGGATGAGCCGTTTTCGGCGCTCGATGCCCAGAACAAGTTCCTGCTCCAGGAAGAGTTGCTGCGCATTTGGGAAGAGACCCGCAAGACGGTGATCTTCATCACGCACAGCGTGGACGAAGCGGTGATGCTGGGGGACCGGATCATGGTCATGACCGCCAATCCGGGCACGACGAAAGAAATTGTCGAGGTCGACCTGCCGCGCCCGCGTGACCTGATGGAGCTGCAGAAGACGCCGGAATATGGCGCCTTGGTGCACAGGATCTGGTCGAGTCTGCGTCAGGAAGTGAACCGTGCGCGCGAACTCAACGGAATGGAGGCATAGGTGGTGGACGTGCGACACGAGACGATTCCAGCCCGCCCGAAATTCGCATTGGGGGCCAAGGAAACAGAGAAGCTGATCGCGATCAGCTCGCCCCTCATCCTGCTGCTTTTGTGGGAGGTCTTGGCGCGCGTCGGGATCATCGACCAGCGCTTCTTCCCGGCGCCGCTTCGGATTTTCTGGGTCATGGCCGGGATGTTCGCGCAGGGCGAGCTCTGGACGCATATTGCCATCAGCCTGCAACGACTTGCCGTAGGACTGGTCATTGGCGGCGTGCCGGCCCTCGTGCTCGGCGTGATCATGGGGCTCAACCGCAAGATCTATGCGTTTTTCGACCCGGTGATCTCTGCCACCTATCCCATCCCGAAGAGCTCGATCCTGCCCTTGGCGCTCCTGATCTTCGGCCTCGGGGAGGCGTCGAAAGTGTTCATGGTGGCGATCGGCGTGTTCTATCCGATGGTCATCAATGCGGCCACGGGCGTACGCGGGATCAACCAGATCTACCTGGATGTCGGCAAGAACTATGGCGCAAATGCCCGGCAGGTTTTCATGAAGATCGCTCTGCCCGGCGCCATGCCGGTCATCCTGACCGGTGTGCGCCTCGGCATCGGCATGGGGCTCGTGCTGATTGCCATCGCCGAGATGGTCGGCGCGAAAAGCGGTCTCGGCTACATGATCTGGGCCGCGTGGGAAACCTTTGCCGTGGAGCAGATGTATGTCGGTCTCTTCTGCATCGCCATCATCGGCTTCCTGCTGAATCTTTGCATCAATCAGGTCGAGAAGCTGCTGGTGCCATGGCGCAGGAGATGAGCAACAGCTCTGCCAGGTGCTGTTTAGCTTCCAGCATGGTCGTCCGAGAGGCCCCCAGCAGGTTTCTCTTGACCGCCAAGGAAGCTGCGTCGAGGCGGCGAGCCTCGCGGCACCTCAAAAGGAGGAGGGGGCCCTTGCGGCCCCTTTTCAGTGTCGTGTGCCGGCTATCCCGACGCGCTCTCCATCTCGGCCCCGGCGAGATAACGCCGCCAGATCCCACGGCCGGCATCGTCCAGGCGTATGACGGCCTCGCGAAATGCACGGCGCAGCTGCACGTCGATCAGCGGCTCCGGCAAGAGTGGATCGAAGACGAGTTGCCGGATCGCGGCGTCCCCCAGCAGGAAGGATTCGCGCGCGGCGTTGCCAAGCGGCAGTTCGCCGGCGCGGCCGAGCCAATTGTCGATGCGGCCCAGCCAATCGCGATAGACATGGGCGAGATCGTCGGCCGCCCATAACATCCGGGCGCCGCGTTCGCGCCCGCTATCGAAATCGACCGCCCGAAACACCGGCGCATCCTCGCCCACGCCCAGCGCCTGGAGCCGTGTCCTGAGCGCCGCGGCGCCGCCGGCCAGATTGTCCGGGCGAATGAACAGACCGGCGTCCATCTCGCGCAGCCCGAGCATGCCGAGCGCGCGGTCGCGCATGCGCAAGGCGGCGCGGTCGTTGCGCGGCAGGCCGCCTGTGACGACCACGATCCAGCCGCCATCCCAGGGGCGCATCTTTTCCTCCGCCGAGCGCCAGGTCGAGACCTCCTCCGCAAGCGCCATGCCGCCGGGACCGAGGCGGTATCTTCCTCGGCCCACGGCGTCGATCAACGCGACTGAGGCGAGCCGCGCCAGCGCAACGCGCGTCGCGTTGCCGGAAATGCCGAAGAGGCGAGCGGCCGCCACGGCGTCGGCCGCGCTGAGCGAGCCGCCGTCGGCGGCCAGCAGCAAGTTCATCAGGAGATGCCGGGCGGTCGGGTTCGAAATGTTACTCATATTGACCAGAATCTACATGATCGGTAATATCTTTCCAAGAGGCGGTTCAATTGAGGCGAGAGCGTCATGTCCGTATCCAGTCGATTCCTCACCCACGCGCTTGACAACCAGCCGCTTCCCCTACCGGCCTACGATGCCTGGGGAACGGATGCGGCGTTGCGCGAGGCCGTCGAGCGCGAGGGAGGCGGCTGGGCCGGAGCCCATCTCGGCGAATTCGGAAAAGTGGCAGGCGGCGAGCTCATGGAGCTCGGTTACGCGGCGAACGAGAACCGCCCAAAGCTTCGTTCGTTCGACCGCTACGGCAGGCGTCTCGACGACGTCGATTTCCATCCGGCCTATCACGAGATCATGCGGCTCTCCATGCGCTTCGGCGTGCACAGCTTTGCCTGGCGGAACGCCAACCGGCCAGGCGGGCATGTCGCCCGCGCCGCGCTTGCCTATATGGCCGGACAGGCGGATTCCGGCACGGGCTGTCCTCTGACGATGACCTATGCGGCAGTGCCGGTGCTGCGCCACGCACCCGATCTCGCCCGGGACTGGCTGCCGAGGATCACGTCGCTCGACTACGATCCCCGGTCCGTGCCGGCCAGCGAGAAGGCCGGTTGCACGGTCGGCATGGGCATGACCGAGAAGCAGGGCGGCTCCGATGTCCGCGCCAACACGACCAAGGCAATCCGCCAGGGCGATGGCAGCCATGCAATCGTCGGCCACAAATATTTCTTCTCCGCGCCGATGTGCGATGCTCATCTCGTGCTGGCCCAGGCCGAAGGCGGCCTGAGCTGTTTCCTCGTTCCGCGCATATTACACGACGGATCGCGCAACGCCGTGCGCATCCAGCGCCTCAAGGACAAGCTCGGCGACTGGAGCAATGCCTCAGCCGAGGTCGAATTCGCCGGCGCGACCGGCTTCCTCGTGGGCGAGGAAGGGCGCGGCATCGCGACGATCATCGAGATGGTGGCACTCACCCGGCTCGACTGCATGACGGGCTCGGCCGGGCTGATGCGCCAGGCCGTCGTCCAGGCGCTGAACCATACGCGACAGCGACGGGCTTTCGGGAAGCTGCTGACCGATCAACCGCTCATGCAGAACGTGCTTGCCGATCTCGTCCTGGAGAGCGAGGCCGCGATCGCGCTGACCATGCGGGTGGCGCGCGCGGTCGACGCCGCGCCGGGCAATGAAGGCGAAGCGAACTTCGCCCGCATCGCCACGGCGATCGGCAAGTACTGGATCTGCAAGCGTGCGCCGGCGCATGTCAACGAGGCGCAGGAATGCCTAGGCGGCATCGGCTATGTGGAGGAGGCGAACCTTGCCCGCCTTTATCGCCAGGCGCCGCTCAACTCGATCTGGGAAGGCAGCGGCAACATCCAATGCCTTGACGTGCTGCGCGCGCTCAAAAGGGAGCCCGAGGTGGCGGACGCGCTGTTCGCCGAGTTGCGCTCGGCCAAGGGCCTGCACCCCGGGCTTGACCACGCGGCGGCTTGGATCGAGACCGCCCTGGCCGACCGGGAGAATATCGAGCAGCGCAGCCGGCTCCTGGTCGAGAAGGCGGCTCTTGCCCTTCAGGCTGCGATCCTGCTCAAATCCGGCAACGAGGCTGTGGCGCGGGCATTCTGCGATTCCCGCCTGTCGGGGGACCACGGGCTGGTCTTCGGCACCCTCGGTCCGGGCGTTCCGGTAGAGGCGCTGATCGAGCGCGCCTTTGTCGAGGCGTGAACGCTCGACTTGTCCCTCGTGTTGCACTGGCCACTGTCCGTCAGTGAGACGTGCTGTGAAACGGGCCTCTCCCGGGAGGCCCGGATCGTCAGGCGGTCGCCTTCGCCGCCGTCAGGTTCTGCGCGGCGAGATACATCAGGGTGGAAGCAGCCGTCCGGCGATTCCAGCCCGCTTGCTCGGCCATATCGAGCAGCCCCGTCAGCAGTGGCGCCAGCGCGGCCTTGCACTCGGCCTCGTAGGCGACGAACTCATTGGCCCGATGCGTCGGCGGCGGCACGGTTTCGATGCCCGTCATTGCAGTCATGATTGTCTCCAAGCTCGCTCGAGAAGGCCCGCCCCGGAGGGGCGGGCCTGATCATGAAGCTTAGAAGTCCATGCCGCCGGCGGGCATGGCGGGAGCCGCTTCCTTCTTCGGCTTCTCGGCGACCATGGCTTCCGTCGTCACGAGCAGGCCGGCAACGGAGGCTGCGTCCTGCAGCGCCGTCCGGACCACCTTCGCCGGATCAATCACGCCCTGAGCGAAGAGGTCGCCGAACTCGTCGGTCTGCGCGTTCCAGCCATACCCGAACTCGGCCTTTTCGCGCAGCTTGCCGACGATGATGGAGCCCTCTGCTCCGGCGTTCTCGGCGATCTGCCGCACCGGCGCCTCGATGGCCTTTCGCACGATCTCGATGCCGTGCCTCTGGTCGGCATTGCCGGCTTCGACGGTATCGAGCGCTTTCGCCGCCCTGAGAAGGGCAACGCCGCCACCGGGCAGAATACCTTCCTCGACGGCTGCGCGGGTTGCATGCAGCGCATCGTCGACGCGGTCTTTCTTCTCCTTGACTTCGACTTCGGTCGAGCCGCCGACCCGGATCACCGCGACGCCGCCGGCGAGCTTGGCCAGCCGCTCCTGCAGCTTCTCCCGGACATAATCCGACGTGGTCTCCTCGATCTGCGCCTTGATCTGGGTGATGCGGCCCTGGATCTCCTCCTTGCGGCCGGCGCCGTCGACGACGGTCGTGTTCTCTTTCTCTATGACCACCTTCTTTGCCCGGCCAAGCATCTGGAGCGTGACGTTCTCGAGCTTGATGCCGAGATCTTCCGAGATCGCCGTGCCGCCGGTAAGGATGGCGATGTCCTCCAGCATGGCCTTGCGGCGGTCGCCGAAGCCCGGCGCCTTGACCGCCGCCACCTTCAGCCCGCCGCGCAGCTTGTTGACCACCAGCGTGGCGAGCGCCTCGCCTTCGACGTCCTCGGCGATGATCAACAGCGGCTTGCCCGACTGCACCACCGCCTCCAGCACCGGCAGCATGGCCTGCAGGTTGGACAGCTTCTTCTCGTGGATCAGCACATAGGGCTCGTCCAGCTCGACGCGCATCTTGTCCTGGTTGGTGACGAAATAGGGGCTGAGATAGCCCCGGTCGAACTGCATGCCCTCGACCACTTCGAGCTCGGTCACAGCCGTCTTCGCTTCCTCGACGGTGATCACGCCCTCATTGCCGACCTTCTGCATGGCCTCGGCGAGGAAACGTCCGATCTCCGTGTCGCCATTGGCCGAGATGGTGCCGACCTGGGCGATCTCGTCGTTGCGGGTGACCTTGCGCGCGTTCTTCTTCAACTCTTCGACGACGGCGTCCACCGCTTTGTCGATGCCGCGCTTCAGGTCCATCGGGTTCATTCCCGAAGCGACCGCCTTGGCGCCTTCCTTGACGATCGCCTGGGCGAGGACGGTCGCGGTCGTGGTGCCGTCACCCGCCAGGTCGTTCGTCTTGGACGCGACCTCGCGCACCATCTGGGCGCCCATATTCTCGAACTTGTCCTCGAGCTCGATCTCCTTGGCGACGGTGACGCCGTCCTTGGTGATGCGCGGCGCGCCGAACGACTTCTCGATGACGACGTTGCGTCCTTTCGGACCGAGCGTGACTTTCACCGCATCGGCCAGGGTATTCACGCCGCGCAACATCTTCTCGCGCGCATCCGAGCGAAATTTGACATCCTTGGCAGCCATTGGATCACTCCTCTAAAGGCAGCTTTCGTTGACTCGTTGAATCCGGTTATGAAGCCGTCAGGCGGCCTTCTTCTGCGCGACCGCGCTTTCGATCACGCCCATCACGTCGCTTTCCTTCATGATGAGCAAATCCTCGCCGCCGAGCTTGATTTCGGTCCCGGACCACTTGCCGAACAGAATGCGGTCGCCGACCTTCACGTCGAGTTCGACCAGCTTGCCGGTTTCGTCACGGGCGCCCGGGCCGACAGCGATGACCTCGCCCTCCTGCGGCTTCTCCTTGGCGGTATCGGGAATGATGATGCCGCCGGCCGTCTTCTCCTCGGCATCGACGCGGCGGACCAGGATACGGTCGTGCAATGGACGGAACGTCATGTCGTTCTCCTCTAAGGACAAACAGATTGAGAGGTTCCTCCGCCCCGGCCTAAAAGGACCGGGCGGGGCGCGCGACCCCTGGACGGGCATCGCGCGCTATCGAGCTAAGTTGAAGATTTTCCCCTTTCAAGAGGTGGAACGAAAAATTTTGGCACTCTCCCGTGAGAGTGCTATCGCGCTGAAAAATTACGCTGTTTTCGGGCCGCGCCAGGTCTGGAGCCGTAGCGAGAAGGTGCGGCTGTCAAGCGGCGGTCTGCGCCGCCTGCGCACGCAGAAGCATGCCGAAAAGGTCGCGGGGCTCGTCCGGATCGGCAAGGAGATCCAGCTCGTCATAGAAGCTGGTGCGCTTCAGCTGGTCCATCACGTAGCGCAGGGCCGAGAAATCCTCGATGGCGAAGCCCACGGAATCGAAGAGCGTGATCTGCGTCGCGTCGCGGCGCCCGGTCGCCTGACCGGTCAAGACCTGCCACAGCTCCGTGACGGGATGGTCGGGCGCAAGCTGCTGGATCTCCCCCTCTATGCGTGTCTGAGGGGGGTATTCGACGAAGATGTCGGAGCGCTTGAGGATATCGGCATGAAGCTCCGTCTTGCCCGGGCAGTCGCCGCCTACCGCGTTGATATGGATGCCGGCTCCGACCAGATTGTCGGTCAGGATGGTCGCGTATTGCTTGTCCGCTGTGACGGTGGTGACGATCTCGGCGCCTTCCATCGATTCTTCGACCGAGGAGCAGAGTTCGATGTCGAAGCCGAAGCCGGCGAGGTTGCGCGCGCATCTCAGGCTGGCCGAACGATCGATGTCGTGGAGGCGCAGCCTGTCGACCCCGAGCAGGGCCTTGAAAGCGACCGCCTGGAACTCGGACTGGGCGCCATTACCAATGATGGCCATGGTGCGGGCGTGCTTCGGCGCGAGATATTTGGCGGCAACGGCCGAGGTTGCGGCGGTACGCAGTGCCGTCAGGATGGTCATCTCGGAGAGCAGCAGCGGGTATCCCGTGCCGACATCGGCAAGCACGCCGAATGCGGTCACCGTCTGTCGTCCGTCGCGCGTGTTTTTGGGGTGGCCGTTGACATATTTGAAGCCGTAGACCGCGCCGTCGCTCGTCGGCATGAGCTCGATCACCCCCTCGGCGCTGTGCGAGGCCACGCGCGGCGTCTTGTCGAACAGGTCCCAGCGCTTGAAGTCGTCCTCGATATAGCCGGCGAGTTCAAGCAGGAAGCGTTCGGCGCCGATCGACAGCACGAGCTTCATCATATTGTCGACGCTGATGAAGGGCACGATGTTCAACTTGGAGGCCATCTCAGAAACTCCTGCTAGGGCGATCGAGGACGCGGCGGCCCATGAGGCTCGCCACGAGATCGACGAGAAGGCGCGCGGTGCGGCCACGCTCGTCCATGAAAGGGTTGAGCTCGACGACGTCGAGGCTCGCCACCAGCCCGCTATCGTGCAGCTTTTCCATGACCAGGTGCGCCTCGCGGAAGGTCGCGCCGCCCGGCACCGTGGTGCCGACGCCAGGCGCGATATCGGGATCCAGGAAGTCGACGTCGAGGCTGACATGGAGGACGCCGTCGGCGGCGGCGACGTCGCGCAGGAAGCGATCGAGCAGGGGCCCGACTCCATGCTCGTCGATGGCGCGCATGTCGTGCACGACGACGCCGGCCCCGGCCAGCGCCTTGCGCTCGGCCGGGTCGACGCTGCGGAGGCCCATCATGCAGACGTTGCCGGGATTCACCGGAGCAGGCAGCGGCGGGAAGATGCCGCTGAAGCCGGGGAGGCCGGTGGCATAGGCCATCGGCACGCCATGCAGATTGCCGCTCTCGGTCGTGTCGAGCGTATGGAAATCCGGATGGGCATCGAGCCAGAGCACGAAGAACTTGCGGCCTGCTTCCGCCGCACGGCGGCTCAAGCCGGACAGCGTGCCGGCCGCGATGGAATGGTCTCCGCCGAGCACGATCGGCATGCCTTCGGCGCTGGCGCGGTAGGTCGCCTCGGCGATGGCTTCGGTCCAGGCCACGATCTCGCGCAGCGCCTTGATCCTTGGGTTGGGGTGGCTCACGTCGCGCGGCGGCGCGGGCGCCAGATTGCCTCGGTCGACGACGGAATAGTCAAGCTGGCTCAAGGCTCCCGCCAAGTCCGCCGCGCGGAAGGCGCTCGGCCCCATGTCGCAGCCGAAACGGCCCGTGCCTTCCTGGACGGGTGCCCCTATCAAGATGCATGTCTTCCGGTTCAACGGCAGCTCCTCGTGAATGCGACGAAGCTAACGAGAAGTGCTGGCGAAACGAACAAGGCAAATTGGCAAGGAGTCCAAAATGGCGTATCAAAATGGCAGTTGACACAGCCAATCTGGCATGCCCGACCTCGATCAAAAGCTTCTGACCCTTCTGCGCCACAACGGGCGGCGCAGCGTTTCCGACCTTGCCGCCGAACTCGGCGTGTCGCGGGCGACGGTTCGCGCGCGCATGGCGCGCATGGAGAGGGAGGGCGACATCGTCGGCTACACAGTCATCCTGCGCGCCGATGCCGTCTCCATGCCGGTACGTGGCATCATGCTGATCGAAGTGGAAGGACGGGCGGCCGATCGGGTCGTTTCGGTTCTCGGCGGCTTTCCCGAGGTCTCGGCGATTCATACGACCAACGGCAAATGGGATCTGGTCGCCGAGCTCGGCGCCAAGAGCCTCACCGACCTCGATGCGGTCCTGAGGCGCATCCGCCTCATTCCAGGCGTCACGGCTTCCGAGACCAACCTCCTGCTGGCGACGCCGCGCAGCACCCGCGCGCGGTTGTAAATCGAGCTTTAGAAAAACTCGTCTAGCAGCCGGTAGAAAGCGATTCGATTGGGATCGGCCGTGATGCCGTAGCGGTCGAGGAAGCGGTCAACCCATTCTTCGCCCAAGTTGGACGCGATGCTGCGCGTCGCGAGCGCCAGGTCCTGATGCCGGTCGGAGACGCCGAGACGGCCGCAATCGATTAAGCCGGTGAAGCGGCCATGCTCATCCGCGAGCATGTTGGGAAGGCAAGCGTCGCCATGCGCAACAACCGGATCTTCGCAGGCGGGGCGCTGGGCTCGTAGCTTTGCAAACAGTTCCGCCGCGCGGAAGCCCCTGTTTTCCTCGTCGAGATCGTTTTCGTCCACGAGACCCGCTTCCATGCGAGCCAATGCCCAATTTATCCGGGCGTCCACATTGTGGTCGAAAGGGCAGCCCGAAATGTCGAGCCGGTGTAAGTCCCGCAAGGCGTGCGCCGCAATCTCGACGATACGCAGGGGCTCCAGATCGGACGATGCCAGGTCTCGTCCCGGAACCGCGCTCATCAGCAGCCAGGTTCGGCCGTCGTGTTCCGCAGCGTCGAGAAGGAGCGGACAGGGAATGCCCTGGCCAGCAAGCCAGCGCAGCCTGGCGATCTCGCCGGGCAGTTCCGCATGCCTCCCGACGGGCTCGGTTTTGGCGAACAGAATGGGCCGGCCGACCTTCTCCAAGCGGAATACCGCAGCGTCGGAGCAGCCGATGGTCTGCCGTGTCCAATCGTAGCCGTCCAGCATCCAGCCGGGGGGCGCGGCGAAGTACGCTTCGTCGTTGAAATCCAGGGAAGCCATGAAAAGGATCTCTCGCAAATGCTTGGTCGGGGGACGCGTGGCGCTGCCTGGCGGATTGCACGCGTGACGTGCAGATGGGGCGCCGCGGGCAGGTTCGCAAGGCCGGCATGCGCCTGCATTGTCGTTCTCGGGGTGGTTGATGGAAACATTGCGAGCATCATCTTCTCCCACGGACGGTGAAGAGGCATATCGAAGCAGAACGGAGGACCGCTCGTCGAATGGACGTAACCAACTACATCGCCTGGAGTTTGGCGGCGCTGCATGTCGCGCTGCAGATATTCTTCATCATCCGGGCTTTGCTGCGTCCGCATCGCGAGCCGGCGTCCCGGCTCGCCTGGGTGGTGGCGATCGCCGTCGCGCCGGTGGTCGGCATCCTGGCCTATGTGTTCTTCGGCGAAACGAATATCGGGCGGCGACGCATCGCGCGCATGCGCGCCGCGCTCCGGCGGCTGCCTTCGCTGGCCGAGATCAGCGGCGCGGACGAGCATGAGAGCGAGGCTTCGGTGCCGGAACCCTACGCGCCGCTGTTCCGGGTCGGACAGTCCATAAGCTTCTACCCGCCGGTCGGCGGCAACCGCGCGCAGTTGATGGCGGATACGGACGCTGCGATCGATGCGATCGTGGCCGATATCGACGCGGCCACCAACCACGTGCATGTGCTCTTCTATATCTGGCTGGCGGACAATAACGGGCTGAAGGTCATCGACGCGCTGAAGCGCGCGGCAAGGCGCGGCGTGGTCTGCCGCGTGATGGTGGACGATCTCGGATCGCGGGCGTTGATCCGTTCCGACTATTGGAAGGGCATGGCGGCAGCAGGCGTTCGGCTTGCTCGCGCATTGCCGATCGGCAACCCGCTGTCGCGCCCGCTCAAGGGGCGCATCGACATGCGCAACCACCGCAAGATCGTGGTGATCGACAACCGCGTCACCTATTGCGGCAGCCAGAACTGCGCCGACGCAGCGTTCGCGGTCAAGGCGAAATATGCCCCCTGGGTCGACATCATGATGCGTTTCGAGGGGCCCATCGTCCGGCAGAACCAGCATCTTTTCGCCAGCGACTGGATGGGTCATGTGAACGAGGACCTGAGCGCGCTGCTCCATGTCCAGCCGACAAGCGTCGGCCCGGGTTTTCCGGCCCAGGTCATCGGGACGGGCGCCACCGTGCGCTATTCGGCCATGCCGGAGATGTTCGTCGCCATGATGAGCGCGGCGCGGCGCGAACTCGTCATCACCACGCCTTACTATGTGCCTGACGAGCCGATCCAGGCCGCGCTTTGCGCAAGTGCGCGTCGCGGGGTGGAGACACGGGTCGTGTTTCCGCAGAGGAACGATTCCTGGATCGTGGCGGCGGCGAGCCGGAGCTACTACCAGGAACTGCTCGAAGCCGGCGTCCATATCCACGAATATGTCGGCGGACTCCTCCACGCCAAATCGCTGACCGTGGACGGCGAACTGACCCTCATAGGCTCGGCCAATATGGACCGCCGTTCATTCGAGCTGAATTCGGAAAACAACATCCTGTTCTGGGACCCGCCTCTCACGGCGGAAGTGCGCGCTCGCCAGCAGCACTATATCGACGCCTCGGTTCCGGTGGACAAGCACATGGTCCTGCGGTGGAGCGGGGGCAAGCGACTCTGGAACAACGTCATCGCAATGTTCGGCCCTGTTCTCTGAACACTCAACCCGGACTGAGCCGGGCTTCGGCCATGTCGATTTCGCGGACGAGCTTGCGGACGGATTCCTCGGGAATCCGTCCGGCCCTGCCGAGGCGCAAGACCTCCTCGCGCTCGGCATGCAGTCCGGCGAGCCGCAACTCGCGTTCGATCCCGTCGATCTTGCGCATGAGTTCAGCATCGTTTTCGGTTTTCGAGCGGCTATCGATGCGCCGACGGTAGACCGCCATGATGTGGGACCCGGCATTGGCATAGATATCGGCATCTTCCCGGCCTTCGCCGAGCTCGTGCTGCATGCCGTCAATCCTCTCGATCGCGGCCTTGGCGGCGGCGACGCGGGCCCGGTCCTCTTCCTTCTGGTGGGAGGGCTCCGGCGGCAGCTTCAAACCCTGGAACAGGAAAGGGAGCGCGACGCTGGCGGCGACGAGGGACACAACGATCGTTCCGGCGGCCAGAAAGATGGCGAGGTCCCGTGCTGGAAAAGGCGACCCGTCATGCGTCGCCAGGGGCAATGTGAGAATGCCGGCCAGCGTTATCGCGCCGCGGACACCGGCGAAGGAGGTCGCGGCGATCACGCGCCAATCCGGCCCCTGCATGGGGCGCTTTGCCCTCGCGGCCCGGAAGAGGGTGAGACGCAGTGTCAGCCAGACCCAGGTGAAGCGGAGGGCGATGAGAGCGGCGCTGATGCTCAGCACGTAGAAGAAAAGCAAGCCCGCACGGTGATGTCCGGCTTCCTGGATGACGCGCGCCGCTCCATCGGCGATCTTCGGGAACTGCTCGCCCAGCAGCACGAAGATGACGCCATTGGCCGCGAATTGGATCGTATCCCAGACCGTGTCGCGTCGAACCCTGGTGACGGCGAGCGCCCTGCCGAATTGCTCGGCATAGCTCATCGTGATGCCGGCCGCGACGGCTGCCAATATGCCCGAGGCATGGAGCCGCTCGGCGGCAAGGTAAGCACCGAACGGGATCAGGATGCTGACAAGGATCTGCGAACTGGTCTGTTCGCCGAACCGATGGGAGATCCAGCCTTTCGCCCAGATGATGATCCAGGTCACGGCGACCCCTGCCGCTATGCCGACCGTGGCGACCCAGACAAACGTGCCGAAGGCTTCCGCGAGAGAGAACGTCCCGGTCAGTGCCGCCGCCACGGCAAAACGCATGCAAACCAGCCCGGATGCGTCGTTGAACAGCGCTTCGCCCTCGAGGATCTGCATCAGCCGCTTGGGAATGGGCACCCGCGCGGCGATGGCGGAGACCGCGACCGGGTCTGTCGGCGACAGGATCGCGGCCAGCGCGAAGGCAACGGCCAGCGGCATGGCGGGGATCATGAGGTGGATGACGAAGCCGAGTCCGAAAACGGTGAAGACCACGAGGCCGGAGGCCAGGCCGACGATCGCGAGCCTGTCGCGGACCAGCGCTCCCCGGGGGATGCGCCAGCCGTCCAGGAACAGCAGGGGTGGCAGGAAAAGCAGGAAAAAAATGTCCGGCTCGAGCACGATGCCGCGATCGGCAACGGCGGCGATGAGTGCCCCGAGCGCGATTTGCACGATAGGCGGCGGCAGCGGAACGGGCGAAGCCCGCGACAGGGCACCGCTGGCGACGACGGCCAGGAGCAGATAGAGGATCGTCGTTACGCTTTCCACAATCGGCGTCCACGAGCTCGATTTCCGATGCATAAACCATATGGGCTGCGTGGGAAACGTCGCCATGCTGCCAGCTGCAGCGTCCGCAGGGCTGAACGCCTGTAACAATTCTCCGCCGTTCCATGATACAAATCAGTTCGCTGGAGCTTCGGTCATGCCTGGCCGGCGAATGGAACGGGTGCAACGAGGAGGCAAACCATGTCGATGTCGTTGGATGCGGCGGCGGAAGTCTTCCGCGAGGCGATGCGCCAGGCGGTCAAGCGCTATTCTCTCTGGTATCTCGTAGAAGGCATCCTCCTTGTGATCGCAGGCGTCCTGGCGATCGTCTTTCCGGTGATCTCGTCGGTGGCTGTCATCACGCTCCTCGGCTGGCTGCTCATCGTCAGCGGCGTCGCACAGGGCATAAGCCTGATCGGCGCGGGCCAGGCGCCTCACTTCTGGCTGCAACTCATCTCGGTGATCCTCGCCGTGCTCATCGGCTTCCTGTTCCTGCGCGATCCCGAGCAGGGGCTGGTGACGATCACCTTGTTGCTGCTCGTCTTCTTCATGATCGAGGGTATCTCGAAAATCGTCTTCGCCCTTACGATCCGCCCCTTCCCCAATTGGGGCTGGGTGCTGGCGAGCGGCCTCGTCGGGATCCTGCTGTCACTCATCCTTTGGGCGAGCCTGCCCGTGACAGCCGTGTGGCTGATCGGGCTGCTGCTCGGCATCGAGCTCATCAGTGTCGGCGCGTCGATCGCCTATCTCGCCTGGCAGGTCAGGCGAAGCTGAGAGGAGACAAGTCTTGGGGCCTGCAGTGTGCAGCGCGCGTGGGGCCCTAAGACATCATCTTGACCGTAGGGCAGCCGACCGCCACGTAACGGAATGGATCGTCGGGTCTTCCTCGCCCGCTTACGCGGGCTCAGGCCCGAGGATGACGAAGCTCATAGGTTCGCGCAAAATCGCCGGCGTTGGCGATGATCGATGCCTTCAATGCAGTCGTCATCCTCGGACGGGAGCCCGCACCAGCGGGCGAGCTGATCCGAGGATCCTGTGTGTTTCAATTGTGGTAGATCGGGATCGGGAAGGAGGCCGTCGGGATCCTGGTCGCTTCGATC
>Ga0182740_1000551_pt1 | contig 38933 bp, 35 predicted proteins | sample eDN5th37CKraftBY_FD_128872 | JGI IMG/M metagenome (GOLD analysis project Ga0182740, IMG submission 128872) | Enriched backyard soil microbial communities from Emeryville, California, USA - eDNA 5th pass 37_C Kraft BY (version 2) (version 2) | ecosystem: Environmental > Terrestrial > Soil >...
ATCGGTGCGGACTCGCTGTCGATCGCCTTCGGCGACTTCGGCCGCGGCTATCTGGTGGTGGATCGCGCCGGCGTGCGGGTGCTGCGCGATCCGTTCACGGCGAAGCCTTATGTGCTGTTCTACACCACCAAGCGCGTCGGCGGCGGCGTGCAGGACTTCGACGCCATCAAGGTGCTGAAGTTCGCGGCGTCGTAACGCGAGGCTTTCGCGAAATGGCGGCGCGGCTGTTTCGGCCGCGCCGTTCTTGTTCGACGTTGGATTGCGCGATCAGGGCGCGACGACGCTTCCCAGGCGTCGCGCTTCGTCCACGATCCAGCCCTTATAGAGTGAGAGCGGCGTGACGCCGGTGAGTCCGCCGCAGCCGGCGCTGCCGCCGGGTCCGGTGGACCAACTCACGACGCCGATCACGGACGGCGGCGCGCCGGTGGTGAATGCGGGCGCACCGGAATCGCCGGTGCACGCGCCGAGGCCGGGCCGTTCGCCGCGCGTCGCGGGATCGAGCAAACGGATTTGCAGATTTCCGGGCTGGCCGGTGGTGATGAGCGTGGCCGTGCGCAGCGTGCCGCCGGTCTTGCCGTCGCCGCGCACGGCGAGCCCATAGCCGCGTATCGTGAAGCGGTCGCCCACCGCGGCGCGCAAGCCTGGATCGGCAAGGCGCGCCGGAGAAACCGACAGCGGCCGCTCGAGTTTGATCAGCGCCACGTCGGCGGTGGCGCGGTGCGCCAGCAGCGTCTTGAGTTGGAACTGCGGATGGCGGGCGATGCGCGCCACGTCGCGCAGGATCGGTTTCCGCTCGGCATCGAATTCGAGCAGCTTGTAGTTCGCGCCGGGCAGCACGCAATGCGCCGCGGTCAGCACCAGGTCGCGCGCGATGGCGGTGCCGGTGCAGAAGCTGCCGCGGTCGCTGACGATCATCACCACGGGTTGCGCGCTGCTGCCCAGCACCGACGCTCCGCCGACCATCGCGGTGGCGGGCGCGGACAACGACAGCGACAGGGTCAAGGCGAGGGCGGGGCGGCGCATGGGAGCGCCGTTGAGCCCGTTCGCGATGCGTTTGTCAACGGAAAGAAAGCACCATGCCATCCATTCTACTCTCGGCCCCTCTGGTCGAGCCGGTGACGCTTGAGGAAGCGAAGGCCTATCTGCGCGTCGAGCATGACGACGACGATGACGTGATCGCGGCGCTGATTGCCGGCGCGCGCGTGCATGTGGAGGCGCAGACCCGCCGCGCGCTCATCACGCAAAGCTGGCGGCTGATCCGCGATGCGTGGCCGGCAAACGGCTGCCTCGCGGTGCTGCCCGCACCGTTGCAGGCGCTGACGGCCGCGCGCGTCTATCGGCTCGATGGCTCGGCACAGACCATCGACTCGCAAGCCTTCGTCGTCGATGGGGCATCGGCGCCGGCGCGGATCAGCTTCGCATCGGGTGTGCCGCCCGCGCCAGGCCGCACCATCGGCGGGATCGAGCTCGACATCGACGTGGGCTACGGCGACGATCCGGCCGACGTCCCCGCCGACCTGCGCCAGGCGATCCGCACGCTGGTCGCGCATTGGTACGAAAACCGTGGCGTCATCGCGCTCGGCGAATCCGTCGCCGTGCTGCCCGAACAGGTTGCGGCGCTGCTCGCGCCCTATCGGGTGCGCGCGCTATGACCGATCCGGGCCAACTCAACCGCCGGCTCGTTCTGGAGGCGCTGGTCGAAACGGCGGACGGCGCGGGCGGCGTCACGCGCGGTTACGAAACCGTCACCACGCTCTGGGCGTCGCTTGCGCCGCGCGCGGCCAGCGACAACGTGGCCGCCGATGCGCTCGGCGCCAGCATCAGCCATCGCATCGTCGTGCGCTGGCGCGGCGACATTACGCTTCGCCATCGCTTCCGCGATGGCGCGCGCACGTTTCATATCGTCGCCATCCGCGAGCGCAGCCGGCGCTTTCTCGACATCGACGCCGAAGAACGCACCGATTGACCGGAGAAATCATCATGTCGTCCGCTGCCGCGGCGCTGCGCGCTGCGATCCATGAATCGTTGACTGCGAATGGCGCGTTAAGCGCCGTTCTCGGCGGTCCGAAAGTTTATGACGAACCGCCGCGTAGCGTGACGTTTCCCTATGTCACGCTCGGTGAGGCGCGCGTCGCCGATTTCTCGACCGGCACCGAGCCCGGCGAGGAGCACCAGCTCACGCTGCATGCCTGGTCGCGCCAGGGCGGGCACCGCGAAGCGCACTTGATTTCGGGCGCGCTCTTGCAGGCGCTCGACGACGCGCCGCTGTCGCTGTCCGGCCACACGCTCGTCAACCTGCGCTATTCCACCGCCGACGTGCGACGCGAGGCCGACGGCCGCACCTATCACGCCGTGGTGCGCTTTCGCGCCGTCACCGAACCGGCCGCTTGAACGCCTCATGGCGAGGTGCTGCCGCAAGCCGCGCGTCGGACCCTCATGATGATTCGCTGCCGCAAGCTGCGCACCAGACCCTCATGGTGAGGAGCCGCCGAAGGCGGCGTCTCGAACCATGAGGCCCTCAACTTCGCGGCGCTCGGGCCTCGCCCTTCGAGACGCGCCCTCCGGGCGCTCCTCCGGGAGAGGAGAAAATTCTGCCTTCGCCCTTCGCGCGCTTCCGAGGGTGAGGCGCAAACGAGGAGAAAAGAAATGTCTGCCCAGAAAGGCAAGGACCTGCTCATCAAGATCGCCGATGGCGAATGTTTTGCGACCGTCGCGGGCCTGCGCTCGCGCCGTATCGCCTTCAACGCCGAGACGGTCGATATCACGCACGCGGAATCCGCCGGCCGTTGGCGCGAGCTGCTCGACGGCGCCGGTGTCAAGCGCGCCTCGATCGCCGGCCGCGGCCTGTTCAAGGACGCCGCAACCGACGAGTTGATGCGCCAAACATTCTTCGATGGTTCAGTGAAGAATTTTCAGGTCGTCATTCCCGACTTCGGCATCGTCGAAGGCGCGTTTCAGATCGCGAGCCTGGAGTTTGCCGGCGAACACAACGGCGAAGTGACGTACGAACTGGCGCTGGAATCTGCCGGCGCGCTGACGTTTACGGCGGGATAGCCGGTGACGCGGGGTGCGCATGAATCCGGGCAATTGTCATGCCCCGGTTCCGGTGGCGGCTACGGCGTTCCGGTCGCGAAAACCATCCGCGGCTTGCTCGTCGGCGACGACACGACATTTCTCTAAGGTTCAATCCATCATGCCCAATCTTCATCGCGGCGAGATCGAAGCCGAGATCGGCGGTGTGCGCCGCCGCCTGGTGTTGACGCTTGGGGCGCTGGCGGAGCTTGAGGCAGCGTTCGGCGCCGACGACCTGGTGGCGCTGGCCGAGCGTTTCGGCACCGGCCGATTGAAGGCGCGCGACTTGGCGCGCATCATCGGCGCAGGCCTGCGCGGCGCAGGCGATTGCGTCTCCGACGACGAGGTGGCCGCCATGACGGTCGCGGGCGGCGCGGCGGGCTATGTCGGCATTGCCGCCACCCTGATCGCGGCGACGTTCGGCGGCGACAGCGTAGGGGAGGGCGCGCCGCGCCCTTTCGCGGCGGAGCCGCACGCGACGTGAGCGCCGGTCCTGCGATGACGCGCGTCAGCCCGTTTCCCTGGAAAGAGGCCATCGGTATCGGCCTCGGGATGTTGCGGCTTTCGCCGGATGCGTTCTGGCGCATGACGCCGCGCGAGCTGGCGCTCGCCGTCGAAGCCGTCACCGGACGAAGCGCGCCGCTTGCCCGCACAACCCTCGATGCATTGATGAAAAGGTATCCCGATGGCCGACGACGCGTTCGATAGCAGCCAGCTCTCCGAGCTCAACAATACACTCGACGGCTTGCAGGCACGCACAGCCAATCTCACGATCAGCGCCAACGGTTTCGCCAGCGCCATGTCGCGCGCGTTCACGCAGTCGGCCAGCGGCGGTCGGCAGTTTGACGATGTGTTGAAGTCGCTCGCGCTGCGAATGTCGAGCCTGGTGGTGACGGCCGCGTTCAAGCCGATCGCCAGCGGGATCACCGGCGGGCTTAATTCGTTGTTCAGCGGCCTGTTCGGCGGCAGCAGCGGTGCAAATATCGCCGCCGCGGCCGGCGCGGTGAAGCCGTTCGCGGTGGGCGGCGTCATCGGCACGCCGACCTATTTTCCGCTGATGTCGGGCGGCGTCGGCCTTGTGGGCGAGGCCGGCCCCGAGGCGATCATGCCGCTCGCGCGTGGCCCCGACGGGCGGCTGGGCGTTGCCGCAAACGGTGGCGGGGCAGGCGCGCCGCAAGTCACCATCCACATCAGCACGCCCGACGCCGAGAGCTTCCGCCGCTCGGAAAGCTACATCACCGGCCAGATCGCGCGGGCGGTGGCGCGCGGCCAGCGGAGCCTGTGATGCCGATAACGTTTCACGAAGTCCTGTTTCCGCTCGATGTCGCGTTGAAAAGCGCGGGCGGGCCGGAGCGGCGCACCGATATCGTCGCGCTCGGCTCGGGCCGCGAGGAGCGCAACGCGCGCTGGGCGCATTCGCGCCGCCGCTACGATGCGGGATACGGCGTCAAGACGCTCGATGCGCTCGGTGCCGTGGTGGCGTTCTTCGAGGAGCGGCGTGGGCGGCTTTATGGCTTCCGCTGGCGCGACCGGCTGGATCATTCCTCCGCCGCAAGCGGCGGTGCCGTCTCGCCGACCGACCAGGCGCTCGGCACAGGCGACGGCGCGACCGCCACGTTCGCGCTCGCCAAAAGTTACGGTGGCGCTTTTGCGCCGTACCGCCGGCCGATCGCAAAGCCGGTGCCCGGCAGCGTGCGCGTCGCGGTCAACGGCAGCGAGGTGGAGGAGGGCGTGGCCTTCGCCTGCGACACGACGGCGGGCGTCGTCACGTTCCTGCCGGAGCATGTGCCTGCCGAAGGCGCGGCGGTCACCGCCGGCTTTTTGTTCGATGTGCCGGTGCGCTTCGACACCGATTATCTCGAGGTCGATCTTTCGGCGTTCGCCGCCGGCGCCATTCCGAAAATCCCGCTGGTGGAGATCAAGCCGTGAGGACCGTTCCGTCCGCACTTCAAGAAAAACTCTCGTCGGGTGTCACCACGCTCTGCCGCTGCTGGCGCATCGTGCGCCGTGACGGTGTGGTGCTGGGTTTCACCGATCACGACGAGGACGTGACGGTGGACGGCACATTGTGCCGCGCCGGCACGGGGCTGACCGGATCGGAGGCGACGGCGCGGCTCGGGCTTTCGGTCGATGGCTCGGAAATCTCCGGTGCGCTGAGCGACGACTCGCTGTCCGAGGAGGATCTTGCCGCCGGTCGTTACGATGCGGCGGCCATCGAGTTGTTCCTGGTCGATTGGAGCGAGCCGTCGCTGGCCATGCTGCTGAGCAAAGGCACGATTGGCGAGGTGCGGCGCGAGGGCGCGGCCTTCAGTGCCGAAATGCGCGGGCTTGCCGACCGCTTGAACGAGCCGAGCGGCCGCCTCTACACCGCGACGTGTTCCGCCGATCTTGGCGACGGACGCTGCGGCATCAATCTGACGGACCCGGGCTATCGCGGTTCGGGAACGGTGACGACGCTGAACGGCGTTTCGAGCTTCTTTGCGTCCGGTCTCGAAAGCTTCGCCGATACCTGGTTCACCGCCGGCAAGCTGGTGTGGACGGGTGGTGCCAACAACGGCCTTGCCGTCGAAGTGAAAAGCCATCGTGTCGTCGATGGCGGCGTATCGCTCACGCTCTGGCAGGCGATGCCGGAACCTGTTGCCGAGGGCGACACATTCAGTGTCACGGCCGGTTGCGACAAGCGGCTCGAGACATGCCGCGATCGCTTCGACAACGTCGTGAATTTCCGCGGCTTCCCGCACATTCCGGGCAACGATTTCGTCACCCGCTACGCCATTGCCGGCGAGCCGGGCAACGCCGGCAAGAGCCTGCAGCAAAATTGACCTGTCATTCCGGGTTCGGCGCTCATGCGCCGCCCCGGAATGACGACGCTCCGGAGGGGTCATGCCTCTTACACGCTCGCAGATCGTCGCCGAAGCGCGCGGCTGGATCGGCACGCCGTATCAGCACCAGGCTTCGCTGAAAGGCGTGGGCTGCGATTGCCTCGGCCTGGTGCGCGGGGTTTGGCGCGCCGTCGTCGGCACAGAGCCGCAACGCGCGCCGGCCTATTCGCGCGACTGGGCCGAGGCGTCTGGCGAGGAACTGCTGGCGCGTGCGGCGCGCGCGCATCTCATCGAGGTTGAGCCTGCGCGGTTTCAGCCTGGCGACGTGCTGCTGTTTCGCTATCGCGACCGCTATCCCGCCAAGCACGCCGCCATCGTCAGCGCGGCCGGGATGATGGTGCACGCGCATGACGGCGCGGCCGTGGCCGAGGTGGCGATCTCGCCGTGGTGGCGGCGCCGGCTTGCTTATGCGTTCCGGTTTCCGGGAGTGGCAGATTCTGGAGTGACAGACTAATGGCCGCGCTTCTTCTTTCCGTGGCAGGGGCTGCGGCCGGCAGCGCCGTGTTCGGCCCGATCGGCGCCATTGCCGGCCGGCTGATCGGCGCCGTGGCCGGCAACGTCATCGACAACGCGCTCCTGAACCACGGCACCTCGCGCGCCGTGGAGGGACCGCGCCTCGCCGATCTAGACGTGATGGCCTCGACCGAGGGCGCGCCGATCCCGCGGCTCTATGGTCGCGCGCGGCTGTCCGGCGAAGTGATCTGGGCCACGCAGCTTCAGGAGACTGTCAGCACGCGCACCGAGGGCGGTGGCGGCAAGGGCGGCGGCGGCGGCGCGACGGTCACGACCACGACCTACAGCTATTTCGCCAATTTCGCTGTCGGGCTGTGCGAGGGCCCCATTGGCCATGTCATGCGGGTCTGGGCCGACGGCAAGCCGCTCGACCTCTCTGGCGTGACGATGCGCTTTTATCCCGGCTCCGAGCAGCAGATGCCGGACCCGCTGATCGTCGCCAAGGAAGGTGCCGGCAACGCGCCGGCCTATCGCGGGCTTGCCTATGTCGTGTTCGAGGGCTTGCCGCTCGCCAACTTCGGCAACCGCCTGCCGCAGCTCTCGTTCGAGGTGGCGCGTCCGGTCGGTCGGCTGGAGAAGATGACGCGAGCGGTGACGCTGATCCCCGGCACCACCGAGTTCGGCTACGAGCCCGGCACCGTCGTGCAGATGCTGGGTCCTGGGCAGTCCGCACCGGAAAACCGCCATGTCGGATACGCGCCCTCCGATGTCGTTGCCTCGCTCGATGCGTTGCAGGCGGCGTGCCCGAACCTCGAGCGTGTTGCCCTCGTTGTGGCGTGGTTCGGCAACGATCTGCGCGCCGGTTCGTGCACGCTGCAACCGGGTGTGGACAGCCGCGTGAAGTCCACCCACGGTGCGACATGGTCGGTGGCGGGACTTGATCGCGCCACCGCGCGCCTGGTTTCGACCGTGGAAGGCCGTCCGGCGTTCGGCGGCACGCCTTCGGATGAGAGCGTCGTACACCTTATTGCGCTGCTGAAGTCGCGCGGGCTCAAGGTCACGCTCTATCCGTTCGTGATGATGGACGTGCCGTCCGGCAACGCGCTTGCCGATCCGTGGACGGGGGCGGGCTCGCAGCCGGCCTATCCGTGGCGCGGGCGCATCACCTGCGATCCGGCGCCGGGGCGGCCCGGCTCGCCCGACGGCACGGGCGGCGCCGCGACGCAGGTCGCGGCGTTTTTCGGCGAACTCTCGGATTGGGGCTATCGCCGGATGATCCGGCACTATGCGCAACTTGCCGCGAGCGCCGGCGGTGTCGATGCGTTCCTGATCGGCTCGGAGTTGAAGGCGCTGACGCGCGTGCGCTCCGCCTCGGGCGTTTATCCCGCCGTGAGCCGGCTCGTGGACCTTGCCGCGGAGGTAAAGGGCATTCTCGGGCCAGGGACTGTCGTGACTTACGGCGCGGACTGGACCGAATACGGCAGCCATGTCGTCGATGCATCGGCGAACGAGGTCCGTTTTCCGCTCGATGCATTGTGGGCGTCGAGCGCGATCGACGCTGTCGGTATCGACTATTACGCTCCGCTGTCGGATTGGCGTGACGGCGCCAACCATCTCGACCGCGCGACGGCGAGCGCCATCACCGACCGCGATTATCTACGCTCCAACCTCGCCGGCGGCGAAGCGTTCGACTGGTATTATGCCGATGGTGCATCCCGCCTGTCGCAGACGCGCAGCGCCATCACCGACACGCTCGGCAAGCCCTGGGTGTTCCGCCAGAAGGATCTCTGGAGTTTCTGGACCAACCCGCATTACGAGCGCGTGGGTGGCGTTGAGTTGCCGACGCCGACTGCGTGGGTGCCGCAAGGCAAGCCGATCTGGCTCACGGAGGTCGGCTGTCCGGCGGTCGATAAGGGTTCGAACCAGCCGAGTGTGTTTCCCGATCCGAAATCGTCGGAGGGCGGCTATCCTTATTTCTCCAACGGGCGGCGCGACGACCTGGTCCAGCGCCGCTACCTCGAATGCGTGCTGACGGCGTTCGATCCCAGCCTCGGCGCGGATGGGCAATCCAATCCCGTCTCGTCCGTCTACGGCGGCCGCATGGTCGATCCGTCCGGTCTGTATTTGTGGACATGGGACGCGCGGCCCTATCCGGTGTTTCCGGCCGCGACCGATGTGTGGAGCGACGGCCCGAACTGGGAAACCGGTCATTGGTTGAACGGCCGTTTCGGGTCTGCGCCGCTCGAAGGCTTGGTGTCCGCGGTGCTGGCGGATGCAGCCGTCGGCGACTTCGACGCCGAGGCCCTCGGTGCGGGACCGGACGGTTACGTCATCGACCGGCCGATGTCGCCGCGCGATGCGCTCGATCCGCTGGCCAGCGCCTATGCGTTCGATGCCGGGGAAGCGGCGGAGGGAATGACATTCAGGCCGCGCGGCGGCGAAGCGGTGGCCGAACTGACCGAGGACGACCTGGTGCTGCCCGACGACGGGGCGCCGTTTCGTCTGACGCGGGCGCAGGAAAGCGAGCTGCCGCGCGAGGTGTCGCTCGGCTTCAGCGACGGCAGCGGCGACTACCGGCGCTCGGTCGCCTATTCGCGCCGGCTAGTTGGCGGCAGCGCGCGGACGGCGCGCGCCGAGCTTGCGGTGGTGACCGACGCCAATGCCGCCGTGCGGCGTGCCGAAATCTGGCTGCAGGATTTATGGGCCAGCCGAGAGAGCGCGGAGTTCGCCTTGGCTCCGAGCCGGCTCGCGCTGGCGCCGGGCGATGTCGTTGGGCTGACGCTCAACGGGCGTCGCCGCCTCGTCGAAATCCGCGAGGTGGTCGATACCGGCGCGCGTGGCATCAAGGCGACCGCTATCGACCCCGAGGTGTTCGATCTGGCGCTCGATCCGTCGACGCGACGTGCGCCGGCGCTGCCGGCGGCGCTCGGCCCCGTTCATGCGTTGGCGCTCGACCTGCCGCTGTTGCGCGGTGAAGACCCGCCGGTGCTGACACGGCTCGCGGTCTTCGCCGATCCGTGGCCGGGGCCGGTCGCGATCTGGAGTTCCGCCGACGGCTTGAGCTTTGCGCGGATCGGCATGGCTTTGGCCCCCTCGATTGTGGGCGAAACGCTCGATCCGCTGCCGCGCGGGCCGGTCAATCGCTTCGACCGGCACAGCCGCATGCGGGTGCGGCTCTATGGCGGGATGCTTTCGTCGGTATCCGACACGGTGCTGCTGAATGGCGCCAACGCTGCCGCCGTGCAACGCTCGGACGGCGCCTGGGAGCTGATCCAGTTCGGCCATGCCGAATTGGTCGATGCAAAGACCTATGAGCTGAGCCGCCTGCTGCGCGGCCGCGAAGGCAGCGAATGGGCGATGGGCGATCCGACGCCGGCCGGCGCTCCGTTCGTGCTGATCGACGACCACCTCGTTCCGATCGCACGCGGCCTCGATGCGTTGGGCCGCGCCATGACGCTGCGCGTGATGGCCGCGAGCCGCGACCAGGGTGATCCCGCTGCGGCTGAGCTCGCGGTGACGCCGAAGCCCGTCGCGCTGCTGCCGCTGTCGCCCGGTCATCTGCGCGCGCGTCGTGTGGCGGAAGGCATTGCGCTGTCCTGGGCCCGGCGCACGCGGCTCGATGCGCACAACCCGCAACTGCGGGAGGTGCCGCTTGGTGAGGCGCGCGAGGCCTATGCCGTCGATGTGCTGTCGGGCGCGGGCGATGTCGTGCGCAGCTACGAGAGCAGCGGTCCGAGCCTGCTCTATCCGGCGGCCGACGAGATCGCCGACTTCGGTGCGCCGCAGGCGAGCGTGACGGTGCGCGTCGCTCAACTCTCCGCCACGGTCGGGCGTGGCACGCCCGCGCAGTCGACTCTCATTTTATAATCAGACCTGCGAGCCAACATGACAGACGCACCTGACGTTTCGCCGAACCTGAGCCTGCCGTTTTATCAAACCAAGCAAAACGAGTTCGAGGTCCAGCATAACGAAGCGCTGATGATGCTCGATGCGCTGGCGATGCTGTCGGTCATCGACCGCGACCTTGCGGAGCCGCCGGCCTCGCCCGCGCAAGGCGACCGCTATCTTGTCGGCGAGGGCGCGACGGGCGGCTTTGCCGGGCAGGACAACCGGATCGCGCAATACGATATCGGCGGCTGGAATTTCCACGCGCCCAAGGTCGGCTGGACTTGCTACGTGCAGGACGAGCGCACGCTGCTGGCCTGGGACGGGTCCGCATGGCAACCGGCGCTCGATGGGCTTGGCGGCGCGTCGGAATTGCAGAACATGGCGTTGCTCGGCATCGGCACCGAGGCGGATGCCGTCAATCCGCTCGCGGCCAAGCTCAACAATGTCCTGTGGACGGCCCGGACCGCGGCCGAAGGTGGCGACGGTACGCTGCGCTACAAGCTGAGCAAGGAGAGCGCGGACAAGACGCTCTCGCTGCTGTTCCAGGACAATTATTCCGGCCGCGCCGAAATCGGCCTGACGGGAGACGACGACTTTCATTTCAAGGTGTCGAGCGACGGCACCAACTGGCTCGAAGCGATCCGCATTGATCGTGTCACCGGCAAGGTTGTTTTTCCGGCACCCGGCGGACCGCGCGAGATGCTCGCCGCCAATCGCACGTATTACGTCCGCACTGACGGTTCGGACAGCAACGATGGCCTGGACAACACGTCCGGCAGGGCATTTGCGACGCTGCAGAAGGCGTGGGATAGGGTGGCCCAACTCGATCTTGGCATTTATACGGCGACGATCCAGATCGGCGACGGAACGTATACGGCCGGCCTCGATATGACGGCGGTGCCTGTTGGTACGTCCCCTGTTGTGCTTCGGGGAAACGCGGGCACGCCGTCGAACGTCTTGATCAATGTCAGCGGCGACGGGTTTGTCGCGCACGGCCCTGCTCAAGTCATCGTCAAAGACATGAAGATGACGTGTGCCGGAACGTGCATCTACGCGATTCATCCAGGCGCGAAGATGCAATTCGGGAATATCAACTTCGGCGTATCGGGCGACCATGTCCGGGCGGACGGAGGCTCCATAAGCGCAACGTCAAACTATACTGTGTCCGGTGGTGCGCAGCGACATTGGCTGGTCAATGGCCTGGGGTCTATCGGAGCGTCGTTTATCACCGTGACGTTCACGGGGACCCCCGCATTCAGCGGAGCGACGTTCCAGTTTCTAGGCGGCGGCCAGATGGTTCTGTTCAGCGTTGCGCTCTCCGGGGCGGCCACCGGCCCAAGATATGTCGGTGCCGCCAACGCCGTTCTCAACTCGTTCGGGGCCGGAACGGCATCGACCTATTTCCCGGGGAATTCCAACGGCACATTATCTTCGGGAGCGCAGCAGATATAACTGCCCACTCATATAACCCGAGCAAATGGTGTTCGGTCGTCGAAGGCGTGTTTCGCCCCCTTGGGGCACCTAGCCGCTGCGATCGGCGCGGCCTTGAGGGCTTATATCTGACCGATCCGCACGAGGGTGCGGATAACGCGGCGACGGTTCTCTGATCGGGCAGGGCTCGATCTCGATTCCAGACAAAGGACATCCGACATGGCAGCGGGCGGTTTTCCGGCCGCGCTCTCGCGCGTGCTCGCGCACGAGGGCGGCTACAGCAATCACCCGGACGATCCCGGCGGGCCGACCAATTTCGGCATCACCATCGCCGACTATCGCCGCTACGTGAAGGCGGACGCGACCGCGGCCGACATCAAGGCGATGCGAGTCGAAGAGGTGGAGAGGATCTATCGCGCGGCTTATTGGGACGCGATGCGTTGCGACGACCTGCCCGCGGGCCTCGACTATGCGGCGTTCGACTATGGCGTCAACAGCGGCATCGGCCGCGCGGTTCGCGTGCTGCAGCGTTTGGTCGGGCTGCCCGACGACGGGCGGATGACGGACGGCGTCTTGGCCTCGATCGGAGAGCGTGACCCGTCCGATCTGATCGCGCAGCTTTGCGACGAACGGCTGGCGTTCCTCAAGCAACTGAAGACCTGGCCGGTGTTCGGAGCGGGCTGGGGACGCCGCGTCGCTGAGGTGAGGGCGGCCGCACTCGACATGGTCTCCAAGTCGGCCACCGCCGAGGCGTTGCCCGCCGCTGTTGGTACCAAGCCAGCCGAAGCCGCGGCGCCAGCATCCGGCGACGCCAAGCTCACAGCGGAGAAACGCGTGCCGGCACAGGCAAGTCTCGCGATGGCGGCGGCCGCTGCCGGCGCGGCACTGATGCATTGGGCATCGCAGCCCGCGGCCTGGATCGCGGCGGCGCTCATCGTTGCGCTGTTGGTGGCCGGCATCGGCTGGCTTGTGTGGCGGCGGAGCCGGTGACGGCTTGGATTTTCATGACGAGAGGCGTGTGAAATGGCGACGGATATTGCAGCGAACTGGGGCGATCTGGTCGAGCGGGTGGTGGCGCTCGGTGCTCCTATTCTCGGCGGCGCGCTTGGGGGACCGCTCGGAGCCGCGGCGGGTCAGATTCTTGCTGAGGCGCTGGGGGCGGCTGATGCGACGCCTGCGGCGGTGAACGATGCGCTTGCGGCGCAGGCGGCGGATCCGGCGGCAGCCATAGCAGCGGCGCGACAGGCCGAGCGCGATTGGCTTGCGGCGCTGGCCGAGATCGGCAAGACGCAGGTGGCCGAGGTTGGGGCCACGCAGCGCGCCGAAGCGGCGAGCGGCGACCCGCTGCAGCGGTGGTGGCGTCCGCTTTATGCGCTGGAACTTTCGCTGCTGGAGTGCCCGGCCTTCGCGCTGACCATGCTGCACGCGCTGTGGGTGGGGCACGAGGCCGGCATCAACGGCTTCGCCAACCTGTCCGCCTTGCTGATGACCTATTTCGGCGCTCGGTTCGGCGTGCTGGGCGTCTATGTCACCGGTCGCACCCGCGAAAAGTGCGGCGGCGCCGAGCCGCCTTCTTCGCTGCTCGGCGGCTTGCTCCAGGCCGCCGTCAAGAAGAAGTGATACCTTCGTTCATCCGGTATTCACGGGCCGGTTCCTAAGACGGCCGGCATGATGGGGCCAGGATGTCAGAGATGCCGCGCATGACGCGACTGCTCGCCTTTGCTGCGGCGCTCGCCGCCGTGGCGCCTGTTCTGGCGGCATCGTCGGCCGAGGCCGACGAGCCGCGGGCCTGTCTCAACAAGGCGGAACAAAGGGCGGCGATTTCCCACGGCCAAGCGGTTACGCTGGCTGCGGCGATTCGCTCGGCCCGCGGCTCTGTGCGCGGACGCGGAGCCAGAGAGGTCGTCCGAGCCCGGCTTTGTCGTGAGCCGAACGGGCTCGTGTATCTGCTGACTCTCCTCGCGCGCGATGGCAAGGTCACGCATGCTGTTGTCGATGCAAGCAGCGGCAAGGTCGTCGGCGCGCGCTGACCGGGAGGGCTTTCCTTGCGTCTCCTCGTGATCGAGGACGATCCCGACCTCAATCGTCAACTCGCCACCGCGTTGACCGACGCGGGCTATGTGGTCGACCGCGCCTTCGACGGCGAGGAGGGGCATTACCTCGGCGAGACCGAGCCCTACGATGCCGTCATCCTCGATATCGGCCTGCCGAAGATGGACGGCATCTCGGTGCTGGAATCCTGGCGGCGCGCCGGACGCGCCATGCCGGTTCTGATTCTGACGGCAAGGGACCGCTGGAGCGACAAGGTGCAGGGCTTCGATGCCGGCGCCGACGATTATGTCGCCAAGCCCTTCCACCTGGAGGAGGTTCTGGCGCGCATCCGTGCCCTGCTGCGCCGCTCCGCCGGCCACGCCAAGAGCGAACTGAACTGCGGCCCGGTCCGGCTCGACACCCGCACCGGCCGCGTCGCCGTCGATGGCAACCCGGTCAAGCTCACCAGCCATGAATACCGTTTGCTGTCGTACCTGATGCACCACGCCGGTCGCGTGGTGTCGCGCACCGAACTGGTCGAGCATCTCTACGATCAGGATTTCGACCGCGACAGCAACACCATCGAGGTGTTTGTCGGCCGTATCCGCAAGAAGCTCGGGGTCGATATCATTCAGACCGTTCGCGGCCTCGGCTATCTTCTGACGCCGCCCGATGCGCGATGACCGCCGCCCCTGTTCTCCCGTGGCCGGGAGTGGGAGCGGCACGGGGCAGGGCGTGACGTGAGAGGGCAAACGATGCGCGCCAATTCGCTCGCGCTGCGGCTGTTCCTGTCGGCGACGGCCTGGACGGTGGTGATCCTCGTGGTCACCGGCTTCGTGCTGTCGAGCCTTTATCGCGACACGGTGGAGCGCGCCTTCGACCGCCGTCTGAGCGTCTATCTCAAGACGCTGATCGCCGACATCGCCTCGCCCGACATTCCCATCGAAAAGACCGGGCAGATGCTCGGCGAGCCGCTGTTCGAACTGCCGCTGTCGGGCTGGTACTGGCAGGTGACGCGGCTCGACCGCGGCAAGCCCGAGGTGACGTCGTCGCGCTCGCTGTGGGATCGCACGCTGCCGCATCTTGAGGATCAGCATGTGGCGGCCGACCCCGACGGCATCCGCAAAAGCTACATGCAGGGCCCTGAGGAGCAGCGGCTTCGCCTGGTGGAGCGTGACGTCGATTTGGGCGAGGATGGCCGCTTCCTGGTCGCGGTCGGTGGCGACGCCGCCGAGCTCGATGACGAGATCCTGGCCTTTGACGGCGCCATCGCCATGACGTTTGTCGTGCTGGCGGCCGTTCTGTTGCTGACCACGCTGTTCCAGGTGCGGTTTGGCCTGGCTCCGCTGAAGCGCATTTCGCGCGGGCTTGCCGCCATTCGCTCGGGCGAGGCCGAAAAGCTCGTGGGCTCGTTCCCGGTGGAGATCGAGCCGTTGGCGCGCGAGACGAACGCGCTGATCGACACCAATCGCGAGATCGTCGAGCGCGCCCGCACCCACGTCGGCAATCTCGCCCACGCGCTGAAAACGCCGCTGTCGGTCATCATGAACGAGGCGGCCGCACGCGGCGACGATCCGCTGGCCGGCAAGGTGAGAGAACAGGCGGGCATCATGCGCGAACAGGTGACGCGGCATCTGGAGCGCGCGCGCATCGCGGCCCGTGTCGCGGTCGTCGGCACGCTCACCGATGTCGCCCCGGTGGTGCAGGCGCTGGCCCGCACGATGGAAAAGACGCACCACGACAAGAAGCTGGCCTTCGACATCGACGTGCCCGCGGACGCTCGCTTTCGCGGCGAGCGGCAGGACCTGGAGGAAATGGTCGGCAACCTCGTCGATAACGCCTGCAAGTGGGCGGTCGCGCGCGTGGCCGTCGAGGCGCTGCTGGAGCAGTCCGTGCCGGGGCGCCCTGTGGTGCGGATCGTCGTGGACGACGACGGGCCGGGGCTCACGCCGGCCGAGCGCGAACAGGTGGCTAAGCGCGGGCGGCGACTCGACGAAACCAAGCCTGGCTCGGGGCTCGGGCTTTCGATCGTCGTGGAACTCGCCGGGCTTTACGGCGGCGCGCTTCACCTCGACGCTGCTCCGATCGGCGGATTGCGCGCGGAACTGACGTTGCCCGCGGGGTGAGCACGCGTATCGGCAGAATGCTGCCGCACGATCTCGCCCGACGATCAGAGTTTCGCCCCATTCGCTGCGTTTAGCTTGCACTCTCGTGGCCACAATGCGGCCGGCGGCATCTCACCAAAGTGCCGTGGATGGCGCTTAAGGATACAGAGGCAAGTGATGACGATCAGGATTGCGGCGGTGGTGTTGCTCGGCGCGGCGGTGGCCGCGTGTTCCGCGGACTCGGGGCCGAAGGAGGCCGGCGGCACGCTGGTTGGCGCCGGAGCAGGCGCGCTGATCGGTAATGCGATTGGCGGTGCTTCCGGCAATTCCGTGGTCGGAACGCTGGCCGGCGCGGCTATCGGCGGCATGATCGGCAATCGTATCGGCGCGGCAATGGACGACGAGGACAAGCGCCGCGCTTACGCCGCCCAAGTGCAGGCGCTGGAAAGCGGACCTTCGGGCGCGCCGGTGGCGTGGCGCAATCCCGATTCCGGCCGTTACGGCTCCGTCGTTCCGGGACCTGCCTATCAATCGAACGGCATGAATTGCCGCCAATACACCCACACCATCTACATGGACGGCCGCCCGCAGACCGCGCGCGGCACCGCCTGCCGCAACCCCGACGGGACTTGGCAGCCGGTTTGATCCTGTTTCTTTGAATGAAACGGGCGGCGTGGGCCGTCCCCGACCGTTAAAAAATCCGCGCCGTCATTCCGGACGCACACATCAGCGTGCGACCCGGAATCCAGAAGCTCAGTATTTGCCGCTGGATTCCGGGTCCGGCCCGCGGCCGCCCCGGAATGACGGGAGTGGCGTGCGCGCCGTCCGTTTTCGTTATAGAGAAGCGAGCGGGGTCGCGGGGTCGAGGACGATGACGAAGCGTGGGGACGAGGGGGCGCGGTTTCCACTCGCGTCGACGTTCGCCCTCTATTCGATCGCGTTTGTCGCGTTGGCATGGCCGTGGCTGTCGGGCGCGGTCACAATTCCCTACGATGCCGTCTCGCAATTCGACCCGCCGTTTGCCTTTATCGCCCGTTCGATTGCGTCGGGCCAGTCGCCGTTCTGGACGCCGAACGTCTTTGCGGGCTGGCCGCTGATCGCCGATCCGCAATCGCTGATCTTTTCCCCCATCCATCTCATCGCGGCTCTGCTCGATCCGACGCCGAGCCCTCGTCTGGCCGATGCGCTGCTGTTCGTGCAGCTCTATCTCGGCGGCGCAGGCGTGATCCTGTTCTTCCGCGACCGCAATTGGCACGTCGCCGGCGCGCTGGTTGCGGCGTTGGCGTTTGCCTTCGGCGGCTCGGCCGCCTCGCGAATCCAGCACATCGGCGAGGTGCAGAGCCTCGTCTATTTCCCCCCGACATTGTGGCTGCTGCAACGCGCGCTCGTCCGTTCGTCCTGGCGCGCCGGCCTTGGCGCGGGCGTGTTCGCCGCGCTGATCGTGATCGGGCGCGACCAAGTGGCGCTGATCGAGGTTTATGTGCTGGCCGCTTACGTCGCCTGGCATTGGTTCGACGGCGAGGGCTGGCGCGCGCGGCTCGTTGCCAGTCTCAAGCCGCTGGCGGCCGGCGCGGCGGCCGGCGCGCTGATCGTCACGGTTCCCGTGACGTTGACGGCGCTCCTTGCCGCACACTCCAACCGGCCGGAGATCGGCTTCGATCTGGCCGTGACCGGGTCGCTGCACCCGGCCTCGCTGTTGATGCTGGCGTTCGCCGATGTGTTCGGAGCCTCGGACTTCGCCCGCGAATTCTGGGGACCGCCGAGCCTGCTATGGCACAACACCATCGGCGATACCGGGCTCACCAATTCGCAGAACATGGGGCAGGTGTATGTCGGCGCGCTGGTGGCCGTGGCGCTGGTTGCCTTCGGCCTGATGCGCGACGTTCTGTGGCGGCGCGAAATCCGTTTCTTCACGGCCGCTGTGATTTTCACGCTGCTCTATTCGCTCGGCAAGTACACGCCGGCGTTTCGCGTGATGTACGAACTGATGCCGGGCGTCTCCTTCTATCGCCGGCCGGCCGACGCCACCTTCGTCTTTTGCGGCCTGCTTGCCATTGCCAGCGGTTATCTGGTGCATCGCCTCATGAGCGGCACGTTGCCGGCGATGCGGCGATGGCAATACGGCGTCGCGGTGGGGATTGTGCTTGCGGCTGTCGCGGATTCGCTCGCGTTGGCGCTGCGGGTGAAAGTATTGCCCAGCGCCGTCGCGCCGCTGGCTTGGGGGCTCGCATTTATCGCTGCGGCGGTTGTCGCGCTCTGGGTCGCGCGCCGCGTGGGCGCGCGCAGCGCCATCGGCGCCGCCGCCGTTCTGGTTGCCTTCACCGTTGTCGATCTCGCCTTCAACAATGCACCGAACGAATCCACCGGGCTGCCTTCCAGCCAATTCGAGGCGCTGCGGTTCGATACGCCGGATGAAACCGTGGCGCTGCTCAAGAGAAAGCTCAAGGCCGCCGCAGCGCCCGACCGTCGCGACCGCGTGGAATTGATCGGCATCGCCTACCACTGGCCGAACATCGGCTTGATCCACGACTTCGATCATCTGTTCGGACACAATCCGCTACGGCTTGCCGACTTCCAGGCGGCCACGGCCGCATTCGATACGACGGCCGATCCGCAGCGGCCGTTCACGCCGTTGCTGCCGTCCTATCGCTCGACGCTCGAGGATCTTTTCGGCGTCCGTTTCGTCGTCCTCGGCGCGCCCATCGAAAAGATCGAGCCGACGCTGCCGCCGGGAACGCTCGAACTCGTGGGCCGCACGAAGGACGCTTATCTCTACGAGAACAAGCGCGCTCTGCCGCGCGTCCTGTTGGCGACCGAGTGGCGGCAAGCCGACTTTGCCGCGATGCTTAAAGATGGCCGCTGGCCGGATGTCGATCCGCGCCGCACCGTTCTGTTAGAGCGCGCCCCGGCCGATGCACCCACAGCCGCCGCCGGCGGCACGGCGCGTATCCTCCATTATCGCAACACCGACATTGAGATTGAGGCCGACGCACCGGGCGGCGGCTTCGTCGTGCTCAACGACATATGGCATCCGTGGTGGCGTGCGAGCATCGACGGCAAGCCTGCGGATATCCTCAAGGCCAACGTGCTGTTCCGCGCCGTCGTGGTGCCGCCCGGCAAGCATGTCGTGCGCTTCACCTTCCATCCGCTGACGGGTGCGCTCGCCGAATTGAAGGCGCGCTTTGACGAGCGACGCTAAGGGCGCCTTGCGGGCGGAGCGTCAGGCCACCGGCTCTGTCGCGCCGAGCGCGGGCAGCGCCAGCGTCGCCAGGGCGGGTGGCGGCGCCGTTTCCTCCGGCAGGCGACCGATGCCGATCCGCGTCAGTGCCGCGCCGAAGCCGGGGCGGGACGTCAGCACCGCGAATGGGACCGACAGCGCCGGGCCGCCCGCGAGCAGGAGCGCATAGGGGATGGCGCCGGGATGCGTCGCGGCAAGGATCGCAAGCGCGCCGACGCCGATTGCGGTGTGCGGCCAGAGCTGGCGCAGCGCCTCGCTCCACGGCACGACGTGGTCGTCGCGAGTCTGGCCGGCCCAGCCGATGGAATAGCCGAACGGCATGCCCGCGATGAACAGCGCATGCGTCAACCATGTGACCGGCAGCATCAGCACGGTGAACACCGCATCGGTCGCAAGGCTCGCGACGAAGCGCGGCCCGCCGCCGAAGTCGTGGCGCAATCCGTTGCGGGTCAGCACGTCGAGCGCGGTCGCGATCTTCGGCGCAAACCACATCCCCAGCATCAATCCCAGGAGCCAATGGCCCTCGCTCGGCTTCATGAAATCGGCGAGCGTGGGAGCGGCCGCGGCTGCGAGCGTGCCGACGATCAGAAGGCCGATCCAGGCGGGCGAACTCATGAACATCAGCATCGCGAACGCGAGCTGGATGCGGCTCAAGGGCTTCAGACCGGGCATGAACAGAAACGGCCCGTACTGCAGGTTGCCCTGGCACCAGCGCTGGTCGCGGCGCAGATACTCCAGCAGTGTCGGCGGGTTCTCCTCCCAGCCGAGCGTTTCCTCGGGCAGCACGCGCACGTCGTAGCCGGCGCGGCGCATCAGCGCCGCCTCGATCTGGTCGTGGCTGAGAATATGGCCGCCGACGGCGCAGTGCTTCATGAACGGGGCAATGCGGATCACCGCGTTGTGGCCCCAGTACGGCCCGCAATCGGATTGCCACCACGCGCTGCCGATGGTCCATGAGCGCATGCCGAGCCGCATGCCGAATTGGAAGATGCGGGCAAACGCGCTGGTTGACGGCAGGCCGACCACCAGTCCCTGCAGGATACCGAGCTTGGGGTCGGCCTCGATGATGCGCACGAGGCGCAGGATCGCCGACACGGTCATGAAGCTGTCGGTGTCGAGCGTGATGGCGAACTCGTGCCGGTCGCCCCAGCGTCTGCAGAAATCCCAGAAATTGCCGGCCTTGAATCCCGTGTTCTCGTCGCGGCGGCGATAGGTCAGGGGAATGCGATCCTGCCACTGCGCGGAGAGCGCGCCGAAGCCCGCTTCTTCAAGCGCGGCGATGTCGTCGCGGCTGGTGTCGCTCAGTACGTAGAAATGAAAGCGGCCGCCCGCGCCGGCCGCGTCGATCTCCTGCAGCATGGCGTCGAGGTTGCGGATCACCCGGTCTGGCGGCTCATTGCGGACGAACATCGCAATCGCGGTCGAGGCCTTGATCGGTTCGTCGTCGCGCAGATGCTTGACGGAAGGCACGACAGCCGCGGCCGGGTCGCGGGCAAAGCGCATGATGATGAAGCCGATGACCGCGTTCCAAAGCCCGACCACCGTCCAGGGCGTGATGAGCGCGAACAGGAACAGCAGCAGCGCATCGGTCAAGCCGAAGCCGCCGGCGGAAAGCGCATTCGCGGCTAGGACGAGAAGCCCAGCAATGGTCGAACCCACCAGCACCGCGAACAGCGCGCGGCGCGCGGTGATCCGCGGGTCTGGGCGATCGTCTAAACGATCCTCTGGCAAAAAAATCCCCCGGCGAACGAAGGAGCTTCCCTATGCTCCGGCACCGGGCAGGATATAACGGCGCGTCGGGCTTAAAGTCCAACGGCGAGGAGAGGGGGCGTGGCGGAGGACGAGGTTGCGGAGGCGCTGTGGTACGTCGGACCGGGACGCGCCGAAATCCGCTCCGAGCGGTTGAAGCCGTTGGCGGAGGGAAAGGTGCGGGTTCGCGCGCTTTATAGCGCGATCAGCCGCGGCACCGAGGCGTTGATCGCGGCCGGCCGCGTGCCGGCGAGCGAATACCAGCGGATGCGCGCGCCTTTCATGGGCGGCAGCTTTCCGTTTCCCGTCAAATACGGCTATTCCGCCATCGGCGTGGTCGTGGACGGACCGGAGGGTCTGGTCGGCCGCAACGTCTTTACGCTGCATCCCCACCAGACGCTGTTCGACCTGCCGGCCGAGGCCGTGCTGCCGATCCCCCCGGAAATTCCGCTGCCGCGTGTGGTGCTGGCCGCCAACATGGAAACGGCGCTGAACGCCACCTGGGACGCGGCGCCGGGCCCGACGGGGCGTGTCGCCGTGGTGGGCGCCGGCGTGGTGGGCGCGCTGGTCGGTTTCCTTTGCGCCCGGATCGAGGGCGCGCAGGTGACGCTGGTCGATATCGATTCCTCGCGCGAGGTGCTGGCCTGGGCCTTCGGCTTGGACTTCGCCAAGCCGGACGATGCCCCCAGCAATTGCGACTATATCTTCCACACCAGCGCGACGGCGGCGGGCCTGACCACGGCGCTCAACATGGCCGGCGACGAGGCGACCATCGTGGAGTTGAGCTGGTACGGTTCCGGCAACGTCTCCGTGCCGCTCGGCGGCGCGTTCCACAGCCGCCGCCTCAAGATCATTTCGAGCCAAGTGGGCAAGGTCGCGCCGTCGCATCGCGCGGCGTTCACGCACCGCCAGCGGCTCGAGGCGGCCATCAAGCTCACCGCCCATCCGCATCTCGATGCGCTGCTTGCGCCGGAGATCGCCTTCCGCGACCTGCCGGAGCGGCTTGGCGATATCCTTAAACCCGGCAGCGGCGTACTCTGCCAGCTCGTCGGCTATTCGTAGTCTTTTTGATGGAATGCGTTTTCTTAACGCGAAGTGCTATCCATTTCGCTCGAAAACGCCAGAGGGGGGTGCTTTGTTTACTGTGGAGGTCCGCGATCACATCATGATCGCTCATTCGTTTCGCGGTTCCGTGTTCGGCCCGGCGCAGGCGCTGCATGGCGCGACCTTTGTGGTCGATGCCGCGTTCCAGTCCGAGACGCTGGACGCCAACGGCATCGTGGTCGATATCGGCCGGGCGCACGAGGCGCTCAAGGCCGTGCTCGGCCCGCTGAATTATCGCAACCTCGATGAGGTGCCGGCGTTCAAGGGCGTCAACACCACGACCGAATTCCTGACTAAGCACGTCTTCGATCATCTGGCGCAGGCCGCGCGCAGCGGTGGCCTCGGTCGCGAAGGACGCGAGTTGAAGGCGATCCGCGTGACGATCTCGGAGTCGCATGTGGCGCGGGCCTCTTATGAGGCGCCGTTGTGGTGAAGCGTATCGCATTCGCGGTTCCGGGCGATCTTGCAACGCCGACCGGCGGCTATGCCTACGACCGCCGCATGATCGCGGAATTGCGGACACTCGGCTGGCAGGTCGATGTGCTCGGCCTGGGCGAAGGGTTCCCGCGCCCGGATGCTGCGACGAAAGAAAGCGCGCGCGTTGCGCTGCTCGGCATCGAGGCCGGCGTGCCGGTCATCGTCGATGGGCTGGCGCTCGGCGTTCTGCCGGAGGCGGCGAACGAGCTGCGCGGGCGCAATCCGCTGATCGCGCTGGTGCATCACCCGCTGGCGCTGGAAACCGGCGTATCGCCCGACGAAGCCCAGGCGTTGCAGAAAAGCGAGACGGAGGCGTTGGCCGCGGCGCAGGGCGTGATCGTGACCAGCCCCTCGACGGCACAGCTTCTGCTCGACGGCTACGATGTGCCGGGCGAACTCATCACGGTGGCGCTCCCCGGCACGGATCGCGGCGAGGCGGCCAAGGGCAGCAGCGACGGCATCGTGCGCTTGCTGTCGGTCGGCGCGGTGGTGCCGCGCAAGGGCTTCGATATCCTGATCGAGGCGCTTGCTGCCATCGCCGACCTGCCCTGGCGCTTGACGCTGGCCGGCGACCGCACGCGCGACGCGGCCGCGACCGCGCAACTCGATGACGCCATCATGAGCAACCGTCTTGCATCGAAGGTCGAACTGCTCGGTGCGCTGCCGCCCGATCGCCTGATGGCGCTCTACGGTGCGGCTGACATCTTCGTACTGGCGTCGCGGTTCGAGGGTTACGGCATGGCTTATGCGGAGGCGCTGGCCCATGGCTTGCCGGTGATCGGCACCACGGCGGGCGCCATTCCCGACACGGTGCCGCCGAACGCGGGCGTCCTGGTGGAGCCGAACGATGTGAAGGCGCTGTCGCGCGCGTTGCGGATGCTGATCGAGAATCCCGAGGAGCGCCGCTGGCTGGCCTCGGGCGCGCGGGAGGCGGGCGAGCAACTGCCGAGTTGGGCCGCGCAGGCCGGGCTTGTGGCCGGCGCCATCGAGGCCGTGGCATGAGCTTCAGCGCCGCCTGGCTGACATTGCGCGAACCTTACGATGCGCGCGCACGCAATTCCGCGGTGATGGATGCCGTGGCCGCGGCGTTCGACCGCCGTTCGTCGGTCTCCGTCACCGATCTTGCCTGCGGTACCGGCTCGACGTTGCGCGCGCTGACGCCGCGCTTGGGCGGACGGCAGAGCTGGCGGCTGTGCGACAACGATCTCAGCCTGCTGGCGCGCGCGCCGCAATCGGCGCTGCCGAACCTCAATGTCACGACGATGCCGGTCGATCTCAACCGCGATCTCGAAGCCGCGCTCGACGGGCCGGTCGATCTGGTCACGACCTCGGCCTTGCTCGATCTCGTGTCCGAGTCGTGGCTGCAGCGGTTTGCGGTGGAAGCTGCGGCGCGGCGGTTGCCGGTCTATGCGGCGCTGAGTTACGACGGCCGCATCGAGATGACGCCGGCGGAGCACGGCGATGTTGCGATGGTTGCGGCTGTGAACGCCCACCAACGCACCGACAAGGGATTCGGTCCGGCGCTTGGTCCGCTCGCGGCCGCGGCGGCGGTCGAGCGGTTGGAGCGTGTCGGCTATTCGGTGGTCCAGGGCTTATCCGACTGGGCGTTCGCCCCCGACGATCGCGATATCCAGCTTGAGGTGCTGTCGGGCTGGGCCGCCGCGGCGCGCGACCTCGGCACGGTGCCGGTCGATGATGTGATCGACTGGCTGAAGCGCCGCCATGCCCATGTTGCTGCCGGGCGTTCGTCGATCCGCGTCGGTCACGTCGACTTCTTCGCCGCGCCTGCCGCGCGCTGAGCCGATAGATCACAGTCGAACAGCACTTCGCCGTCGAGCTGGTGGACATGCATCGGCACGCGCAGCGCCTCGTCGGCGCGTGCGATCGGCGGCAGCGCAAGCCCGGCGCGGCCCGAGCCGAGGATGACGGGCGCCACCACCACATGCAGGCGGTCGAGACAGTTCGCGGCCAGGAACCGCGACACCGTATCCGCGCCCCCCTCGATCAACACCCGGCGGAAGCCTCGCTCCGCCAGCGCCGCGAGGATCGCGGCCGGGGCGATCCCCCTGTCGGTCTGGGGCAGGGCGGCAATTTCGATATCCCGCGGCAAGGGCTGGCCGAGAGCTGCTTTGGCGCCCTCGGCGGTGATGACCAGCCGGCGCACGCCGTCGGCGGCAAGAAGCCGCGCCCCGGCTGGTAGCCGCCCCCGCGGGTCGATGACGACACGCGCAGGCTGCGGCCCTGTCACCCGCCTCACGGTGAGTTGTGGATCGTCGGCCAGCACCGTGCCCACCCCCACCACCACCGCGTCGACCACGGCCCGGAGCCGGTGGAGGTGGGCAAGGCCGGAAGGGCCATTAATATAATGAGAATGGCCGGATTCCGTGGCGACGCGACCGTCGAGCGACTGTCCGAGCTGCCCAACGACGACCGGCCCGCCCGCTCGGCTTTTCCGGAGTGGGCCAAATACCGCTTCCCACGGTTCGGGCAGCGGATCGGTCAGGGCGCGCAGCGCGTCCGGAACGTCGGTCCAGGAGGTCATGATTTCGCCTGCTTGCGGGTGAGCCTGTTGCCCGAAATGGGCGGCCCCGAGGTCGGAATGCAAACCTTGCCAAGACCCGAGACGGCGGGATTTTTACTTGGCATAATATATTTGCATGGATTGTCGCCGAAAGCGACACGGATCAAGGGCTTAGAGGATTGCACGCCGCCGCCCGCGTGTTTTGACCTGGGGCGCGCGTCAGGGAGCGAAACGACCATAAATGGGAAGTCATAGTGGGGGCATCGCGGGTTCCATCCTGTTTGGAACCCGCGAGCAGGTGAGTGTTGGCCGCGGACTCGCGGAGTTTCGGGCTGGGCGTCCTGTGGTTGTCGTCGGTGGTGGCGAAACGTTGCTTTGCCTGCCGGTCGAAGGACTGAACGAAGAGCGGCTTGCGGCGTTCCGCGCGCTTTGCGCGCCGGTGTCGCCGCGCCTGGTGCTGACCGGGATGCGCGCGCGCGCCATCGGCCTCGATGCCGATGAAGCGGTGGCGTTGGAATTGATGCCCGATGTCGGAGCCGCGCAAATTCTGGCGCTGACCGCGGACGTGGGGCCAGCCCATACGTTCGTGCCGGAGCCGGCCGGTCGTGTGGCCAGCGCCGCCATTGATCTCGTCAAGCTCGCGCACGTTCTTCCGGCGGTACTGATCGCCGAGACGAACACCGCGTTCACCGGAACGGTCGATCCGCCGCTGGTTAAGGTGGACGCGGACACCGTGGCGCGGTTCCGCGCCGAGGCCATGCGGTCCTTGACCATCGCGGGCGAGGCTCGCGTGCCGCTGAATGCCAGCATGCACACGCGCTTCGTCGTGTTCCGCAGCGCGGTGAGCGACGACCCGGTGGCGGTGATCGTCGGCACGCCCGATTTCTCGAAGCCGGTTCCGGTGCGGATTCATTCCGCCTGTTTGACCGGCGACGTGTTCGGCTCGCGACGATGCGATTGCGGCGATCAGCTCAAGCTCGCGCTGACGCGGCTGCATGAACTCGGCGGCGGCATCATCCTCTATCTGCCGCAGGAAGGCCGCGGCGTTGGCCTCGCCAACAAGATGCGGACCTACAAACTTCAGGACGCGGGCCTCGATACGGTCGATGCCAACACCACGCTCGGTTTCGAGGATGACGAGCGCGACTACGGTGTCGCGGGGCGCATGTTGCAGATGCTCGGCTGCGCCCGCGTGGTGCTGCTCACCAACAATCCCGCCAAGCTCGACGGCCTGTCGAAGGCCGGCATCGAGATCGCCGACCGCATGCCGATCGAAACGCCGGTCAACGCCGAGAACCGCCGCTACCTCACCGCGAAAGCGGCGCGCGCCGGCCATCAGCTTCATGTGATCGAGGCCTTGGCCGAACCGGCCGATGGCGGCACCGAGGAGGCGAGGCTGGCGCCGTCCGGCTCCGACTGACAGGACCGCCCGCATGCCGGAAGCCCGTCCGCAGGCTCATCGCGCGATCGGCGCTCTGACGTTCCAGGACATCGGCGCGCTGTTGCGCGCCGATTCCGTCTTGTGCCTGCCGATGGGCTCGATGGAGCAGCACGGTCCGCACTTGCCGCTCAACACCGATACGGTGCTGGCGGAAGCCCTGACCGGCCGTATCGTCGAGCGGTGGGGCGAGACTTATGACCTCTGGCGATTGCCGCCGCTTGCGGTCGGGCTTTCGCGCGAGCACGCCTGGGCGCCGGGAACGCTGTCGCTATCGGTCGGCGGCATGGCCGCCTATCTGCGCGAGCTTGCGCGCGAGATTGCCCGCAGCCTGCCGGCGCGCCGCCTTTTGATCGTGAACGGTCACGGCGGCAATCGCGGGATGCTTGAGGCCATCGGCCGCGAGTTGCAGGACGATTTCGGGCTGACGCTCTGCGCGCTGCATCTCGGCGCGATCATTAGCCCTGTGCCCGAGGCGGGCTTGCCGGAAATCCATGCCGGCAAGGACGAAACCTCGGTGATGCTTGCGCTCGCGCCGGAACTGGTGCGGCGAGAACGCATCGAGGCGGCGGCGAAGCGGGATCACGACGCGGCGGTGCGGGCGCTGATCCTCGATCCGGCCGCAAGCTGGCCGTGGTCGAGCGACGACCAGCGTCTCGCCGGTGCCGGCGTCATCGGCGACGCGACGTCGGCTTCCGCGGAGCATGGCCGGATGTTGATCGAGCGCGTCGTCGAAACGGCAGGGACGGTGCTGCGGCAGCTTCGCGAGGGTGGCCGGACTTAAGCCATCGATTGGGCTCATTTGTCCGGCCGGACGTTGGACGGGATCGGCAATTGTGGCGTTCTCGATGCGCCGCATCGGGCATCCGGTCACGTTCGTGTGTGTCCTTGCATCGTGGCCGCCGCATGCGGGGAATAGGGTTTCCGCGGCCTGTCGCGGTGATGTAAACCCTCGGCCATGATGCTCTGGTTTGTCCTGGCGCTGATGACGGTGGCTGCGGCCTTCGCGGTGTTATGGCCGCTGGCGCGCCGTGCGCCGTTGCCGACGGGCAGCGATGTCGCCGTCTATCGCGATCAGCTCGACGAGGTGGAGCGCGACCGTGCCGCCGGCTTGATCGGCGACCGTGAGGCGGAAGCTGCGCGCGTCGAGGTTTCGCGCCGCCTTCTTGCGGCGGCGGATGCCGATGCGCCGGCACCGAGCGTGGACGGGCGGCGATGGCGTCGCGGCGTGGCGCTGGTCGCATTGCTCCTTCTGCCGCTCGGCACCGCGAGCCTTTATCTCAAGCTCGGATCTCCGAGCGTGCCGGGCGAGCCGCAGTTCGCGCGTGACGAAACGCCGACCGAACAGCGCCCGATGGCCGAACTGATCGCGCGCGTCGAGGCGCATCTGGAGGAGAACCCGGAGGACGGCCGCGGCTGGGAGGTGCTGGGGCCGGTCTACATGCGGCTCGGCCGTTACGACGAAGCGGTCAACGCCCGCCGCAACGCGCTGCGGCTTCTCGGCTCGACCGCCGAGCGCGAGGCCGATCTCGGCGAGGCGCTGACCGGTCAGGCCAACGGCATCGTGACCGCCGATGCCAAACAGGCGTTCGAGCGCGCATTGCGTCTCAAGTCCGACGATTACCGCTCGCGCTATTTCGAGGGCCTTGCCGCCGAGCAGGACGGTCGCCCGAAGGAAGCCTCGGAAATCTGGCGCAAGCTTCTCGCCGGCGCGCCCAAGGATGCCGGCTGGACCGGGTTCGTGCGCGACTCGCTGGCGCGCGTCGATCCGGCCGCCGCCGCGGCCGTCGCGCCGCCGCCTGGCCCGAGCGCGGGCGATATCGCGGCGGCAAGCGAACTGACGCCCGAGCAGCGCGCCGCGATGGTGGAGGGCATGGTGTCGCGGCTTGCCGAGCGGTTGAAGCAGGATGGCACCGACGCCGACGGTTGGGTTCGCCTGGTGCGGGCCTATATGGTGTTGGGCGACAAGGATCGCGCGCGGGCGGCCGCGGACGATGCCCGGCAGGCGCTGGCGAAGGATCCGGACAAGTTGCGCCACATCAACGAACAGATCAGAAATTTAGGGCTGGAAGGTTGATGCGGCGGCGGGCGAATCCGTTTTTCGCTTTGCGCTCATAGAAGCTAGGGACATGACACGGAAGCAGCGGCGTCTGGTTCTGATCGGGGGGAGCCTCGGCGTTTTGGCTCTGGCGGCCGCGCTCGTTCTGAGTGCGCTCAAGGACACGATCGTGTTCTTCAATTCGCCCACCGATGTGGTGGAGAAGCATGTGGCGCCCGGCACGCGCATCCGCATCGGCGGATTGGTGAAGCCCGGCACGGTGCGGCGCGGCGATCACCTCGCGGTGCGCTTCGAGGTGACGGACGGAAACCGCGACGTTGCGGTGCGCTATCAGGGCATCCTGCCGGACCTGTTTCGCGAAGGGCAGGGCGTGATCGCCGAAGGCGCGCTTGAGCCCGGCGGCACCTTCAAGGCCGATTCCGTGCTGGCCAAGCACGATGAAAAATACATGCCGAAAGAGGTGGCCGACGCGCTGAAAAAGCAAGGCCATTGGAAAGACGATTACGAGCAGAAGAAATGATTGCCGAGATCGGACATTACGCGCTGGTGCTGGCGCTGGGGCTTGCGCTCATTCAATCCGTCGTTCCGGCGGTCGGTGCGTGGCGGCGCGACAGCACTTTGATGGGGGTGGCCGGCGCCACCGCGCTGGCGCAATTCGCGTTCGTCGCCGTGTCCTTTGCCGCGCTGACGGCGTGTTACGCCACGTCGGACTTCTCCGTCGCCAATGTGTTCGAGAATTCGCACTCGGCGATGCCGGAGATTTACAAATTCACCAGCGTCTGGGGAAACCACGAGGGCTCGATGCTGCTCTGGGTCCTCATCCTCTCGCTGTTCGGTGCGCTGGTCGCGGCCTTCGGCCGGAACCTGCCGGCGACGCTGAAGGCCAATGTGCTTGCGGTGCAATCGTGGATCGCGGCGACATTTTATCTCTTTATCCTGGTGACATCGAACCCGTTCCTGCGCCTTTCGCCGGCCCCTTATGAAGGCCGCGACCTCAACCCGATCCTGCAGGACTTCGGGCTCGCCGTTCATCCGCCGCTGCTCTATCTCGGTTATGTCGGCTTCTCGATTTCGTTCTCCTTCGCCGTTGCCGCGCTCATCGAAGGCCGCATCGACGCCGCGTGGGCGCGATGGGTTCGGCCTTGGACGCTCGCCGCCTGGATGTGCCTGACGCTCGGCATCGCGATGGGCTCGTACTGGGCCTATTACGAACTCGGCTGGGGCGGCTTTTGGTTCTGGGATCCGGTCGAGAATGCCTCGCTGATGCCTTGGATCGCGGGCACGGCGCTGTTGCATTCCGCGGTGGTGATGGAAAAGCGCAACGCGCTGAAGGTCTGGACCATCCTGCTTGCGATCCTGACCTTCTCGCTGTCGCTGATCGGCACCTTCCTTGTGCGCTCCGGCGTGCTGACCTCGGTGCACACCTTTGCCAGCGATCCGACGCGCGGCGTGTTCATCCTCGCCATCCTGGTGCTGTTCATCGGTGGTGGACTCGCGCTCTATGCTTGGCGCGCGCCGGTGCTCAAGCAGGGCGGATTGTTCGCGCCGATCTCGCGCGAGGGCGCGCTGGTGTTCAACAATCTGTTCCTCACCGCCGCTTGCGCGACGGTGTTCATCGGCACGCTCTATCCGCTCGCGCTCGAGGCGCTGACCGGCGAGAAGATTTCCGTCGGCGCGCCGTTCTTCGATCTCACCTTCGGCCCGCTGTTCGCCATCCTTCTCCTCATTGTTCCGTTCGGTCCGCTGATGCCGTGGAAGCGCGGCGATCTTCTCGGCGTGGCGCAGCGGCTGGTGGGGGCCGCGGCCATCGCCGCCATCGTCATTGCCGGCGTCTTTGCGGCAACCGAACGTGGGCCGGTGCTCGCGCCGTTTGGCATCGGGCTTGCGGTCTTTGTCATGACGGGGGCCGTAACCGACCTTATCGAGCGCAGCGGATTCTTCCGCCTGCCGCTTCGCACCGCGCTTCAGCGCGCGCGCGGCCTGCCGCGCTCCGCCTTCGGCACGGCGGTGGCGCACTTCGGACTCGGCATAACGCTGATCGGCATTGTCTGCGCCTCGACCTGGGGCGCCGAGCGGATCGTGATGATCAAGCCCGAGCAGACCGTCTCGATCCGGTCTTACGATCTGACGTTCGATGGCATGGTGACGCGGCAAGGGCCAAACTATCGCGAGCTGGTCGCCAAGTTCACCGTGCGCGAGGGCGGAGTCATCATTGGCACGATGGAGCCGTCGAAACGCTCCTTCCCGTCGCGGCAGTCGTCCACCACCGAAGCCGCGCTGTTGAGCCGCGGCGCAAGTCAGCTTTACCTGTCGCTGGGCGATCCGGGCGACGACGGCTCGATTGCAATCCGGCTCTACCACAAGCCGCTGGTGTTGCTGATCTGGCTTGGTGCATTGGTGATGTTCCTGGGCGGTGGGTTGTCGCTGTCGGACAGGCGGTTGCGGATCGGCGCGCCGAAGCCCGCGCGAAAGCCTGCGAAACCCGTGCTCCAGCCGGCGGAGTGAACGATGGCTCATGGAGCTACGAGCAAAGCCGTGCGATGGCTCCGGTTGCTGCCGATTCTGCTGATGCTCGCGGCCACCATGCCGGCCCATGCCGTTCAGCCCGACGAGATGTTGAGCGATCCGGCACTCGAGGCGCGGGCGCGTGAACTGTCGCGCGAACTGCGCTGCATGGTGTGCCAGAACCAATCCATCGACGATTCCGAGGCGCCGCTTGCGCGCGACCTGCGTCTCCTGGTCCGCGAGCGCCTCAAGGCCGGCGATAGCGATCGGCAGGTGCTCGATTTTCTCACCGCGCGCTACGGCGATTTCGTCCTGCTCAAGCCGCGTTTCGGCTGGGACACCGCCGTGTTGTGGTTGGGGCCGGGCGTCGTGTTGCTGTTCGGTGTGTTGGGCCTGGCGAACCTGGTACGCCGCCGCTCGCACCGGGCCGACGATCCCGAGGCCGCGCCGCCGCTTACCGATGATGAGCGTGCGCGTCTTGCCGAGCTTCTCGATCAAGGCGAGAAATCAACAGGCCGATAATCCTAAGGGCCTGGATTTGCTCGAAAAATTCATACGGGCAAAATTACCAAAGATTAATATCGCCGCCACGCCTCGGTAAGGCGCGGGGTCCCATCTTTCCGTCCGAGCGCGCGCACGCTTCGCGCTTCAAGCCATCGCAGTCGTCGGGCTTCGGACAGATAGATCGATGCATTCCGCCGCTTCCTCGAATCCGCGTGTCTTGCCGGTGCGCCGCTTGGCGCTCCTGGCGACGACCATTGCGGGTCTTGCGGTTGGCGGGCTTGCTGTTGCGCCGTCGCTCTCGCCCTATACGCCGGCGCTGGCGCAGAACCTGTCGCAGGAGGCGCAGCATCTCGCGCAACCGACCGGCTTTGCCGACATCGTGGAGAAGGTGAAGCCCGCGGTGATTTCGGTCCGCGTGAAGATGCGCACCGATTCGCAGGCGTCGTCCGACGACGATCTGCCGTTCCCCAAAGGCTCGCCGATGGAGCGCTTCTTCAGGCGCTTCGGCATGCCCGACGGCGCGCCGGACGCGCCGCGCGGCCGTCACTTCGGTACGGCACAGGGCTCGGGCTTCCTGGTGTCGGCGGACGGCTATGCGGTCACCAACAACCATGTGGTCGAGAAGGCGACGACCGTCGAGGTTTCGACCGACGACGGCAAGACGCATACCGCCCGCGTCGTCGGCACCGATCCGCGCACCGATCTCGCGCTCATCAAGATCGACGGCGGCAATTTCCCCTACGTCAAGCTTGCCGATACGGCGCCGCGCGTCGGCGACTGGGTGCTGGCGGTCGGCAATCCGTTCGGCCTTGGCGGCACGGTGACGGCGGGCATCGTTTCGGCGCGCGGCCGCGATATCGGCGCGGGGCCTTACGACGACTTCCTGCAGATCGACGCCCCGGTGAACAGGGGCAATTCCGGCGGCCCGACCTTCAACACCGAAGGCAGCGTGATCGGCGTCAACACCGCGATTTATTCGCCCTCGGGCGGTTCGGTCGGCATCGCTTTCGCCATTCCGGCGGAGACGGTGAAGAACGTTGTGGCGCAGCTCAAGGAGAAGGGCGCGGTGACGCGCGGTTGGATCGGCGTGCAGATCCAGCCGGTGACACCCGAGATTGCCGACAGCCTTGGGCTGAAAAAGGCGAGTGGCGCCCTCGTCGCCGAGCCGCAGAAGGATAGCCCCGCGGTCAAGGCCGGGATCGAGGCGGGCGATGTCATCGCCACCGTCGATGGCAAGGCGGTCACCGATGCTCGCGATCTCGCGCGCACCATCGGCGGCATGGCGCCGGGCACGACCATCAAGCTCGGCGTCATTCGAAGCGGAGCCGAGAAGGCCTTCAATCTGACCCTCGGCGAATTGCCGAACAAGCGCGAAGCCCGCGCCGACAATGCGCGCGGCAGCCGCAAGAACCGGAGCGACGAGCCGCGCCTCGGCCTTTCGCTGGCGCCTGCCGGCGGCAGCGAGCCGGGCGTTGTCGTCGCGGATGTCGATCCGTCGGGGCCCGCGGCCGATTTCGGCTTCAAGGCAGGCGACGTGATTCTGGAGGTCGCGGGCAAGGCCGTGGCGACGCCCGATGAGTTGCGCACGGAACTGGGCCGTGCGCGCTCCGAGGGCAAGCGCAGCGTGCTGGTGCGCGTGAAGTCCGAAGAGGGAACGCGATACGTGGCCATTCCGCTTGGCCGCGCGTGAAACACGACGCGCGCCCTCGTTGGGGTGCGCGAGAGATCGGGGCCGTTACGTCGGCATTCGTCGCCCCCGCCGGCGCAGCGAACCCGGGGGACGGGTCTAGGCCCGTCCCCGCTCATACCGCTTTCGTTGACCGGCATCCGTCGCCCCCGCCGGGAAGCGAAGGTGGACGGGGGGTGGTGGAGCAATCCACCGCCCCCCGCACTGTTTCGCGGGACCGGATAGGCGCAGGCGGCGGGATTTGGATAAAGTGCACCGCCGGGTTTGAGTCCGGGCGCGCGACGGGCCGAAGGGAACGCGCCGGCCGGACGCGAAGCGAAGTCCCGGTTCGAATGCGTGCCAGAGCGGAGCGACATGCGCCTTCTGATCGTTGAAGATGATCGCGATGCGGCCGACTACATCGCGCGGGCGTTCCGGGAGGTCGGTCACATCGCGGACCAGGCCCCGGACGGCGAGGAGGGTCTGGCGTTCGCCCTCGACCGGCAATACGACGTCCTGATTATCGACCGGATGCTGCCCAAGCGCGACGGCCTCTCGCTGATCGGCGAATTGCGGACCAAGGGAATCGAGACGCCGGTGCTGATCCTGTCGGCGCTCGGCCAGGTTGACGACCGGGTCAAGGGCCTGCGCGCCGGCGGCGACGATTATCTGCCCAAGCCCTATTCGTTCTCCGAACTCCTGGCCCGTGTGGAGGCTTTGGCGCGTCGCCGTGGCGGCCGCGGCGAGGAAACGGTCTATCGCGTCGCCGATCTTGAACTCGATCGCCTGTCGCACCAGGTGACGCGCAGCAAGACTGAGATCGTTCTGCAGCCGCGCGAGTTCCGGCTGCTCGAATACCTGATGAAACATGCCGGCCAGGTGGTGACGCGCACCATGCTGCTGGAGAACGTGTGGGACTATCATTTCGATCCGCAGACCAACGTGATCGACGTGCACATCTCGCGGCTGCGTTCCAAGATCGACAAGGGTTTCTCGCAGCCGCTGCTGCACACGATCCGCGGCGCCGGTTACATGATCCGTGACAAATAACGCGCTCATTCCGCATCCGGCGAAGGCGCCTGTCGTGGTGGCCGAGCCGCCTTCGCGCGGCCGGTTCTCGTGGATGGCGGCGTTGCGGTCGTGGTTGTGGACTCGCACCGGCGCTCTCGGGAAGCTGTTCAACACCACCGCCTTCAAGCTCACGCTCGTCTACCTGACGGTGTTCGCGCTGTTCGCGGCCTTCCTGCTCGGCTACTTCGCCTGGAACACCCGGCGGCTGATCACCGAGCAGATCACGCGCACCGTCGATGCCGAAATCGCCGGCCTTGCCGAGCAATACAATCAGGGCGGCATCCGCCGTCTGGTGTTCATCATCGATTCGCGGGCGCGGCGGCCGGGATCGAGCCTCTATCTGCTGACGACATTCACCGGCGATGGCCTTGCCGGCAACGTCGGCCTGCTCGGCGAAGGCGTGCTCGAGCACTCGGGCTGGACCGAGACGGTCTATCGCCGACTCGACGACGCCGAGGGCATCGAGCATCACGCGCTGGTGCGGGTGTTCCAGCTTCCGAGCGGATTCCGCCTCTTGGTCGGACGCGACCTCGAGGAGCGCGAGCGTCTCTACGATGTCATCCTCGCCGCCGGGCAATGGTCCATCGCGCTGGTGATCGTGCTGGGCCTGGCCGGCGGCTTTTTCGTCGCGCGCCGGGTTCTGCATCGCGTCGATGCCATGACCGAGACATCACGCACGATCATGGCGGGCGATCTGACCGGCCGCTTGCCGACGCAGGGCTCAGAGGACGAACTCGACCGGCTTGCGGTGAACCTCAATGCGATGCTGGAGCGCATCGAGGCGCTGATGCGGGGGTTCAAGGAGGTGTCCGACAATATCGCGCACGATCTCAAAACGCCGCTGACGCGGATGCGCAACCGCGCGGAGGAGGCCCTGCGCACGGCGCGCGGCGAGAGCGATTATCGTGCGGCACTGGAAGGCACCATCGAGGAATCCGACGAACTGATCCGCACCTTCAACGCGCTGTTGATGATCGCACGCGCGGAGTCCGGGCAGGCTTCCACGCCGATGACGGAGTTTGACGCCGCCGACAGCGCGCACGGCGTCGGCGAGCTTTACGATCCGCTCGCGGACGAGAAGGGAATCACGCTCACCATCGACGCCCCGACCCCGACGCCGGTGCGCGGCAACCGCGAATTGGTGACCCAGGCACTCGCCAACCTGGTCGATAATGCCATCAAGTACGCTGGCTCCCATCGCACCGAGGGCATGTCCGCCGAGATTGTGGTGAAGGCCGGCGTCAGCGGCGACCGGGTGCTGCTGTCCGTGTCCGACCGGGGGCCGGGTATCCCCGAAACCGACCGGGCGCATGTGGTTGATCGGTTCGTGCGCCTGGAGCAGAGCCGGTCGGAGCCGGGCTCGGGTCTAGGCTTGAGCCTGACGTCCGCCGTCGCGCATCTGCACGGCGGCGAACTGCGGCTTGAGGACAACGAGCCGGGCCTGAAGGCGACCCTGGTGCTGCCCCGGATCGGGCCGGAGCTGCCGCAGCCGAGCGAGTGATTGGCGACCCTCGCGCCGCGATGCTGACAATTTTCCGCTACTGCGGTGGCCTTGGGTGAATGAGCCGTGGATTGCCGCCGCCGGCGCGGCTATGACAGCGGCATGGCCCGACCGGCGAAGAAAAAAACCAAACCCTCCGCACCTGCCGAAACGACGCTGGCGCGCGCGGTGGCGCAAGCGCCGCGACTGGTGGACGGCAAGGCGGCCCGCGCGCGGCTCGACGAGTGGCTTTCCTCCGTGGCGCGCAGCGCGGCGGGCAAGGCGCTCAAGCGCCTTCTGGCCGAAGCGCCGAAGGTCGATGCGCTGTTGCTCGGGCTCGCCGACGGCTCGCCGTATCTCTGGGACCTGGCGACGGCGAAGCCGGACCGCCTGCTGTCCGTCCTCAACGCCGATCCCGATCCCCACTTCGCCGCCCTGCTGCAATCCTCGGCGGAGGCTGTTGCGACCGCCAAGGACGATGCGGAGGCGATGCGGCTCCTGCGCCATATGAAGGCGGAGGCTGCCCTCCTGATCGCTCTGGCCGACATCGGCGGTGTCTGGCCGGTGATGAAGGCGACCCATGCGCTGACGGAACTGGCGGACACCGCGGTCAGCGCCGCGGTGCGCTTCCTGCTTGGCGAGGCGGCGGATCGCGGCAAGCTCAAGCCCGCGGATCGCACCAAGCCGGAGGAGGGCAGCGGTCACATCGTGCTGGCGATGGGCAAGATGGGTGCGTTCGAGCTGAACTATTCCAGCGACATCGACCTGATCGTGTTCTACGAGCCGAACGCGCCGGCGCTGGTGGACCGCGACGAGGTGACCGCCTTCCATGTGCGGATCGCGCGCGCTCTGGTGAAGATTCTGCAGGAGCGCACCGCTGACGGTTATGTCTTCCGCGTCGATCTGCGGCTGCGGCCCGATCCGGCTTCGACGCCGATCGCGGTGTCGGCGGAAACCGCGGTCGAATACTACGGCAGCATCGGCCAGAACTGGGAGCGCGCCGCTCTCATCAAGGCGCGCGCCTGCGCCGGCGATATCGAGGCCGGCGAAACGCTGCTGCGCCAGCTCGCTCCGTTCGTCTGGCGCAAGTACCTCGACTTCGCCGCCGTTGCCGACATCGAGGCGCTCAAGCGCCAGATCCACGCCTATCGCGGCCACGAGGATATCGCCGTCGAAGGCCACAACATCAAGCTCGGGCGCGGCGGCATCCGCGAGATCGAATTTTTCGTGCAGACCCAGCAACTCGTCGCCGGTGGGCGCCACCCTGAGCTGCGCGGCCGCCAGACGCTGCCGATGCTGGCGGCGCTCGCGGAGGGCGGCTGGATTGGCGAGGTCGCGCGGGCGGAGCTCGACGAAGCCTATCGCTTCATGCGCACGGTCGAGCATCGCCTGCAGATGGTGGCCGACGACCAGACCCATACGCTCCCCGCCGAGCGCGAGGACCTGGAGCGTTTCGCGCGCTTTGCCGGCTTCAAGGATCGCGATGCCTTCGCGCAGGCGCTGCTCGGCCATATGCGCAAGGTGCAGAAGCACTACATCCGGCTGTTCGAGGATACGAGCGGAGAGGCCGAGCGGCTCGCGCTGTCGTTTCCCAAGGACGCCGACGATCGCGAGACGCTCAACCGCCTGGGCGAGATGGGCTTCGACCGGCCGCTCGAGGTTTCGGCGACGGTGCGGCACTGGCTCACCGGCTCCTATCCCGCGCTGCGGAGCGAGGTGGTGCGCGGGCAGTTCGCCGAGCTTCTGCCGGTGCTACTCGACCGCCTGTCGCGTTCGGAAAATCCGGGCGCGGCCGTTAACGGTTTCGATCAGTTCATCGCCGGGCTGCAACGCGGCGCGCGGCTATTCTCTTTGCTCAAGCAGAATCCGGATTTCGTCACGCTGGTGGCGTTGACGCTCGGCACCGCGCCGCGGCTTGCCGACATCCTCGGGCGCTATCCCGAAGCGATGGATGCGCTACTGGAGCCGACATTCTTCGGCGCGCTGCCGGATCGCGCCAAGCTTGAGGCCGAGCTGGGCCGCACGCTTGGCGAGTCGCTGTCCTATGAGGACTATCTCGACCGGCTGCGCCTGTTCGGCCAGGAGCACATGTTCCTGATCGGCGCGCGCATCCTTTCCGGCACGGTGTCGGCCGAGCAGGCGGGCGGCGCGTTCGCACGGCTCGCCGACGTGGTCCTTCGCGCGCTCCACCGTCGCGTCGAGGAACGCTTCGCCGAACAGCATGGCCGCATCCGCAACCAGCAGACCGTGATGCTGGCGCTCGGCAAGCTCGGCGGCCGCGAAATGACGGCGACCTCCGATCTCGATCTCATCTTCGTCTACGATTTCGACGAGGAGAACCCGCAGTCAGACGGCGAACGTTCGCTCTATGGCGCGCAATATTTCGCGCGGCTGACGCAGCGCCTCATCAGTGCGATCTCGTCGCCGACCAATTACGGCGCGCTCTATCAGGTTGACATGCGGCTGCGTCCGTCCGGCCGCTCGGGTCCGGTCGCGACCAGCATCGAGGCTTTCGCGAGTTATCATGAAACCGAGGCGTGGACCTGGGAGCACATGGCGCTGACGCGCGCGCGCGTCGTATCGGGGCCGCCGGAATTCGCCGCGCGGGTCGAGGCCGTGATCCGCGCCGCGCTCTGCCGCAAGCGCGACCCGGCTACGGTCGCGGCCGATGTGGCCGAAATGCGCGAGGCCATCGCGCGCGAGAAGCCGGATGGCGGGCGCTGGGACCTGAAACATGTCGCCGGTGGGCTGATCGACCTGGAGTTCATCGCGCAATATCTCCAGCTCGTTCATGCGGCGGAGAAGCCGGAAATCCTCGACCCCTCGACGGCGCGCGTGCTCGACAAGGCGTGGCGGCTCGGCCTGTTGACGGCGGAGGAGGCTGATGTGCTGCGGCCCGCGGCGACGCTTTTTCACAACCTGACGCAGATTTTGCGGCTGTGTCTTCCGGGGCCGTTCGATCCGAAAACGGCGGGGCGTGGCCTTCTCGGCCTGTTGTGCCGCGCCGCCGATTTGCCGGACTTCGCCACGCTCGACGCCCATCTGGCCGAAATGCAGCAGAAGGTGCGGGCAAGCTTCAACCGCATCCTGGGCGTGAAATAGGCGGCTGTTGGAGAACCGAGAGTCCTTCTGCTTATGATGGAATCACTCGTCGTCATGCGCGGACTCGATCCGCGCATCCATCTTCCTGGGAAAGGATGGATTGCCGGGTCGAGCCCGGCAATGACGCCACAGAGCGTTTCCGTCAAATCGTGAGACG